>Ga0209536_100001346_pt1 | contig 40934 bp, 5 predicted proteins | sample DeeMarSeWOR28_12_FD_187461 | JGI IMG/M metagenome (GOLD analysis project Ga0209536, IMG submission 187461) | Marine sediment microbial communities from White Oak River estuary, North Carolina - WOR-2-8_12 (SPAdes) (version 2) | ecosystem: Environmental > Aquatic > Marine > Intertidal zone >... | reverse complement strand
GTCGGAGGTGAGTCAGCTCTATTCCGCACAAGTGACAGGGAAGCCCGCGTCGCTTCGTCCTCTGAAGACGGCATACGCCGACCACGCGCGGGCGCAGGCGATGATGCTTCAGGGGCCTGTCGGCGAGGAGCAGTGGACGTTCTGGCGTGAGTGTCTGAGCGGCGATCTGCCGATTCTTGATCTTCCGATTGACAAGTCTCGTCCGCCGGTCCAGTCGGACAAGGGTGCTGCTGTCTTTCGCCGCATTGATGGCACCCTGACCGCAAAGCTGAAGGAGATTGCGGCCAAGCGATCCACAACGCTTTTCAACGTGCTGCTCGGAGCCTACCAGGTACTCCTGCATCGATACACGGGCCAGGACGATATCCTCGTCGGGACGCCCAAGGCGTGCAGGAAGGGGAGTATGGCGAGGGTCATCGGGTACTTCGTCAACCCGGTTGTCGTGCGCGGGGATCTCAGCGGAGACCCTCCGTTCACGCAGTTTCTTGAAAGACTTGATGGCGTTGTAGAGAAGGCGTTTGCCCATGATGAGTACCCCTTCTCACTGGTTGTGGAGCGGATTCAGCCTGCGCGGTCCTTGAGCCATTCTCCGATCTTTCAGGCGCTCTTTTCCTGGCAGAAGACGGTCCAGGTGGTAGACAAGCATCGGATGGCTTCCTTCGCCCTTGGCGAGGCGGAAGGGAAGGGGGTGAGAATTGCGGAACTCCATATGGATCCTATGCCGCTGCCACGAAGGGTTGTGCCATTTGATCTCTCTCTACTCGTTGCCGAATCGGACGACGGTTTGGTGTTCACGCTGGAGTACAGCACCGACCTGTTCGAAGAGGAATCCATTCGCCGTATTCTGGATAACTTCCACGCTCTGCTCGCGGAAATATCCTCCGGACCGGAGCGGCGACTCTCGCAGCTGGAATTGCTGACCGAAGCGGAGAAACGCAATATCCTCAGCGTGTGGGATAGAACATCCGGGGACCACGTGCCGGGGCCGAGTGTCCACCTGCAATTCGAGGCACAAGCTGCACGTAGCCCCGGAAGCATCGCTCTGCAGGTTGGGGATCAGGAGATGACCTATCAGGAGCTGAACGAGAAGGCGAACCGACTCGCTCACCATTTGCGAAAGAAGGGCGTGGGCCCCGAAACAGTGGTGGGGCTCTGCCTGGAACGATCTGCTGATGCGATGGTGGGCCTTCTTGCGATTCTCAAGGCCGGCGGCGCCTATCTTCCCCTGGACAGGGCTTTTCCGACCGACAGACTGGCATACCTGATAGAAGATGCGCGGGCGAAGGTCGTGATTACCCACGAACACCTGCTGGAACATCTCCCCGCAGGCGGACCCTCTGCTGTCTGTCTGGATCGCGACTGGGGAACCATCGCCCTGGAGAGCGCCGGAGATCTTGAACCCGCACCGGACCGAAGGAACACAGCATATGTGATCTACACCTCCGGCTCCACCGGGTTGCCAAAGGGTGTCCTGATTCCGCACGAGGCAATTGCCGATCATTGCAGGGAGATGGCCTGCTACTATGAATACACTCCTTCAGACAGAATCCTCCAGTTCGCATCCTTGAATTTCGATGCATCGCTGGAGCAGATATTCTGTCCCTTGATCGTGGGTGCCCGGATTGTGTTGCGTGGGGAGGAACTCTGGGATCCCGACGAGTTCTCCCGGATGGTACAGGGGTACGGCCTCACGGTGATCAACCTTCCACCGGCCTACTGGCACCAGGTGGCGGCGTCACTGGCAGAGGACGGAAAGGCGGAGGATCTTCATACTCTTCGGTTGACCATCATTGGAGGGGACGTCCTTGCGCCGGAGACGCTGCGTCTCTGGTGGCGCGCGGGACTGGGTCACGTACGACTTCTCAACGCCTACGGTCCGACCGAAACGACAATCACCGCACTCACATACGCTGTCCCCTCAGAGGCGCGGACAGGTGCATCAACGGTTCGCATCCCCATCGGATCCCCGCTCGCACGACGAAAGGCTCTCGTTCTGGACGGGCATGCCCGGCCGGTGCCCGCAGGCGTCCCGGGGGAACTCTTCATCGGCGGAATGGGTCTCGCTCGAGGGTATCTGGATCGGCCTGATCTGACAGCTGAACGTTTCGTTCCTGATCCGTATGCCGTCATGCCAGGGGGTCGGCTGTACCGGACAGGAGACCTGGTTCGCATCAAGCCGGAGGGTTCCATCGAGTTCCTGCGGCGCACTGATGACCAGGTCAAGATCCGCGGCTTCCGGGTGGAACCGGGAGAGATTGAATCGGTGCTCAGCGAGCATCAGAACATCCGCCAGGTTGTTGTCGTAACTCGGCACGATCTGGAGGGTGACGGCAGGCTGTGTGCGTACGTGGTCGCGAGACGTTCGCCGGCACCGTCTGCGGCGGAACTCCGGTATTATGCCCGGGCCAAGCTTCCGGGGTTCATGGTCCCTTCAACGTTCGTCATACTGGACTCAATGCCCATAACCCCTGGTGGCAAGATTGATCGGAGGGCGCTTCCTGAACCGGTGAGTGTGGAGCCTGAAGAAGACCGATCCCACATCGCGCCGCGAAACCCGGTTGAGCGGGAACTGGCAGAAATGTGGGCAGGAGTCCTGGGGATCGAAAGGGTGGGAGTCACGGACAACTTCTTCGACCTTGGAGGGCATTCGCTGCTTGCCACACAGCTGGTCTCGCGCGTGCGCAAGGCGTTCCATACCGAGGTGTCACTGAGAGACCTCTTTGAAACACCGACAATTGCTGACGTCGCGGCGAAAATCGCTCAGAATCTCGCGGGAGAGGAGACCGACGAAGAAATGGCTCACATGCTGCGGGAACTCGACGGGCTTACGGAGCAAGAGGTCCAGGGCCTGCTGAGCAAGGAAGGCAACTGGCTCAACGATGGAAACCTTTGAGAGAGCAGGGACATGGGTAACCTGAGACATCGGATTGCGGATCTCTCCCCTGAGAAACGTGCTCTCCTGACCCTGCGGCTCAGGAAGAAACGGGAGGCGGATGCATGCCGGGATGTAATCACGAGGAGACAGGACCAGCGTGCATATCCGATTTCATTTGCCCAGGAGCGGCTCTGGTTCCTGAACCAGATGGAGCCCGAGAGTTCTTCGTACAACGTCCCTGCAGCAGTAAGTCTCAGCGGCCCGCTCAATGTCCGTGCCCTGGAGATGAGTCTCAACGCTGTTGTTGAACGGCACGAGGTTCTCCGGGCGTCCTTTCCGTCGGTCGAAGGAAGACCCCAACAAGTTGTCTCACCCGATATCCATCTGCCCCTGCCAGTGACAGACCTTTCCGCTCTCTCTCCCGATCAGTGGACATCCCATATCAGGCGTGCCGCTCTCGAGGAGGGTAGGAGGCCGTTTGACCTTTCCACACCTCCCCTCGTTCGGGCCCAGCTTCTCCGACTTGTCCCGGAAGAGAACGTTCTTCTCCTCACACTGCACCACATTGTTTTCGATGGCTGGTCCACGGATGTATTTCTGCGAGAGCTCTCTCACTTCTATGAGGCGTACAGTCAGGACAGGCCTCCTGAGCTCCCTGAATTGCCGATTCAGTATGCTGATTACGCCCATTGGCAGCGGGAGTGGCTCTCGGAGGAGAGACTGAACAACCAGATCGACTACTGGACTCGCCACTTGGGTACAGACTTCTCGTGCATCAATCTTCCCTCTGACCGCACGCGTGCCTCCGTGCAGTCGCACAGAGGAGCGCGCCGGCGGTTCAAGCTCGCCGGCGATCTCTACAGGAGGCTATCCCTCCTCGGCAAGGAGAACGATGCCACGACGTTCATGACGCTGCTGGCTGCCTTCCAAGTCCTACTCTTCCGGTACACATCCCGAGTGGATATTCGCGTTGGCACCCCGGTTGCGAACAGGACTCGCTCGGAGGTCGAGGATCTCATCGGCTTTTTTGTGAACACGCTGGTGATGAACACGGACTTCTCCGGAGATCCTACATTCAGGGAGATTCTCCATCGGGTCCGGAAGGTGGCCCTTGATGGTTACTCTCATCAGGATGTCCCATTCGAGCGACTTGTGGAGGAGCTGAATCCCGTGAGGGATATGAGCTACACCCCCCTCTTTCAGGTCATGTTCGATCTCCGGAAGGCACCTCTGCGCGGCCTCAGGCTGGGAGATCTCCAGGCGAGCCTCCTCGAGCTGGACGATGCCAGCGCGAAGTTCGACCTCAATCTGACGATCACCGAGGAGGAGTCAGAAGTCTGGGCGGAGTTTCAGTACAGCACCGATCTGTTCGAGAGAGACACGATTGAGCGGATGGGTGTTCATTTTGAACGTCTTCTGGAGGAGATGAGTTCCAACCCAGACAGATCCGTATCCACGCTGCCGATGCTCGCGCCCGAGGAGCGTCTGAAAATCGTCCAGGACTGGAACAACACGGGCGCGCCGTTCAATCGCGATGCCACCATTCAGCAGCTCTTTGACGCTCGCGTGGAGGATTGTGCGGATCACCCGGCACTCTGGTTCGAGGGGCAAGAGCTTTCCTATAGGGATCTGCAGAAACGCGCCAATCGGCTCGCACACCATCTCGTGAAACTCGGCGTGAAGGAAGACACTCTTGTCGGCCTCTGCTTGGAGCGATCTCTGGATCTCGTCGTGGGAGTCCTTGCCATCCTGAAGGCAGGCGGGGCCTATGTTCCGCTTGATCCCGCGTACCCTGACCAGCGGCTGGTACACATACTTGATGACTCCGGTGCATCGATTCTCATAACACGGAGCGAGCTGCTTCCGACCCGTGCCATGGAACAGGTCAGGGCTGTCCTCCTTGACAGAGATGGGGAAGCGATCGCGCAAGAACTCGATTCGGCCCCGGATTGTGCTACGTTGGCCGAGAACCTTGCCTATGTCATCTACACATCCGGCTCAACAGGAAAGCCCAAGGGGGTCATGATATCGCACCGGGCAGCCCTGAATCTCTCAGGGGGGCTGGAAGCGAAGGTCTATGCCGGCAACGCCGGCCGGCCATTGCGGGCAACTCTCAATGCACCACTCCCCTTTGATGCATCCGTGCAGCAGCTCGTTCTCCTGCTCAGGGGAGACATGCTCTACATTCCGAAGGAAGAGACAAGGCGGGACCCCGAGGCGTTCCTCTCCTACATCAGGGAAAACAAGATTGACGTCCTGGATTGTGTTCCCTCCTTACTGAGGCTCCTCATCGGTACAGGCTTTCTCGATGAGTCGGAGTGGGTCCCTTCGATCGTTCTGCCCGGCGGTGAGGCAATTGACGGTGAGACATGGAAGGCAATGAGGGAAACGGAGAGGACCCGATTCTACAACATGTACGGGCCCACGGAGTGTGCCGTCGACTCGACAATCTGCTTGGCCACAGATTCGGCTGAGCCGAGCATCGGCGGTCCGATCATCAACGCGCGATGCTATGTTCTGGACGAACAGCTGCAGCCGCTCCCCGTCGGAGTGCCGGGTGAATTGCATATTGCGGGAGAAGGCCTCGGGAGGGGATACTACGGGAGGCCCGATCTCACGGCCGAGAAGTTCATACCCGAGCCGTTCAGCGGTGTCTCCGGTGCGCGGATGTACAGGACCGGGGATCTCGTGCGCTTCAAAGCCAACGGGGCTCTCGAATTCCTCGGCCGGATCGACAACCAGGTGAAGGTGCGGGGTTTTCGTATCGAGCTTGGTGAGATCGAAGAAGCGCTGCGCCAGCACGAAACTGTGAAAGATGCCGTGCTCATTGCACGCGAGGACACGCCAGGGAACAAGCGGCTGGTTGGGTACGTGGTTCCCGTGAAGTCCCGGGAAGCGGATGTGAGCGTACTCCGCGCGTTCCTGAAGAAGCAGTTGCCCGATTACATGGTCCCCTCAGCTTTTGTCGTGCTCGAGGAGTTTCCTCTCACGCCGAACGGGAAAGTGGACAGGAAGGCACTTCCGCCTCCCGATGAGAAGGCTGAACGCGAAACGGTGATGCTCCCACAATCCCCGGTCGAGGAGCTCCTTGCCGGCATCATCTCCGAGACACTGGGAGTCGGAACTGTCGGTCGGAATGAGAACTTCTTCGACTTGGGTGGTCACTCTCTGCTGGCCGCGCAAGTGATGTCGCGGATACGGCAGGCCTTTGAGGTCGAGATTCCCCTGAGAGCGATCTTCGAGTTGCCCACCGTTGCTGAACTCGGTGCCCAGGTCAAGGAGGCCCTTTCGGATGGACGTGGGGTAGTGGCTCCTCCGATCATGCGCGTTCCCGCGGCCGAGGAGGTTCCTCTCTCATTTGCCCAGCAGCGACTCTGGTTCATGAATCATCTTGAGCCGGGCAGCCCGTTGTACAACATGGCTGGAGCCGTGCGTCTGAAGGGCCGGCTCCTGCCTGATTTGCTCGACCGCTGCTTCACGGAGATTGTCCGCCGCCACGAATCTCTGAGAACGGTGTTTCCCGAAGAGCACGGAAAGCCGGTCCAGGCAGTGCTCCCCCCGTCTCCGTTCACGATGGAACGGGCGGATCTCCGGCCTCTGATGTACGACGAACCCGTCGCGGAGGCGATGCGACTGGTCGCAGAGCACGCCCGGCAAGGGTTTGACCTCGCGCGGGGTCCACTTCTCAGGGGCGTACTGGTCCAGATTGGCGATGATGACCACATTGCGGGTTTCGCGATGCATCACATCGTTTCAGATGGCTGGTCGACGGGGGTGCTCTACAGAGAGCTGGTCTCGCTCTACGCAGCGTTCCTGGCCGATGAGAAACCGGCGCTTGGCGGACTCCCCCTCCAGTATCGGGACTATGCGGTCTGGCAGCGTTCGTGGATGAGCGGTGAGGTTCTGGAGGGCCAGCTTGGGTACTGGAAAGACCGACTGAAAAATCTCCCCCCCTTGCTGGAACTCCCCACTGACAAACGGCGCCCAGCACAGCAGACGAGCAGCGGTGCGCAGATCGAGTTCCACCTCTCCCCGGACCTCACCGGCGGACTGACATCCCTTAGCAGGCGGGAAGGGGTGACGCTCTTCATGACGCTCCTGGGTGGCCTCTCCGTGCTTCTGAAGCGATACACTGGACAGGAAGATATCAGTATCGGAACGCCGGTTGCGAACAGAAACAGAGCTGAGATAGAGGGCTTGATCGGTTTCTTTGTGAACACCCTGGTGATGAGGACAGATCTCTCGGGGGACCCCACTGTGCGGTCTGTCCTGCAGCGCGTCCGGGAAGTTGCCATGGGTGCCTACGCACACCAGGAGGTCCCCTTCGAAAAAGTAGTGGACGTAGTTCAGACGCATCGGGATCTCAGTGCGACTCCGCTCTTCCAGGTCATGTTTGCGTTGCAGAATGCGCCCGCCTGGAGACTCGAGCTGCCAGGGATGGAGGTCCAACCCATGGAGGTCGATTTGGGCGTGGCGCTCTTTGACCTGACATTCACCGTGACAGAGGAGTCAGAAGGACTGAGGTGTCAGATCGCATACAACACCGATCTGTTCGAGGTGGCTACGGTCAGACGGCTGGCGGGCCACTACGAAAACGTGCTCACGGCAATGGTGGTCGAACCGGAGCGACGGGTGTCGAATCTGCCTCTTCTCCTGGAATCGGAGCGGAGAGACCTGGTGGAGCGGTGGAACGATACGACGGCCGACTACCCGCGCGGACAGTGTATCCACCACCTCTTTGAAAGTCAGGTTGACGCGAGGCCGGAGGCTGAAGCAGTGGCTTTTGAAGAACGAGCCATGACCTATGCGGAGCTGGACAGGCGTGCGAACCAGCTGGCGCGATACCTGCAGGGGAAGGGTGTGGGGCCTGAGAGCCTCGTCGGCATCAGTCTCGAGCGGTCACCGGAAATGATTATCGCGATCCTCGGTGTCCTCAAGTCTGGAGCCGGGTATGTCCCGCTGGATCCCACCTATCCGCAGGACAGGCTGATCTATATCGTATCTCATGCGGGGGTCTCCCTCGTCATAACCCAGGATCATCTTGCGGAGAGGCTCTCAGCGACAGGCGCGACGCTTCTGAGAATCGATGCCGAGGAGGCGACCATTGCTCAGGAAGAAGAGACAAGGCCAGACAGTAGCGTCTGCTCCAAGAATCTGGCCTACGTGCTCTACACGTCGGGGTCGACCGGCAGGCCCAAAGGCGTTGGGGTTCAGCACGAGGGGGTGTGCAATCTGGTGACTGAATCCTCCCTCTTCTTCCGTGCCGGCCCGGGCAAGCGCGTGCTTCAATTCTCCTCTCTGAATTTTGATGCTTCTGTGATGGAGATTTTCACCGCGATTACAAGCGGTTCAACTCTGGTTCTGGCGAGAGGTGACAGTCTGAAGCAGGGTGAGGAAATGCTCCAGCTCATCCGGGAGGGCGGTGTCACCGCCTGCCTTCTTCCCCCGTCCCTCCTTGCGGTTCTACCTCAGGATCCGCTTCCCGGATTGGAAGCGATTATGGCGGGTGGGGAGAGGGTTTCTGCGGACGTTGCGAACCGCTGGGGGCCGGGGAGGGATTTTGTCAACCTGTACGGTCCAACGGAAGCGACGGTGGTTGTCTCCAGATTCCAGGTGAGGAAGCGCGTCGAGGAGGATCCTCCGATTGGGCGACCCATCCGGAATACCAGATTGTATCTCCTGGACACCAATCTGGAACCGGTTCCGGTCGGCGTGGCAGGAGAGCTCTACATCTCGGGTCTGGGGCTTGCACGCGGCTATCTCCACAGACCGGACCTCACTGCCGAGGAGTTCATGCCGGATCCGTTCTCCGGTAATGAAGGGGAGCGGATGTACCGGACGGGAGACCTAGCCCGTTTCCTGCAAGATGGGAACATTGACTTCCTCGGACGGATAGACACGCAGGTGAAACTGCGCGGATACAGAATCGAGCTGGGGGAGATCGAGTCAACGCTGGTAGAGCATCCTTCGATCATGGATGCAGCAGTTCTCCTGCGGGAGGATGTGCCGGGTGAAAGGCGGATCGTGGCTTATGTCGTTCCGGTCAATGGTGAGATGCAGTCAACCGCAGATCTTCGCACCCATCTGCTGCAGCGTCTGCCGGAGTATATGATTCCGGCGGCCTTTGTGACGCTGGAGAGGATGCCTCTGACTCCCAATGACAAGATCGATCGGCGTGCCCTCCCACCGCCCGGGGATGAACGGCCCGATCTGGAGAGTGAGTATGTTGCTCCACGGAACCAGGCTGAAGAAGCCTTGGTGGAGATCGTGGAGAAGGTTCTCGGGATCAAACAGGTCGGTGTGCACGACAACTTCTTTGAACTGGGGGGGGATTCGATTCTGGGGATTCAGGTGATCGCACGGGCCAACGAGGCGGGTTTCAGGCTGAACCCGAAACACCTGTTTCAGTATCCAACCATCGCCGATTTGGCGAATGCTTCGGCGAGTGGACTAGAGATCTCAGCTGAGCAGGGGGATGTGACCGGGACGGCCCCGCTCACTCCCATACAGCGCTGGTTCTTCGAAAACGACTTCCCCGAGTTACATCACTGGAATCAGTCAGTTCTCCTGGAGGTGCATGAGCGGATCGACAGAAAGAGAATGCAGGAGGTGGTTGATCACATCCTCCGTCACCACGATGCCCTCAGGATGAGGTATCGTCGGACCGAACGTGGTTGGGAACAGGAGAACAGCGGTTCGGATGCTAAGGCTGGGGCGGAGATCGTCTGGCTTGATCTCTCCCGTCTTTCAGACAGTGCGAAGCGAAAGGCGATCATGGAAGAGGGATCGGCCCTCCAGCGCAGCCTCGATCTGGAGAAGGGCTCTCTCGTGCGTGTTGCATACTTTGATATGGGTGACGGTGAGAGCGGCAGGCTTCTCATCATCGTCCATCACCTTGTCATTGACGGTGTCTCCTGGCGTATACTGCTCGAAGATATCCATACCGCCTACAGGCAGCTCACCCGGGGAGAGGAGATTCGGTTGCCGGCGAAGACGACGTCTTTCAAGGAGTGGACACATCGTCTCCGCGAATATGCGGATTCTGATATCCTCAAGGCCGAGGTGCAGCAGTGGAGGCGACTCAGTCGGGCACGCTGGAAGCAGAGCCCTTTGCCTGTCGATGCAACGAGCGGGCCGGACACAGAGGAGAGTGCCAGGTGGCTGACAACCTCTCTCTCAGAGACCGACACAAAGAAACTCCTGCGGGAAGTGCCGCAGACCCTTGGAGCCGACACTGCCGTTGTTCTCCTCACAGCCCTTGTTCGGTCGTTCTCCCGCTGGACGGGAAAGAAATCGCTCATGGTGGACCTGGAATCTTACGGACGCGACCTGGTCATGCAGAATGTGGACATTTCCCGGACGGTCGGGTGGTTCACTGCCATGTTTCCCGTTCTCCTGGATCTCGGAGCTTCCGGCGACACTCTAGACCACATCGCTCAGGTGAAAGCCGGTGCTGAGAGGATGTCTTCACGGGGCGTCACCTTCGGGCTGTTGCGCTACCTGACCTCAGGCCCGGAGACCAGGCAGCGGCTTGCCCACATGCCTCAGCCTGATGTGAGCTTCAACTATTTGGGTCAGTTCGATCAGACCACTCCCGGGAACACGATGTTCTCGCTGGCGCGCGAGTCCGCCGGTGCGGAGAGTGGTGGAAACAACAGGCGGACGCATCTCCTGGGAGTAACAGGGCGGGTGGTCGAGAAGAAGCTGGAGGTGTCGTGGAATTATAGCGCGAATCGTCATGAACAGCGGACAGTTGAGCGGCTTGCAGAGGGCTACCTTGAGGAGCTGAGGGGAATGCTCCGCTACGCTGAATCGATCTCTGGAGGCGGCACAGCTCGAAAGTCGGATAGTGATCTCGAGCTGAGCCAGAGGGAAATGGAGAACCTGTTGGCCGAACTACAAGGTGGGGGGAACTCATGAGTACATGGCCTGATCGATCGTCGATTGAGGATGTCTATCCACTCTCGCCGATGCAGCAGGGGATGCTGTTCCATACTATCTATTCTCCGGATTCCGGAGTGTACGTGGAGCAGGTTGCATGCACGCTTCGGGGTGATCTGAATCCCGAGGCCTTCCGCAGGGCCTGGGAGTATGTGGTCAGCCGCCACACGGTCCTGCGAACATCCTTTGCCTGGAGGAAAGTTGAGAAGATGCTGCAGGTCGTGCATCGGGCCGCCGAAGTTCCCTTCCTTTCGGAGGATTGGCGGTCTCTCTCCCGTGAAGAACAGGAGGATCGGCTGGGTTCCTACCTGACCGCTGACCGGAAAAAGGGTTTTGACTTGAGGCAGCCCCCCTTGATACGTCTCGCCCTCTTCAGGCTGGGCGACGATGAGTACAGGCTTGTCTGGACCAATCATCATCTCCTGGTTGACGGCTGGTCGCTGCCATTGCTGCTGAGAGAGGTGTTCCTTTCATACGAGGCACTTCGTGCGGGTCGATCCCCGGCGCTGGAGGAGGTACCGCCGTTCCGGGACTACATTACCTGGCTCCAGAAGCAGGACATGTACGGCGCGGAGGAATTCTGGCGTCAGTACCTGGAGGGTTTCAGGTATCCCACACCGGCGCGGCTCGATCGGAGTAACCCGGGGAAGAAGAACGGTGAGCAGCCAAAAGAACTCCTGGAACTGGACGCGGAGCTGACAGAACGGCTCGGGGAGCTGGCGCGTCGGCATGGGTTGACGCTGAGTACAGTCGTTCAGGGTGCATGGGCGATAGCGTTGAGCAGGTACAGCGGTGAAGAGGATGTCGTTTTTGGCGTGACGGTGTCCGGCCGACCGGCGGATCTTCAGGGTGTCGATCGAATGATCGGTCTCTTCATCAATACGCTCCCGTTGCGTGTAGGGGTCTACTCCAACAGTCCGGCCATTGAACTCCTGAAGCAGATCCAGATGGATCATGCTAAGATCCGTCACTACGAGTACACTCCGCTGGTCCAGATACAGACTGCCAGCGAAGTGAATGGGGGGAGCTCACTCTTTGAGAGCATCCTGGTATTCGAGAACTACCCGGTTGACGCGGCGGTCGATCGAGGGCTCTCCGGTGTGGAGATCTCCGATGTGCAAACGTTCTCGAAGACGAACTACCCACTCACCCTTGTTGCAGCTTCACGAGGCGTTCTCTCCCTTGGCATCTCGTATGACCAGTCCAAATACTCGCAGAGGGCGGTAGTGGAGATCCTCGGCCACCTCGAGGCGTTGCTCCGGCAGATTGCGGCGGAACCGGAACGTCCGGTATCGGCCTTGAAGCTTCTGGACGATGCTCGGGAAAGGGAAATGCTGGTTGCCTGGTCGGGAGATTCTCAGCCGCAGGAGCTTGAAAGCCTCTTCGTCCATCAGCTTGTCGACCTGCAGGCCCAGCGGCGACCGGATGCTGTAGCTCTCGTCCATGGCGATGAGCGGCTCACATACGCTGAACTCCGGCAGAGGTCAAATCAGCTCGCACAGTACCTGCGGAAGCTGGGTGTGGGGCCGGACCGGTTGGTCGGGCTATCGATGGATCGATCCATAGAGATGGTTGTGGCGATCCTGGGCGTCTGGAAGGCGGGGGGGGCATACGTGCCTGTCGATCCGTCCTATCCGAGGGAACGCGTGCAGTTCATGTTCGAAGATTCTAGCGTCAGCATCGTCCTGACACAGGATCGGCATTCTGGCGAGGTCGGTGTAGAGGGCGCAGAGACGGTGCGAATTGACGCTGACTGGGAACGTATAGCCCGGGAGAGCGATGCGGACGCAGGTGTCACCCTGACATGTAGGAACCTGGCATACATGATCTACACGTCGGGCTCTACCGGAAGGCCAAAGGGGGTTCTGGTAGAGCATCGCGGGTTGGTGAATCTCATTTCACAGCAGCAGGCGGACATGCAGGTGGGTGAATCGTCTCGCATCCTTCAGTTTGCCTCGCTGAGTTTCGATGCTTCGCTCTCGGAGATCTCCATGGCACTGACGAGCGGAGCAACGCTGCTGGTTGTGGGGAAGGATGTGGCGATGTTTTCGGAAGAGCTTCACAAGTTCCTCCAGGATCAGGCAATCTCCCATATCACCCTCCCGCCCTCCATGCTCGCAATCCTGTCCGAAGAGGGGCTACCGGATCTTCGCGCTGTCATCTCGGCCGGGGAGAGCTGTTCGTGGGAAGTGGGGCGCAAATGGTCGAAGGGGAGGATTTTCTACAACGGCTACGGTCCGACAGAGGTGACGGTCGGGTCTTCCTGGTACAGGGTCGGCGAGAGGGTTGAAGGGACGTCCACCGTTCCGGTCGGCCGGCCAATACCGAACTGCAAAATGTATCTGGTCGACAGGTGGCTCAACCCTGTTCCTGTGGGGGTTCCCGGGGAGATCTGCATAGGAGGAGTAGGCGTGGCACGGGGGTATCACGCTCGCACCGGGCTAACAGCCGAACGATTTGTTCCGGACCCCTTCTGCGGAGAGTCCGGAGCACGCATGTACAGAACCGGCGACCTTGCAAGCTATCTGGAGGATGGCACGTTTGAATTCCTTGGCAGGGTAGATCATCAGGTGAAGGTGCGGGGATTCCGGATTGAGCTCGGTGAGATCGAGGCCTGTCTGGTGGAGCATCCCGATGTGCGAGATGCAGTGGTAGATGTGCGGGAGGACAGGTCAGGGGAGAAACAGCTTGTGGGCTATGTTGTTCCTACCGGTAGCGTAACTCCGGACTCGGGGCTCTTGTTCGAGTATCTGCAGAAACAGTTGCCGGACCACATGGTGCCCGCAGCCTACGTTGTGCTCGAGGCGCTCCCGTTGAGCCCCAACGGGAAGGTGGATCGACGGGCGCTTCCGGCGCCCGGGCAGGATCGGCTCGGCGGCATGAGGGAGTTTCAGCCCCCGAGAACGCCGACGGAAGAGATCATAGCCGGGATCTGGAGTAGCGTGCTCGGCATAGACCGGATCGGGGTTCATGACGACTTCTTCGCGCTCGGCGGTCACTCGCTCAAGGCAACGCAGGTGGCGGCGCGGATACGGGACGCGTTTTCAAAGGATGTGCCCCTCCAGTACGTCTTCGAGAACAGAACGCTTGCCGGCCTGTCGAGGGCCGTTGAATCGCTCCGAGATGCGGAGAGAGGTCTCCCGACTCCGCCGCTCCAACCTGTGCCCCGCGGGGGGGATCTGCCTCTTTCGTTCGCCCAACAGCGGCTCTGGTTCCTTGACCGGCTGGAACCCGGTTCGCCGATGTACAATATCCCCGTGAGCCTACGGGTGACGGGGCCGTTTGATGTTGCTGTCTTCGAACAGAGCCTGACCGAGGTCGTGAGCCGCCACGAAATTCTCCGAACGACTTTTCGAACAGAGAATGGAAGTCTGCTGCAGGTCATTGAAGCGAAGAGGGGAGTGAAGGTCCCCGTTCTGGATCTCTCGGCCAGAGGATACTCTGAACAGGAGAGGGAACTCTCCCTGATGGCGCGAAAGGAAAGCCGGACACCATTCGATCTGGAGAAGGGGCCTCTCTTCAGGGTCAATGTGGTGCGGTTGAGTCAGGAGGAACACGTTCTCTTCCTGACGATGCATCACATTATTTCGGATGAGTGGTCCGCCCTGGTGTTGATCCGTGAGCTGAGTAGCCTGTACGAGGATTTCAGGCAAGGCAAACCATCCTCTCTCCCCGCCCTTGCGCTCCAGTACGCGGACTATGCCCACTGGCAGCGCGAGTTCCTCCAGGGAGAGGTGCTCGAGAAGGAGATCGGCTACTGGAGAGAGCAGCTGAGGGGAACACCTCCGATCCTCGAGATCCCGACTGACAGACCACGACCATCAGTCCAGACGTTCCGGGGGGCCTCCGTTACACGCCCCATCAGTGCAGACCTCCGCGATGCGGTTGCAGAGGTGAGTGGGCAGGAGGGGGTCACCCCTTTCATGACGTTTCTTGCCGGTTTCTACGCCATGCTTTATCGCTACAGCGGTCAGGAAGATATCTCGATCGGTTCGCCCATTGCGAACAGGACCCAGACGGCCAGTGAATCGCTCATCGGTTTCTTTGTCAACACGCTGGTCCTGAGGGCGGACCTTTCGGAGGACCCAACATTTCGCGAGCTCTTGAGACAGGTTCGGGAGATTTGCCTTGGGGCATATGCCCATCAGGATGTCCCGTTTGAGAAGCTCGTTGAGGAACTCCAGCCGGATCGGGATCTGAGTCACTCGCCACTCTTCCAGGTCGCCTTTGTCTACCAGCCGCAGCCACTGAATACCATTGCCATAGACGGTCTCACGTTGACTCCGCTCGCCACAGAGAACGGATCGGCAAAATTCGATCTCACGTTGACGGTTCATGCTCAGGAGAGCGGGCTCCTTGCGTCACTGGAATACAACTCAGACATATTTGATTCCTCCACTGCCGAGCGGATGCTGCAGCACTACGAGACCCTCCTCAAGGGCTTGGTGGGCGAGCCGGACGGGCGTGTGTCACTGCTGCAACTGCTCTCGGATGGTGAGACCGACAAACTCCTACGACGGTGGAACAAGACGGAGGGGTCATACCCCGACAGCATTTGTATTCACACCTGGTTTGAGGAGGTCGTTCAGAGGCAACCCCAAGCGCTTGCTGTTGTCTCTGAAACAGAATCCCTCACGTACCAGGAACTCAATAGTCGTGCAAATCAAGTTGCACGGTACCTTCGGAGGCGCGGTGTCGGCCCGGAGATGCTTGTGGGTGTCTGCATGGAGAGATGCGCGGATATGATCGTGGGCATACTGGGCATCCTCAAATCCGGTGGCGCATTCGTGCCGCTCGATCCTGGGTACCCGCCTGAGCGACTGGCTTTCATGTGCGAGGACGCCCGGCTCACTGCACTGTTGGTACAGCACGGGACGTGCGACAGAGTGCCGGCGCAGACAGGGAATGCTCTGAACGTGGATCTGGAGCGGATGAATTTTGAACAGGAAGATGACACAAATCTGGAACCTGTTGGCGTTCCGGAGAACCTCGCATATGTGATCTTCACCTCCGGCTCCACCGGCAAACCAAAAGGGGCCATGCTGCAGCACAGGGGCGTGTGCAACTTGGCTACAGCGCAGATAGAGGCATTTGGAGTGGGTTCAGGGAACCGGATACTCCAGTTCTCCTCGCTCAGTTTTGATGCTTCTGTGTGGGAGATCGTCATGGCTCTGCTGAGCGGGAGCACTCTCTGCCTTGCCTCCCGGGAAAAGCTCCTTGCGGGTGATGGACTCCTTGAGGTTCTCCGAGATCTGCGGGTCAACACGGTGACGTTGCCCCCCTCGGTGCTGGCGGCGCTTCCCGAGGAACAGCTTCAGGACCTCAGGACGATCATCGCCGCGGGCGAGCGGTGTTCGAGGGAGCTTGTGCAGAGATGGGCGGATTCAAGGGCATTCTTCAATGCCTACGGACCCACGGAATCGACAGTTTGCGCATCGATGCATCGCTGTGATCCAGAACAGCTCAGCGAGCCACCGATCGGCAGACCGATTCTCAACACCCGCATCTACCTCCTGGATACGCATCTCGAGCCCGTTCCTGTCGGTGTGGTGGGAGAGCTTCACGTTGGCGGGGTGGGTCTTGCGCGTGGATACCTGGGGCGTGCCGATCTCACGGCGGAGAGGTTCATACCGGATTCGTTCAGCGGCGGGCAGGGTGCGCGATTGTACAAGACAGGGGATCTGGCCCGCTTCCTCCCTGACGGAAACATCGAGTTCCTGGGGCGCATCGACGACCAGGTCAAGGTTCGTGGTTTCCGGATAGAGCTGGGGGAGATCGAAGCCGTGCTGGGGCTCCACCCTGCGGTGAGAGATGTTGTGGTTGTCGTCAGAGAGGACATGCCGGGCGATAAGCGGATCGTGGCGTATCTCGTTCCTCGGGCCGAGCAGTCGCCGGCAGTGGGTGAGCTGCGCAAGTTCGTGCGCGATCAGTTGCCGGAATTCATGGTTCCTTCCAGCTTCGTCTTCCTGGAGGCGATGCCCCTGATGCCGAACGGCAAGGTTGACAGGCGCACGCTGCCCGCTCCGGAGCGCACGCGGGATGAGGTGGAGAATGTCTATGTCGCTCCCCGCAATGAGACGGAGGAGCGACTCGCTGACATCTCCGCAAAGCTCCTGGGGGTCGAGAAGGTGGGGGTGCATGATGACTTCTTCGAGCTCGGGGGTCACTCGCTGCTGGCAACGCAGTTGATCTCGCGGCTGCGCCAGGAGTTCGATGTTGAGGTACCGCTACGTGCGATTTTTACGGCACCAACGGTCGCCGGGCTGGCGGACAAGATTGGAGAGATGAAGCAGGAGAGGCAGGGTTCGCTCGCGGTGATTTCTGAAAAACTGGGAAACATTGAACGCCTCTCGCAGAGTGAGGTGGAAGCACTGTTGGAAAAACATGAGAAGAAGGTTTCCGGATAGGGCGTTGCAGATGAATGATATGTCCAGACAGATAGCGGAACTCTCTCCCGAGAAGCGGAAGCTTCTGGAGCTCATGCTGCAGGAGGAGGGTGTGAGTCTGGCACGGTCGGTGATCGTGCCACAGAAGCGGGTGACAAACGCATTCCCGCTGTCGTTTGCCCAGCAACGCCTGTGGTTCATTGATCAGCTCGAACCGGGCAACACGCAGTACAACATACCGGTTGCCTTCCGCATGGTCGGTTCGCTCGACACCCGCGTCCTGGAACAGGTCGTTGAGGAGATCGTCCAAAGGCACGAATCGTTGCGAACCGTTTTTGCCACTCGGGATGAGGAGCCGATCCAGGTGGTTGTGCCGGAGCTGCGTGTGACGCCGCAGTTCATCGATCTCAGAACGATACCCGATTCCCGTCGTGCGGATGAAGCCAAGAGAAGAATGATTGAATCGGCCTCGCAATCATTTGACCTTGTGTGTGGACCCCTTATGAGGGTCACTGTGCTGCGGCTCCACGAGACAGAGTGGTGGATTGTCCTCACCCTGCACCATATCATTTCCGACGGCTGGTCGATGTCTGTTCTTGCAAGGGAGGTCATCTCGCTCTACCGCACGATAGTTACAGGAGCTCCGTCTGATCTGCCGGATCTCCCGGTCCAGTACCCGGACTTCGCCTGCTGGCAGAGGGAATGGTTCCAGGGCGAGGAAATGGAGAAGCAGGTCCAGTTCTGGAAAGCACAGCTGGCAGGCGCAGCTCAGGTTCTCGAGCTGCCGTCCGATCGACCGCGACCCTCGGTTCCAACGTATCGGGGTGACTCGTGTGATTTTACCATCCCCGGCGACCTCGCCAGGTCCCTCGAAGGGCTGGCCCGGGGAGAGGACGCAACGATGTTCATGGTGTTGCTGTCATGTTTTCATGCTCTCCTGTTTCGTTATTCGGGACAGGAGGACATCAGCGTTGGCACTCCGATAGCCAATCGCAGTCGGGCCGAACTCGAGGGCTTGATCGGCTTCTTCGTAAACACCCTGGTCATGCGGGTTCTGTTTTCCCGGACCCTGACGTTTCGTCAGCTCCTGAGACGCGTGCGGGAGGTGACGCTCGGGGGCTACGCGCATCAGGACCTTCCTTTTGAGAAGCTGGTCGAGGAGCTGGATCCCGAACGGTCGATGAGTCATTCGCCGTTGTTCCAGGTGATGTTTGCCTATCAGAACGCATCTCACGCCGGATTCAAGCTCCCGGGGATGACCATCGAATCCCTGACTGTGGATCAGGGGACCACACCGTATGACATTACGCTCTTGATCTTCGAGGACCGCGAAGGCCTGAGGGGGTCGATCCACTACAGCACGGAGCTCTACGATCGTTCCACCATGCTGCGTCTGGCTGAGCACTTTCAGAATCTGCTCCGGGCCGCCGTGACCGATCCGGACAAGCGTGTCAGCGAGGCCGCGTACCTCTCGGAGGCTGAGCTCCGTGCGCTTGTCATCGACTGGAATGAGACCGCAATCTCCTTCCCTGACCGCCCTGCTACCCTGCATGGATTGTTCGAAGCCGCAGCCGCTGGTAACGGCGCTTCCCGGGCTCTCGAAGTCGAGGGGCAGCAGCTCTCCTATGCCGATCTGAATCAACGCTCCAACAAACTCGCTCGCGAGCTCATGCGACGGGGCGTTGGGGCTGAGGTTCGTGTGGGAGTCTGTCTCGAACGGTCAGTCGAGATGATTGTGGCAATCCTCGGTATCCTCAAGGCAGGCGGTGCATACGTTGCACTGGATCCTGCCTATCCGAACGAGCGGATTCGGTATATTCTCTCCGACAGTGGCGCCACTCTCCTTCTCACGCAGAAGAACCTCGCCGAGGTCCTTCCCGAGGACCATCCCCCGTTGATCTTTCTGGATACTCAATGGGATGCGATCGCATCGGAAGACGGCTCAGAGCCGGGTGTCGTTGTCTCCCCCCAAAACCTCGCGTATGTGATCTACACGTCGGGGTCGACAGGTCGTCCGAAGGGTGTGGCGATTGAGCATCGAAGCGCGGTGAACCTGGTGCACTGGGCGGCAGGGGTCTTCCCTCCGGAGGTGATGGAAAACACGCTCGCATCGACATCCATATGTTTTGATCTCTCCGTATTCGAGATCTTTGTTCCGCTGAGCCGTGGCGGATCGGTGACCCTGGTTCGGAATGCTCTGGATCTCCTTCGCCTTGGTGAGGACAGTGGTGTGACGCTCGTGAACACGGTTCCGTCGGCGATCGCTGAGCTTGTCAGGGAGCGTGGCATACCTGCATCCGTACGGTTTGTGAACCTTGCCGGAGAGTTGTTGCCGACCACGTTGGTGAAAAAGATCTACGATCTACCTGGTGAGAGGAGAGTGTACGATCTGTACGGTCCATCGGAGACGACGACCTATTCGACGTACGCTCTTCGGGAGCCGGATCGGCCGCCGACGGTAGGCAGGCCGGTGGCAAACACGCGGATCTACATACTCGATCATTCGCAGCAGCTGGTTCCCCCTGGAGTTTCCGGGGAGCTCTACATCGGGGGTTCGGGTCTCGCCAGGGGGTACCTGGAGAAGCCGGATCTCACGGCGGAGAGGTTTGTGCCGGAGCCGTTCAGCGGGGAACCCGGCTCGTTGATGTACCGAACGGGTGATCTGGCGCGTTACCTCCCAGACGGAAACATTGAATACCTCGGCCGGATTGACCATCAGGTGAAGGTTCGAGGGTTCCGGATCGAACTGGGGGAGGTTGAAGCGGCGTTACAGCAGCATGCATCCCTGAAAGAAACGGTTGTGATCGTGAGGGAGGACACACCCGGTGACAAACGACTGGTGGCATATTGTGTGCCTCATCAGCTGCCAGGCCCTCCGCCGTCACAGCTCCGCGGGCTGCTGAAGGAGAGGCTACCGGACTACATGGTCCCTTCGGCCTTTGTGGAGATGGAGGCGCTGCCGCTGACGCCGAACGGAAAGGTGGACCGAAAAGCGCTGCCGATCCCCGAGCTCGGCGAACTTCCTGGGGAGGGAGATATCCCCCGCACGCCCGTCGAGGAGATTCTCGTCGACCTCTGGTCAGAGGTTCTGCATGTCGATCACGTAGGGGTGAACGACAGCTTCTTCGATCTGGGCGGCCACTCACTGCTGGCGACCCGCCTGATGTCGCGGCTCCGACGTACCTTCGGAATCGAGGTTCCGTTGCGAACGCTGTTCGAGAACCCTACGGTGGCCGGGCTGGCGGGGGCCATTGAGGCGAAGAGCGGGCTGATCACGGATGCAGATGCTCCTCCACTCCAGAGAGTTCCACGGGATGGTGATCTTCCTCTCTCATTTGCGCAGCAACGCCTCTGGTTCTTGAATGAACTTGAGGGAGGAGGAGGAGCCTACAATATCCCGGCAGCCTTTCGACTGAAGGGGTCATTGAACGTCGAGGTCCTTGAGAGGAGTATTAACGAGATTATTCGGAGGCATGAATCTCTCCGCACCAGATTTCGCACGGTGGAGGGTAGGGCGGTCATCCGCCTCGATGAGAACAGCTCGCTCGATCTGCAGGCGGTAGATCTTCGAGAGCTTCCCCCGGGGGAGCAGGAGGAACGTCTGCTCGCGATATCGGGTGCACACGTCCAACAGCCGTTTGACCTTGCCCGGGGCCCGCTCCTCCGGGGGATGCTCATCCGCCTCGGCGAAGAGGAGCATGTCGCCGTGTTCACCATGCACCACATCGTGTCGGATGGGTGGTCGATTGGCGTTATGATCAAGGAGCTGGGTGTGTTGTACAGGGCTTTCTCGTCCGGCGAGCAATCACCCCTGCCGGAATTGGAGATCCAGTATGCCGATTATGCGGTGTGGCAGCGGGAGTGGCTGCGCGGCGATGTACTGGAATCGCAGCTGACCTACTGGAAGAAGATGCTCCACAATCTTCCACCGTTGCTGGAGCTTCCGACAGACAGGCCCCGCCCGGCCGTGCAGACGGTCCGTGGGAAACAGATGCGGTTCGCGCTCCCTGCAGAGCTGTCGCGTGCGCTTGTGGCAATGAGTCGGCAGGAGGGCGTAACTCTCTACATGACGCTTCTGGCAGGTCTGCAGGTCTTGCTCCACCGCTACTCAGGGCAGGAGGACATCAGTGTGGGGTCGCCGATTGCCAACCGGAACCGTGCGGAGACAGAGGGATTGATCGGGTTCTTTGTCAACACGCTTGTCATGAGGACCGATCTGTCCGGAACGCCCACTGTCCGGGAGCTCCTTCACCGGGTCAGGGATGTTGCGCTCGGGGCGTATGCTCACCAGGACCTTCCCTTTGAGAAAGTCGTTGATGCTGTTCAACCAGACCGTGATATCAGTCATTCGCCCCTGTTTCAGGTAATGTTCGCGCTGCAGAATACGCAGGAAGAATCGATCAGGTTGCCGGGACTGACGATCGCCCCGCTGGATGTTGACTCCGATGTATCGCGATTCGACATGACGGTGACGATGCTCGAGAGTGAGAGAGGTTTAGAGGGCCTGGTCGAGTACAACACCGATCTGTTCGACCCGGCGACCATTGACCGGCTGATCGGCCACTTCCAGAACATCCTGGGCGCGATGACGATGAGTCCCGAGGGCTCCATCGACGCCCTCCAGATGCTGGCCCCCGAGGAGTACAGCCAGATCATCAACGAGTGGAACAATACGGCGGTCCCGGTACCGGGCGATGTCTCTACTGTGGTAGACCTGTTTGAAGGGACGGTTGAGCGGGACGGAGAGGCTCTTGCTCTCCAGTGGGGAGAGGAACAGCTGTCGTACGTCGAGCTCAATCGGCGGGCAAACAAGCTGGCCCGCTATCTGAGCCGACGAGGCGTCGGCCCCGAGGTGCGCGTTGGAGTCTGCATTGACCGGTCGGTCGAAATGATCGTGGCTATCCTCGGCGTCCTCAAGGCTGGCGGCGCATATGTTCCTCTGGATCCGTCCTACCCGGCGGATCGGTTGCAGCACATGATTTCCGATAGCGGGACGGCATTTCTTCTGACGGTAGAAGCATTGGCCGGGACAGTTCCACAGAACCTTGCTCCCACGATAAGCATCGACACTGAACGGTCAGCCATCGAGGCTGAGCATGACTCGAACCCAGCAGTTCGACTGAGCCCGGAGAACCTTGCATACATCATCTACACGTCAGGGTCGACAGGTGTTCCCAAGGGGACACTGCTGCACCACCGGGGAATGCACAATCTGGTGCGTGCATGGGCCAAGGATTTCGGGATCGGACCCGGCAGCAGGGTGACGCAGTTCTTCTCTCTCGGATTTGACGGGTCCGTGGGAGATATCTTCCCCACGTTTGCGGGCGGCGGAACTCTCCACCTTGTGCCACGCGAAACTATTGCATCGATGCAGGATATGCACGCATTCCTTCTGGAGCGAAGCATCACGCATGTACTGATGACACCGTCTGTCCTTTCAGTTCTACCGTCACACAGTCTCCCTTCGCTGGGTACTGTCATGAGCGGCGGGGAGGCCTGCCCGCGGGAACTCGTGGAACGGTGGGGGGCTGGCCGACGTTTTCTCAATGTCTATGGTCCGACTGAAACAACGGTCGTTGTCTGCTGGCACGAGACAAGTGAGGCGTCACTCCGGACGAACACGGTCCCGATCGGGAGACCCTTGGCGAACACCAAGATGTTTATCCTTGATCCCCGGATGAACCCTGTCCCCGTGGGGGTGCCGGGCGAGCTCTATATCGGTGGCGTCGGCGTTGCCCGCGGTTATCTCAATCGGCCCGATCTGACGGCGGAGAGGTTCGTTCCCGCCCCGCTGATCGAAGAGTCCGGGGCACGCCTGTACCGAACGGGCGACATTGCACGCTGGCTCTCCGACGGGTCGATTGAAGTTCTCGGGAGGATGGACGATCAGGTGAAGATCCGCGGGTTTCGGGTTGAGCTGGGAGAGATCGAAGAGCGGCTACGCGAATCCCCCGAAGTTCGCGAGTGCGTCGTGATTGCGGCGGCGGGGGCCGGGGAGGCCAAACGTCTCATTGCGTACATCGTCCCTGTTGCGCTGCCGGGTCCGGGAACGCGTGAACTCCGTGACTTCCTGAAGCCAAGGCTGCCGGACTACATGATTCCTTCAGCATTTGTCATCATGGAGTCCCTGCCGCTGGCGGCCACCGGGAAGGTTGACCGGCGCTCTCTGCCTGCACCTGATGCGGATCGGGCTGATATCGGCGGGTCTTTCGTGGCGCCGAGGACGCCAGCCGAGGAGGCTCTCGCGGAAATCTGGCAGGAGGTTCTGGGGCTGAAGCAGGTCGGAGTGGAGGACAACTTCTTTGAACTGGGTGGCGACTCCATCCTGAGCATCAAGTTGATTGCGAAGGCAAAACAGGCTGGACTGGAGTTCACCCCCAAGCAGATGTTCCAGTATCCCACCATCAGCGGCCTGGCCGGGATTGCCAAAACCGTTTCTCAGATGAATGCCGAGCAGGGGGTTGTCACGGGAGCAGTTCCGCTGACGCCCATCCAGCGGTGGTTCTTCGAACAGGAGCTGTCCAATCCCCATCACTGGAATCAGTCGCTGCTGCTCGAAGTCCATGAGAAACACGAACACCACGTTCTCGAGGAAGTGGTCCGACACCTCTTGTTGCATCATGATGTCCTGCGGATGCGCTATCGAAGGACTCCTGATGGGTGGGAGCAGCTACTTCCCGATCCGAGTGAACCTGTGCCGTTTTCTCTCTTCGATCTGAGCGGACTGCCGCAGGAGGAGCAACGCGTTCGGATCGAGGCGGCGGCGGAGGAGGCACAGGCCAGCCTCAGCCTCACCGGGGGTCCACTTGCGAGGGTGGTGTATTTTGACCTGGGTGGTCAGGGTCCAGACAGACTGCTGATCGTCATCCATCATCTCGTGGTCGATATGGTTTCCTGGGGCATTCTGCTCGAGGACTTTGCAGCAGCATATCGGCAAATCCGTCAGACGGGCAGTGTTCAGTTACCGCCGAAAACTACGTCGTTCCGCCAGTGGGCGGCTACTCTGCAGGAGTACGCACAGTCAGAAGAGCTGGCTCGCGAGGTTGATCAGTGGGTTGGCGGGTTTGAAACGACCGTTCCGGAGCTGCCCGTTGACATTCCGGGCGGGGCCAACACGGAACGGGATGCGGAACGGGTGCAGGTCACTCTGGAGAAGGAAGAGACCGAGGCTCTCCTGCGGGATGTGCCCGAAGCGTACGGCACGGACGTCAATGATGTCCTGCTCTCGGCAGTAGCCGATGCGGTTGGACAGTGGACAGGGTCGAGGATTATCTTGATCGAGCTCGAGAGTCACGGCAGGGAGAGCATCTTCGACCATGTCGACCTCTCACGGACAGTCGGCTGGTTTACCGCGACCTACCCTGTCCTGTTTGACCTCAGGGGGAAGAGCGGTTATGCGGAAGTCCTGACGCACGTCAAAGAGACTCTTCGGGCGGCCCGCCGTCGGGGTCTGGCCTTTGGATTACTACGGTACATGCACGGCGACGCGGATTTCAGAAAGAGGCTTCAGGCGCTACCGAAGCCAGAGATTCAGTTTAACTATCTGGGTCAGCTCGACCGAGGATTCACAGACGGAGTGGGGTATCGTCCGGCAGAGGAGAGCACCGGTCCGGACCATTCCCTGGCCGAAAAGAGGCACCATCTCCTCGAGATCAATGGGGGAGTCTACGACGGCAGGTTGAGTCTTGAATGGACCTTCTGCAAGACCCTGCACCGGCGTTCATCGGTGGAGGCTCTTGCAGAGGGGTTTCTCTCTTCCTTGAGGAATCTCATTTCTCACTGTACGTCCCCGGACTCCGGCGGCTACACGCCGTCAGATTTCTCGCTGGTGAACCTTGATCAGCGTACGCTGGACAAGATTATCACGAAAATGGATCGTTCCTGAGAAGACGCACACGATGAACAGAAAGAACATTGAAGATATCTACCCGCTCTCGCCGATGCAGCAGGGCATGCTGTTCCACTCACTCCTGGCGCCTGAGTCTGGGATGTATTTCGAGCAGACCCAATGGACGTTGCGCGGTTCGTTGGAGATCGGGGCTTTCAAGGAGGCCTGGGAGAGAGCCATGCGACGCCATCCGTCGTTGCGCACGGCGTTTCTCTGGGAAGGGGTTGATGAGCCCCTGCAGGTAGTGTTCAAGCAGGTCGACCTGTCGTTCCGGGTAGAGGATTGGAGGAGGTTCTCCGCGCAGGAAATCGACGACCGTATGGAGGAGTATGTCAGGAACGACAGAGAACGGGGTTTCACGTTGTCCGAGCCGCCGTTGCTGAGGTTGGCGTTGCTGCGGACAGGTGAGGAGGAGTATCAGTTCGTGCTGAGCTTCCAGCATCTCCTGCTTGACGGCTGGTCCCTCCCCGTCCTCGTTGGAGAAATCCTCTCGCTGTACGAGGGACTTCGCACCGGAGTGGATGTTCGTCTCCCGCCTGCGCGGCCGTATAAAGAGTACATCTCGTGGCTTCGTGCGCAGGATATGGCAGAGGCCGAACGGTACTGGAAGAACCTGCTCGATGGTGTCTCGGCGCCGACCCCCTTCCTGACAGGCAATGGGCAGCAGAAGGAGACGCATCAGAAGGACTACAGGATCCTGAAGGATCTCCTCTCCGCGGAGACCAGCGCGGCTCTCCGAAGCCTTGCGCGGGAGCAGGTCACGCTGAACACGATCATCCAGGGGGCGTGGTCATTGCTCCTGGGCTGTTATGCCGGAGTGGATGACGTGCTGTTCGGTGCGACGGTCTCGGGCCGTCCTCCGGATTTGCCCGGAGCTGAGACGATTGTCGGTCTCTGCATCAACACGCTGCCGGTGCGGGTCCAACTGCCTTCAGCGGTGCCGATCGTCTCCTGGCTCAGGGAAATTCAGGCCCGGCAGGGTGAGTCACGACTCTTTGAATATGTGCCTCTGATCGATATCCATGGATGGAGTGAGATCCCCCACAGTGCGCCGATGTTCGAGAGTATCCTCGTATTTGAGAACTATCCGAGAGAATCGATTCCGAAGAAGGATGAGGCGCACATCCGCATCGAGCAGCGAAATGCCTTTGCACGAACAAACTACCCGGTGACTGTTGTGGTCTCCCCGGGAGACGTCATTGGCCTCGAGCTTGCCTACGACGGCCGGAGCATCGACGGTCGTCTGGCCGAGGGTCTCGTGCGGCACTTCCGGAACATTCTTGAGCAGTTTGCATCGGATCCGAACAAGAGTGTGGCCGAGATCTCTCTCCTCACGCCGGAGGAGGAGCGGCTCATGGTGCATGATTGGAATGCCACGGCAGCGCCCTTTCCGGCCGATCGGTGTGTGCACGAGCTTATTGCGGCACAGGTCGCACAGACCCCTGAAGAACCAGCGGTCCTCGCGGGAGAGACCGTCCTGACGTACGCTGAGCTCAACCGCAAGGCGAATCAGGTCGCCCGCTATCTGATGAGCCGGGGTGTGAGCTGCGAAACACGCGTCGGCGTCTGTGTTGAACGATCACCGGAGATGATCGTTGCGCTCATTGGCGTTCTGAAATCCGGAGCAGCCTATCTGCCGCTGGATCCGGCAACCCCTCCCCAGCGGATGGAGTACATGCTTGCGGATTCTCACGCGGATGTTCTTATCACCCAGGATGGGCTTCGTGACCGCTTCACCGAACTCGGAGCAACGATGATCTGCCTTGATGCCGACTGGGATGTCATCTCTCAGGAGAGCGATGAGGATCCGGTTCCGGTTGCCGGCGGGGAAAATGCCGCCTATGTCATCTACACCTCCGGATCGACGGGTCAGCCCAAGGGTGTTGTGGTTCCCCACAGGGGACTGGTAAACCATGCGGTCTCCACGGCGCTTGTGCTTGGCCTCTCCGTTGGCGAGCGCGTCATGCAATTCCTCTCCATCAGCTTTGATGCGGCCGCCGAAGAGGTCTTTCCCACACTCATCTCCGGAGGGGCGCTGGTACTGCTTGATGAACCATCCAGGATGAGCGGGCGAGAGCTGCTCGCACATGCAGGGGAGTCGGATGTATCGGTACTGCATCTGCCGGTAGCGTACTGGCATCAGATGGTCGGCGATCTGGATGCATCCGGAAAAGAAGCTCCGCGGAGCCTGAAGACACTTGTCGTTGGCGGGGAAAGTCCATCCCCGGAGAAGCTGCAACGCTGGGTTGAGCTCACCGGAGGACATGTTGCCTTCATCAATGCGTACGGCCCGACCGAAACGACGGTTGCTGCCACCATGTACAGGGTTGAGGATCTGGGTCGTCGTGCCGAGGAAAGAGTTTCTGGAATACCGATCGGCAAACCGATTCAGAACGTGCAGGCCTACCTCCTTGATCGGAAGTTCCGGCCTGTCCCCGTCGGCGCCGTGGGCAACCTCTTCATTGGCGGAGTGGGCGTCGCCCGGGGGTATCTGGACCGGCCGGATGCGACTGCCGAGAAATTCGTTCCGCATCCGCTGGGATCCGTTCCCGGCGCCCGTCTCTATGACACCGGGGACCTGGCGCGGTATCTTCCTGACGGGAACCTCGAGTTTCTTGGCCGCCGGGACAACCAGGTTAAGGTACGTGGCTTTCGAATTGAACTGGGCGAGATCGAGTCGAGGTTGCACGAGCATGCTGATGTGGCTGAGGCCGTCGTCGTCGTCCGTGAGGGGGAGCCGGGTGACCGCCAGCTTGTTGCCTACGTGGCGCCGAGGCCTGATGCACATCCGGAACCCTCCAATTTACGTGAGTTCCTCCGGTCTGAGCTGCCGGACTATATGGTTCCGGAAACCATCGTTCTGATGGAAAAGATGCCTCTCACCCCGACGGGGAAGGTTGACCGACGGGCTCTCCCGGCGCCGGAGGAAGCTGTTCATGAAGGGAAGGATGTGCCTGGCACGCTACGAACCCCTACCGAAGAAATGCTCGCCGACATCTGGAGGAGCATACTGGGTGTGCGGGCGCTGGATTCCCGCAACAACTTCTTCGACCTCGGCGGTCACTCGCTCCGTGCGACCCAGATGCTGTCCCGCATCAATGATCTCTTCGCGGTGGATCTTCCGCTGCGGGTTGTTTTCGACAGTCCTAACCTGGGTGCGCTGGCCAGTGCGATTGACTCCGCACGCCTGGGCGTGAAAGGGGACGCGAGCCTGTCACTGGAGTCCGTCTCCCGGGATCAGGATCTGCCCCTTTCCTTTGCCCAGCAACGACTCTGGTTCATCGATCAGCTTTCGCCCGGAGGCTCCTTCTACAATATCGCCTCGGCATATCGTCTCGCGGGTTCTCTGTCGGTACCCGTTCTGGAGAAGACCCTGAACGAGATCGTGCGGCGCCATGAAGTGCTTCGGACCTGTTTCCATGCAACCGGCGGGAAGCCACTGCAGGTCATTCAACCCTTTGAGCCGATTCGCCTGTCGATCGAGGACCTCAGCGGTCGTGGCGAGGAGGAGCGGGAGCAACTCCTGACGACCCTTCTGCGGGAGGAGGCGTCCCAACCCTTCGATCTGGAGCAGGGTCCCCTGTTCCGCGTCAGGCTCATCCGGATTGACGACGATGAGCATGTCATTGCGTTCACTGTTCACCACATTGTGGCCGATGGCTGGTCAATGGGTGTTCTGGTGCATGAAGTATCGGTTCTGTACCGCGCCTTTCATACTGGAGAGGAATCTCCCCTTCCGGAGCTGCCCGTCCAGTATGCTGACTATGCAGTCTGGCAATCCCGCTGGCTGCAGGGCGAAATGCTGGAGACCCAGCTCTCGTACTGGAGGGAGGTGCTGGCTGGAATCCCGGCCGTGCACGACCTTCCAACGGACTTTCCCCGACCGGCGGTCCAGACATTCCAGGGTGGCCGCCTGACCACCACGCTCTCGAAGGAGCTTTCGGAGAGGGTGGTCGACGTCAGCCGGAGAGAGGGTGTCACGGTGTTCATGACGCTCCTGGCCGCATTCCAGACGTTTCTTCACCGATACAGCGGTAATCCGGATGTTGTCGTGGGATCACCCATTGCAGGGAGGAAGCAGACGGATGCGGAAAAACTGATCGGGTTCTTTGTCAACAATCTTACTTTGCGAACGCGATTCGGCCCGCGGGACACCTTCAGAACGGTGCTGCAGCGGGTCCGGGAGACGGCGCTCGGAGCGTATGCACACCAGGATATCCCGTTTGAGAAACTGGTGGAGGAGCTTCAGCCGTCGAGAGACCTGAGCCATTCGCCCCTCTTTCAGGTGATGTTTGTGCTGCAGAATGTCCCCATGGAGGAGGTTGGGCTCCCTGGTTTGACCATGCGGGGCCTGGAATCGATGAGCACGACCTCAAACTACGATATGACGCTGCAGGTTCAGGAAAGCGCCGAGGGTTTTGTGGTGCAGTTTGAATACAACGCTGAGCTGTTCAGGTCTTCGACGATCTCCAGGATGCTTGAACACTTCAGGACACTCGTGTCGGCACTCGTCCGGAATCCGGATGCGCGCGTCGCGTCTGTTCCGCTGCTCACTCCGGCAGAACGGACCAGACAGGTAGTGGAGTGGAATCGGACGGAGGCTCCCTACCCTGAGGATCTCTGCGTGCACCAGATGTTCGAGCAAATCGCAGAGAGACAGTCGGCAGAACCGGCCCTGACCTACACGGACGGCTCCGGTGCGGATCAAACCGTGAAGCTGACATACGATGAGTTGAACCGACGGAGCAATCAGCTTGCCCACCATCTCCGCGCTCTGGGGGTAGGGCCGGAGAGCCTTGTGGGGGTCTGCACCGAGCGTTCGATCGAGATGATCGTTGGGATTCTCGGAACACTTAAGGCTGGCGGGGCGTTCGTCCCGCTTGACCCGGGCTATCCGCAGGATCGTCTGTCCTTCATGATGGAGGATTCCGGCGTGACGGTCCTGCTCACGCAGGAATCGCTGGTAGCTTCCTTGCCGCATTCGTCGTCCCGTGTTGTTCGGCTGGATGCGGACTGGCCCGTCATCGCCCGGCAACCCGTTTCGAACCTGAGTCTCAACACCGTCCCCGATTCCCTTGCGTATGTCATCTATACGTCGGGATCCACCGGCCGGCCCAAGGGGACGATGCTCCGCCATGGCGGCTTGTGCAATCTTGCCACTGTGCACGGACGGGAATTCGACGTGGGGCCGGGAAGCAGGATCCTGCAGTTTTCCTCGTTGAGTTTTGACGCATCGGTCTGGGAGCTGGTCATGGCGCTGCTCAACGGAGCAACACTCTCTCTGGCGGGGAAGGAGATCATTGCGAGCGGCCATGAGCTGGTCGATTTCATTCGAACGGAGGCAATCACCACGGTCACACTGCCGCCCTCTGTGCTTGCCGTCTTTCCGAGGGAGCAACTGCCCGAGCTGCGGACCATCATTGTGGCCGGGGAGAAATGCCCGGGTGAGCTGGTGGAGCAGTGGGCCCCGGGGCGAAAATTCTTTGATGCGTACGGGCCGACGGAGACCACCGTCTGTGCCTCCATGCACCTCTGTTCCGGTCGATACCCGCAGGGTCCCCCGATAGGATTGCCGATTGCGAACTTTCAGCTGTACGTCCTTGACGCGACCATGCAGCCTGTCCCTGTTGGTGTTCCCGGGGAGCTTCATATCGGCGGCGTCGGGCTTGCGCGAGGCTACCTGAACAGGCCCGGAGTGACTGCAGAACGGTTTGTCCCGAACCCCTACAGCGAGAGCCCCGGCTCCCGGCTGTACAAGTCCGGCGATCTTTGCCGTCAAGGGGCTGACGGCACGGTGGAGTACCTCGGCCGGATCGATCATCAGGTGAAGGTGCGGGGATTTCGGATTGAGCTGGGAGAAATCGAATCTGTGCTCGCACAGTATCCCGCGGTACGGGATGTGGTCGTTCTCGCGCGTGAGGACACACCCGGTGACAGGAAACTCGTCGCGTACATGGTGACCGAAGGCGGTGAACGACCCGATGCTCCGGAGCTCAAGGCATTCCTCAGGGAGAAACTTCCCGAGTACATGGTGCCGTCGTCGTATGTCGTCCTCGATGCGATGCCGCTGACGCCCAGCAAGAAGGTTGATCGGAAGGCGTTGCCTGCGCCGGATCAGGGCCGGGGTGCGGTGGAGAGCGAGTATATGGCTCCGCGGAACGAGATCGAAGCAACACTTGCAGAGATCACCGCGTCCCTGCTCCATCTCGAGCGAGCGGGCGTGTATGACAACTTCTTTGACCTCGGGGGTCATTCGCTTCTCGCGACACAGTTCGTCTCACGCGTGAGAGATGCATTCGGGGTTGACGTTGCTCTGCGGGCTCTGTTTGAGAAACCAAACGTCGCGGAGATGGCGCTGGAAATCGAGCGGCTGAAAGCGGCGGGCGAACAGATACAGTCTCCAAAGATCACAGCAATCAAGCGGGACAGTGTCCGGGTCAAGCGTTCCCAGATACAGCGGACCGATAATGTGAAGAAGGAACAATGAGGGTTGCGCGAACGGTATGATTGATCCGTTACAGGAAGAGGTGAAGGGTGTGCAGGGCGAGAGCCAGGCCTTGCCGGAAGAAGAAGTCTATGTCTTCCCGGCGTCATTCGGGCAGCAGCGGCTCTGGTTCCTGGATCAGTTCGAACCGGGAAGTCCGTACTACAACATTCCTTCGGTGTACAGGCTCACGGGACACTTCTCTCCTGAGGTCTTCAAGCGGACGATCCAGGAGATCGTTCGGCGCCACGAATCTCTGAGAACGACGTTCTCATCTGAGCGCGGGGAGCCGCTTCAGATAGTCTCGCCGCGCCTGGAGGTTGACGTGCCGCTGATCGACCTTGACGGATTGTCGGATCATGAGCGGGAGCGCGAGGCAATGCGGCTGGCGCAGGAGGAAGCGCAGACCCCGTTTGATCTTGCGGTCGGGCCACTGTTCAGGTCGCGCGTGGTCAGGATCGGCGTGCGGGATCACCTCATCTTCCTGACGCTGCATCACATTATCGCTGACGGTTGGTCTATGGCCGTGTTGACTCGCGAGATTGCCGCACTCTACGCGGCATTTCTCAAGGGGAAGCCCTCACCACTTTCCGATCTCCCGATCCAGTATCCGGACTACGCCAGGTGGCAACGGGAGTGGATGCAGGGGGAGGTGCTGCAGAAGCAGCTGAGGTACTGGCAGAACCAGCTCGACGGCTGCCCGGAACTCCTCGAGATGCCGACCGATCGGCCACGTCCGAGTGTCTACACAAACGTCGGGGCCACCGAATCGATTGAATTCTCACGGGAGCTGACGGCCGCTCTGAACGGCGTCTGCCGCCGGGAAGGAGTGACAATGTTCATGTTGCTCCTGGCGGCGTTTCAGACGTTGCTGAGCCGTTACTCGGGGCAGAAGGACATATCGGTTGGCACACCCATTGCGAATCGAACCCAGGCAGAGGTGGAAGGGTTGATCGGGCTCTTCATCAATACGCTCGTTCTCCGCAGCAACCTCGACGGAGATCCGCCCTTTACGGAGCTGCTGAGGAGGGTGCGAGAGGTCACGCTGGGAGCGTACGCGCATCAGGACCTTCCCTTTGAAATGCTCGTGGATTCCCTCCAGCTGGACAGGGACATGAGCCACACACCGTTGTTCCAGGTGATGTTCATCCTTCAGAATGTTCCACAGTCAATCGAGGTTCTGCCTGACGTTCGCCTGGCTCAGGTCAACGTGGAGATGGGAACGGCGACATTTGACATGACTCTGTCCGCGACGGAGTCGCCCGACGGTATTCTCGCTTCGGTGGAATACAATACCGACCTCTTCGATGCGGCGACGATCCGTCGGCTCTTGCGACACTTCGGGAACGTGCTGGAGGATGTCTGCCGGCATCCGGACCAGCGGCTGTCAAGCCTTTCCGTCCTTTCCAGGGTGGAGGAACATCAGATTGTTCGAACGTGGAATTCCGTCGAGCAGACCCTTCCCGGACTGTGCATCCACCAGCTGATCGAGAACCGGGCTGCGGCGGGGCGGGAGACTATCGCGGTGGTTGCGGGTGAGGGTCGGCTGAGCTATGGAGAGCTCAACGCACGAGCGAATAAGCTCGCACGATATCTGAGGAGGCTGGGTGCCGGACCGGAAGTACGCGTGGGAATGTGCATGGAGAAGTCGCTTGAGATGATCGTAGGAGTTCTGGCCGTGCTGAAGTCCGGAGCCGCCTACGTGCCGGTGGATCCCGCGCAGCCGGCTGAGCGGCTGGAGTACATGGTAGATGACTCCCGGAGCGCCATCCTCCTGACACAATCGGATCTCGTTGAGGGCCTTCCCTCGTTTGACGGGCCTGTCTTCTGCCTGGACCGTGACTGGGATCAGGTCGAAGCGGAGGAGAGCGGCAATCTCGGACTCGACGTCGCGTTCGAGAGTCTTGCCTACATGATCTATACCTCCGGGACGACAGGTAAATCCAAGGGGACGATGGTGAGCCATCGCAGTCTTCTCAATGCGTACATTGCGTGGGAACATGAGTACACGCTGGAGACGATTGCACGCTCGCATCTGCAGATGGCGAATTTCGCGTTTGATGTCTTCTCGGGAGACTTCGTTCGCGCACTCTGTTCGGGCGGGAAGCTCGTTCTCTGTCCTCGGGAGTTCTTGCTGGATGCAGAGCGCCTCTATGATCTTGTGGTCCGCGAGGAAGTCACCATCGCGGAGTTTGTTCCGGCGGTCCTTCGGAATCTCGTTCAGCATCTCGAGGAGACGGGGAAGACGCTGGCGTTCATGAAGGTGTTGATTGCGGGTTCGGATATCTGGTATGTCGGCGAGTATAGAAAATTCCTGAGATTCATCGTTCCTGAAACTCGGCTGATCAACTCGTTCGGGCTAACCGAAGCCACGATCGATACTACCTACTTTGAGGCGGCCGACCTGGATCTTCCGGAGGAGCGGCTCGTCCCCATCGGTCGGCCATTCGCGAACTCCCAGGTGTACATTCTGGACAGGCACGGCCGGTCCGCTCCCATCGGGGTGGCGGGGGAGATCTACGTCGGCGGAAAGGGTCTTGCGAGAGGATACCACGGCCGTGCGGATCTGACTGCAGAGAAGTTCGTTCCGAATCCGTTTGCCCTGCAACCGGGAGAGCGACTGTACCAGACTGGAGATCTCGCCCGGTATCTGCCTGACGGAAACATCGAGTTTCTCGGTCGCGCGGACCACCAGATCAAGGTCAGGGGATTCCGCGTCGAGCTTGGTGAGATCGAAACGGCGATTACCCTGTATCCGGGGGTGAAGGAGGGCGTGGTACTTGTGCGGGAAGACTCTCCCGGCGACAAGATTCTGGTGGCCTATGTAGTTCCCGTCACCAGGGATGGATACTCCACGGGTGCACTTCGGAAGTTTCTGCTGGAAAAAGTGCCGGACTACATGGTTCCCTCGGCATTCGTCGTTCTGGATGCCCTCCCGCTCACGCCGAACGGCAAAGTCGACAGGAAGGCCTTGCCGGCGCCCGACGGGGGGTCGCGTGACACCGGCGAGGAGTACCTTGCACCCCGGACTGCCGTGGAAGAAACCATGGCGAGCCTCTGGAGCGATGTTCTTGGTGTGGAGCGCGTCGGGGTCCACGACAATTTCTTCATGCTGGGAGGGCATTCGCTTCTGGCGACCCAGCTCGTATCGCGCATTCGTGAAACGTTCGAGGTCGAGCTGCCCCTCCGAAAGGTCTTCGAGACGCCGACAGTTGCATCTCTGGCTGAGGCTGTGGAGACGGGACAGAGGCGCGGAGCCCTGCCGAAGGCCCCCCTGATCGTGCCTGTCCCCCGCACGGAGGAGATGCCTCTCTCCTTTGCCCAGCAGAGACTCTGGTTCCTGGACCAGCTTGAGCCAGACAATCCGTTCTACAACCTCCCTGAAGTCCACCGGGTGCACGGGCCCCTTGCGATTCCCATCCTGGAGCGCGCGCTGAACGAAGTCATACGACGGCACGAGAATCTGCGCTGCAGCATCCATACCGAAGAGGGGAGACCCGTTCAACGATTCACAGAAGAGCTGACCGTGTCGATCCCTGTCGTCGATCTCGCAACAATGCCAAAGAAGGAGCTGGAGAAGGAAATCCAACGACGGGCGGCGGAGGAAGCGTGGAAGCCCATTCCGCTGGACAAGGCGCCCCTGTTCCGGCTGAGACTCCTTCGTGTGGCTGATGAAGACCATGTTATTCTGTTGATCATGCATCACGTGATATCGGATGAGTGGTCGAGTCGCGTGCTCCTGCAGGAGATTGTTCTCCTGTACGACGTCTACGCACGTGGCGCACCATCGCCGTTGCCGGAGCTTCCCCTTCAGTATGCCGACTTCGCGCACTGGCAGAGGAGCTGGCTGCAAGGTGAAGTCCTCGAGGGACAGCTGTCGTACTGGAAGCAGCAGCTCGGGAACAGTACGCCCCTCCTGGAACTTCCCACCGACAGGCCTCGTCCGCCGGTGCAGACATACTGGGGTTCGTACCGGAAATTCGAATTCTCCGAGCGCGCTTCCCAGGGTCTGCGGGAGTTGTGCCAACGGGAGGGTTTCACCTCGTTCATGGCGGTGGCAGCCGCTCTCAAGGTTCTCCTCTACCGCTACTCGGGTCAGGCAGACATCAGTATCGGCACTCCGATTGCGAACCGCAATCGTGCAGAGATCGAAGGCCTCATCGGCTTTTTCGTGAACACGCTTGTTCTGCGGACCGTCCTGGACGGGAACCTGAACTTTCGTGAGCTACTGGGTCGCGTTCGCGAGGCCGCGCTTGGTGCCTACGCCCACCAGGATGTGCCGTTTGAGATGATTGTGGATAACCTGCAGCCCGAGAGAGACCTCAGCCACACGCCGCTGTTCCAGGTGATGCTTGTCGTGCAGACTGGTGGCAGTCCAAAGGGAGGGGGTGGGGCCAGTGGACTATCCATGACTCCTGTCGAAGCCCACAGTGGGACGTCGAAGTTTGACCTGACCTTCTTCATGGTCGACGACGATGCTGCGTTGCGTGGAGCGGTGGAGTACAACACGGATTTGTTTGATGCCGCGACCGTGGATCGGCTGGTGAGTCATTTCGGGGTCTTGTTGGAGGCATTGGTTGCTGATCCGGAGCAATCGATTGCCTCAGTCCCGCTCCTGACCGAGGCGGAGCGCCATCAGCTGGTGGTAGACTGGAATAGGACAGATGCCGAATTCCCGGAGGCCCGACCGGTGCAGGAGCTGTTCGAGATGCAGTGCACGGAAAACCCTGGAGCAGTCGCCGTTGTCCTCGGAGAGGAACAGTGGACGTACCAGGAGATCGACCGCCGCGCAAACCAATGTGCCTCCTACCTCCGCAGGATGGGTGTGGGAGCGGAAGTGCTGGTTGGCGTCTGCATGGAACGATCGGTGGAGATGGTCGTTTCTCTTCTCGGCATCCTGAAGGCGGGCGGTGCCTATCTTCCCATCGATCCATCCTATCCGTTGGAACGGATCGAGTTCATGATCGATGATAGCGGCGCGCTGCTGCTGCTGACGCAGGAACGGTTGAAGGACGACCTCCCCTCCGGGAGAGTGCGGGTGCTCTCCCTTGACCTGTTATCGGATGAAATCGGAAGGGAGCCGGATGAGAGGCTTCCCTCTGTCACGATGCCGGAAAACCTTGCCTATGTGATATACACGTCGGGGTCAACGGGAAAGCCAAAAGGCGTCATGGTCAACCATCGGGGGGTTGTGAACTACCTCACGTGGTGCCAGCGCGCGTATCCTCTGGGCAAAGGTGACGGAGCACCGGTTCATTCACCGATCTCGTTCGATCTGACCGTGACGAGCGTGTTTGCCCCGCTGGTGTCTGGACGGAGCGTGCATCTGCTTCCGGAGGATCTCGGGGTCGAAACGATGGCAGAGGCATTTCGCAGCGGTAGACAATTCAGCCTTGTCAAACTGACGCCGGCCCATCTGGACGTCCTGAGCAAACAGCTGACCCGGGACGAGGCAATGGCTCGTACCGGGGCGTTCATCATCGGCGGTGAGAACCTGTTGTTCGAAAGCATACGATTCTGGCAGGACGCGTCGCCGGAGACGGTACTCGTAAATGAATACGGTCCGACGGAAACTGTCGTAGGGTGTTGTGTCTACCAGGTACAGGCAGGAGAAAGGCGGGAGGGCTCCGTTCCAATCGGGAAACCGATCATCAATACGCGCGTGTATATTCTGGATGAATTCATGAACGAGGTACCGATCGGCGTGGTCGGCGAGTTGTACATCGGCGGAGCCGGCGTGGCCCGGGGCTACCTGCACCGGCCCGATTTGACGGCAGATCGGTTTGTGCCGGACCGTTTTGGGCCCAAACCCGGCGGCCGCCTCTACAGGACCGGCGATCTGTGCCGTGCCCTGGCTGACGGGAACATGGAATTCATCGGGCGACGCGACGAACAGGTGAAGATCCGTGGGTTCAGAGTTGAACCAGGAGAGATTGAATCTGTCTTGAGCAGTCACGCTGCTGTTGAAGATTCCGTTGTCGTGGTCAGAGAAGACGAGACAGGGAACAAACGCCTGGTGGCGTATCTGGTATCTGACGAGGATGTTGCGGGCGTCCCTGAGATCCGGAAGTACATTCTGGAGCGACTGCCGGAGTACATGGTTCCGGCGCTGTTTGTGCGGCTGGAGGCCCTCCCCCTGACGCCGAACGGGAAAGTGGACCGACGCAGGCTGCCAGATCCCTCACAGAGTCGCGAGAACCTCGAATCAACGTATGTGGCGCCAGAGACGGCCGCGGAAACCACTCTCGCGGAAGTCTGGAAACAGGTGCTGGGCGTCACCGACGTTGGGATCGATGATAACTTCTTTGAGATGGGGGGGGATTCCATTCTCACCATCCAGGTGATTGCCAGGGCAAATCAGGCAGGTCTGCGCCTCTCCCCCAAGCTCATGTTTCAGCACCCGACGATCCGGCGGTTGGCCGCTGTTGCAGAGGAGGGGAAAGGGGTTGTCGCGGAACAGGGACTGGTGACAGGCCGGATACCGCTGACACCGATACAGTACTGGTTCTTCGAACGAAATCTCCAGAATCGGAATCACTGGAACCAATCTCTCTTACTGGAAGTAGACGAACGTCTCGACCGCTCCATCCTGCATCAGGTCGTAACCCGGCTCATGTACCATCACGATGTGCTGCGTTCGACCTTCCAGGAATCACCAGCGGGATGGCAGCAGGCTATCGGGGATCCTGGAGATGACGTCCCCTTCTCCTGGATAAATCTTTCGGACGTCCCTGCGGGGAGCGAAGCTGAGGCTATCGAAAAGGTGGCCGGTGAGGTTCAGGCAAGCCTTGACATCAGTCGTGGACCGATCTTCCGGGTTGCGTACTTTGACCTTGGCGAGGGCCGGACTGACCGGATTCTCATCGCTATTCATCATCTTGCAGTTGATGGCGTTTCCTGGGGAATCCTGCTCGAGGATTTCCAGGAGGCCTACCGACAGCTGATTCAGGGAGGCAGAGCCCGGCTGTCACCAAAGACCTCCTCGTTCCGGCTCTGGTCAATGAGATTGCGGGACTATGCCTCTAGTGAAACGCTTCGCAGGGAAGTCGCCTACTGGAGCGATCTCTCTAAGACGACCGTTCCCAGGCTTCCGGCGGATTTCTCTGAGGGGAGGAACACGGAAGATTCGGCAGAGAGTGTGGCTGTCTCCTTGACTCCCGAGGAGACGCGTGCACTCCTACGAGAGGTTCACGGGGCATATCGGACGGATATCAACGATATCCTCCTGGCGGCACTGGCACGTGCGTTGTCCAGCTGGACGCGTCAATCACGCTTCCTCATCCATCTCGAAGGACACGGACGTGAAACACTGCACGATGATGTCGATATTTCCCGAACAGTGGGATGGTTCACGGCACTGTACCCCGTCGTTCTCACGGCAGACAATCTTGACCCTGCGGAGTTGATCACGTCCATCAAGGAGCAACTCCGCAGGATCCCCGGAAAAGGAGTCGGCTACGGGATCCTTCGCTATCTCAGCACTGAGGGAGGGTCAGACATCGGGCTCAATCATGTCCCGTCCCCTGAGTTGAGTTTCAACTATCTCGGGCAGCTGGACCGGGGTCATCAGCAGGGCTCTCTTATTGGATTGGCCCGTGAAAGCAGAGGGCCCGATCGATGTCCGTCCAACGTCCGCACGCACCTGATCGAAGTAGATGGTGGTGTTGCGGGGGGGCAGCTGCAGATGGAATGGACGTACAGCAGGAACCTCCATAGGCATTCGACGATCGAGACGCTTGCCGGTGAATACCTGGCGGCGCTAAAAGAGTTGATACATCACTGTCTCTCGACGGAGGGTGGCAGCTTCACCGCGTCCGACTTTGCAGAATTCGGTTGGACGGATGATGATCTGAATGACATTGTCGATGAACTATCAAAATCATCACGCTGATAGGATGAGCAAGGAACACTGGAAAAAGAATGTAGAGGACTTCTATCCGCTCTCGCCGTTACAGCAGGGGATGCTCTTTCACACCATGATGGCCCCCGATTCCGAGGTGTATGTCGAGCAACTGAGCTGTACTCTCCGGGGAGAACTGAATGGTGAGGCTTTTCGTAAGGCCTGGCAGGACGCAATGGATAGGCACCCGGTTTTGAGGACGTCTTTTCGGGGCGAGGGGTTGAAGGAGCCTCTTCAGGTAGTCCACCGGACTGTTCCGGTGCACATCCGACACTATGACTGGCGTGAGATGCCGCCTGCGGATCAGGAGCGACGACTGAACCTCCTTCTCGAGGAGGAACGCGCTCGCGGCTTCGTCCCTTCGGATGTTCCGCTCCTCCGTCTTGCACTTGTCCGTCGTGGAGAGGACCTCCACGATTTTGTCTGGACGTACCATCACGTCCTTCTGGACGGATGGTCTGTCCCGATGCTCCTGCAGGAGGTGTTCGCGCAGTATCAGGCCATCACTCAGGGAGAAGCGTTCGACCTTCCGGCCCGACGTCCTTATCGGGACTACATTGTATGGCTCCGAAAGCAGAGCGATTCTGATGCTGAGCGGTTCTGGAGGGAGCATATGCGGGGGAAGACCTCTCCAACAGTTCTCGGGATGCTCCGTCCTGATGCTGCTCAGACGGGTGAGGCAGGAGCCCGATCTCTGGAGGTGGAGATGTCTCTGCCATCCACGATCACCTCAGTCCTGCAGAACATCTGCAGGCAGCAGCATATCACCATGAACACTCTTCTTCAAGGCGTGTGGGCATTTCTCCTGGGCGTGTACAGTGGCGACGATGATGTACTTTTCGGCGTGACGGTCTCCGGAAGACCTGTAGACCTGGAGGGATCGGAGTCCATGCTGGGTCTTTTCATCAATACCCTGCCGTTCAAGATCCACCTGGATGCAGATCAGAAGTTCCTCGTCTGGCTCAAAGCCGTTCAGGATCGGGCTGTGGCAATGCGACAGTTTGAATACAGTTCTCTCGTCGACATCCAGGGGTGGAGTGACATTCCCCGGGGGACACCTCTCTTCGAGAGCATCTTTGTGTTTGAGAATTACCCCATTCGGGAACTTGAAGGCAGAGGTGAGTCCAGTCTTCGAATCGAGAACATCCGTGCGCCCGAGCAGACGAACTATCCCGTCACCGTCGTGGGAGGTGTTGGTGAGCAACTTCTGGTAAGGATCGCCTACGACAGCCAGCGGTGTGGAGAGGATGTCGCGAAGCATATTCTCGGCCATTTCAGGGCCGTCCTGAACCAAATGGCAGATAACCCCCTTGTTCGGCTGAAGGATGTTCAGGTCCTTACAGAGAATGAGCGTGAACTAATAGTGAGCGACTGGAATGATACTGCCGAGGACTTTGGTGAGAAGACCTGCGTTGCAGGGTTGATTGAGGCTCAGGCCGAGCGGGCCCCGGAGTCGGTCG
>Ga0209536_100001345_pt1 | contig 40959 bp, 46 predicted proteins | sample DeeMarSeWOR28_12_FD_187461 | JGI IMG/M metagenome (GOLD analysis project Ga0209536, IMG submission 187461) | Marine sediment microbial communities from White Oak River estuary, North Carolina - WOR-2-8_12 (SPAdes) (version 2) | ecosystem: Environmental > Aquatic > Marine > Intertidal zone >... | reverse complement strand
AAGATGAAACTAAAGATGAAATTGAAGAATTATTATCTCAGGATGAAACCCAAGATATAGTGGAAGAAGAGGAAGAAATAGAGCCCAAATCCTTAAAGAAAAAAAAGGAAGATAAAGACGAAGATATTGTGGAAGAAAGAATCTACACAATACCTTTAGGAAAAGCATATGTTAGACCACCTAAAAAAAGAGCCCCTAGGGCAATAGCTCTCATTAGAGAATTTATTAAGAAACATATGAAGATGGATACAAGTGCACTTTTAGAAGAAGAAAAAGGAGAATTACCAAAACTCACAATAAGCAACGCTGTAAATGAGAAAATCTGGACTCGAAGTATTAAAAAACCTCCTAGGAAAATTCGAGTAAAAGTGACCAAAGATAAAGATGACAATTTAAAAGTTCTTTTGGCTGAAGGCGAATGATTTTTGGCCGTTTATTTATCAAGCATTCTCGGCAGTGTTTGCCTAGGCGTATATTCTCTTGCTAATGATAAAATAGTTATAATACCTCCTATGGTTCCCGAAATAAAAGCCAAAGAAACCGCAAACTGGCTAAAAGCAAAACTTGTATACACTTCAATTGCAAATTCCATACTTGCAGGCGCTTTAGCTTGCTCAAATTCAAATGGCATAATTCTACCAAAATTAATTCGAAAAGAAGAACTAAACACAATAAAATCCATATTTGATGGCACAATCAAAATCATGGAAACAAAATCAACAGCCTTCGGAAACCTTATTCTAGCCAATGACAAAGGAGCTGTTGTTGATCCAAGTTTTTCACAATCAGAAATAACACAAATAGCCGAAGCTCTTAATGTTGACGTTGTACCCGGAGAAATAGATGGACTGCCATATGTTGGTTCTTTAGCAGTAACCACCAACAAAGGAACCCTAGCACATCCTCAACTAAAAGATAAAGAAAAAGACCTACTTGAGGAAGTTCTAAAAGTTCCAGTTGAAAAAGGCACAGTTAACTGCGGAATTCCTTATATTGGAACTGGGTTAATTGCTAATTCTCATGCAGGAGTAGTTGGATCTTTAACAACTGGACCCGAGATGTTTATAATTGAGAATGCAATCGATGTTGTGCAGGATGATGAGTAAATTGAAAGTTTTCAAAGTCACAGGTGTAATCAATAAACCAAATCTAAAAACTCCTTTTTCAAAAGAAGTTTTGGCACTAAAACCAATTCATGCAGTAGAAAAAGTGTATGCAGAGATTGGAAGTAAACATAGAGTAAAAAGATTCCAACTTAACATCCAAAATGTAGAAGAGATATCACCAGATGATATAGAAAATGTAATCATTAAAAAAATTGTGACTGGAGAATAAGCCTTTGGTAGCTCAAAAAAATCAAGAAGAAGAACTAAGAAAACTAAGTGTTGAATTACAGTTGTTAGAACAAACAGCACAGTCACTTGAACAAAGAATAAACATGATGGCTGCTGCAATAACCGATTTAACCTATGCTAATATGGCTTTAGATGGAATAAAAACAGAAAAAGAAAAGGCTGAACTTTTAGTTCCAATTGGTGGAAACTCGTTTATAAAAGTGAAACTAGCAAACACTGATAAAGTAATTGTTGGAATGGGCGCCGGAGTTTCAATTGAAAAAACCATTCCTGAAGCCAAAACGATTGTTAATGATAGACTAACTGAACTTCAAAAAACAATGAATTCAGCACAACAACAACTATCCCAAATAGTTGATCGTATAAATATGGGCAGAAAAAGACTCGAAACAATGCTAAGTTCAGCAAAATAGGAAAATTATAGAAAAATGTTTGATAAGCTCAAGTCGGGTTTTCAGGGGCTTATAACAAAAGTTACAAAAACTGAGCTAACAGAAGAAAGTTTAGATCCAATTCTTTCAGAATTTTCAATTGTACTTGCTGAAAATGATGTTGCATTTCCAGTAGTTGATCGAATATTTGAAGATCTTAAGAAACGTTTAGTGGGACTCCAAATTAAACGCCTAGAAGATCGCAAAGAAATTGTTGAAGAAAATTTAAAACAAGTTCTTTTAGAAGTAATGACACCTGAAAAAAATATCGATTTACTAAAAAAAATTGAAGAGAAAAAGCAAAAGAAAGAACCTTCTATATTACTTTTTGTAGGCATAAACGGAACAGGAAAAACCACTACCATTGCAAAAGTTGCAAATTTACTAAAGAAAAATAAATATTCTGTTGTACTTGCTGGAGCAGACACCTATAGAGCAGGCTCCATTGAGCAATTAGAAGAACATGCTAGACGTCTTAATTTACGAGTAATAAAACATGATTATGGCGGTGATCCTGCAGCAGTAGCGTATGATTCAATAAATCATGCAAAAGCTCATGGAATAAATGTTGTTTTAATAGATACTGCAGGAAGAATGCAAACTAACCAAAACTTGATGAATGAGCTAGCTAAAATAAAAAGAGTTGTATCCCCAGATCTGACAATTTTAACCATTGATTCTCTTATAGGAAATGATGCTTTCCTGCAAGCTGAAGAATTTCATAAATCTATAAGTATAGATGCTACTATCCTAACCAAAGCAGACGCAGACGCTAAAGGAGGTTCAGCAATAAGTGTTACCTATGTTACAAAAAAACCAATATTATTTATTGGCGTTGGACAAAATTATGATGATTTAGAATTCTTTAACCCAAAAAACTTTGTCAATATGATCCTCAAATAAAAATCTCATAAAAATCGCATTTTACTATTTTTTAAATAAACTTTGCCTTCTTTTTAGCATTGGCCAATTAATTTTACCAAAATTGCTTTTGCAGAATAAAGTCTATTTTCACTTTGGCCATAAATGATAGAGTTAGGACTTTCAATCATTTCATTAGAAATCTCATATCCCCGATGAATAGGCATATCATGCATTACATACGCATTATTTTTTTCCATCAACTTTTCATTAATTTGAAAGTTTTTCATAATTTTTGTCCGCTCCTCTTTTTCTTTAACAAAATTTGGATTAGCAAAAAACTCCATATCCATCCAAGTATCAGTATAAACAAAATCTGCATCCTTAATTTCTTCACGAATATCTAAAGATGTTTTCCATAAGCCAGTTTTTTTTGCATTATCTAATAAAACTTGATCTAAAGCATTTTTATTTACGACTGGAGTGACTGTGATTATTTTAATCCCAGTTTTTGTACAGCCTTCAATCAGTGAATTACAAACATTATTATGTATCCCTACAAAAACAACCTTTAATCCCTTCAATCGATCTTTTATTTCCTTAATCGATATCAAATCTGCAATCACTTGACTGGGATGATACTTTTCATCACAACCATTTATCACTGGCACTTTTGAGGCCAAAACCATCTGTTGCAAATCAGAATTTTTTAACAAACGAGCCATAATGCAATCAACGTTACGAGACAAATATTTAGTTTCATCATAAATATGTGCAAGAGTGAAATTTGTTGTTCTCCAATCAATATAGAGAGCATGCCCACCAAGTTGGGTCATAGCAACTTCAAAAGCAACTCTTGTTCTAGTTGAGGTTTTTTGAAAAACTAATCCCAAAGACTTCTTATAAAGAGCTTCACTATAATCCTTAGGCTTATTCTTTATTTTTAACCCAAGATCTACAAATTCTTCAATTTGTTGACCTGACAATCCCTTAAAATTGATCAAGTCCATTAGAACATATTCACTTCCAATAGAAAGGTTGATTTTACTTAAACTGATAAGGATTATGGAAACCTTTTTTCATAAGTAATCTCTCCATGATACAAGATAAATTCATGATTCTTCTTGTTGCCTCACTCAAAGATATCGCTGGAATGAACATTGTTCACCAACTTATTACAAATTATCCTTTCAAACAAACCAAAGAATCTACTACTAAAAATCCAATTTACTATAGCTGCATAAACAACAAAAAAGTGCTTTTAAAAATTATTAAAGAAGAGATAACGAATACTCAAAATCTCCCAGAAAGTTTCAAAAATTTAAACTTAATTGTCTTTATATCACGACATTGTAGCTCAAGTGGCAAACCAACTTTTTCTGTACACACACCTGGAAACATAAACATGGCTCAAATGGGAGGCTTACCAAAAACACTTTCTATTTCACCAGCGCAAACAATGCAAAACGCTCTAAAAGCACTTGAATACTTAAGAGATGGATCAAAATTAGATTTTGAAGTATCATACGAATGTACTCACCACGGTCCTTCCCTAAATATCCCAACAATGTTTATCGAATTAGGAAGTTCCAAAACTCAATGGCATAATTCAAAAGCAGCAAAAATTGTTGCCCATGCAGCAATCCATGCAATATCAAAATTCAATATATCAAAAAAAACTGCAGCTATAGGAATTGGAGGAACACATTACAATAGAAAATTCACAAATTTAGCGCTTAACTCAGACACTATTTTTGGTCATATTATACCAAAATACCTGATTCAATATCTTGACTCAGAAATACTTAACCAATGCAGAGAAAAAACATTAGAAAAAATTGATTCCTCAATATTAGATTGGAAAGGAATTAAAAGCTCAGATAAACCTCAACTTCTCAAAGCACTAAAAGACATCAATTTACCTTATAAAAAAATATAACAAATTTTAGAATTGCCATTTTACTTCTTTTGTTAATCACATTTTCAAGAAGCGAATTTAAGATTAGAACATATTTTAAACTCAAAAACCTACAGTAACGTTTATTATTCTTTATTTAATCTTCTGAGTGCGGTAAATATGGACATACGATCATGGTTATCCCAAGCTGCAAGAGCACTAAAACTAGCTGTAAAACCAGGAAGATCTGAGCTTTGGCTATCAATAAAAATTAGTGCCTTAGGCATAGGGGTGGTTGGTGTAGTAGGTTTTATAATAAAACTCCTATCTTTTGCATTAGGTGGGGCAACCGCAGGCGCCTAGAAGGGAGAATAATTGGAAAACAAAGAAGAAGAGCAAACTTCAGCTATGATTTTTGTTGTCAAAACAACTACTGGACAAGAACGCAATGTAGCTAGATTGATAACTACAAAAGTTAAAATATCAAAAATACCTATCAAAGCTCTTCTTGTTCCAGATACCCTAAAAGGCTATGTATTTATAGAAGCTGATGGTCCACACCTTGTTGAACAAGCAATAGCTGGAGTTAGACATGTTCGATCCAGAATTCCTGGCATGGTAGATTTTGCAGAAATAGAACGCTACTTAATAAGAAAACCTGTTCTCGAAAACTTGTTTGAAGAAGATGTTGTTGAGATTACAGGCGGCCCATTCAAAGGAATGCGAGCAAAAATAACAAGAATCGATAAATCAAAAGGTGAAGTTACCTTAGAATTACTTGAAGCAACATTTACCTTGCCAATCACCGTACACTCAGACTATGTGAAATTGGTGCAAAAATCAAAAAATAGAGATCGTGAAACATCAAATGACTGAAAAAAAAATTGTTGACTTACTTGTTAGTGGAGGACATGCAAACGCTGGACCTCCATTAGGTCCAGCTCTTGGACCTTTGGGACTAAATATTCTAGCTGTTGTAAATAAAATCAATGAACTCACCAAAGATTATTCTGGAATGAGAGTTCCAGTGAAAATTTCAGTTAATCCTGAAGATAAATCTTTTGAGGTTACTGTGGGTACCCCAACTTCTTCAGCCCTGATTGTAAGCGAATTAAATATTGAAAAAGGATCCGCTACCCCAAATTCTGAAAAAGTGGGTGATCTTTCCTTTGATCAGGTATTACGAATTACAAAAATTAAATATCCTCAACTTCTTTCAAACAACTTAAAAAGTGGAACAAAAGAAATACTAGGAACTTGTGTTAGTATGGGCGTAACCGTAGAAGGCAAGGATCCAAGAGAAGTTCAAAACGAAATAGACTCAGACGCATATGAAGAGATGTTTAGTAAAGGCGAATAATAAGTGAATATTTTTATAACTGAATTTCAATCCCTCAATAACACGAGGTTTTAAAATGCCCTTAGATAAAAAAACACTGCTATCAGCTATAAAAGAAGCAAAATCAAAATCCAAAGAAAGAAAATTTGCTCAATCAGTAGATTTGATCTTGGATATAAAAGAAATAGATATGAAAGCTCCAGAAGGAAGAATTCAACAAATCGTTGAACTTCCACATGTTACGGCAAAACCCAACAAGATTTGTGTTTTTGCTACAGGAGAATTAGCTCTTAAAGCACGAAAATCTAAGGCAGATATTGTTATTGAGAAAAAAGAGCTTACAAATTTATTTGGCAAAAAAAAGGAACTTAGAAAAATAGCTAACGCATATGATGTGTTTATCGCTGAAGCCCCTCTGATGGCTCTTGTAGGCAAAACTTTTGGGCCAGTCTTAGGTCCTAGAGGAAAACTTCCAGTACCCGTTCCACCAAACGCAAATATTTCAGAAAATATAAAAAAACACCGAAAAACAGTTGTCTTAAGAATGAAAAATCAACCAATAATACAATGCCAAATTGGAACAGAAGATATGACAGATGAAAAAATTGTTGACAACATTCAAGCTGTTCTTCGTGTTTTAGAAGGGAAACTTAAACGAGGTATTAAAAACATAAAATATCTTTTTATTAAGACATCAATGGGTACTCCAGTAAAAATTAAGCCATGACTAGAGTTGAAATAAATGCCATCCCAACAAATATTACAAGCAAAAAATAATGAAGTCCAAGAAATTAAAAAAATACTTACAAGCCACAAAGTTATAGGAATTGCAAGTTTAAATAAAGTTAGATCTTCTCAACTTCAAGAATTAAAAAAGAATCTCAAAGACAAAGTGTTAATAAAAGTTTTCAAGAATAACTTGCTAAAATTCGCATTAGATTCATTAGATGATAATAAAATTAAAAAAATCGAAGAATGCACTTCAGGCTCAAATGTTTATTTATTCACTGATCTTAATCCATTCAAATTAGTTGTTCTTTTGGAGAAAGGAAAAATTAAAACCATTGGCAAAACTGGTGACAAAGCTGCAATGGACATAATTATCCCTGAAGGCAATACAGGCCAGCCACCCGGACCAATTATTAGCTTACTAAATTCAGCTGGATTACCTACAAGAATCCAATCTGGAAGTGTTTGGGTAAGCAAAGATACTTTTATGGCAAAGAAAGGAGATGTCATCACAGAACGTCTTGCAGTTGTATTAGCAAAACTTGGAATTAAATCAGTAGAATTAGGTATCTCCATGAAAGCTGCTTTAGATGATGGGATTCTAATAAAAGAAGATGAACTTAAACTTGACTTGGAAGGAACTCGCAATAATTTAATAAAAAATCATAAAGATGCTTTTACACTATCAGTTGACATATCATATCCAACAAAAGAGAACACCAACTTATTACTGCAAATTGCTCATCAGGAAGCTTATTCTCTATCAATAAATGCTGAAATACCCAATAAGACCAACATCAAAGATCTTATCCAAAAAGCAAATTCTGAAATTTTAAAATTAAACACAATTATTCAAAATAAAAGCTAAAAGCAATTTTTTATAAAAAATCTAGTTAAGATAAAGCTATTTTTGTTTCTTTCTTTCCAGTATTCTTTCCAAGACGGGATGAATTTTTTGGTTCTCGGCTTGGATTTTATCTTTCCCTAATGCTAGCATTTGATTATCAACTTCTTTAATTAAATTGGCATAATGAGCTCCTTCAGCAGCAGAAACATATTCGACCCTAAATCTTTCAGGACTAATACCTAATTTTTTTAACATAGACGCTAAAGCATCCATTCTAGTTTTCATTTTCCAGTTTCCATTTATGTAATGACAATCATAAGGTAAATGACAAGCAGCAACAATAACCATTCCAGCTCCTAAACGGAATGCTTCAAGAATAAAATCCCTATCTACTCTACCAGAGCACATAACACGCAAAGCTCTAACTGAGGTCGGATACTCGAATCTGCTAGTACCCGCTAGATCTGCTCCTGCATAACTACACCAATTACATAAGAAAGCTAAAATCTTGTTTTCAGGATTATTTGCTAACGCTGCTCTAATCTGAGCCATTATTTGTTCATCAGTAAAATGCATTTGTGTGATTGCATCATGAGGGCATTCAGCTACACAAGTTCCACAACCATGACAACTTGCTTCAATCACTCTTGCTGGTTGGCTTTCTTCAACTCGTATTGCACCATAGGGACATCGATCCACACATATTCCACATTTACTTGTTACATTTTTGCATCTTTTTTCGTCTATAACTGTAATTATTGGCTCTATTTTCCATTTAGATTTAGAAATAACTGTTGCAGCTCTCGAAGCTGCTCCGCTTCCTTGCGAAACACTATACGGAATATCTTTTAATCCTTGACAAGCTCCAGCAAAGAAAACACCATCTGTCGGAGCATCCATCGGTTTTAGCTTAGGATGACTTTCCATAAAAAATCCATTTGACCCTCTAGTAATGTTAAGTATTCGAGCTAATTCATCTGAACCTTTTTTTGGAATTGAAGCTGTAGCTAAAACAGCCATTTCAACTTCTACTTCTATTGGCTGACCCAAAGCTGAATCTTCTGAAATAATTATCAAATTTTTGGTACGTGGATCTTCATCAATTCGACTTACTCTCCCTCGAATAAAGATAACCCCTTTCTCTCTTGCTCGATCGTAAAACTCTTCATATCCTTTTCCAGGACTTCTCATGTCCATGTAAAAAACGTAAATATCAATATCTTCTTTGTATTTTTCTTTAAGTTGAACAACATGTTTTAATGTATACATACAACAAAAATTTGAACAATAGGGATACTTGTGTTTATCACGACTTCCAACACATTGAATAAATGCTATTGCGGAAGGTTTTTTGCCATCAGAGCTTCTGATCACTTTTCCATATGTTGGACCTGCAGCCAATATAAGCCTCTCAAATTCCATTGAAGTTATGACATTTGAGTATTTTCCATAACCAATTAATGGCATATCATATGGAAGGTATACATCAAATCCTGTAGAAACGATAATAGCTCCCACATCAATTACTATTTCTTCGGGTTCCTGATCAAAATTAATTGCTTCGCGAGCACCACACGCTTCTATACATTTGTAACATTCGATGCAGTAATCCCTGTTGATCGTGTAAATTAATGGCACGGCTTGATCAAAAGGAAGAGAGATTGCTTTTCTTGTGCCTAGCTCACAATCCCACTCATTTGGGTATTCAATTGGACATGCATCTTTACATTCTCCACATCCTGTGCATTTTTCCTGAATAACAAACCTAGGGTTTTTACGGATTTTTGCCTTAAAATTACCTACATATCCTTCTATTTTGATTAAATCAGCATTCGCTATTATCTCAATATTTGGGTGCCTTGAAACATCAACCATTTTTGGTCCCTCTATACAAATTGAGCAATCCAGTGTAGGGAATGTTTTGTCTAAAGCAGCCATGTGTCCGCCGATACTTTCACCTTTTTCAAGCAAGTATACTTTGAAACCCATTTCAGCTAGATCCAATGCTGAATTCATTCCAGCTATGCCTCCCCCAATAATCAAAGCTTTGTTTGTAACAGGAACTTCGATTATCTCAAGAGGCCTCAATAAACGAGCTTTAGCAACAGCAATTCTTATGATATCTTTAGCTTTTTCAGTTGCTTTTTTTGGATTATTCGGATGGCACCATGAAGCAAATTCTCTTATATTTGCCATCTCATAAAGAAATGGATTCAATCCTGCTTCAGAAACTGCTCTTCGAAAAGTAGCCTCATGCATTCTCGGAGAACACGCAGCAACTACGACTCGGTTTAACCTTTGATCTTTAATCCCTTTTCTTATTTCTTCTTGACCAGGATCAGCACAGGTATATCTATTTTCTTTTACAAATACAACATCAGGAATAGTTTTTGAATATTCAACTAACTCTTTAATATCTAATGTTCCAGCTATATTTAAACCACAATGACAAATGAACACACCTATTCGCAATTGTTCTTCTGATAATTGTTTTTGAATATCTGGATTCTTCATCTTATTACCTCATCAAAAGAAAATTTTCTAGACACCATCTCCTTAGCTTTCATTGATCCTTTTGCTTTGAATTCCTTTATAGCATCGCTTTGAGATGTTAATTTCTTCAATGCTTTGTTCCAAGCTCCAGAGCTAGCAGGAGTGTGATATATTTTTGTTCTCTTTAGTACTAATGCTTTATCAACAGGACAAGCTACTTTGCAGGCTCCACAATATACACAAAATAATTCATTAACCTGCACTTTCTTCAAATCTTTAGAAATATCAAGTGCTTCTGGTATAGGACAAGCATCTACACATTTTCTGCATTCGCTGGGACACTTTTCTTGATTAATAAGAATTTTTCCTTCAATATTTTTTTGGACTTTAATTAAGCCAGATCCACATTTAAACTCACAAACTCTGCAAGTTGGACAATGCTCTTTTTTTATGTTTATTTCAATTTTTATTCGATTTTTCTGGTTTTTGGACATTTTGTCTATATAATTGATATGTTTACCATCGAAATTTTTCTTAGAGATTTTTATTAATTCTAAGGGACATGAACTCTCACAATCAGTGCATTCCTTAGGACAAGCTGAAGAGTTTATTTTTATATTGCGAATTAATCTTGGAAAACTTTTTTTTTCAACTACTGAAATGGATTTTTCACCATTTTGTGTTATCTTAAAGGCTCCAAAAGGACAAATAATATCACATATTCCACAAAAATTGCATTTTTTTAGATCAATGTCCAATTTGTTAATATCTTGCTTTTCTTTTTGCTTATCAATGATTATTGCTTCTTTTGGACAGGCCAAAGAGCAAATTTGACAATTTACACAATATTTTTTATCTAAAGTTAGTCTATAATTCTTAACATGCAAAATCCATTCTAAACTAAGTTCTGTTGCCGTATTTTTTTTCACTTTTTTTAACGGCATTTAACCCATCACTTATCAATAAAACTACCGTGAATTCACGGATTATTTATCTGTGAGTGAAATAATTGTGATATAAAGGTTCCTTATCGATCATGAAGGAATTGAACATAAAATTTTAGAATACCACTTAGCATTTTTGGAATTTCTCGTCCTTCTTTTCGTTTATAGTTACATACCCTTTTAGATCAGAGCCTGATTCTATGGCAATAGTTTTTAATCCCGATTTTTCTAGTATTTTCAAAAAATCTTTAAGAGAAAAAACCTTTTTCAAACCTGTGATTACAATCTTGCTATCATTTTTTGCGGATCTATTTATTTCTATAATAGTTTCTATTGGAGTTGGCATATTTTGGAGTAAAGTAAATGCAAAAATGATATCAAAAATGTTGTTTTTAATTGGTATATTGTCTGCGTCAGCTTGAATTAAATGTATATTTGTCTTTTTTTCTTTTTTTGCTTTCAATAATAATTCATTTGATATGTCAATGCCTACAATCATCCTAACTTCAGATGATAAATAATTAAATATTAGTCCGCTTCCACATCCAACATCTAAAATATTGATTTTAGGTTTTAATTTTAAGTGCGATAGGGCATGTTTATATTTATTTTCCTGTTCTTCTAAATATCGTTCATTAAAGAATTTCGAGGTCAAATTATAACATTCTTTAACTCTTCGTTTTTCTTTCCATATGTCCACTAAAAACACTTCAGAACTCTTATTTACATAAAATCCCTCTAAAATATTTGGCTGAAATATTTGGTTGATGACGATAAATTTACCGTTTTAAAAAATCCAAGTCTTCAAGAAGCTAAAACTATTATTGAAAAATCTTTCTTAAACAAAACAACTCTTGTAGTAGCAGGAAACTGCAAAGTAATATATGATGGAAGAGCAAGTTCAAAACTTGACTTTGGTGAACGATTAATTATTGTAAAAAGAGATAGGGCAATTCTTGTTCATAGATCCAAAGGATATGAACCTGTTAACTGGCAACCTTCGGGTTGTATTCTTCATGTCAAAATAATAAAGAATTCAATACAGATTAGCGCAATTAGGCATAATCCCAGAGAAATGTTAAAAGTAATTTTCAATAAAATTTTTATGCTCTCGACCCTGCTTCTTGATGACTCTGCAGATTTTACTCTTTTTGCCAGCGAAAAAGATATGCACCAAGCAATCCTAATAAAACCTTCATTAGTCGAAAAAGGATTAAAACCAATAAGCTATGAAAAAAAGGTTACACCAGGATTCATTGATGTTTATGGTGTTGATAAAAATGGAAAATTAGTAATCATTGAAGTAAAACGTAAAAATGCTGGAAAAGAAGCTGTTTTACAACTTGCTAATTATATAAAAGCCATAGAAACTAAAGCAAATCGAGACATAAGAGGTATTATTGTTGCACCCAACATAAGCAAGGGTGTACAAAGACTATTAATGAGTCTAAACTTAGAGTTTATTGCACTTGATCCCAGACTCTGTGCAAAGGTCTTAAAAAAAACTGAAAATGCGAAACTAGAAACCTACTTCTACAAAAAGAATTGATTTTATTATACTACAAAAATCCAAGAACGCTTAAATGATTCAATCACCTCTTCACTTTTAGGGTGAATTAACTCACAATGAACTTCTGGAAGAATATCCCGCCTGGAGATAAACCTCCTGAACTTCTCAACATGGTTGTTGAAGTTGTGAGCGGGTCAAGAGATAAATATGAATACTATCCAGAATGGGAAACATTTGTATTAAACAGAATAATCCCTTCATCAGTAGTTTTTCCAGTTGAATACGGATTTATTCCTCAGACATTATATACTGATGGTGATCCTTTAGATATAATGGCCTTAAGTTATGAACCCTTAGAAATAGGTTGTATAGCAAAGGTGAGAGTATTAGGTTGCTTATTAATTGAGGACGAAGGAGGCTTTGATCCTAAAATCTTATCAGCTCTTGTAGATGATGCAAGATTTAAGGGATACGAGGACATTTCTGATGTTCACGATCATGAACTAAAAGAAATTCAAGAATTTTTTGAAACTTATAAAAGATTAGAACCACACAAATGGACAAGAGTTAAAGAATGGAAAAACGCCAATGAAGCAAAAAAAATAGTCTCCAAAGCAATAAACCAATACAAAAAAATGGAGTTATAATAAAACCAATACCCAAATAATCAAACAAATACTTTTTTCACAAAAACTCTTGTACACTTATACTTTAGCCTTTCATTTGAATTTATTCTCAAATTAAATCAAAAATATCCTAAGATCTTTATGCTTTCCTCTTTAAATATCAAATAAATATCATTAAATTTCGAAAAAACCTTTAATATTTACTAACTCCAATCGACAATACAATAACTACTCCCTTGAGGACGATTTAAAAACATGCCCAAAAAGAAAAAGAAAAGCTGGAAAGAACAACAAAGAGATAGACAATTAAAGGAACAAAAAGCAGAAAATACATTTCAACAACAAAGAAAAAACTTAAAAAAGACTAAACCACGAAACTGGTCTAAAATCATAATAATTAGCAGTATTATTATAATCTCAATAGTTATAGTCTCCTATTTTATATTTCAAAATCCTGCTTCAGAACCATTCTACACCATTTATATAAAATCTGATGGTTCAATTGATCCTCAAGAAGTCCCCATTATAAAAAACGATGAGAACCACTACACCCTTACAGGGAATATCCATGGTTCAATCATTATCGAAAAAGATAATATAATCCTTGATGGCGCAAACCATATTCTCTATGGAAATAATAAAGTTACATCAAAAGGATTAGAAGTAAGTGAAAAAAACCAAATCACAATAAAAAATCTAGAAATCAAAGATTTTGAAACAGGAATGCACTTTTTCATATCATCAAATAATATAATTACAGACAATAAACTTTCAGACAACAAAAATAGCATATGGCTTGAATTTTCTTCAAATAATCAGATAATAAATAATAGATTTTCAAAACAATTTGCTCTAACTCTTGCATCTTCCTCAGATAATCAAATATCTCAAAATACTATCCAAGATTGTGAAGGTGCAATTGGTCTTAGCTACTCTTCAAATAATAAAATTACCGAGAATAATATAACAAATAGTACATCTGCTATCGGTTTAGTATCATACTCTTCAAATAATACAATTTCTGAGAACTTTTTATTAAACTGTGATGGCGGAATAGCTCTGGACTCTTATTCATCTGATAATGAAATTCTTGATAATACTCTAAAAACTGGTTTGGGAGGACTTGGATTTTCTTCTTTTTCAATGAATAACCATATTTCAAGAAACCAAATAGAATATTTTGATCAAGGAATAATCTTAACTGAAAGTCCTGCCAACCTCTTTGAACAAAATTCCATTTCCAATTGTGCCGCCGGTATAACTCTCTCTTATTCTTTAAACAACACCTTCACTGAAAATAATATAATAAACAGTCAACAGCTTGGTATTAGTTTAACTTACTCTGAAGACAATTATTTCTACCATAATATTTTTTCCGAAAACAGTGAACAAGTTTTTTCTTCCGACTCCTTGAGTTATTGGGACAACGGATATCCAAGTGGTGGAAATTATTGGAGTGATTATGAAGAAAAATATCCCAACGCGGAAGAAATTGAATCTTCAGGAATATGGAACGAACCTTATGAAATCAATGAATCTGAATATGATAACTTTCCATTAATGAATCAACCAGTCTCCTAAGGGCAAATATTGCAAGATTAATTGGTTTTTTACCAAACAAATTAAAAAAAATAACAAATTAATCAATTATTTTGGGATTATGTTCTGATATTCCTTTTGTGAGATCCATCCTTCTTTTTTTAAATCTGATAATCCTTTTTTTATTCTATTATTGCTTGAATCATTTTTTAATAAATTAAATTTCTCTCCTATCTCATCAATTTCCATTTTAAACATATGATTTTTCTCAATTAAGTCATATAATTCGTCCATAAGCGAGCTCATAGCATAGAAACGATTGCTCAATAATTGTTTTAACTGAGATCTTCCAAAAGATTTCAATTTTATTGACAAACAAACGGTGTTAACAATTGAAGGAGGAATAATTTTATACTGTGTTTTTGTTTTTGCTTGATAACAAATAACATAAAATGGAATATAAAATAACATAGAATTTCTTAATTCAGAATTTCTCTTTAAACCTAAATTGGATAATTCATTTAAATCCGTTTCTTCTATTTTGATAAATCGTCCTAATTGATCAATGATTATCTCACTATTTTTTTTGAGCTTCTCGATATCTTGATTATAACCCATAACTTTAGCTTCAGAGGATGTTTCAAGATCAAGTATTTTATTTTGCAATTCTCTAATTTTTATTTCAACATCAGATCTCAATTTGGAAATCGCAAGATTTTTTCTTTGAGTTAAAATTTCAATATTCTTCTCGATTTCATTTAATTTTTTTAAATTTTCTGAAAGAATTTTTTTGGTCTGTCTTCTTATCTCTTTCCATTTTTCTTCACCAATTTTATCGTTTCTTTCTGCAGATCTCTGAGCTTGGATTTTACAATTATCTATTTTTGTTTGATCTAATTTTATTGATTTTTCGAGCCTAATTTTTTCTTTATAAATAGGTAATTCTTGCCTTTGAAAATTTTGTGTAATTTTAAGCGTTTGATAATCATAATCTTTTTTTAATGCAATAATTTGAGGATTAACTCTATCTTCTTCTCTTTTTATCATTTCCTTAAAATTATACTTGGTCTCTCCAATCACACTTTTTAAGTATTCAATATGTTTTGAATTTATTTCTTTAATTAATTTCATACAACGTGATAATCTTTCTTTATTCTCTTTAGCATATTTGTAAATTCCATCCAATTCTTCTAATCCTAACGAAATCTCTGCATTTTCAATTATTTGAGGCAACAACCCGATAAAGTTCTCATCCTCAATTACTTCTCCATTAGAATAAGATGAACCAAACTCCTGCAAAAAATCTGGATCACTTATCAAACTATTAATTACTTTCTCTTTTTCTTCGATTGGTTTTTCGAAATAATTAACATTTTCTGATAGAAAAGCTAAGTGAGTTTCATATGTATTTGAACTTCTTTTCAAATTATCAATAAAAAGTTTAACATCTGGAATTTTAGCATAGCATATTGTATGTTTGAATCTATTTAATCCATCAAACAGAAGGGGTTTATCAAATATTGGAATTAACCATAGAGGGTATCCAATCTTAGATATAAATGCAATATTTTCCACTTCACCCTTCGAAAGCAAACCATTTCCCTTATCTCTTCTAAGCTCTGCTAAAGCGAAAATCGTAGCCAGTTCCATTTCAAAAGTAAAGGGTCTAGTTCTATTATCTGATAACATCGAGAAAGGCAAGATTTGCTTAGATGCTGAAGGTTTTAAATCAGACATTGCATCCCGTACTATAGCTGATACGCAGATTTTTAAGATTTCTCATTTAATCAAATTAAATTCTGAGAGCTTCTTTTGGTAACGACATCTTTTGAGTAATTCACTTTGAACCATCCAATCTGATATTGGAATATCTAATTTGGACCCAGCATATTTCAGGCATTGTTCAAAAGATTTGAATTTTTTTGGTTTTTGTTTCATTGCATTTCTCACATTTTCCCTTACTTGCCAAACTCCAATAGGCATTATATAACCAGGGTGTATTTCACGTAAAACAATAACTGTTGCCTGTCTTCTTTCTTCATGTAATTTCTCACATACAGCTAATCGAGCAGAATAATAACATCCGCCAATTTTTGCATAATCTGTTCTTCCTTTGAAATTCTCATAATCCGAGAATATTGCTACCTTTTCACTGTTCTGGTTCCAGATTGTTCCAGGATACCACGCCTCCATAGATTCATAACTCCAAGCTGAGGGGATAAATAGTATCTGAAAAATATTATCTAAATAATTTGATTCATAAACTCGAAATTCATTAATTTCAGGATAATCTCTCACTTTGCTAACAAGATTTCTTGAAATAATATCATCAATAGCTGTAATACTCCAACGAGTTGGAACAAGTCGCCTATTTTTTTTAATACCAAGGGCACCAACACTAAATACCTTTTGAATTTTACTAACTCTAACTCCTCTCCTATAGAGATCTATTACTGCTTGATTAGATTTCAAATCAGTATCAAAATATGCTCTCTCTATTCTATAATCAAACTTTGAGTTACTAATCTTCATTTTTTTCAAAACTGCCGAGGGTCCAAAAGGTTGAGCATTATTATCTATAAAAATTGAACCTTTTGGTTTTTTTATAAACTCTAATTCAGTATCTACACTTTTATCAGCAAGAGCTAATTCTAGAATTTTTTCATACATTCTTCCTGATTCCGAGAATTTTTTTGCATGAACTCTTTTTTTTCCTCTAATCAAAAGAGACCGAAAACTCACTATGTGATCAATTGACTTTCCAAACCATGCTTCTGGGCAATCAAAAAAACTAGTATCCTCATGTATTGGTGGTACAAGAGGACCGGCATAGACATAAGGGTAACCAATTCTGCCGATAAAAACACTGGGTGGTGAAACTCCAGAAATATCTTTATTTGAAATTAATGGAACTATTTTCAAAAAATGCTTTATCCTTATTAATAAAGGACATCGTGTTTTACCGCAAAGGAGTCTAATTCCTTTACATTTTATGCAAAAGTCGCTCTTTGATCTGTTTTTTCCAAGATTTCTATCTAAATCAAAGTTTATAATACGCTTTTTATGCTTTAAAACCCAATTACTATCCATTTTTAGTTTAGGAATTCTCCAACACTCAGTCTTTTTTTTAGATTTTAGTCTCAATAATTTTTATGTTTTCTTTATATTAATAATTAAAAGTATTCATAAGAACTAAAAAAAATAAAGTTAGTTTAATCAAATATATGTTAAACTATTCGAAAATTATTTTTCAATTAGTGTTAAAAGAGAATCTTGGTGGACATAAAGTAATTGCAAAACGAAAAATTACCGTAGTCTTTAAGGTAGGAAATTAATCAAGTGATTTTTACTCTTTTGATTGTTCTTAGAGCAAAGAGATAAGTAATACTTGCAAATCCAAGAAGAAATAGTAGAGCAAACACAATTTCTTGACTACTATAAGAATAATAATCTCCAAAAGAGTAGAAATCCGATCCAAGAGTAAAATATCTCAAACCCAGAATGAAGTAAGAAACTGGATTAATATAACTCATAATCCTTATTGCCAAAGGTAATGAGGTCAAAGGATACAAAGCATTACTAGCAAAGAACAAGGGTAGAGAAAGAAGGGTTATCACTCCTTGGAGTCCTTCATGTGTTTTTAGTTTTAAGGCAACAGTGCTAGATAAAAAGAGCAATCCCATAGCAAATAACAAAATGAACAAAAACATCCCTAATACTGAAATAAAAATATTATAAAAAGCGAAATCTTGGAAAAATCTCACTCCTAGAATATATCCAAAACCAATTATTATTAATGTTTGAATTATAGATTTTGTAAGTCCACTTAAACTTAATCCTATTAGTATGTGTGAGCGTGGAAGTGGAGAAGCCAACATTTCTTTCATTAATCCAAATTCTTTGTCAAATTGCAAGGTTATCCCACTATAAAGACAAGTAAACAAAATAGTTAATGCAATCACTCCTGCTGCCATAAAAGTTAGATAATCTATTGTAGGTATACCTGGTATGCTTGGACCTGGAGGAATAATAACTTTAAAGTTGCTGGACATAGAAATTCCATATAAGGCTAACCATAAAGCAGGCTGAACTAAAGAAGTAAAAAGCATAGCTTTTATCCTGAAAAATTTTAACATATCTCTCCAAAAAATAGTCAAAAATTCAGTTCGCAATTTATTCCCTTCTTTAATTGTTGCTAATTGTTTTTTCCTGTTCTTCTTTTAGATGCCTTCCGGTATACTGAATAAATACGTCATCAAGACTTGGCTTTTTTAGGTTGATGCTTTTTATTTCTATTCCATTATTCCTAATTTTTTCAATTAATTTCGGTACAGTTTTTGGGCCATCTTCTACTGAAATAATCAATTCTGAAGATGTTTTTCTCAATTTTTTTAGTTCTTCCATCTCCTCAATAAGCTGAGATGCCATCTCGTTTTGGTTAGTTTTCAAGTAAATTACATCCATACCTAAAGAATGTTTAAGAGATTCTGAAGATCCATTAGCAATAATTTTTCCTTTATCAATGATACAAATTCTATTGCTCAAATGATCGGCTTCGTCCATATAATGGGTTGTTAAAAATATTGTAACTCCTTCTTTGTTTACTTTTTTTATATAGCTCCAAATTCTTATCCGTGAATTCGGGTCTAATCCTATTGTTGGTTCATCAAGAAAAAGGACTTTTGGTCTCGTTAATAATCCTCTAGCAATCTCTAATCTTCTTTTCATTCCACCACTAAGATTCTTAACGAATTCATTCTCCTTTTCTTTCAGCTCTGTAATCTCTATAAGCTCGTCTATTCGTTTTTTTCTAGTTCTTTTTGCTATCCCGTAGAGTCTACCATGAAATTCCAAAGTTTCTCTTACAGTTAAGTTCCAATCAAGTGTCTCGTTTTGAAAAACAATTCCTATTGACTTTCGAATTTCATCGGGTTGATTTCTTAAATCATATCCAGAAATGGATACTTTTCCAACTTGAATAGGAAGAAGTGTTGTTAAAACATTAATTGTAGTAGTTTTTCCTGCACCATTAGGTCCTAAAAAAGAAAATATCTCTCCTTTTTTCACTTTAAAACTTATGTTATTAACTGCCTTAATCTTATCATATCTGTATTCTAATCCTTCAACTGATACCTCGTAAGATTCCATATTTTTGCATCTTAATATTTTTATTTTAGAAAAAGATCTATGCCCATAGTAATTTATAACAATATTTGTATTTATCCAAAGTTTGTTTTTCTAAAGATTTGATTATATTTATTAAAAAATTTTGGCGCCTTGGCCGGGATTTGAACCCGGGTCTAGCGGGCGACAGCCGCTTATACTAGGCCGTACTATACTACCAAGGCTACATCTTAGGAGAAAAATAATTTATCTTTCAAATAAATAAATTTTCTTGAAAATTCTATTTATATTTTTGATTCTTGGGATTTATTTTTGTTATTTTGTCTTGAAATTTTGTTTTTAATAAAGTTTAAAATATCAGGAGTAAAAATAGAAATCGAAGCCAAGGCAAAGTTGATTGGGAAAACTACAGCATGCTCAAAAATATTTCCACCTGTTGTACCTGAACCCCAAGGACCTAATATCAACAAAGAATAACCCCAATATTGAAAAATTGTCCATAAAGCTGTTTGTAATAGTGCTCCACCTAGTCTAGCTCGATATTTTATTTTGCCTTTTATTATTTCATCTCTATATCTGCTTACAAAAATTTCTCCTGCTACTCCGCCTGCTCCTCCAGGAAAAAAAGCATTAACAAATATTTTTTCTAATAAATTTCCAGGAATAAAATGGCCAATCCAAAATCCAGGAACATTTAGTATAGGAATTTTGACATTTCCTGTAACAAATCTGATAATAACAGGTATACTATAAATAATTACTCCAGTAACTTCCCATAACCAAAATCTTTTGCTCTTTAATGTTTCAGCTATGGATTTGAGGAGACTCATATCTCTTGAAAAGATCATTAATGTATAAAAAATATTGCTTAAAAATCCTTTTTTTTGATTAAAATAGCGGTAGGCCACTGTGGTTTGACGTCCAGAATCCATAAAGACCCTCAAACCCTACGCTCTTATCCGCACCCCCTTGAGCGCTGAACGCCCAGACTTAGGTTGCTCTCTCCCGAGCCTGGCCAGGTTCGTCTGATGAACAATGAAAGTAGTTTTCCTACGAAAACTCCTCATTGACCGCCAGCCACAAGAGACGGATATTCACTGTTTCGGAAAGGAAGGTCTAAATAGCCTTTGACGCCTCAGCCTCAGCTGTTAGCCCGTCATATAGAGGGTTTACGGTACAAGGGACCCCTATCCCCCCGCCTAAGGCCCACCGCCAAAAAATAAAGCAAATATAAAACTATAAAACTTTTCTAATCTATACTTGGAAACAAATCAAACTAGTTCCATTTTCCTTATTTAATATTCTTTAGGAATTTGTATATTTTATAAAACTAATTATTTATCCTTTCTTTTTCCAAAATAGGATTGACAAGATATTTTTTTCTTTTTAATATTTAATTATCATAGCATCTTTTAGGTCATGAGCAAATTTGTGAATTCTTTTTAGCATAATATCAGTTCTTTCATGATTCTCGTCAATTATCTTAACAAAGGCACTCCCTACAATTGCCCCTTGGGCACCACTTTGAATAATAAGTTTAGCATGTTCTGGATTTGAAATCCCAAATCCGACTGCTAATGGAATTTTGTTACTAGTTTTTGGGAGAATTTTTTTAATCAATTTTATTGTTGAGTCTTGTATTTTCTTACGTGTTCCTGTAACACCAAAATGAGAGACAAGATAAAGAAATCCTGAACTATGTTTTATAATCTTGTCCAGTCTTTCCTCAGAGGTAGAAGGTGCTGCTAGAAAAATTGTATCTATTTTATACTCTTGTGCTATTTTGTGATAATCATAAGCTTCCTCTATTGGCAGGTCAGGAACAATGACTCCATTGATTTTGTATGTGTTAAGCAGACTAAAAAAATTCTTTACTCCCATTTTGAAAATTGGGTTATAATATGTTAGAATAACAATTGGTGTATCATGTTTTTTTCTTATCTCTTTTGCTATTTTCAATACTGTTTTTGGTGTCGTTCCAGCTTTTAAGGCCCGTGAACTTGCAGCTTGAATTATTGGACCATCTGCAATTGGATCAGAAAATGGAATTCCAAGTTCGAGGATATCGACCCCACCATTAATTAAAGTATCAGCTATAATTGGTGTTATTTTAGGCTCAGGATCTCCTGCTGTAACATAGCCTATTAAGGTTCCTTGGTTTTTTGTTTTCAATTTCTTGAATATTATATCTATTTCACTCACTACTTTCCCTCAGATGGCTAGCTATTACTTCGACATCTTTATCTCCTCGTCCAGATAAAGTCACTACAATTGTTTTTTCTTTATCCATTCTCTTTGCTAAGTTCATGGCAAATGCCAAAGCGTGCGAAGATTCCAATGCAGGAATTATTCCTTCTTCTTTGGATAATTTGCAAAATGCGTTTGCGGCCTCTTCATCAGTAGCTGTTGCATAATGGGCCCGCTTAATTGTTTTAAGAAAAGAATGCTCTGGTCCTACTCCAGGATAATCTAATCCAGCAGAAATACTATGAGTGTTTTGGATTTGGCCAACATCATTTTGAAGAACATAAGTTAACATTCCATGAAACACTCCTTCACTTCCAGCTCCCAAAGAAGCTGCATGCTTGCCAGATTTTATTCCCTTTCCTGCAGCCTCAATACCATAAAACTCAACCTCTGGATAATCCTCAAACGGATAGAAAGTACCTATTGCATTGCTTCCTCCTCCAACACAAGCTACTAAAGCGTCTGGAAATTTTTTCTCTTTTGACATGAACTGGTTTTTTAATTCTTTTCCAATTATACTTTGAAAATCTCTAACAATCAAAGGATAAGGATGAGGACCAACAACAGACCCTATCAAGTAGTAAGTATCCTGTATGTTGGTAACCCAATCTCTCAATGCTTCATTAATAGCATCTTTTAAAGTTCTGGAACCGGATTTAACTGGATGCACCTTAGCTCCTAAAAGTTCCATTCTGAAAACGTTGAGTTTTTGTCTTTTCATATCTTCAATGCCCATGAAAACTTCTGCTTTCAATCCTAGGGTAGCACAAGCCATTGCAGTAGCAACGCCGTGTTGTCCTGCTCCAGTTTCAGCAATTACTCGAGTTTTTCCCATTTGTTTAGCAAGCAAAGCTTGACCAATCGTATTGTTTATTTTATGTGCACCTCCATGGGCTAAGTCCTCTCTTTTTAAATAGATTTTAGCTCCCTCTACCATTTTTGTTAAATTTTTGGCGTAATAGAGAGGTGTTGGTCTTCCAGCATATTCTGAAAGATAATATTCAAGCTCTTTTTTAAAACGGGTATCATTTTTTATTTTTTTATAAGATTTTTCCAATTCATTAATCGCAGCCATTAACACTTCTGGTATAAAACGGCCGCCGAATTTTCCGTATTTACCATCAACGGGATATTTACTGAGTTTTTTCATCTATAGCATCCTTTTGCTCTTTTGATAAAATTAATTATTTTTAATTCATCCTTAATACCTGGTTCCTTTTCCACTCCACTAGAAACATCAACCGCATAAGGTCGAACAAAACCGATTGCGTTTTCAACATTTTCTGGAGTTAATCCTCCAGCCAAAATCATTGGAATTGGGTCAAAAATCATTTTTATTTTTAGACTTAAATCCCAATCATGAACTACACCAGTTCCTCCGTATTTTCCTTTAATATAGGAATCAATAAGAATTGCATCAAAATATTTTGATGTCTTTAATGCTTTTTTCTCTACATTTTCAGGATTAGCTCTTATTGCTCTTATTAAGAATAAATTAGGCAAGCTCTTCTTAAATGAGGAAATTTCTGCACTGCTTAGATTTCCATGAATCTGTATCGCGTTTGGGTGAAGTTTTTTTCCTAATTTCATAATATTTTCGAAGTTTTCAGAAACTGTTACGACAACACTATCAACAAATAGGGGAACCTGAGAAATTAGTTCCTTTGCTTCTTTTATCTTCAGGTTTCTGGGAGATGATTTCACTCCTAAAATAAATCCTACGGCATCAGCTCCAGCATTTATAGCTGATTGCAAATCATTTTTGTTTGTTATTCCACAAATTTTAACTCTAGTTTTTCTCAAATTATTGAAACAAACTCCTTTACTTTTTCTTTAATATTTTCACTTTTCATTATCGCTGATCCAATTAGAAAGGCGTCAGCACCACATTTGCACAAGAACACCAAATCTTCTGGAGTGGCTATTCCACTTTCACTCACTACTATTTTTTCTTTTTTGTCTTGGTTTTCCAATATTTTTTTTGTCGTTTTCAAATCTATTCCCAAAGAACATAGATCTCGATTATTAATTCCTACTAGATCTGCTTTAGTTTTCAAGGCAAAATTAAATTCTTTTTGATTGTGAGTTTCCAAAAGAACCTCTAGTTTTTTTGAATGTGCAACCGAAATCATATGATCAAGGCTATAATCACAATATCCTCTATCGAAGAGTGCTTGTATTAATAAAACAGCATTAGCTCCTGTTTTGTGAGCTGCTTCGAATTGTAAAGGATCTAGAATAATATCTTTCATTAAAAGTGGAAGTTTTACAGCCTCACGAGTTATTCTAAGAGAGTTTAAAGAACCTTTGAAATGAATCGGTTCAGTTAATACTGAAATCCCTACAGCACCCCCTGTTTCCATACTTATAGCAATTTTGTTCGGGCTCACTTTTTCTTTAATTATTCCTGCTGAAGGTGAGGCTGCTTTTATTTCAGCAATTACTGACGCTTTCTTTTCATCTATTATAGCCTGTCTTAGACTTGTATCTATGCGTGAGATTGGAGAACAATTTTCATAATATCCCTTTGTTAGATTTTCTTTTGCAGTTTTTGCTAAAATGTCCAAGAAATCAACCATATTTTTTCTCCAGCTCCTCTATTTTTGAAAGATCGCCATCAGATGTTCTTATTAATTCTATGAGTTTTTTGTAAGCAGCTCCACTTGATATTGCTTCCCAAGCGATCTCAATTCCAGAGATAAAATTATCTGCTTTACCACCAACAATTATTCCTGCAGCACTATTTATCAAAACGATCTCAGTTTTGGGGTTCTGAAGACTATAATTGCCATATAAGATATTAAAAATCACTTCCGCACTTTCATATGGACCAGTTGTTTTTAGCTCTTCAATATCACTATTATTTATCTCGAAATCAGTTGGTGAAACCTCTATAGTTTTGACTTGCCCATTTTTTAACCATGAAATAATTGTTTTTCCTAATGTTGATATTTCATCTATTCCATCTAATCCATGAACAACCATAGCTTCTTTACAACTAAGATTCTTTAAGACATTAGCTATTTTTTCTGTAAGGTTGGGATCATAAACACCAATAACTTGAGCATCAGCTGAAGCCGGATTAGTTAAAGGTCCTAGAAGATTAAAAGTAGTTCTTATCCCTATTTCTTTTCTTGGTGTAATAGCATATTTCATTGCTGGATGAAAAATTGGAGCGAACATGAAGCCAATTCCGTTTTTTTCAATTGTTTTTTTAACTTTTTCAATAGGCATCTTAAGGTTAATGCCTAAATATTCTAATACATCAGCACTTCCACTTTTGCTTGTTACGGATCTATTTCCATGCTTTGCAATTGCTATTCCTGCTCCTGCAACCACAAATGCTGAGGCTGTACTTATGTTAAAAGTTTTAATTTTATCGCCGCCTGTTCCACAAGTATCGACTAGCCTTCCATTGACTTTTGGATGTATTTGACAACAATTTTCTTTCATTATTGATGCAAAAGCTTTGAGTTCCTCAATTGTTTCTCCCTTCATTCGTAATCCAATTAATATAGCAGCTATCTGAGAGTTTGTTGCTTTCCCAGCCATTATTTTTCTCATTATTTCTTGTGATTCTATCAAATTTAGATTGGATTTGTTGACGAGCTTTTCTATTGCTTCCTTAATAGATATTGTCAATAATTACCCTCAAAGAAATTTTTTATTATTAATTTTCCATCTTGGCATAAAATGGATTCAGGATGAAACTGAACTCCTTCGATAGGATATTTAATGTGACGTACAGCCATAACTTCCCCGTCCTCAATACTTGTTGCTGAGACCTCCAAACAATCTGGAATAAATTGTTTATCTCCAATTAGGGAATGGTAGCGGGTTCCTGTTATTGGATTTTTGACTCCTTTAAAGATTGTTTTCCCATCATGTCTGATTGTACTTGTTTTTCCGTGCATCAATTTTTTTGCAGGTGAGATTTTTCCTCCGAAACTGTGGATTATTCCTTGATGTCCAAGACATACACCTAAAGTTGGGATTTTTCTGCTTATTTTTTGTAGAATTTCTGAACATATGCCAAAAAAAACTTTTTTTTCAGGTGTACCTGGTCCAGGTGATATCACAATTCTTTTGGGATTAATCTTCTTAATTTGATTCAAGGTTATTTTGTTGTTTCTGTAAATTTTGACTTCTGCTCCAAGTTCTCCAAAATATTGGACAAGATTGTACACAAAGGAATCATAATTATCTATAACTAACACTTTCAATATTTCTATCTCCGCAATGTTTTAGAGCCTTCATCAAGGCTTCAGCCTTATGATTGGTTTCAAACCATTCTCTTTCTGGAATAGAATCTGCTACTATTCCTGCTCCTACTTGGATGTATGCTTTGTTTTTGTTTGCGAACAATGTTCTTATGGTAATTGCGAAGTCTGAGTTTCCATTATATGAAAAATAACCTACAGCTCCTGCATATGGTCCTCTTCTGGTTGGTTCAAGTTCATCAATTATTTCCATTGCTCTAATCTTAGGTGCACCTGAAACCGTTCCAGCTGGAAAAACTGCCCTTAGAGCATCATAACTTTCATAATTATTACTAAGTTCACCTGAAACTTGGGATACGATATGCTGTACATGGCTGTATTTATGAACTGTCATAAATTCAGGAACTCTTACACTACCAAATTTGGCAATTCTGCCAATATCATTTCTAGCCAAATCAACAAGCATTACATGTTCCGCTCTTTCTTTTGGATCAGCCAATAACTCTTTAGCTAACTGTGAATTTTTTTTTGAATTATCTGTACATGGTCTTGTACCTGCTATTGGAAAAGTTTTAATCATCCTTCTATCCACCCTCACTAGCATTTCGGGGCTTGATCCAATAATTTGCTTTTCTCCATTTTTAAGAAAATACATGTATGGTGAAGGGTTTATTTGGCGTAAACAGTTGTAGAAAGCGAGCAAGTTTCCTTTTATTGTGAACTCATATCGCTTAGATAATACTACTTGAAAAATATCTCCTGAATTTATGTATTCTTTGGCTTTTGTTACTGCTTTTTCAAATTTTTCTTTTGTAATGTTCAGTTTTGGCTCACTAAAAGTTAAAGATTGAAGTTCATTTTTTTTGCTAAAATATTTTTTGATTTCTGATATTCTGTTATCGTTTTGATAATAATAAAATGCCTGTTTTTGTTTATGATCAAAAACAATCCCATCGTCAAAAATTCCGAGCTGAATGTCTGGAAAATCTAAATCATTTTTTGCCTTATTGGGTAAATTTTCCCAGTACCTAATAGCATCATAGGAAATGTAACCTACTGCACCTCCAACTAGCCTAAACTTATTATTGTAAACAGTTTCGCTTATTAAGAACTTTTGAAGTTTTTTTAGAGGCTCATTACTTTTTTCTATGTGCTCCTCTTTGGTTTCTTCGTTTAGAATAGTTACATTTCCGTTTTTTATTTTGATGCTAACTTTAGGATCAAATCCTATAAAAGAGAATTCTGCTAGTTTTTTTGGTCCTTCCATGGATTCTAGGATGTAAGCTTTTTTGTATTTTCTATGTAATTTGGAAAAGATTGCTAAGGGAGTTTCTTCAAAGGGAATTTTTTTAAATTTTAATTTGTTGATTCTTCTTGTTTTGGTGCTCTTTTGATTGCCAAATACTATCCCTCATGTAATTAAACTCCTTAAGTTCAGGAAACTACTCTAATGTCTTATTTAAGGCTTTTGAGTACATAAATGTACATTAAATATTCTATGATGAAATTATACAATTGGAAATCCAATCCAAGTAAGATTTAGATCCTTCAGAAATTGAAAACACTAAAATCTCTGGCGTTTCATAGCTGTGTAATTTTAAAACTTCATTTTCGATTTTCTTATATAAATCCCTTTTAGACTTCATCAATATCAAAAATTCTTCACTATGCTCAATGCTGCCTTTCCACCAATAAACAGATGACATGGGTCCAATTATGTTTCCACACGCTATCAATCTTTTTTTTAATAAAAGCGAAATTATTTTTTCCGCTTCCTTTTTTGAATCTGTTGTAACCGTTATAATAATTGCATTCTCAGTCAATTTTTTTCCCGCAAATAAAAATAGTAGAATAGCCTACTTTTAAAAAGATCTATTTTATGTCTTTTTACTTTTTTCAAGTTTTTTCCACCATTCTGGAACCTTTATTCCTACTTTTGTATCCCAGAAATCATAAGGTTTGATATCAATAACTGGAGTTAAATCAAATGCATCTAACCCCCTAACTGTTAGTTTATTTTTTTCTACTTTGATTAATTCAACTATAGTAAGTCCAATTGGATTTGGTCTAAACATACTTCTAGTAGCGAAAATTCCAAGTAATGGTAAATCATCTCTACCTCTGGGATGTACTTTTAATAACATATCTTTGGATGAAATTTTGTTTAGCCAAAATAAAACAATTATATGAGAAAAATCCTTTATGCCCTCTAAAGCTTTAATATATTCATTGAAAATGATTATTTGAGAGAGCATTGTTTTTTCTCTTACTTGAGAACCTCTTGCTTTAGTTCTTACATATCCAATTGTTTTTACTGAAATCATTTCATTATTAAACATTAGGCATCTTCAAATAGAAATTTTATATGTTTTAACATTTAGATTTTCTTATAATATTTGAACAACTGCATTTTTTCCTGAAAACACCCAATTATTAAACCGCAAGCTCTATATTTCTTGAGGAATTTTCTTTTTATCGAACTATAGTGGGCCCGTAGCTCAGCAAGGCAGAGCAGCGGACTCTTAATCCGCGGGTCACGGGTTCAATTCCCGCCGGGCCCGCCAATAAATTAGTTTTACTATTTAATTTTTTTAAAATTTTAATAATTTATAGCATTTTACATAAATTACCAAATTTGGGTATTTTAATTCCTCGTTTTTCTCAGAATATGTCCTTCTCTATCTATTTCACCTTGCCGTATTCTTGTTGTTGAAATTGGTTTATAGTTTTCAGCTTGAACCATGTTTACTTCGATAATTTCAAGTGGAGGAAAACCAAATTTAATTCTTTTATTATTAATTTTTAAAGCAATTTTCATTGTTTCTTCGCTTACAACTAAAGCTTCTATTGTTTTGTCATTTATAGTACTTCCATAAGCATCATTTAATGTGATTATACTAGCACTATCATCAATTTTGTGTTTTTTTAAAAAAACTTTTAGGTCTTTTAATCTTTCATTATAATCTGCAGTGATGTGAGGTTTTTCCATTTTTTTTACAAATTCATCTGAGCATAATCCGATCAGTATTTTTTCTCCTATTTCAAAAGCTTTTAGCAGCAATATTTTATGTCCTTTATGGAGTTCATCAAAAGTTCCTCCAACAGCTACTTTTTTATATTTTATACTAATCTGGCTCCTTGGAAATCGATTTTTGAAACTAGAATTCTTTCTTTTGGTAGAATTTTCTTAAATTCGTTTATAATATTTGTTGCGTTTTCTTCAACTGCTAGTGTGTGTGTTGCTTCTCCAATCATATTTTGGGCAGTACCAATCGTCTTTAACTCTTTAGCTATTTTTACTAATTTTCTAGTATTAGAAGTCATAAATCCGGTTTTTTTAGCGAATTCCAAGGAATAATTCAATAAACTTTCTGCTGATGGTTTAATTAATATCTTATTAAGAGTTTTTTTACCCCAATAATTTACTAGTTCTCTTTTTTTTTCGGAGTTTAATATTTTTTTTGTTTTAATTGGATTAAATACTCCTGAAATTATTACATGTTTTTTAGTTAAAGGTATGCTTTCAATTTTACTAATTCCCGGTGCTCCAGGTTTAGTTGTTAGAACACATCCCCCAATCATAAGTGGACCTACAGTACCCAATCCAGTTTTACACTTGATCTCAGCTATATGTGCAATCTTACCAATTTGATTAAAAGTTAGATTTAGATTCAAAATTTTTGACACAGTTAAACCTGTATTCAGTGCTCCTCCTGCGCTTGATCCAAATCCTGCTCCTATTGGAATTTCAACCTTATGATCGATAGTTATTTTGTATTTTTTTTCCACTTTTTCAAAGAGCATTTCTAGAACAGTTTTTGTTGTTTCTGCTTCAGGAGCTAACATTCCATTAATAAAAATAGCAACACTATTCTTTTTTGCCTCTGTCGCATAAGCTCTAGTTAATGTACCTTTTTGAAGACCAAATCCTCCTCCTCTTGCTCCTGCTTTTAGTAAATCTCTAATTGGTTTTCCATCCTTTGTTCTATCACAGATTTCAAAAAAACTTGAAATTCCTCCAGGAGAAAAAGCTGAAGCTGTTTCTCTCAATTTTTCTCCCTTTGTTTATCCTGTTTCCTAAATCTTGGAAACGCTCTGAATATAGCCCAGATGATAGGAGGACCCAATACAATCAAGAAAGGTATTTCAGTAGCAAAAGTCCAAATGAAATATCCAAAAATTAATGCAGCAGTAAAACTATCTGGACTATTGGCAAAATACTGTAAATACAACGGAACCATTATTCCAATTATTGCGCTTCCAACTAGTAATCCAATTACTGAGCCGATTTCATAGTTCCACCATTTTGATTTACGAAAGACAATTGATACAACTAGGAAGAAAATATAACTCAATATAATAATACTCACATAAATTATATCAGTATAAAAATAGGCAATGATGATAAGCAAAGCACTAATTAACCCATATAAAAAAACCACTGGTTTCAATTTCCATTTTTGATTTGATATATATCCAATGAGCCAGAAAGCCACAAAATTAGATGTCACTCCTGCCATTAGACTTAGCAAAGGATTATTGTTCAAAACAAGGTCATTTACAAAAATTCCTAGAGCAGCTCCAAAACCTCCAACCCAAGGTCCAAAAATTACTGCAAAAACTGCTGGAATTATTACTTGTGGCCAGAATCTAACTTCACCAAAACTTAAAGGCAGAATAGTGTAAAAGATTATGCCTGTTACAACATATAATGCAGCATTAAGAGCAAAAGCGACAACATCTAATGTTTTCAATTAATATCCCTTATCTTTTTATATAGACAAAAAAATCTGTTTCACTTAAGTTTTCTGTATCGGTTGTTTAAACATATTTAAACTCCTAATGCTTTGTAGCAAGTACCTATATTTTTCTATTTGAATTTTAAGATTTTCTCTTAGGATGTCTTACCAATGTTGATAATGAACTATCTCTTCTAATTTTTTTCTATCAGTTACAGGGTCTTTTTTTTCTATGGGATAACCAAGACAGATCAAAGCAATTAATCGTGTATTATTAGGTATTTCCAATACTTTTTTTGCTTTTTTTTCATCAAAGGCTGCGATACAGCAAGAGCCAATGCCAAAATCGTGAGATGTGAGCATGATGCTTTGCATTGCAATGGCTGCATCTAATTTCCAATATTTTTCTCCATCTTGTCTTGACCATCCATCATTGGGTTTTATGCAAACTGCAATTATGGCTGGTGCTTCAACAAACCAATTTCTTGGATAGGCTGGAAAAAGGTTTTCTTTTGCTTTTTTTTCTGTAATTAGTATGAAATGCCAAGGTTGATTATTATTAGCTGAAGGTGATAGTCTAGCTGATTCTAATATTCTTGTGAGCTTTTCTTTTTCAATTGGTTTTTTCATAAAACGTCTTATGCTTCTTCGGGTTTGGATTGCTTCTAAAACATTCAAGGTAATAACCTATTGCAATTTATTGTTATCCTATATCAATGGATAGATATTTTTGTTTTTAGTCTTTAATTGGCTATTAGTATTTTTTTTGTTTTATTATATAATAAATACTATTCCATTCCATACTGCCTTGTTTTTTGTAGGAAGATCGAATGGTAATCCTGCATTCTCTGCAGTTTTATAAACGTCGATTCCAACAGCTTCCATAGAAGGTCGTGATTGGTATGGATGTCTGCAGATTAATTTTGAGTCCTTAACAACACATTCGGAACAAAGTTTACATGGACCTGCTTGAAAACCTGTAGCAAAACGATACCCTAGCATGGTTGCTTGAGCTTCTACCTTATTTATAATTTTATGGAGTTTTGATCTTACGGGATCAAAGTTTTCCTTGTACGTGTTGGCAAATTTTTTACTTGCATAAAGTTCTGAAACTTCTTTAGCTTGTTTTATTTGTTTTTTCATTTCTGTTGTAAACGGTGTTTCAATCTGAATAAGTATAGTCCATTGATATTTCGAAAATATTTCTCTGAACTCTTTAACACTCATGACATATGGAGGGCACATTAGATTTAATCCGTAGTCATCACATGGAGGTATAAGACATTTTAATCTAACTCTTTCGTCGACAACAACACCTTTAGCATTGAAAGGTTTAGCATTTGTTGCTCCAAGCTCCATAGCTAGTTTACATAATCTTGCAAGATTTTTTTCGATTTCTGTCATAAATATTCACAATATAAACTCAAAGCTAATGAATAAGTATGATTGCTTATAAAATTATGAAAGTTTTTTTTGAAACCTAAAATGATTTATAATAAACTATTTTGAAAAGCTTGAAAAAATTCAAATTTTTTCTTACTTTTTATGTCTTTTGATTCTATCCTGTCTTTGGCTTTTTTTCCGCCAATCTTTTTTTCTTTGTGTATTTAGAGTAAATCTTCCATGGTGAGCTTTTCTTCCTACGTTACGATGTTGCATGATATTTATGTAAAAAGTACTGCAATCAATTTCTTTATCTTTTAATGACTTAATTTTCTCATTCAAATCTTGTTTTGCTTCAATTGTATTTGCCGAATCAAAAAGATCTGAGTAAGTTGCGTATGCTGCATGAAATAAAAAGTTGGTTGGATCATCAATTAATAGTTTCTCAGGTTCAACTTGTTCATTTTCCATAGGTTCTTTCGTCATTTTATACCCGCTTTTTCTAGAAAAGGAAGATGTTCTCCCTTCTTTTATAGGTGTCTCTATGTTTTATGCTAAATAGGTTTTTGGAATCATTTGGTTCATGATAATTTAGCTTTTTTAGGTACCTATAATCTTTCTTGGAGATTTTCTCTTTTATTTTTAAATTATTTTGTCATGAAATTAAGTGTTTTATTCTTTCTGCATCTTGATCCAGCATTTTTGCATCACGATTTTTAGGATGTCTCCACTGATTTTCGGTTTTCATGGGAATTATGTGAACGTGCATATGAAATATTACTTGGCCTGCAATTCTGCCATTATTTTGTATTATTCTAATTCCATCTGTTCCAAATGATTCCTTTATTGAATGTGTAATTTTTTTTACAATTTTATAAAGATATCCGATTTCTTCTTCACAGATTTCATAGATGTTTTCATAATGGTTTTTGGGTATAACTAAAGTATGACCTAAAGTTATTGGTTGAATGCTCATGAATGCCATAGTTTGTTTATCTTCATAGACGATACTTGCGGGTGCTTTTTTTTGAACTATTTTACAGAAAATACAATTATCTGACATTTTGAATTTTTCCTATTATTTAAATTAATATTTGTTTCTTTTCTATTCAACCCTCTCTATTGTGGAGCTTTTGTGGTTCGCAAGGGTTTTCTTTAATTTTTCAATGGGGATAGGTTTTCCATGTGATGGAAATAATATTTTTGCTTTAGAATTTATGAGTTTTTTCCAGCTTTTAAAAATATCATCAATATTTTGAATGAAAAAAGGGCGGTATTTTGTTACACCTAGGTTGAAAATATTCATCGCTGCATCACCGACAATTGCTTCACCATTTGCAAATACTAAAGATATAGAGTCTGATGAATGACCTGGAGTTGTGATTATTTTTCCTTCCAGTCCTATTTCTGAAAGAATTTTTGAATTATCATTATGAAGTATAATGTCGTCTTTTCGTATGTTAAAAGGTGGGAAGGTGTGTTTTTGAACTTTTGCGAGAGGATTTAGGATTTTGTCAATTGCCCAATTCCAATGTTTTCCTGTTTTATCATGTATTCCTAATTTAAGGAAAGAAAGTGCATTATTATGTACTATTAGTCTTGCTTGAGTGTTCAATAAGATTTTTCTTGCAAAACCGACATGATCATCATGATGATGGGTGAGAACTAAATAAGAAATTTCTTTTAAAGCAATGTTTGCTTTTTGTAATTCCTTTAAAAATTTTTTATATTTGTTAGAATAACTGGTGTCAACGAGAAGATATCCTTTCTGAAGTCTAATTAGGAAATTATTTGTGAATCCTAATTTGAAATATAGCATTTGGCTATTAATTTTTTTCAAATAAACTCAAATTTATCTGATTAATACCTTGTTTTAATAGTTTTGATCTTCAAAAATGTAAAAGAACACTAAAATAAATGTTTTTTAGGTTTTTGTTTTTTTATTTACTATATTATTTTATTTTTATGTATTGATCTTAATGTAATATGGGTATTCTTGGTCTACTAAATGTGCTGTTCCGTCTGAACAGTAAACTTTTTCTCCTTTTGTTACCTTTTCATAGCGTTTTTTACAAGATTTTATTTGCGCACATCCATCACAATCTCGGGATAACATCAGTTCTATTTCACCTCGTTTTAACTCTTTTACTATATATAGATACTTTAATGTTTATAGGTATATTCTAAATAAACTATATAGTAAAATATAGTTAGTAATAAATCCAATTTATTTCTGATCTAAAAATAAGAAAATACTTCAAAAACTGATTATAAAAAAATACTTTTTATCTATAAATAAAATCAGAATTTTTTTAGTTTTTATATGGGAACTTACCTGTGATACCGTACTTGATTTTTATGATTTTGTTTTTATTTTTTAGGATAAATACATTCATTTATTAATGGACAACGGCAGCATAAGGGCTTTTTTTTGCAGTAATTTTTTCCAAGCATATCGATTAAAGCATGTAATTCCTTGTAGATTTCTAAATCTCTTGGAATATTATTTTTGAAAAATTCTCCAAGCTTTTTGTATTGTAATTCTCTAATTCCTAATCTTTCGCACACTCTTATAGTGTATGAATCTATCGGGAAACTTAGTTTATCTGCTGCATACAATAAAATTGAGTCAGCAGTTTCTGGTCCAATACCCTCCAAAGACAATAATTCTTTTCTTATATTCTCCTTTGATCCACAAAATAGTTTATCTAAGGAACCACCATATTTGTTTACAAGATATTGAGAAAATTTGATTATTCTTTTAGCTTTCTGTCTGTAAAACCCTGATTTCTTTATTAAAATCTCAACTTGATCACGATTGGATGTTGATAGTGAATTTGGATCAAGCAGATTTTTATGTTTTAGATTTTCTATTGATATTTCTGCATTTTTCCAATTTGTTTGTTGAGTTAAAAAAGCTCCTATAATTACTTCAAACCTTGTTTCAGCAGGCCACCAATATTGTTTACCAAAATGTCTCAATAATTTATAGTAAATATGCAGAGGTTTCATTTAGCATCATTTTTATTTATTTTTTCTTTTTGTAAATAATAGAGAAAAATCTTTCTTTATCTGTTTTTTTAATTGGCCAAGAAATTTTTTTAATTTAATATTTTCTTTCTTCTTTCTTTGGTTCGGGGATTAAAAAGGCGATAATTAAGATCATTGGGAGAGCAGCTATTATTGTTGTATAGATCGGCAGTTGAGGAAACAGATTATACAGTAGGTTGCCTAACAACATTCCGATTCCAGTGAGAATATATCCGATAAAATTGAGCCCACCGATGATTTTTCCTCTGTTTTGCGGTTCTACTAAGCATGCAGAGAGAGCCATACCAGCTGACATCATTAACATGTTTACTAAGCCAAAAAGAGCCATAGAAATCGTAACTGTTACTATATCACCATTAATGAATAGTAGCATTGAAATGATAAGTAATAAGGGTGCGATTATTAATGGAATCTTCATGCTTTTCTTGTCAATTATTTTTCCTAGAGGATATGAAGCGATGAGCATGGTTAATAGCATTGGTATATAGGTAAGAAACCATTGGTCTTGAGGAATATTTAGAATATCTCTTGCGTAAATTGCATTAATAACATTGATTAATGCTAAAGCAAACATAGAAATAACTTGAACTATTAGCAAGTAAAAGACACTTCTAGGAACAACTTTCCAGACTTTTAGGCTTTCTTTGATGGCCTGTGGGTAGTGTGAAATAAAATATCTGAAGCGTATTTTTTGTGTGTTTACAATTGTTTCTTTTAATTTTAATCTCCAGAAAGCAGCTATTAAGAATAGACTCATCACAATCAAATAAACAGCTTGCATGCCTATAATTAAGCCCAAGGACACTACCAGTATGCCTCCTATGATTGTTCCAGGCGTATTCATCGTTCCATGAATCATATTTATGATAGATGATCCTACACCTCTACGTTCTGGTGGGAGCGAGTCTTGAACTAAAGCGAATAAGGCTGGTTGATAAATTAAACATAGACTTTGAACTATCGTTCCAATAAGTATCAAATGCCATGACTGAGTGATGGTCCAGAATGGAGCAAGAATAAAGAACAGATAGGATAATGCTATACCAAAGGTCATTGTCGTAATAAGCCATCTCCTACCAAATTTATCTGCTAGAAAACCTCCTGGAACAGCCACAAATGCCATCACAAAAAAGTTAGCAAAGCCTATTATTCCAAGAGCCATAGGAAAAATGTTTCCACCCAAAGCGTCCACATATTGTTGATAGTATGGTACAGGCATTTCCATACCTATGTCCATTAATAACCAACTTACAATTAGGATTAGATAATTGCCTTTTATGAAGGAAAACTCGTTTTTGAGAGTGTTACCTAATCCCATAATTTTTTCACTTTTCTTACTCAGCACCTACGAAGGTTATAAAATTTGATGCTGGATTTGATAAATTAGAATAAAGAAATGCTCTCATAAACTAGCAAAATTTCAAGAGATAGAAAAATAATTAGGTTGGCGCCGCCGATAGGATTTGAACCTATGACCAACTGGTTAACAGCCAGCCGCTCTGCCGGGCTGAGCCACGGCGGCAAACAAAATTGCGTATGCCATTTTGAGTTCCGTGAAAGTATTTAAGGTTAATTATTCGAGTCCAACTAACTAAAGATATAATTTTTCCCATAAATTTACTTATCACTTAAAAAAACTAGAAAAATTTCAAAAATCAAGAAATTATAACGATAAAATTGCTTTTTTCTATTGTGTTGATTTTTAAGAAATATATATGAAGGTTTATAACTATTATTGAGAAACTGAATTGGAGTTAAGAGGTTTAATTTGAAAGAAATTGTTGAGTTTAGATGGCATGGCAGAGGTGGGCAAGGAGCTTGGACAGCAAGTGAACTTTTGGCGCGAACTGCTCTAAAGGAAGGTAAGTATATTCAATCTTTTCCAGAGTTTGGTCCTGAGAGAATGGGTGCTCCGGTAGCGGCTTTTACGCGTATTAGTGCTAAACCTATCCTGATTCATTGTGCTGTTTACGAGCCTGATGTAGTTGTTGTGCTTGATCCAACATTATTAAAGACAGTTCCAGTTGCGGCGGGTTTAAGAGAAACTGGAACCATAATCATTAATTCAACTCAATCCCCTGATAAAATTAGAGAACAGCTAAAAACAGACAAGGGAACTTTGTGGGTTATTCCTGCCACTGAGATTGCTTTAAATATTTTGGGTTTGCCAATAACCAATACAGCTTTGTTGGGAACTGTTGCTAAAGCTACAAATATTATCTCATTGGAGACTATTGAACAAACTGTTAAGGATCGATTTAGAGCTGATTTGGCTGAAAAGAATTTTGCTGTTATAAAAAAGGCGTATAAGGAGGCTAAGCAGGCATGAGTTCTGAGCTTAAAGGTTGGAAGCAAATAGCTCCTGCTGGGGTATGTTCAAAATCAAGTAGTTCATTTTTGACTGGAGATTGGAAAACCTATACGCCGATTAGAGATTTAGAAAAATGTACGAGATGTTTAACTTGTGTTATTTTTTGCCCTGATGGAGCTATTCGCTGGATCCCTGAAAAAAAGGATATAGAATTTGATATGAATTTTTGTAAGGGCTGTGGTATTTGTGCAAATGAATGTCCTACAAAGGCGATTAAAATGAAATTGGAGTGACATTGAAAAAATGTTAAGTAAAGTTGATCAAAAAATGATGGCTCTAGCAGGTGATCAGGCTGTTGCTTATGCAGCAAAACAATCTGATGTTGATGTTGTTGCTGCTTATCCAATCACACCTCAGACAATTATTGTTGAGAAATTTAGTGAATATGTAGCTAATGGCGAGGTTGAAACAGAATTTGTATGTACTGAATCTGAACATAGCGCTATGACTGCATCTTTAGCTGCATCAGTTACAGGTGCTAGAGCTTTTACTGCAACTGCTTCTGCTGGCTTAGCGTTAATGCATGAAATGCTCTTTGTAACATCTGGTTGTCGTGCACCTGTTGTGATGGCTATTGCAAACCGAGCTCTTTCAGCTCCTCTAAATATTCATGGAGATCACTCGGATAGTATGGCTCAAAGAGATAGTGGCTGGATACAAATGTATGCTGAAAACTCACAGGAAGCCTATGATTCTATTATTCAGGCATTCAAAATTGGTGAAAATACTAATGTTTTATTACCTGTTATGGTTGGTTTAGATGGATTCACATTAAGTCATACTTTGGAGAATGTTCTAACTTTTTCTGATGAGTTTGTGCATGAGTTTATTGGAACTAGAAAAATACCTGATGTATTAACCCATGAAGCTAAAAAATCACCTTTTAAGCTTGATCCTAAGAATCCTATGACAATGGGTCCAATTGCTCTTCAAAATTATTATTTTGAGTTCAAGCGCCAGCAAGAAGAGGCAATGAAGAATGCGATAGAGATAATCAAAGATGTCAACAATAAGTTCGCAGATTTAAGTGGAAGAAAATATGGTAATGGTTTGGTTGAGGATTATAAACTTGATGATGCTGAAATTGCTGCAATATGTTTGGGTTCAACAGCGGGTACTATGAAAACAGTAATTGACGAACTTAGAGCTACAGGGACCAAAGCAGGTCTATTAAGAATTAGAACTTTCCGTCCTTTCCCATCTGAGGATATTATATCTGCTTTAAAGAATGTTAAAGCAGTTGCTGTGATGGATAAAAGTATGAGTTTTGGAGGAAATGGTGGACCTGCCTATCATGAAGTTCGCCATGTACTCTATGATTTGCCTTCTAAACCCTTTGTTGTGAATTATATTTACGGTTTGGGTGGAAGAGATACAAGTCCAGTGCAGCTAAAAACAATATATATTGATCTGCAGCAAATATTGAAAACTCAAACAGTGAAAGAACCAATAAAATATTTGGGATTAAGACAATAAAAAAGGAATGAAAAATATGACAGCTCAAGAATGGAAATTTACTTCAAAAGATATAGCAAATAAACCGGAATTATTTTTGTCAGGTCATCGTGCATGCGCTGGATGTGCACCTGCAACTGTTCTAAGATTGGTTATGAAAGCAACAAGAGGTCCAACAATAGTAACTGAAGCTACTGGTTGTATGGAGGTAGTTTCATCAATTTATCCGTATACTTCATGGGCCACACCATGGTTGCATACAGCATTTGAGACTGCTGCAGCAAATGCCTCAGGAATAGAAGCTGCTTTAAAGATACTGAAGAAAAAAGGACGCATAAGCCAAGAGCATGTTGATGTTATCGCAATTGCAGGAGATGGGGGTACTTTTGATATAGGTTTTCAAGCCCTCTCTGGAGCAGTTGAAAGAGGCCATGACTTCCTATTTTTGCTCTATGATAACGAAGCCTACATGAATACGGGAATTCAAAGAAGCGGAGGAACCCCACATGGAGCAGCAACTACAACTTCACCAGCAGGTCGAGCCATACCAGGCAAGCTTGAATATAAAAAACCCTTAGCTGACATAATGGTAGCTCACAATATGGAATATGTGGCAACTGCTTCACCATATTATTGGAAGGATTTAATAACTAAAGTAAGGAAAGGTCTTGAAGTTGAAGGTCCTGCCTTTCTCCATGTTTTCGCGCCTTGTCCAAGAGGCTGGAGAAGTAATCCTGCAAAGTCTATTGAATACTCAAAATTAGCAGTTGAAACATGCATATTTCCAGTTTGGGAGGCAGTAAATGGTGAATACAGTTTATCAATACCCAGCAAAGTACTATCCTTAGCACCTCAAAGAAAGAAGCCTGTTTCTGAATATCTGAAAGGACAAGGAAGATTTAGACACTTATTTAGACCAGAAAACAAAAAATTACTTGAAGAAATTCAAAACATAACTGATAAAAGATGGCAAAAACTTCTGAAAAAATGTAATCTACCTTAAACGCTCCTTTTTCATAATATTCTTTTTCTTAATAGATTCTTTATTATAGAATTTATTTTTGTACGCTTGTAGAAACAATATTATTTTAAATCTAAAATGATTAGAATAGATGAGATGAGTTAGCTTCATCTAAGAGTTTTTCATTAATCTTATCTTTTTAGGATTAATTGCCTATCTTTTTCTTTAATTTTATGTATTATCCGATTTTCTCTTAAAGAAATGAATTAACTCATTAGTTTTATCTTTTAAAGCAGATTTCTAATGTTGTAAATTCATCTAATTTTTTTCAGTGCTTGGATTTTGTTAGATAAGGGTTATATAACTCTAGTGAGAAAATGATTGGATAACTAAATAATAGGAGAAAAAAAAGAAAATGAACAAAAAACTACTGACAACTACATTAAGCTTATTTCTGTTAATCTCGATATTTGCAATAACGCTTCTTCCTTCTGCAAATGCAGTTCAAGTAATTGAAACTAATGCTTATGCAATGGTATCACCAGATGTCTGTGGTGTTGGCCAGACTGTTCTTGTATCTTACAGAATTGACAAGACCCGTCAAGGAGCTACAGAAACCGAAAACCACTTTGAAGACTTTTCTGTTACAATAAGGAAACCTGATGGAACAACAGAGGTAAAAAGCAATCTACCAGTTGATTCTACAAGTGGAAGCTGGTTTTCATACACGCCAAACCAAGTTGGTACATATACTTTTCAAACTCACTTTCCAGAACAATGGGGCAATGGAACCAGTTTTGGCCAACCATTTGAAAACCTATATTTGGAAAGTACTAG
>Ga0209536_100001344_pt1 | contig 40971 bp, 36 predicted proteins | sample DeeMarSeWOR28_12_FD_187461 | JGI IMG/M metagenome (GOLD analysis project Ga0209536, IMG submission 187461) | Marine sediment microbial communities from White Oak River estuary, North Carolina - WOR-2-8_12 (SPAdes) (version 2) | ecosystem: Environmental > Aquatic > Marine > Intertidal zone >... | reverse complement strand
AGCTCAGCGGCAGGCTGGAGGATGAGCCCGGCCACCTCAGCCCTCCACCCTGGAGGTACGAGTGAGGGAGTGCAGTGCCCGACCTGCTCTTCTGGGTCTACCTCGCCAACGCCGTCACCATCATCGTCCACGAGATCGACAGCGCCTACTGGAGGGAGTGGGAGCTCTTCCGCCTCCCGGGCGGCCTGACGGGGTTCCTGCTGCTCCATTTCCCACTGGTCGCCCTGATACTCGTCGGCCTCGTCCACGTCGCACAGGGCCTCGACTCCGGGCTGATCGTCTCCATGGTGCTGAGTCTGGGCGGGCTGTTCGCCTTCGGCATCCACCGATACTTCATAAGCAGGGGGAGAGACGAGTTCAAGACCCCCGTCTCGCAGTCTATCCTCCTGGCCACCCTCCTGCTGAGCCTTGCGCAGGGGGCGTTGACGCTGCAGAGGCTCCTCTGAGGAGCTCCTCAGCCCTCCCTCTCGTATCGAGTCCCGTGCCAGAAGTTCCTGTCTGAGGGCCTGAAGTCGTCCAAGTCCACGAGGTCGAAGGCCTTCTCCGCCTCTGCCCTAGCGAGCTCCATGACCTCCTGCTCGTCGACGCTCCAGATCTTCCTATCCTCCATCAGGACCTCCCCTCCGACGATGACGGTCTCCACGTCGTTCCCGTTGACGTAGAACGTGAGGAGGTGGGGGACGTAGGTGGGGGGTGTCAGGTGGGGGCGGTCCAGGTTGACGAGGATGACGTCGGCCTTCTTCCCCGGCTCCAGGGAGCCCACCTCGTCGTCCATCCCCAGGGCCTTTGCGGCGTCGATGGTGACCATCCTCAGGGCCTTGCCACCCGGGAGGACGTCCTGGGTGCCGAACCTCATCCACTGGTGCCACATGGCCCGGCTGATGTCCTTGAAGAGGTCGAATGAGAACCGTGGGGCGGAGCCGTCCGTGGAGATGGAGACGTTGGCCCCCGCCTCCAGCAGCTCGGGGATGGGCGGGTAGCCGTACCACATGTTCTCTGCTGTTGAGGGGGCTGTGGCCACGTTCGACTTCGTCTTGCCTATCACCTCGACCTCCGTGGGTTTCAACCCGTTCCCGTGGGCGATGACCACGTCGGGACCGAGGATGCGCTCCACCGTCTCCCTGCCGAAGTGCTCCAGGGCGAAGTCCACGGAGCCCCCGAAGATGTGGGTGTGGATCTGGACCCCGTAGGTGTCCGCGAGGGCCCTGAACTCCTCCGCCTTCTCCACCATCACCGGGATGTCCTCGGGCTTGTACTGGGTCCCGTGGCGCCCCCTCTGGGTGTGCCTACCGAATATGTAAGGAGGGGCTAGGGCGATCCTTATGCGCCCGTCTGCTCCGCCGTGCCATTTCTCGATGACCTCCAACGAGTTGGCGAGGGCCTCCTCGTAGGTGAACTCCCTCTCGACCCACTCGCCCTCTTCCAGGAAGCTCCCGCTCCAGGGGACCGCAATGTGGGGGATGAAGATGTCCGGCGGGCCTACCCCCAGGACAGCCCTGATGCCGACCTCGGCGTAGGCCTCGGCGTTCCTGATGGCGAAGACGGAGCTGTCGGTGCGGGCAGGCGTCGAGCCTATGATGGAGGCGCCCGTGGTGACGCCGAAGCGGAGGCGCTCCGTGGCCGCGAGCTGGGCCTCCGCGTACCACCAGCGGTCCGTGGTGGCGTGCCAGTAGAGGCGCCCTGCGGGCCAGCCGTGGATGGGGTTGTGGAACCCGCCGATGAGGCCGTGGCCTGCGTGGCCGTAGGTGTCGACGAGCCCGGGCATGATGGCCTTCCGCTTCGCTTCTAGGTTCTCGTCGCCTGAGTACTCCTCCTTCATCTTGGATGACCGTCCCACGGCCACAATCCTGCCCTCCCGGATGGCGATCCCCCCGTCGTCGTACATGGTCCCCGCGTCGTCCATGGTCAGGAGGGCCCCGCCGGTGATCAGTAGGTCGACTTTCTCCTTCACTGTCTCCGCCCCTATTTGGGGAGTATTATATCCCTGTCTATATAATGGAGGTGCGTAGGCCATGGTGAAGCTTGTAGAGAACGGACTCCTCATCACGATGGACGCCGATAGGAGGGTCATCGTCGACGGAGCGGTCGCCGTGGAGGACGGGTTGATCGTTGCCGTCGGCAAGTCCTCGGAGCTCAGGGCAGAGTACGGTTCCGATGAGGTCATCGACGCCACCAGGAAGGTCGTGATGCCCGGCCTGGTCAACGCCCACAGCCACCTCTTCGCCATGTTCTCCCGGGGCCTCGGCGCCGACGGCTCCAGGGGGAGGGCCAGGGAGGAGAGGGAGTACTCATGGGACATCGAGAGGCTCTCCCTCCTGGACCGGGACACATGCCATGTCTCCGCGTCCCTCGCCGCCCTGGAGATGTTACGGAACGGGATAACCACCACCCAGGACAGCCACTACATCAACTTCCACGGAGACGCCATCGACGGCGTGGCGGAGGCGGTCGTGGGCTCGGGTATGAGGGTCGTGCTGGGGAGGGGCTGCTGGGACGCGCCCGGTCTGGCCCCGCCGGAGTTGACCGAGGACGTGTCGAAAGCGACGAGGGAGACCGAGAGGTTCATCCGCCGGTGGGGAGGCGCAGGGGGAGGCCGCGTCAACGTCAGGGTGGAGGCCTCGATGCTCGCGCAGTGCACGGACGAGATGTTCCTGGCCACTAAGGATCTGGCCCGGAGGCTGGAAGTCGGCTGGGCGACCCACCTCCAGTACAGGCTCGCCACATCGAGGACAGATCCCCGGAGGGACGATCCCGCCATGGGTAGGTACAACGGGAGGGCCGTTGAGTATATGGAGGACCTCGACGTCCTCGGCCCGGACTCCCTCCTCATCCACTGCACACACGTCGAAGGGAGGGAGATCAGGATCCTCGCCAGGACCGGGACCCCCGTGGCCCACTGCCCCATCGCCAACGCCTGGGGAGGAAACCCGGTGGTCACCCCGGTGCCCACCATGCTGGAGCGGGGTGTCACGGTGGGGCTGGGCACCGACAGCGTGGCGACCAACGACAGCCTCGACCTCTTCCAGGCTATGAAGATCTGCGCCCTCATACACAAGGTGAACATGGGCTCATCGACAGCCATGACGGCGGAGAAGGCCCTGGAGATGTCCACCGTCGACTCGGCGAAGGCCCTGGGACTGGAATCGGAGGTGGGCTCCCTGGAGCCCGGGAAGAGGGCGGACATCATCCTCCTGGACAGGGACTACCCCGGGATGGTCCCCAGCTTCAACCCCGTGAAGAACCTGGTGTACGGCCTCGGGGGAGGAGGTGCCGTCGACACGGTGATCGTCGACGGGGAGACCGTGATGGAGGGCGGAAAAGTGCTGACGATGGACGAGGGAGAGGTCTACAGTAGGGCTGAGGAGGCTGGCAGGGACCTGCTTAGGAGCCTCGGCCGTTTAGATTCTGACGCGTCTCACGTCGACCCCTCGCCCTGGAAACTGGAGTAGGCTATTCCTCCCAGTCCCTGAGGGAAGTCGGATACCTCAAGCCCGTCCTCTCTGCGTACCTGTGGTTGACCTCGTCCGCCCTCCTGGCAAGGGCCTCCTCATCGAGCCCAGGTATCCTCCCATTCTCGACGACCTTCCTCCCGTCCACGATGACGGTCTCGATGTCCCTCTGGCTGGCCCAGTAGACCATGGTCTTGATGGGGTCGAAGGTGAGGGCCGTGTGGAGCCCCGTGAGGTTCACTACGACGATGTCAGCCTTTGACCCCGGCGCGAGGCGCCCCAGATCCGGTCTACCAAGGGCTTTTGCCCCCCCGAGGGTGGCGGCGTTGAAGACGTCCCCGGCAGTCACGGCGGCCCTGTTCCTCTCCGCGGCCTTGCCCATCGTCGCGGCACAGCGCATCTCCATTATCATGTCCATGGGGAAGGCGTCGGTGCCGATGGCGATGTTTACACCAGCATCCCTGAACCTGGCGTAGGAGTGGAGCCCCAGCCCCACCCGGGCCCAGACCGCGGGCGTGTGCCCCAGTGTCGTCCCCGTCATGGCCAGCATCTCGACGTCCCGCGGGTCCCCGACGTCGGTATTGGGGGCCTGGGAGACGGGGTTGAGGCTGGTGTAGAGGAGGTGGGTGAGGATGGTCCTTGGGGCCAGGAAGCCGACGTCATGGAGGAAGTGGACAGGTGTCTTCCCGTGCCTCCGAAGCGTCTCGTAGAACTCGGGGAGGTACTGGGCGGTGTGCATATGGACCGGGACGCCCAGCTCGTCCGCCCTGGCCCTCGTCTCACGGAGGAGCCCCTCGCTGCAGGCGTCGAACATGTAGGGGAAGAGCATGGTCCTCACCCTGTCGTCATGGGTCCCCTCGTACTCCTTGCAGAACTTAACGGCCTCCTCCAGGCCTCTGAGCCCGCCCTCCTCGTCGTGGTGGTAGTGAGTCCCCGAGCCATCCGAGTACTTCTTCATGTCGATGTAAGGATGTGAGACATACATCCGGGCCCCGAACCTGCCCGCCATCTCAGTGAAGGTCTCGGCCTGCTCCCTGGGGGGCTGGAGCCCCGTGGAGCCGAATGCGGTGATCTCCCCGATGGTCGTGGCGCCCCCCTTGAGGAGCGCTGCAAGGCAGAACTCAGCGCTGACCCTGAGATCCTCCCCCTCAAGGTAAGCGTGGGGTCTTCTCAGCCCCTCGAGCATGGACTCCTTGGAGCCGCGGCCTCCCCCCACTCCGACGCCGTCGATGCGGAAGTGGACGATGTCGATGCTGGTTACGGCGTGGATGTTGACGAGCCCCGGGATGACGAGGCGCCCCTTCGCCTCGACGACCTCGTCCGCCTCCCCGTCATAGCCCTTGCCGACGTGGATGACTCTGTCGTCCTCGTAGACGACGACCCCGTCGCGGATGAGGCGGTGCTCCTCCCCGTCGTACCCGACGACCCAGCTCCCCTTGATGACCGTGCGCATGGTCCTAGTTCGGTTCAACGAGGTATTTGAAATCCCCCCTTGGGTACCGCAAACGCCAAATCGTGAGCCCGTTAATTCGGATATGATATGGTTCGAATAGCTGTGGCGAGCTTCAGCCACGAGACCTGCACCTTCTGCCCCAACATCACCACCCTGGAGGCCTGGGAGGCCGGGGGGATGGACTACGGGGAGGACGCCCTGGACTACACGGGGAGGGGGAGGAGCTACGTTACGGGGTACAAGGAGGTCGCAGAGGGCTACGACGACGTGGAGCTGGTGGGCATCCTGAGGCCAGGGCGCCCCAGGACCGTTGGTATGGGGAGCTGGCTCACCACCGAGGCCTTCGATGTCATCACGGGGAGGATCGTGGACGGCATCGAGGCGGAGATGCCGGTGGACGGGGTGCTCTTGGCCCTCCACGGGGCCATGGCGGTGACCAACGTCCCCAGGCCCGAGGCGGAGATCTGCCGCCGGGTCAGGAAGGTAGTGGGCTACGACGTGCCCATCATGGTCACCCTGGACCTCCACGCCTGCGAGGACGAGGAGCTCTCCAACGTCACCGAGGGGGTCTTCATCCTCAAGACCTATCCTCATCTGGACGGTCACGAGATCGGCGTCATCGCTACCAAGTGCATGATCGAGACGATAAAGGGGGAATTCACGCCAACGATGGCCTGCAGGAAGCCGGGCGTCATCTCCGCCAGCGTCTACCAAGCCTCGGAGTACCACCCCATGAAGACAGTCTACGACCGATGCCGGGAGTGGGAGGCGAAAGGAGTCTACTGCGCCTCTGTCGCCCCCGGGTTCGCCTACGCTGACGTGCCGGACGCGGGTGCATCCGTCTTCGTGGTCACGGACGGGGACCACGCCCTGGCTGAGGAGGCCGCCCAGGACATCTCCGACCTAATCTGGGAGCTCCGGGAGGACCTGACGAGGCCCCTGCCCAAGGCCCCCGACGGCGTGGCCAACGTCATCAGGATGGTGGAGGAGGGCACCAAGCCGGTGGTCATCGCCTACCACGACGACAGGCTCGGCGACGGTACCCACGTCTTCAAAGAGCTCATGGAGCAGGGAGCCAAGAACTTCTGCACCACCAGCATCGCCGACACAGAGGTCCTCAGCGGCCTCGCCCGGGACCACAAGGTCGGGGACACCGTCACGGTGACCATCGGGGGCTGGGTCCACCCCATCTCCGGGGAGCCCATGAAGGTCACGGGGAAGATTGAGTGGCTAGGGCCCGCGGACTGGGTGGAGACGGGGCCCATGGGCCGCGGGGCGGAGCGCCACGACGACCTCGTCGCCTCCCTGGATCTGGGGGAGAACAGGCACGTGGTCATCTCCCAGAGGCTTAGGGCTCCCATGAGCGCCGACCCCCTGAAGGCGATAGGGCTGGACGTGGACAGCTTCGACATAGTGGAGATCAAGAGCCGGGTCCACCACAAGGCGTTCTGGGACACCTGGAGCGCCGTGGATTACCCGGTGGACCCCCCGGGGACGACCCCCGCCGACCTCAGCACACTGGAGTTCCGGCACCTGCCCTGGGACATCTACCCCATCGGGGAGAAATGGAAGAAGTAACCCCCCCTACTTCGTCAGGTTCTCGTTCCACCTGACCCAGACGTCCTCGGCGGGCTTCCCCCGGAACCCCGTGGACTTGTCGTGGGTGTCCCAGTATGTGTAGCTGAACGCGAACACCCCTACAAACATCTCCTCGTCGCTGATAGCCTGGAACACGGCTTCATAGGCGTCCGCCTGCTCCTGGAAGTCGGCTGGCCAGCTGTGATCATAGGGGTAGTACTCAGAGACCTCCGGAGCCTCGGTGCTGATGGCGTTCGCCCCTGCCGCGCCGTCGTATGAGGCGTAGGCCAGCTGCTGCAGGAAGATGGGCTTACCGTACTCCAGGTAGAAGGGCGCGTAGTACTCGTCGATTATCTCCTCGGCGCGGTCCCTCATCTCGGTGACCGTCGCGTCCCTGCTGTCCGTGAGGCCCCACCACCACTTGTCCCCGAGCCAGTCCAGCTCGCTGTAATAATCGAAGTAGGGTGAGGGCATGTAGAAGTCCATGGTGAGCTTCCCCGAGTAGGCGTCGTTCACCTCTCCGATGGATTCCTTGACCAGCGTGTTCACCAGCGCGCTCTGCTCGGGGGTCTGATCCCCGAAGAAGAACCACTGGTTGGACAACGCCAGAATCTCGACGCCGTGGCTCTCAGCCAGCTCCGCTGTCTCCACCATGATCTCCCTCCACTCCTCCGCTAGGGCTGCGTACCACTCGTCGCCGTGGCTCTGCCTCAGCCCCTCCTCAATAGCCTCGAAGTCGTTAGGGTCCGTCTCCAGACCCGCGCTGAACATGATCTTTAGCCCCCTCTCCCGAGCCATGGAGAAAGCCTGCTCCAACTGCTCCCTGCTGTAGGTGTTCAACGGCTCCCGCGTGAAATCAAGGGGCACGCTGCTCGTGAAGAAGGAGGGCGCATAGGCGAAGCCCACGTACTCGAACCCCTTCTCGGCGATCCTGTCCAGAGTTGGGCCCACGTGCTCGTCGAAGGAGCCGCTGTAGAAGTCCAGGAGGTGTATCCCAACTACGAAGGAACCGTTCCTCTCAGGCAGGTCCTCAGGGACGTAATCCGAGATAACGGTCTGGGGCGGGGGATGCTCCAGCCACCGCCACTTACTCACAGTGTCGTTGACTACTAATGGCGTCGAGGCTACAGCGATTGTCCTCCTCGCCTCCATACTGTCGGGTGCGAACTCCTCATCCGTTGGGTACCCACCGTTGTTCCTGTTGTACTTGTAGGCGAGAGGCCGGCTGCCGGGCGCCAGAAATGAGACAGCCCAGACCCCCTCCTCAACCTCCTCCATGGGAACCCCCCACCCCATGGAGCCGTAGAAACCATCGAACTGGACGAAAATCCTGTCATCGGGGGGAGTCCAGCCGGGAACCTCCACAATAAGGGTGATCTTCACCTCCCCGTCACCGTAGGTCTCCGTGACAATGGTCTCCTCCTCACCGTCCTCGGCCTCCTGAGGTACACCGTTATCCCCCCGGTCGACGTCACCGGGTGGAACGCCGCCATCAACCCCCCCTCCTCCCCCCCTCGTCAGGAGGAAGGCCGAGATCCCTAGGATGACGACGACAACAGCGACCTGGACGATGTTTCGCCTGTCCATAGATGAACACTGAGCCCTTTCAGGAAAAGGATTTCCACGCTCCGACAGTGAAACCTTTTATCAAGGTTGTATCGAGGCATAACGTGTGAGCAGGTGAACTGTAATGGCCTCTGAAGGAGAAACGTTAGTAAACCGCCTGGCAACGATACAGGAGCTGATCGAAGGCTCCAAGGAGCAGATGGACGCCCTCATCGTCGACGCGGCGGACATGAGCGAGGAATGGGACCTCGAGATAATAAACGACCTCGTAGACATCTCCCAGCGCGTCGAGGAGCTCATAGAGGAGCTCGCCGCCATCCACGAGGAAGCCAAGGCCAACTTGGAGAGAGCCCTCGAGGAAGAGGAGCCTCTGGACGAGGACGACGAAGACCTCGACTAAACGGCTAACCCTTTATTGATACGGTCACGGCACATCAAGTAGGTTCAAACATGCTGACGAAGGACGAGACGGTCAACATCGCCGCCTCCCATGCCGAGGAGGAGTTCCTATGCTCCGAGGCCGTCCTCATGGCCCTAGCCGAATGCCTGGGAGTGGAGAGCAAATTGATACCCAGGATCGCTACAGGCTTCGGCGCGGGGGTCGGGCGTGAGGGGGAGGTCTGCGGAGCCCTGAGCGGCGCCGTGATGGGATTGGGGCTCAAATTCGGCAGGGACGTCCCCGGCTTCACCGTGGACGGCAGAAGGCCCTACTGGTACGCCACAGAGCTCGCGAAGGGCTTCAAGGAACTCCACGGCCACCTCCGCTGCAGGGACCTCCTGGGCCTAGACCTGACCGACCCGGAGGACTACCGAAATTACTCCAAGAGGAGCCTATGGGGTACCAAATGCAGGGGCCTGATAACCTCGGCCACCGAACTGGCCTACGACCTCCTGGAGAAGGCCGACTCAGAGTAACGACCTTTCATCATGCCTCACTACCTGTCGGTGACACTAGAATTTTCCATATGTGGAACCCGTCTAGACGCGGGTAAAGATGTCAGAGATGCTCTACACAGAGTTCAAGAGGACGAAGATGGATGCATGGGAGCAGCAGAGGAGGAAAGACCCGTCACTGGGCCCCCCCACGCAGGAACAGATACTCCAGGACTGGCTCGACTTCCTGGAGAAGAGAGCCCGGATGGAACCCCTCCAACCCATGCTGGGGCACCCTCCAAGACGGGAGAAAACACCGATCTAGGCCTCCGAGACGGACTCTGTTCTCATCTTTAGAACAAATGTTCTAAAACCTAGGATTATGTTCACCCCGCGCACCCCTATAATCGATAAGAAATGACGATACTGAACTCCCCCATCGGCAGAGGAAGGTTGCTCAGCTACGCGTTCATGGGCGTCCTCCTGGGCGCACTGGTCGTGGGGGGCGTCGGGAACCTGATCACCCCCCCGGTCCCCGACCCCCTCATCACAGACTTCCCCAGCAGCCTCCAGCGATTCGTCTCCTACAAGCAGCTCAAGACATTCGTCGGTGAGACCGTCTCAGAGTCAGGATACTACTACCCCTCCTGGGGCTGGGGCACCATGAGAGGCCTCAAGGGCGCGCAGGTGCTCGAGAGCGCCGTAGACTCCGCCGCGCCTGCCCCCGGCGACTACTCCACCACCAACATCCAGGTGGAGGGCGTCGACGAGGCTGACCTCGTCAAGACCGACGGGCTCTACATCTACATCGTCTCGGACTACGCCGTCCACATAGTCAGCGCCTACCCCCCCGAGGAGGCCGAGCTCGTCTCCACGGTCACTTTCGACCAGATGGTCCAGAACATCTACGTGGACGGCGACAAGCTCATCGCCTTGACCATGGACGACCCCTGGGTCTACAGCACATGGTCCATCCCCGACGAGATCTGGGTCGAGACCACCAAGGTCCACATCTACGACATCTCCGACAGGGCGGAGCCAACCCTTGACAGGGTCGTCAACGCTGACGGCTACACAGTGAACTCCCGGATGATCGGCGACTACGTCTACCTGGTCACCCAGCGCTCAGACATCACCTACAACGAGGACGAGGTCTGGCTCCCCCGGTTCAGCGACGACGGCGACACCACCGTGGTGGAGGCCGACATGATCTACTACACCAACGTCACCGAGCCCTGGTACAGCTTCACCAACATCCTCGCCATCAACGTCCACGACGCCGAGGAGCAGATAGGCTACGAGAGCTTCCTCCTGGGGCCTTCGACCACCCTCTACGCCTCCAGGGAGAACATCTACCTCACATCCCCCTCTTGGGACTGGACGAGCGAGACCACCAAGGTCTACAAGATAACCATCGACGGACGAAGCATCGAGTTCACGGCGGACGGCACAGTACCCGGCAGGGTGCTCAACCAGTTCTCCATGGACGAGAAAGACGGCTACTTCAGGATCGCCGTCACCAGCGGCTACGTCTCCAGGAACGGCGCCTCGACGAGCAACGACGTCTACGTCCTCAACGCCAGCCTCGGCGTCGTCGGCAGCGTCACCGGCCTCGCCCCAGGCGAGGACATCTACTCGGTCCGCTTCATGGGCGACCGCTGCTACATGGTCACATTCAAGAAGGTGGACCCGCTGTTTACCATCGACCTCAGCGACCCCGAGAACCCCAGGGTCCTCGGCAAGCTGAAGATCCCCGGATACAGCGACTACCTCCACCCCTACGACGAGAACACCCTCATAGGCATCGGCAAGGAGACCGTGGAGGCTGAGGAGGGCGACTTCGCCTGGTACCAGGGGGTTAAGGTAAGCCTCTTCGACGTCAGCGACGTCGAGAACCCCCGGGAGTTGGCGAAGATAGAGATAGGCGACAGGGGCTCCGACTCCCCAGCCCTCCACGACCACAAGGCGGTGCTCTTCAGCAGGGAACGGAACCTCCTGGTCATCCCCATCACCGTCGCCGAGGTGGACGCGGACGACTACGCCGGTGCACCCCCGGACAACGCCCACGGCGAGTACGTCTACCAGGGGGCCTACGTCTTCCACGTCTCCAGGGAGGACGGGATATTGGTCACCGGGCGGGTCACCCACATCGACGACCCCGAGACATTCCTCAAGAGCGGCTACTACTTCGACTCCGACCTCTTCGTGGAGCGCAGCCTCTATATCGAGGAGAACCTCTACACCATCTCTCGGGGGATGCTGAAGGTGAACGCCCTCGTCCACCTCGCCGAGATCGCCTCGGTCCCCCTCCCATAAACCCCCTCCTTTTTCCACCCCCCTGAGATCTACATCTCGTCTTCTATGCGAAACTAGTATACTACTTCGGTCATCAAGGCACTGACCATTGTGGAGGGGCGGTGCTGGGGGCCGTCAGGGCTGGAGCTTGTCCCTGTGCTTGCTCCTCAGGCTATGGGAGATCTGGGAGGTGGGGTCGTAGACGTCTGGGTACTCGTACCACTCGTGCCCCTCCCTGAACATCCTGTACATGGGTGGGTCGTCGTCCATCTCCCTCCAGAGTTTCCCCTTAAGCTCCTTGCAGACACCCCTGTTTTTCCCAGAGATATCAGTCATGCACTTGGGATCAGCCTTCACGTCGTATAGCCTCTCCTCGCTCACATCCACGTTGGTCATGTAGGAGTAGTGATCGTCCCTGTACCAGAGCCACGGATAGAACATGCACGTCGCGTGGTCCCTCGTCGACTCTTCCTCTCCCGTCGCGTAGGCCCAGACGTTACGTCCGTCCAAGCCCGAGGGGGCCTCGACGCCGGCCATGCCCATCAGGGTGACCGGGATGTCGTGGTGAGCCGTGTAGGCGTCGCACTCCGAGCCGGCCGCCTCACCGTCGGGGCTCCTTACTATGTAGACTAGGTCCATGAGCTCCGGGTACATGTGGTCGGGCATCTTGTGGATGACGCCGTGGTCCATTATGTTGTGGCCGTGGTCCGAGACGAGGGCCACGACGGTGTTGTCCAAGAGACCCATCTCCTTCACCCTGTCCAGGAGCACCCCCACGTACTTGTCGCAGAGCTCCACCTCCCCGGCGTACTGGGCGAGGGTGTACTCCAGCTCCCCCTCCCTGAACTCGTAGGCGCCGCCGGTGGTGTTGATCACCCGCCTCCCCTCGTAGGAGTCGGTGTCGAAGTAGTGCTCCAGGATGTCCTTGGGGGCGTTCCATGGCTCGTGGGGGTCGAACTCGTCTATCACCAGGAGGAAAGGATCATCTCCACCTCCGTTCCTCTCCAGCCATCGTGTAGCCGCGCCGAAAATACGAGGAGGGAACCAGTCCTCCTCAGTCTCCCAGCCCTGCATGTTCGCGAGGCAGAGGCTCAGGCTGTGCCCGACGCATCCGTAGGCAAGATCGCAGGGCAGGTTGGCGGGGTCCTCGATCTCCCCGGTTAGAGGGATCCTGTACCGGTCTGCTTCCTGCCCCCTTATCCACTCCCACGTGCTGAAGCCCCGGTGGAAGTTCATCGAGGGCTTGAACATGTGGAGTGTGGAGACGAACAACGCCGTCTTGTACCCGTGGTGTCTGAACACCTCGGCCATGGTCACCTGCTCCTCGGGGATCGGCTGCCACCCCGGGATTAGGACGGTGTCCCCCTTAGCGAGCTTGTAGTTCCTGCAGGGGAAGGTCCTGTATCCTGTATGCATGGCCCGCCTGACGGGGATGGTGGGGAGTGCCTCAGGATAAGCGTTGGTGAACCTAACCCCCTCCGCCGCAAGGGCGTCGATGTTAGGGGTCCTTATCCAGTCGTTCCCGTAGCCTCCCACGTGGTCCCTCCGCAGGCTGTCCAACATGATGAGAATGACGTTTCGCATCTCGAACGCCTCGAATAGGATCGAGGACTCTAAGTATAATACGTATACGATGGATGGCTACCCTCTCTTCATCTCCTCGGTGAGGATGGAGGTGAGCCTGTCGAGGAGGCCAGTCCAGGTCTCCGTCTCGGATGACGGCGTCCCGTCGACAGCCTCGAGTTCAGCCTTCAGCCTTGCGCAGAGGTCGTCGTGGCCCAGCTCCCCGCTCAACGCCTTCATCTCCAGCACCTTCCCGAGTCCCTTCACCAGGGCGAAGCTCCCGTAGCCCCACGGCAGCTGGGCCGCCATGAAGACCAGGTAGCTCATGTAGTCCAGGAAGGACTCGTCGAGCTCCTCACTCATCGGCGACCCCCCACGGATTCTTGCAGGAGTTCAGGTAGGCCACCTCAGAGAAGGGCCTCCTGGGCCTCACCTCCGGCGTCTCGTCAGGGTAGCCGACGGTTATCAGGAGGAGGGGCACAATGTCGTCAGGGACGTCGAGAAGGTCTCTGGCAGCCGCCCTGTTGAACCCTCCGATGGGGCATGTCCCTAACCCCAGGGAGTGGGCCGCGAGCATGATGTTCTGGGAGACGAACCCAGTGGTCCCCCCGGATCCCCCCTCAGGTGGAGCCCTGCTCCGGGTCAGGTCCTGGCAGACGAAGATGGCCGCTGGAGCCTCCCCCCACATCATGGGTGAGATCCGCTTGACGCTCCTCATGAGCTTGGGGTCTGTCACCGCGATGAACTTCCAGTTCTGCCGGTTGGCCCCGGTGGGCGCCCACTGCCCGGCCTCCACGAGGACCCGCATCAGCGCCTCGGGGACAGGGTCGGCCTTGTATCTCCTAATACTCCTCCGCCCCTCGATGGCCTCTAAGACTTCCATGATCTCTCGTGACCAAGAGAGAATGAATGATTATATATCGATTCCCAGGGAGCGTGCCTCATCTACTCGGAGACGCGTTCAATCTAAGATGAGCCTCATTGCTTAGATATTTTCACAAACCTGAACATTTTAGAAAAAAAATTAAAATTAAATCCCATGAAAGAGGCACTTTGCAATAAATTAACTATTTTTTCAATTTAAATTAGTTTTAAGACGAATTTAAAAGATATTAAACCGGATTCTTATTAAAGAGGGGTTTTAAGAAGTTTAATGGTCGAAAGTGAAGGAGCTAGTGCTGACGAAGCGGAGTCTGCAGACCTACAGCAACTTCGGCATCCAGGTTAGGTGCAGGAGATGCGGGAGGATCTTCAAGGCAGGCGACAGGATCGTGAAGACCCGGATAAGGGCTCAGAAGGGCGAGAACCCCTTCTACTGTCCGGATCACTTCTACTCAGAGACATAAGATCATCTATTTTCATCCACCTCATACATGATACTCACATAATGTGATTGCCAGAGGTGAGCTTCCCTTATAATCCAAGAATCTCAACTCATCAATGTGACCAAATTTGGATTACTGCATTAAATGCGGGAAGGAACTCCCCGACGACGCCTACTTCTGCTCGGCCTGCGGTCAGAGGACGAGCAAGGCGGAGGAGGAGGGCGTACCGGCCCGCCATGACCTCTCCAGACTGGAGGGGAGTATCGAGACGATGGTCAGCCAGGCTGTGAGGACCATCGAGGAGACCGTCAAGAGCGCGACGGAGGAGGCCCGGGCTGGCTCATGGGGCAGCAACTGCTATAGAGCAGAGGAGGAGCGGGCCCTCTCAGGACAGGTTGAGACGGACAAACTTCTCCTCGGTGTCGAGAGCAGGAACGGTATGATAAGCGTCGGCACCTGGGACAAGCCCGAGTACAAGATCGACCTCCTCCTCAAGGCCTGGGGAAATACACAGGAGGAAGCAGACGAGAACCTGAGAGCCCTGAAAGTCAACTTCTCGGAGAGGGAGGTCGAGGGCCTGAAGAAACTGGGCCTCAGCTTCAACCATCCCGCCAACAGGGTCTCGTATAGCGTCTCAGTGGTCGCCACCCTCCCAAGGGGTGTCGAGGCAGCGCTGAACCTTAAGACCAGCAACGGGTCGATTAGCCTCGCTGAGGTCGAGGGCAGTAGCATAGACCTGATTACCTCGAACGGCAAGATACTCATGGAGAAGATTAAAGCCGAGAGGGTCGACGGAAAGACCAGCAATGGGAAAGTCGTCCTCGATGGGGTCTCAGCCCGGGTTCTCAACATGAAGACCAGCAACGGCAGGATAGAGGGCGAATTGAGCTCTAGTGACGCGTACCTCAAGACCAGCAACGGCAAGATCCGGCTCTCCCTCCCATGCGACGAGGGCGGGAACTACGAGCTTCTCAGTAGCAATGGGCGGATAGATATCGGTGTCTCTGACGATCTCGACAACGGTTACGACATGGACCTCACGACCAGCATGGGTAAGATCTCAGTGGATCTCCCTGATCTGGAGTACCTGATATCAAGGAAGAATCACGTGGCGATCAAGACGAGGGGCTTCGAGGAGAAAGGCAAGAAGATAGGCGTAATCGCCAAAACCACAATGGGCAGGATCACTGTCCACCCTTGACCCTTCCCTAATTTTTAAGGATCTCTTCCAGTTCACCAACAATCCCCTGGGCCTCGTCGTTCACGGGTATCAGGCTTATAGCGTCGGCGTTGCTCACACCGACCCCTAGCTCGGCCGCCCTCTTTATCTGGTCCAGCTCGAAGATGGAGCCCCCCATGACCTCGTCAGTGGAGCCATATCTCCTCAGGATGGCCACACCGACGGCGTCCAGGGCCACGCGGTCCCTGCTGGCCAGGAACAGGCTGGGCTCCACTGTGTCGCCGGCCTCGGGCCCCCCGGTCACGAAGGCCTTCATCGCGTCCATCACGACGAGGTCGACGTCGTAGAGTGCGTTGATCTCGGCTATCATGCGCCTCTGGTGTGACGAGCCGTGGAGCTCGTTCATGTAGTTGTGGTTGACCCCGGGGACCGTCTTCGCGACGAGCCCCACCGAGTTCTTCAGGGACATGGTGAAGTGCCCCCCGAACCTGTGGGTCTTGAGGCAGCAGGTCTGCACCACGTAGTCGGCCTCCAGGAAGGCCTTCGAGATGTAGAAACCGTCATCCCAGTGGAGGCCCTCGGCGTCGACCTTGACCCAGCCCTCCGCCCCCACCTCGTCCAGGGAGATGACCTCGAAACCCAGCTCCTCAGCGAGCCCGTAGACCCCCCTGTCCTCCATAACTGCCCTGGCCACCCCCATGCCGCTTCTCTCGGCTAGGGTCAGCTCAGCCACCCCCACACCTTTCAGGGCGCTAACTATCTCCCTAAGAGTGTCCACGTGGGTGGAGGCGGGGAACGGATGGTCGTCGTTGTAGTTCGCCTTCAACGCCACACTCTTTCCCGAGTACTTGGTTAGATCGAACTCTCCTAGGATGGACTCTAATCCCTCCTGGCGGTTGGATGCCTTGACTATGTACACGTCCGACTCGACGTCGCTGGGTCCATTCATGTCAGAATCTCCGTTGTCAACTGTCTCATCATCTTCCCTGGGGCCCGTGAACGGGTACATGTAAGCACCTATGATGATCCCGGTCCCAGCGATAGCCGCTACTTCGAGGAATCGGCGTCTGGTCAGCTTCATTGATGCCCCATGCCGTCTGTTCTGGATCGAACTGGGGTGGAATATAAACGTCTCCTGAACGGTAGAAAAATGGGAAAAAAGGGTTCTACTTGGGCTTCTCCTTGACGCCCAGGTAGTAGGCTATGTTGGCGTGGGGATCTATCTCTGGGATGATGGTGCCGTCCTTGGAGCTGAGGATTGTGGTCACCCCGGGGCCGTGCCCCGCCGAGTAGCTCCAGCCGTGGATGACGACGCCGATGGTCACCGCCCCCTTGTAGTATCCCCTGCCCCACCAGTTGAGCTGGTCCCTGAGGCAGACGACGTCGCCGAAGCGGATGTCCTTGAGGTCCATCTCGTCCCAGACCAGGTCGCAGGTCGTCTGGATGTCGTAGTCGATGGTCACCGGGAACATGCCGTAGCCCGAGCCCATGATCCAGCACGGGTACTCCCGGGTCACCGGGACGTGGAGCTTCCCACCCTTGGCCTCGACGCCCATCTTCTCCAGGAGCTCGGGGTCTATCTTGTTCACCCTGACGGTCTCCTCGAAGCCGGCGATCTTCAGGCCGACCCCCCATGCCTTCACCTTGATCTTGTCCCCGGGGCTGATCTTCTCCTGGACCTCCGGTGGGAACCAGCACATGAAGCTCCCGTGCTTCCCCGTGATGTACCCCTTCTCGCCCTTCGCCTCCCCAGAGGTGAGCTTCACGTGGTTGCCGATGCAGCCCAGCACCCCGAGGGCCTGCCCCTCTCCCGGGTTACTGTTGGTGATGCTGAGGCCCGGCTCGGTGTGCTCACCGTTCTCGAGGTAGTAGCAGAGGTCGCCTACGCCCACGTTGTACTTGACCCCGGACATGCCGAGGCCGATCCTTGGGACCCCGTCCCAGTCCACCCTGTAGCCCCTGGAGGCTGATGGGTGGTTCACCTCGGCCATCACAGCCTGCTTGACGAGCCTGTCCTTGTTCGTCTCCACTTTCATCCCTCCAGCTCTAGGTACTTAGCCACATTCGCCGTGGCGTCGACCCTGGGCTTGATCTTCCCCCTCTTCGATGAGGCTATCGCCAGGACGCTTGGTCCCTGCCCAGCCACCTGGCTCTCACCCGTAGTCACCACGCCGATGGTCACGGCGCCCTTGTAGTAGCCCTTACCGTAGGACATGAGGGCGTCCTTGCACGCCACCAGGTCGCCGAACCGTAGGTCCCCCAGCCCCAGCATCTCCACCAGGTGTGGCGGGGATACCTGGACGCACCAGCCACCGGACTCCGCCGAGGAGCCTCCGACGCCCATGCCCATCGCTATGACGGGTATCTCCTTCGCCACGGGGAGCTCCAGGACGTCTCCGTCCAGCCCGGGCTCCAGGGCGTCGAGGAACTTGGGGTCCATGTTGAAGAGCCTGCCGTCGAAGCCCTCGACCTCTAAGCCCACCCCCTTGGAGGCGACCCGCATCTTGTCACCGATGTTCAGCTTCTTCAGGACCTCCATGGGGAAGTGGGAGAGCACGTGCCTGCTAGTGCCCCCGACTCCTCCCTTGCCTGTAATCACTCCCGTGGAGCCCTTCGCGTCTCCGCCGACCACGGTGACCTTGTTCCCGATGCAGCTCAGCTTCGTGAACGCCGTGCCGCTTCCGCTCGCGCTGCGCCTGTCGTACTCGGCCTTCTCGTCGGCCCCGTATAGGGCCACTCCGGGGGTCATGTACTCCGTCTCAGGCCAGCCGAGGATGGGGTCTCCCATCTTGACGTTGTACTTGATCCCGCCGACGCCTATGCCGATCTTGGGCTTTCCGTCCCAGGTGGTGACGTACGTGCTCCTCCCGGAGGCCGCCATCACCGGCGGGGCGACCTTCCCCATCAGCGCCTGCTTCATCAGCTTATCTTTGTTTGACTTCACAACCAATCCGAAAAACACCGTATACACGTAGTTGACTTGTTTAAAACCTTTAACCCCTTAACTGGGAGCCGTTTTTCCTATCTTTTATCTAAAAATTTCCGTTAAATTACGCCTTTTCGCCACATGGGGCATAGATAGTGCCTATTCACGCTAACCTGATATATACTAGTCATTACGAAATCAGAAAGGCTATATACGAAGCGAATATTCTCTCAAAGATAGTAGATGGCATCGTCAGAGGGGTTTCTCGATCCAGCAAATAGTAAAAAATTGTATGCCCTGAGAAATCCCCACGTAATCGAGCAGGTCGAGCGATTCGTGAAGCTGTGCAAGCCTGCCAAGGTCAGCGTTATCACGGACGACCCTGAGGAGATTGCGTATGTCAGGCGTCGGGCCCTTGAGCTCGGAGAGGAGCGTGAGCTGGAGATGGCGGGCCACACGATCCACTACGACGGCTACCACGATCAGGCCAGGGACAAGGCCCACACCGCCGTACTCCTCCCTGAGGGGCAGCGCCTGAGCAGGGGCATCAACTCCGTGGAGAGAGAGGCGGGACTAAGGGAGGTCACGGGGCTCCTCGACGGTGCCATGGAGGGGAAGGAGGCCTTCATCCGATTCTTCAGCCTGGGGCCCACAAACTCCAGGTACTCCTTATGCGCCCTCCAGATCACAGACTCCGCTTATGTGGCCCACAGCGAGGACCTCCTCTACAGGAGCGGCTACGATGAGTTCAAGAGACTTGAAGGCTCACCTGACTTCTTCACTTTCATCCATTCCGCAGGAGAGCTCGATGAGCGCAACTGCACGGCGAACGTCGAGGGGAGGCGCATCTATATCGACTTCATAGACGGAAAGGTCTACAGCGTCAACAACCAGTACGCCGGGAACAGCCTCGGCCTCAAGAAGCTGGCCCTCCGCCTCGCCATCTACAAGGCGAACCACGAGGACTGGCTTACGGAGCACATGCTCATCATGGGCGTCCACCCCCCCGGAAAGGACCGGGTGACCTACTTCACCGGGGCATATCCCAGCGCCTGCGGTAAGACCAGCACAGCCATGATCCCCGGCCAGAGCATCGTGGGGGACGACATTGCCTACCTTCAGATGGACGAAGAGGGCGACTGCAGGGCGGTGAACATCGAGTCCGGGGTCTTCGGGATCATCAGGGACGTGAACACCGTCGACGACCCCCTGATCTACGAGGTGCTCCACACTCCCCGGGAGATGATCTTCTCCAATGTCCTCGTCGCAGACGGTAAGCCATACTGGCTGGGGATGGGCTTGGATGACGGGGAATATCCGGCCAAAGGGATGAACCACTCCGGGAACTGGTGGAAGGGCAAGACGGACTCTGAGGGGAACGAGATACCCCTCGCCCACCCCAACGCCCGCTACACCATAAGGCTGAGCGAGCTCGACAACGCCGACCCCAACATCGACAATCCCCAAGGCGTCGTGATACGGGGGATATTCTACGGCGGAAGGGACTCCGACACCAACGTCCCCATCGCCGAGAGCCTGAGCTGGGAGCACGGCGTCTACCTCGGCGCCACGATTGAGTCCGAGACAACCTCTGCAACCCTCGGGGCGAGGGGCGTCAGGACGAGCAGCCCCATGGCGGTGATGGATTTCATGGTTGTCCCCCTCGGCCTCTACCTCTCCAACCACATCAAGTTCGGGAGGAGACTGGGGAGCTGCCCCAAGGTCTACGCCACCAACTACTTCCTGAAGCACGAGGGGAAGTACACCAACGAGAAGGTTGACAAGAAGGTCTGGGTCATCTGGGCGGAGGGCCGCGTCCACGGGGAGTACGACGCCATCAGAACCCCCATAGGATACCTGCCGCATTACGATGATCTGAGAGGCCTCTTCAAGGAGGTATTCGACAGGGAGTACCCCCAGGAGGAGTACGACCAGCAGTTCAGCGTGAGGGTTGACAGGTACCTGGAGAAGATAACACGCATGGAGGATGTCTTCAGGGATGAGCCCGAGATGCCAGCCGAGTTCTGGGAGGTCCTCGAGGCGCAGAAGGGGGAGCTGCTGGCACTGAAGGAAGAAACCGGGAAAACGGCCCTTACACCCTCCTTTTTCACGTAAATTCACCTGAAAACCTAAGTTGTTTGAGGTCTACACTTAATCAGTGGTTCAAATGAAGACCTACGAGGATAAGACACCCACATCCAAGAGGCTCTACGCCAGGGCGGGGAAGGTCCTCCCAGCCGGAGTGTCATACGGCATCAGGGACATCACCCCCCACCCCTACTACGTGAAGAGTGCCAAGGGGGTCAAGCTCACCGACGTCGACGGGAACGTCTACACCGATTACTGGGTGGGACACGGCGCCCTCATCCTGGGCCACTCCCCTGACGCGGTGGTTGAGGCCGTCGGGGAGCAGCTGGGTCATGGGACCCACTACGGCTTCTCCCACGAGCTCGAGGTCGAGCTTGCGGAGCGCCTCGTCGAGATGGTGCCCTCCGCCGAGATGGTGAGGTACACCAGCTCTGGGACCGAGGCCAACATGTACGCGAGCCGCCTCGCCAGGGCCTATACTGGTAGGAGGGGTATGGTCAAGATAGAGGGGGGCTGGCACGGCGGATACGACAGCCTCCACAAGGCCGTCCATGCTCCCTTCGAAGCCTCCGCCTCTGCGGGGCTCAACCCCAAGACCACCGAGGACACTGCGGTTGTCCCATTCAACGATCTGGACGCGACTAGGGAGGCTCTGAAGGGTGATGAAATGGCTTGCCTCATCGTCGAGCCCGTGATGGGGGCAGCGGGGCTGCTGGCTCCGGAACCCGGCTACCTTGAGGGGCTCAGGGAGATCTGCGACGAGACCGGGACCCTCCTCATCTTCGACGAGGTCATCACCGGCTTCAGGCTCGGCCCCAACTGTGCTCAGGGGTACTATGGCGTCAACCCCGATATCACGATCCTCGGTAAGATCATGGGAGGGGGCTTCCCCATCGGGGCCTTCTGTGGCTCCGAGGAGATCTTCGAACGCCTCGACCACAGGAAGTACCCAGACGACAGCGAGCGGGCTTTCCACGGGGGCACCTTCACTGGGAACCCCATCAGCATGGCTGCTGGGATCGCCACCCTCGACGTACTCAGGGACGGCAAGGTCTACAAGAAGATCGACGCCCTGGGGAGCAGGATGAGGGAGGGCCTCGATGAGATAATCGGTGAGAGCAGCGTCGACGCGGTCATCACAGGCGTTGGTTCTGGGTTCGCCATCCACTTCCAGAAGGAGACGCCCCGCAACGCAAGGGACGTCCTCAAGAACGACAAGAGGCCGGCCCTCGCTCTCTACGAGCACATGATCCCCAGGGGATTCGCCTACGTCACCCCAGGGCTACCCCACTCCTTCCTCGCCGAGCCCCACACTGAGGGGGACGTAGACGAGTACCTCGCAGCGTCCCAGGAGTTCTTCAGCAACTACAAGGGCTGAAGTTCTCTTTTCGTTTCTATTTTTATCTCGAACATGTCGGGAAACTGTTTTATCCATATGTGACCCACTCTACCCGATCATTATGGGCATCTACAAGGAACTTGGAGTCAATCGGGTGGTGAACGCCTCCTTCGCCCTCACCAGGCTGGGGGGCTCCGCACTGTCCAAGGACATACTGAAGGCCATGGAGGAGGCCAACAAGAGCTACGTCTACATGTGGGACCTCATCAAGAGGGGCGGCGAGATAATCGCCGAAGCCTGCGAGGCGGAGGCCGGCTGGATCACCTCGGGTGCGTTCAACGCCCTCGTCCTTGCCGCCGCCTCAGCGATGGCTGGGAAGGACCCTGAGAAGATGAGGAGGCTCCCGGACACCACCGGGATGAAGGACGAGATAATCATCCAGAGGGCCAACAGGCTCCTCGTCTACGACAGGAGCATGGAGGTACCTGGGGGTAAGTTCGTATTCGTCGGAGATGAGAGGTACGGCTGCACGGCGGAGCTCATGGAGAACGCCATCACGGACAAGACGGCGGCCATCCACCACGCCATCGCGGGGAGCCTCAGGCCGGGCGTCCTATCCGTCGAGGAGACCGTGAAGGTCGCCCACAAGCACGGCGTACCCGTCATACTAGACGTCTCCGGGATGACCTACCCCCCTGAGATCCTGAAGAAGTACGTGAAGATGGGCGTGGATGTCGCCTGCTACGGCGGCAAGTACGTGCTGGGACCTAACTCCACGGGCTTCGCCATCGGGAAGAAGGACATGATTGAGGCCATGGCCCTCCACAGCTTCATCGGGGCCGAGGCCGGCCCCAAGGAGCAGGGAGGCTACTACAGGAGCATCGGCAGGGGCTACAAGCTCGACAGGCAGGAGGTGGTCGCCCTAATCGTCGCCTTCAAGAAGTGGCTGGAGATGGACCACGACGCCGAGAGGTTCGAGCCGGCCTGGAAGAGGGCCCGCTACATCATGAGGCGCATCAAGAAGCTGCCGGGCCTAAATGGCGTCGACCTCAGCTTCAGGCCCGCCTCCCAGGAGGGCTGCGTCTACCACACCCTCGGAGTCCAGCTGGACTTCAAGGATAAGACTCCCCAGGAGGTACGGGAGATCGTCCTGAAGCTCCGCGAGGAGGACCCCGAGGTCTGGGTCAGGGGAGGAGGCGGCACGAGCTTTAGCCTCAACTGCCTAATGCTGCTGCCCGGCGATGAGAAGCTGGTCGTCGAGCGGTTCGAGAAAGTCTTCGGCTGACCCTCATTTTTCCCTATCTTTCATTTTTTTAACATCCTGTGATCCATCTAACTCCAGTGAGATTACATGAGCGAACCAGTCACAGTACACGGTTACTCAGAGCAGGAGCTCATGGAGATGGACCCCGCCGTCCTCAGGGGCATCCTCCATGAGAGGATCCACCACACCATCGAGGTCAACATCTACCGCATCATGGCGGGGAAGAGGGGGATCCAGAAGAGCTTCGGGGAGACCGGGGAGTACCTCATGGACATCTGGAGGAGGAGGGGGCTCCCCACGGACGCCCCGGACATCCAGTGGTGCCTCAACTACGTCGGCCTCGCCAGGATGCTGAGGACCGGAGGGGAGCTTGATTTGGGCACGGAGCTCCCGGAGCCCTTCACCGACAAGGAGATGGAGACCGTGAACAAGCTCATCTACAGGAGGCGCTCCATCAGGCAGTTTAAGGAAAAGCCCGTTTCCGACGAGATGATACGGAAGATAATCCAGGCGGGCCTCTACGCCCCCCATGGATGCAACGTGGGGACCACCCGCTTCGTGGTCTTCAGGAAGCCCGATGAGTTCAAGCTGGTCCGCAGCGACATCCCGGTGGAGAACTGCGTCATGATCGTCGTCTGCCAGGACATGCGACTCTACAAGGCCATGAAGTTCGACGAGGCAGTCCCCCAGAACATATACTACGACGCCGCCGCGGCCGCCGACCACATCTGCCTAATGGCCCACGCCCTGGGCCTCGGCGCATGCTGGCTCACCCATGGCGAGGAGACCCAGAGGAGGGTGCGGGAGTATCTGGGCCTCCATGAGGAGTTCGTGAGCCGCAACCACATCATCGTAGGCTGGCCGGACGAGGCCCCGATCAAGTCACAGAAGATGAAGGTCGACGAGGTCATCATCACGAAGTAACCCCCCTTTTTTACACAAGCAAGGGGAAGAATGGGTCCAGGGGAAACGCATAAATAAACTCGGGGTCGCCCTATAGCCCACGTAAAAGGTGAAGAATATGGGTGAGGGTTTTTGCAGGATCCCCTGCACGCGAATCTATACTTCGGAATAAATACTACGGTTCTGTCCTTGATCTGATCGGTGATACACCGCTCCTTGAGCTTTCTCGACTCGGTAACACTTCTTGCGCCAAGGTCTATGCGAAGGCGGAGTTCCTCAACCCCAGCGGGAGCATAAAGGACCGCATGGTGCACTACGCCATAGAGTCAGCTGAGAGGAGGGGGCAGCTGGGCAAGGGCGCCACCATCGTCGAGGCCTCCAGCGGAAACACAGGCGTATCTGTCTCCATGATCGCGGCCTTCAAGGGATACAAGGCGGTGATCGTGGTCCCCGAGACGACGAGCGGCGTGAAGACCAAGATGATGGACAGCTACGGAGCTGAGCTGATCTACACCCCCTCAGAGGAGGGCATAGACGCCACGGTACGGAGGGCACGGGAGGAGGCGGAGGAGAGAGGGGCCTTCCTCCTCGACCAGTTCAGGAACCCCGACAACGTGAGAGCCCATCACACGACGGGCAAGGAGATACTGCGACAGGCAGGTCATGTGGACGCATTCGTGGCGGGAATAGGCACTGGCGGAACGCTGGTTGGGGTCACGCAGATGCTGAAACAAGTTTACCCGGAGACCAGGACGGTCGCCGTCGAGCCAGCCACGGCACCGGCCTACTACAACATGTACTACGGGAGCAGCCTACCGATAGGAGCAGGGATCCCCCACAAGATAGAGGGGATAGGGGAGACGTTCGTACCCCAGATAATCTTCGACAACACGGACGTCGTCGACGGGGTCATCCTCGTCAGTGACGAGGAGGCCTTCGAGATGATGGGGAGGCTGGCGGTCGTCGAGGGATTGTTCACGGGGATATCCTCAGGGGCCAACGTGCACGCAGCATTAGAGGTCGCCATGAGCATGGATCACGATGCTCACGTCGTCACGGTGCTACCTGACAGCGGCCAGAGGTACCCCGGGAACTGATGTGTCACGCGGACAACGTGAAGGTCCCGCTCCAGTGAACGAAAGTCTCATCTCCTCCTCCCGTCTTTTTATTATCATCATGAAAGAGCAGGCCTGGAACTGGATTAACGAAAGCAGGGATAGGTTAATCGAGCTGAGCGACGCCATCTGGGACTACGCTGAGCTGGGTCTAATGGAGGAGAGGTCATCGAGACTCCTGGCCGACGAGCTCGCGTCCCATGGCTTCAGCGTGGAACGAGGCGTGGCTGGCATGCCCACCGCCTTCGTGGCCTCCTGGGGGAGCGGCAGCCCCGTCATAGCCGTCCTCGGGGAGTTCGACGCGCTGCCGGGTATCTCCCAGAAGAAGGTCCCCTACAGGGACCCTCTGAATGAGGGCGCACCCGGACACGGATGTGGACACAACATCCATGGCGTCTCAGGGATGGCCGGGGCCGTCGCCGTGAGGTACGCGATGGAGAAGCTGGGTCTCAAGGGAACCGTCAGGTTCTACGGCTCCCCCGCCGAGGAGAACTACGACGGCAAGACATTCATGGCCCGCGCCGGTCTCTTCGACGACGTGGATGCTTCGCTAAGCCACCACCCGAGCTCGGTGAACACAGCCGGGCTGAAGAGCAGCAACGCCGTCTACAGCGTCAAGTTTCACTTCTACGGGAAGACCTCCCACGCCGCGGGCTCCCCCGAGCAGGGGAGGAGCGCCCTGGACGCCGTGGAGCTTATGAACGTCGGAGTGAACTACCTCAGGGAGCACGTCATCGACAAGGCACGCATCCACTACATCACCGAGGACGGAGGAGATCAGCCCAACGTAGTCCCCGGCTACGCCCGCAGCTGGTACTACATAAGGGCACCAGAGAACGACCAGCTGGAGCCCATCTACGGGAGGATTAAGAAGATCGCGGAGGGCGCAGCCTTGATGACTGAGACCGACCTCAAGATCGACTACCTCTGCGGCTGCAGCAACAAGATACCCAACAGGACCCTCAGCGAGCTGGTGGTGGCGAACATGAGGGAGGTGGGTGCCCCCGAGTACACGGATGACGAACTGGAGTTCGCAGGCAAGATCGCCGAATCCGTGCCCCGGCAGCAGAAGGTGGACCGGCTGAGGAGCGCGAAGCTCCCTAACTGGGAAAGGTACGTCGACGTAGACCTCGTCTCCGAGATCTTCGACGCCTGGGACGAGGGTGAGGTCAACATGGGGTCCACGGACGTCTCCGACGTGAGCTGGAACACGCCCACCATGGAGTTCTCCACGGCCACATTCGTCCTCGGGGCTCCCGGCCACGCCTGGCAGGCCGTGGCCTGCAGCGGGACAAGCATAGGCCACAAGAGCCTCATCTTCGCCGCGAAGACCATCGCGGGATCAGCCCTGGAGCTACTCACGAAGCCCGAGCTCATAGAGAGCGCCAAGACGGAACTAGAAAGGCGTCTTCAGGGAAGACCCTACAGCTGTCCGATACCCGACGACGTTAAGCCTCCACTGGAGGCCGCTAAGGCCGCAGCGGAGAGGTTAGCGAAAAAGGGTTGATACCCTACTTTTTTTTAATTTAAAAAAAGGGGGTTTAAGGGTAGGCGCTCGGGGCCTTGGGGGGTAGAGATTTTGCGTACTTCTCGAGGCGGTCGCAGGCGTCAGCCAGGACCTCCACGGGCCTCACCAGGGCGAACCTGATGTGCCCCTCGCCACCTTCTCCGTACTGGCTTCCGGCTGCGCAGCGAACCTTCTCCTTGGCGAAGAGGTCCATGGCCAGCTTGGCAGAGGGCACCCCGAGCTCAGAGATGTCCGGGAACAGGTAGAACGCGCCCTCGGGGTAGGGGCAGGTTACGCCCTCTATCTCGTTGAGGCGTTTCACCATGAAGTCGATGCGCTTCTTGTACTCCGCTCTCATCTCATCGACGAAGTCCCAGCCGTCTTTCAGGGCTTTGATCCCTGCCCTCTGGAATGCTACGGGCATCGAGCAGATCCCCGTGGGCACCGCGTTGATGACCTTCGTGAGCTCGGGGCCTGCGATGATGTAGCCCGCCCTGCAGCCGGTCCACGCGAACGTCTTGGAGAAGCTCATGAGGACCATGGTCCTCTCCTCCATGCCTGGAATGTTGATGATGGGCCTGTGCACGCTGCCTCCCCACGTGAACTCGGTGTAGATCTCGTCGGCGATGAGGACGATGTCCTTCTCGATGGCGATCTCGGCAATCTCCTCGAGCTCCTTCTGGGTGTAGACCGCCCCACAGGGGTTGTCCGGGTTGCAGATTAGGGCCGCCTTGGTCTTATCCGTAATGGCAGCCCTGATGTTGTCCATGTCGAGCCTGAAGAGGCCCTTCTTCCCCTTCGTCAGCTTGGCCCTCGTCATTCTGGCTCCGAAGTACGCCGCTGGGCTGGTGTACCCCTGGTAGGCCGGATCCATGATGAGGATCTCGTCGCCGGGGTTCAGTATTGCCCCGAAGGACTTGAAGATCGCCTGGCTTCCGCCGGACTCGATGACGATCTGACTGCTTGGGTCGACGTCCACTCCGTATTTCTTGTAGTACTCGGCGATGGCCTGTTTGAACTCGGGTTCGCCGCCGAATGAGTAGTGGGTGTAGCCGGCCTTCATGGCCTCGTAGACGGCCTTGTTGATGAACTCCGGCTGGTTGAAATCTGGATCACCTGCGCCCAGGTTGATCATGTCCGCCATAGGCCCCATCCTCGCACGGGTCCCTGCGCCCCTGCTTGCCTGGAGCATTGGCACTATCTCCTTTTTGGCGAATCTATCCACTGGCATTTTCGATCACGATTCTCTTTAGCTACACTACATTGGATATAAAATCCCTTCGATTCTATAAACTAGTATTGACGGTTAAGAAAAAGTATATAGAAAGGTGGGGGTTACCCGATGAGGCAGTTGAAGAAGAGCTTGAACGTGGCGTCGGTCTGCGCCCTGAACTGGGGCGAGAACCCGAACAGGACCGCCCTGCCCTTCCCCTTCTTGGCGTCGATGAGGGCCGCCTTTCTGCTGAGGTACTTCTCGCCGATGAGCCAGCCGCTCTCCATGATCCTCTCGTCCGGATAGGAGAGGACCACCTGCATCTCCTCATTCTTGGAGCTCGGCACAACCTCGAAGGCGGGGTGATTCCTGAAGATGATCAGCAGGTCGTCCTGGATGCCGTCCGTCAGCGGATTGCCCCTGTTCACTTCGACGTGGAGCGATGAGCCAGGGCAGAGGAAGTCCTTGGGCTTCACGTCCTGAAGCACGTTCTTTACAGGAAGCTCCAGGGCCTCGATGGCGAACGCGGAGGCGGCGCCGAGTGCCACGAGGGTCCCGCCTTCCTCGACGAACTCCTTCAGTTTCTCGACTCCCTCCTTGCCGATGCCGCTCTCGTACTCCTTGGGATACTTGGGTGGCGACCGGCCGGCGCCAAAGCGTTTCTTGTAGTACTCCTCTATGCCCTCCCCGGTGATCATCTCCTTGCTGTCGCTTGGGAGGACTATGACGTCGTACTTGTTGATCAGCCTGCCCCTGTTGACGTCGGCGTCCAGGAGCTTCGAGTACCTGAACCTGTACTTCTCGAGGAGCCACCGCGTCCAGCCCTCGTCCATGTTGCCTCCCCTGTACCTGTGGTACATACCCACCCTCAGCATCTTTACTGGCTCATGCTTGAAGTTCTCGGAGGGCGCCGGCATGAATGTCAGGTGGAGCCGCTTGGAGAGCCTGGATATGTCCTCCTCTATTCCGTCGGCTGCGGGGATGTAGAATGCGCCCTTCCCTATGGTCTCACCGTTGACCTCTATGGGCTCCGTGGTCCTGCGGATGTCGGCGTCCTTCCTGAGCAGCCTGCTAATAGCGGCGAAGCTGTCGTTGTGCCGGCAGTCGAGGATGTAGCCCTTGGGGCTGGCCTCGACGGATCCTCTGGGGTACCTGACCGAGGGGAGCTCCTCGAACTCCCCCTCGAAGGGATCCTTCACCTCGTGGAGGTCGACGCCCATGAACTCGGCGATGTTGTATGTGCAGAGGTCGTATGGGGAGATGGGGTTGCCGTTGCTGTCGTAGCTGAAGGGCCCTGCGTGGTAGAATGTCCTCCTGAGGAGGGACATGATGTAGGGCCTGATGGGCTGGGCGGCGAAGACGGCGTATGTGCCCCTGGGGTAGGTGACCCCCTCGGCCCTGAACTCGCGCTTGCTGCGGCTCACCCTGATGTCCATGTCCATGAGGGTCTTCATGAGCTTGTAGGCGGTGAGCTCGTCGTGCTGGTCGGGCTTGATGATGAATGCGTAGGGGGCCTCGGTCATGCCCTTCTCTATGCCCCTGCTAGCCTTCTGGTGCATGTTCCTGAGGATCATCTCCCTGTGGCTCGAGGCGACCTTGAGGCAGGCCAGGGACGAGATCTTCTGCTGCTCCACGATGTCCCTGAGCCTCCACCAGCCCCCCTTCCAGGGGTGGGGGAAGCCCATCTGGGTCCTGTACTCGGGGCGGCCGCGCCTGCTGGGGCGGAGCTGGTGGTAGTGGACATAGCTGGGGGTAGCTATCCTGGCCGACGCCGACTCGGTGAGCATCCCGCAGATGTTGTGCCAGCACGGGATGTAGTTGAATGTGGGCATGAACTCCCCCGGGTAGGTGGCGGCGGACTCGATGCCGGTCTTTCCCTCCCCCTCCAGCATAGTAGCCATCATGGCCCCGTAGAGCTGCTGCTCAGTCCAGATCAGGGGGTCGACGTTGGGGTCGACCGGGTTGGCGAAGGGCGGGATGTAGAACCGGGCTCCGGTGCCGCCCATGTGGTGGTGGTCGATGTAGGCCTGGGGGTACCACTCCCCGTACATGACCTTGGAGACCATCTGGGACTCCACCTGGGTGAGGTGGATGGCGTCCCTGTTGTTGTCGTGGCCCACGTACTTGTGGTAGAGGAACGGAGTTCCCGTGCCCTCGTACTCGGTGTCCAGCTGCTCGTTGTACCAGTCGGTGACCATTATCTGCCCGTCTGGGTTGAAGCTGGGGAATACCAGGAGCACGGTGTTCTGCCTTATCTCCTCGTGCTCGGGGCTCGTCGCGACCTCGTGGCAGAGCTCGGGGGACATCTGGGTGCCTCCCACCTCGGAGGCGTGGATGCTCATGGTCATGGAGACCACGGTCTTCCCGTCCTTGAATATCCTGTCGAGCTGCCGCTTGCTCAGCCCCTGGGGGTGGGCGACGTTATAGCTCATCTCCCTTATCCTGTTGAGGTTCTTGATGTTCTCGGGGGACGAGATGACGGCGAGGAGGAAGGGGTTGCCCTCGGTGGACCTTCCCAGGTCGGTCACCTTCACGCACGGCGACGTGTCAAGGTGCCAGAAGTATTCGACTATTTTCTCCCAGCGGACCAGTTTTCGGTCCGCGCCCATCTTGTGCCCGAAAAATTCCTCGGGCGATTTTATTTCAGATGACATGGACATACATTGTTGATGAAATATTTAAAATTCATTGATATAGTGGGTATAAACACCATTTAGGACGCAGGGGATACGCTATCTATACGCGAAAAATCAATTTATGACTTGTTTTAGGTATAGGTCGGAGTTAATGGTCTTGGGAGGCCTGTTTCCTTTTCATCTCTTTTCTTCTACGACCCTCCTCTTGCGGTGAAAAAAGTGTTTTAGGTGAGTACCCGCTCCTTAAGTAGTCGAGTGTTGGCCTTGGAGAATCGTGAGAAGCTGTTCTATATTGCGGTCGCGGTGGTCTTCGTCATCTCTGCGGCCGCCGGGAGGGATCTGGCTGATCCAGCTGTGTTCTCTGAGGTTGTCCTGCCGATGATGGTGATCCTGGTGGTCGCTGTGGTTGGTTACATCCTGTACAGGCGGGGGCTCCTGGGCGAACTGAGGCTGCGGTGAGGTCTCCCGTCTGTCGCCCGTGGTATTGTCTGCGCCATCTGTAAAGGTTAAGTGTGGCTGTCTGTTCCTGTTTATGTGCCCACCGGACGACGCGTCATGCAGACGGACCTCGGGGAGGGCTGCCTGTGATTCGGGGTTACCCAGACATGGCACAGGTGGGCAGGGCGGGCGTCGGAATCCTCTGGGATGAGAGAGCTCGGCTGAGGGGGGCGTTGTCCCATCTGTGAGGCCGTGGGTTTGCCCCGAGGGACAGGGGCGTCCGCCCACCAGGTTTTGACCTGAATTCAGGTCCTTATATTCACGTTTTTGTGCTAGATCTATCTCGCACGGAGCTGTTTTCAGTGTCCTTTTCTCGGTTGTGTGGCTTTTCACGCTTGGGTGCGTTACCCCCCCTCCTATGTGGCGGTCAGTGTACGATCTCGTCTGGGTGGTCCAGGTCACGGGACGACCGCGGGTATCACGTATCTCTCCAGGAGGGATAGTATTCTATCGAAGTCGGCTTCTGTCCGGCTTGTGAAGACCACGACGAGGTCGAGGTCAGGGACGACGTGGATGAACTGCCCCATGTGACCAACCGCTGAGTAGTACCCCTTGCCGCTGACCCACCACTGGTAGCCGTACCCATCCATGATCGTCGCGTCCACGTGCTTTCTAGTGGCCTCCTCCACCCACCTCTCCGGGACGATCTGCGTCCCATTCCACTCGCCCCCGTTTAGGAAGAGGTAGCCGATCTTCGCCATGTCCTGGGGGGTGATGTAGATCCGGCTGTAGCCCCAGTTCCTCCCCATGGAGTCCTCATGCCACTCCACGTCTTGGATGCCCAGGGGCTCGAACAGGCGGTCCATGCCATACTCCAGGGCGCTCATGCCGGTCGTCTCGGTGATGATGCAGGACAGGAGGTGGGAGACGCCGTTGGTGTACTCGAACCGGGTCCCCGGCTCCTCGATGACGGGGAGGTCCAGGACGTACTGGAGGGCGTCCGGGCTGGCATGCATGGTGTTCAGCCCCTCCCACTCGTAGAGGTAGGAGTCGCGGGCGTCGAAGCCCGCCGTCATGGTGAGGAGGTCCCTGAGGGTCATCTCCTCCTTCCAGTCGTTCACGTCGGCTGCTGTCCTGTCCGGGAAGAGGTCGAGGACCCTCACGTCGAGGCCCTCGATGTACCCCTCCTCGATGGCGATTCCGATGAGGGTGGAGACGACACTCTTGGTGCACGAGTAGATGATGTGCGGCTCCCCCTGGTAGGTTGAGAAGTACTCGTTGAGCACGACGTATCCGTCCCTCACCACTGTGACGCTGTCCGCGCCGATGCCCCTGCTCTTGATCTCATCTAGCATTTCGTCCAGGGGTTCTTGGTAGACGCCTGCCTCCTCCGGGTCAGCTGTCCGCCATCCGTCTGTCGGCCAGTAAGGTTCAAGAGCTATCTCCATTGGAGCCACGTATGAACTTTCGAAGGAGTCCAGAAGCTTGTTGAAGTCGGTCTCCACCATCCTATCTGATAACGTGGGAGCCCTGACGTGGAAGACCATATAGGTCCTCTGAGCCCTCGAATCGTACCAGGTACCCACCATTCCCTTCGTCTCGTAGCCTTCTATGTATAGTGTGAATGACTGCGTCAGCAGATCGCTGCCATCCTTGGTTGAAGTTTCGAGCTCATTCCTCTCTCCGACCTCGGTCCCCTCGCCAAGCTGGGTGAACGCCTTATCAAGCAAGGGTTCAAGCGCCGGCGTAGACTCGTTGTGGAACCAGATGACGCTGATCAACTCCGGGCTGTCTCCCATCAGCATCCCCTGGATAACGCCCGAACTCACCGATACGAGGCTCCCGTCACCAAGGCCATTTTCCGAGAATTCGATCCCCTCGGGGTAGTTGAAGGAGAACCCAAACCTGTCGTACTCCTCATACTCGATGGGGGGGCTCCAGTTATACCACAGGTACAGTCCAATCGATGAAGCGATTATTACGACTGCGACGATAATCACTCTTTTACTAGGCTTAACTCCTCCCGTCTCGGTCAACTCACTCCCTCCATTGTTGAATGCTCACGATGCTGTGTGTGAATATTACGGTCTTCATCTTCTCTCCTTAGATCTCTAATGCCGCCCCAATGAAAAGCCCTAGGAGCAGACCTACCCCCGTCTTGTCAAAAATGGCCCCGATGGCCAATCCTACGAGTAGACCGATAACGATCCTGGACCCAGGGAAGTTGATCTTTCCCTTTCCGTTTGTATCATCGCCGTAGAGCCTCCATTCCAACCAGTTTACGAACCCAAGGAGATACTTTGGGGACCCTTTACGTAACCTGTCCATAAGGTAGACGAGTATGAGATAGAAGGTCCACGTTAGACCCCCGATCCACCACGTTTGAGGGTCTAAAGTATAGAGCCACGTAGTGAAGATGGGGCCGATCATCAGGAGAGCTGCAATCACGTAGAAAGCTCGGTCCAGGTTCCGCTTGATGAAGGTCCTCCTACTGGCTTTCGCGACCGAGACGTAACCCTCGTAGCTCTCATCTATGTCTTCCTGGATGCCCCTCATGAGCCTGACGGCCTTCTTCCCGAGGGCAGTGAGGATGTACCGCCTCTCTTCGTCCTTCTCGATGAAACCTTCAAGCTCCTTGAGGTGGTAGTTGAGCCTCCCTGTGGAGAGCCCCGTCTCTCCGAGGATACCACTGTAGACCACTCCACTATCGGAGTGGTCGATGATCTTGAGGATGTTCCGCCTTTCCCGATGGGTCAAGGCCTGCATGATAACATCCTCGATCTCGCTGCCGAGACCGCCGTTCTCGTTCATTACACCCGGTTTCCAACTATCCGCGAGCTAATTAACCGTTTTTGAACCATCAATTTTGACAAATCCTCTTGTCAACGGGGATCATCGGGAGCATCGCAATGCATAATACATTTTCAGTCCAATAGGGGGCTGAAATGTCTACACTAGAGGATTTCTGTAACCGTAGGATCGCCCAGTTGAGGGAACACATGGGCACCCACGGGATAGACGTCGTCTGCCTCCTGAAGGCTGGCAGGACCGGTGGTAACATGTTCAAACGCCTCGTAAACACCTCCGTGGGAAGCGCCCTGGTCGTCCCAATGGGGGCAGAGCCTACGCTCATCTGCTCACCGATGGACGCCAGGGACGCCGATGACTCCACCGTCGCCGTCCATGACAGGGGCACCACATCCCCCGACCAGGCAGTCATCGACTTCGTGAACGGCTGCCTCGGGACGGGCAAGAAGATCGGTTGCAACCCCGCCAGCCTCACCCACAGCAGGTATGAGCTTTACCACGAGGGGTTCAAGGCTGAGGTGGTGGACATTCAGCCGACTATCCTCCCCGAGGTCCTCTTCGGCCCCTATCCCGAGGAGCTCAAGTTCCAGAGGAAGGCGTCCGAGCTAGCAGACATCGGCGCCCAGGCAGTCTACGACAACCTGAAGCCTGGGATCAACGAGTGCGAGCTGGCTGCCGAGGCTGTCTACGCCATGAGGAAGGCGGGAGCTGAGGGCATCAGCTTCTGCATCGTCAACAGCGGACCCGACTCGGCCCACGTCCACGGCGCCCCCAGCGACAGGGTCGTCGAGGATGGAGATCTCGTCCTCATAGACCTGGGTCCCGTGAAGCACGGATACATGGCGGACATCTCAAGGACGTTCCTAGTGGGGAGCGACCCGAAGAAGCAGCGCATGCTGGAGGCCATGGACAAGTCGGTGCAGGCTGTCCTGGACGCCATCAAGCCCGGTGCGAGCTGCAAGGAGCTTGACGCCCTGAGCCGGCGTGTCCTCATCGACCACGGCTACGAGGACTACCCCCACAGCCTCGGCCACCCCGTCAGCGGATTCGTGAAGCCCGGCCTCTCCAAGAGGTCAGACGACGTCGAGCGGGTCGGCTACGTCCACACGGTGGAGCCAGGGATATACACCCCCGGCCTGGGCGGGGTCCGGTTCGAGGAGAACGTCTACGTCACCGAGGACGGATGCGAGTCCCTCTTCAAGAGCCCCCGCCTCTGGTGACCCCTCCATTCCTTTTTACAGGAAATTCCTTTTGTAGTATCGCCCTCACCTAAATCTCCATGGAGAAGTTCTACAGGACCAACCTCAAGTACTGGAACGAGCTCGTGGGCATCCACTCCAAGTCCAGGCACTACGACCTCGAGGGGTTCCTCAGGGGGGAGACCTCCCTCCACAGCCTTGAGCTCGAGGCCCTCGGAGACGTCTCCGAGAGGAGCCTCCTCCACCTCCAGTGCCACTTCGGACTCGACACACTGAGCTGGGCGAGGCTGGGAGCCAAGGCCACGGGCGTCGACTTCTCCGAGAACGCCATACAGCTAGCGAGGCACCTATCTAAGCAGGTCAGGGTCCCCGCCGACTTCATCCACGCCAACGTCTACGACCTCCAGGAGCACCTTGACGGGGAGTTCGACATCGTCTACACAAGCTACGGCGTCATCAACTGGCTCCACGACATCGAGGGATGGGCCGAGATCGTCTGCCGCTACCTGAGGCCCGGGGGCACATTCTTCATGGCGGAGTTCCACCCCTTCATGTGGGTCTTCGAGCAGGAGGGGGAGGACCTAGTCGTGAGGTACAACTACTGGCACCACAGGGAGCCGTCCTACTTCGAGGTCCAGGGGAGCTACGCCGACAAGGACGCCTTCATCGAGAACAGGGGGACCTACGAGTGGGCCCATCCCATCAGCAGCATCATAAGCGCCCTCCTCGAGGTCGGTCTGACATTGAAGGAGTTCCGTGAATACCCCTTCAGCGTGGACGAGATCTACTCCAACATGGAAACCAGTGAGGACGGCTACCTGAGATTCAAAAGAAAAGACTACCACCTCCCCCTGATGTTCTCGCTGAAGGCCACGAAGCCATCTCAAGGGTAGCCCCACCTGCCCTCAAACCTTAAATCGACGCTCTCCCCTCCAATACCCGTTCCCAGGGGATATCCATGGACACAGAGACCCGTCTGAACCTCGTCACGAGAAACCTCCAGGAGATCATCGTCGTCGACGAGCTCCGCGAGCTACTGGAGACCAACGACCACCCCCGTGGCTATGTCGGCTTCGAGCCCAGCGGCATGATGCACGCTGGCACGGGGCTCATCGTGGGCCAGAAGATGCGTGACTATACTGACGCAGGCTTTCACTTCATCATCTATCTCGCCGAGTGGCACGCCTGGATAAACAACAAGATGGGGGGCAGCCTGGAGAACCTCGCCATCGTTGCCGAGTACTTCAAGGACTGCTTCACGGCCCTGGGCCTCCCCGAGGGGAAGGTGGAATACCTCTGGGCTTCCGACATCGTGGACACCAAGGAGTACTGGGAGAAGGTCGTCCGGGTCATGAAGTCCACGAGCCTGAGGCGGACCCTGAGGGCGATGCCCATCATGGGGAGGAGCGCCGACTCCGTCGACGTAGAGACAGCATTCGCCCTGTATCCAGCGATGCAGACAAGCGACATCTTCGAGATGGAGCTGGACTGCGCCTGCGCAGGGATGGACCAGAGGAAGGTCCACATGCTCGCCAGGGAGGCCGCCCCGAAGCTGGGGATGAAGCCCCCCGTCTGCCTCCACAACCCCCTCCTTCCGGGCCTCCAGCTCACCACCGTCGACGGCAGCTTTGACGAAGACGCGTCCATCGACGCGAGCATCAAGCATAAGATGAGCAAAAGCGTAGGCAAGGGAGCTCTCTGGATAAACGACTCCCCAAAGGACGTGAAGGAAAAGTACCACGAAGCCTACTGTCCGGAGAAGACCGTTATGGGTAACCCCGTCATGGATCACGCCCGGATGCTCATCTTCCCCCACCAGGGGCAGCTGGAGATCGAGAGGCCGAGCAAGTACGGCGGAGACATGACGTTCCACAGCTTCGAGGAGCTAGCGGAGACCTACGAGAAGGGAGAGCTTCACCCCCTTGACCTCAAGAACGGGGTGTCAGAGGCCGTCGTCAAGCTCCTGGAACCCGTGGCGAAGTACTTCGAGAAGAAACCGGATAACCTGGATAAGATGAGGAAGCTGACCATCACAAGGTAGACCTAGAAGCCAGCCATCCGCCCCATCTTCTCAGCCATCTCGGCGAGCCTGCAGGAGTAGCCCCACTCGTTGTCGTACCAGGCCAGGACCTTCACGAGGGTCCCCGAGGCCATCGTCGACAAGCCGTCCACCACAGCCGAGTACGGGTTATGGATGTAGTCACATGATACCAGGGGCTCCTCGGTGTAGTCAAGGATGCCCTTAAGGCCTTTCGCCGAGGCCTCCTTGAATGCCGCGTTCACTGCCTCAGCCGTCGTCTTCTCCCCCAGGACCCCAACGAAGTCCACGACTGACGCCGTCGGCACGGGCACCCTCATCGCCATGCCGTTGAGCCGGCCCTTCAGCTCGGGGATCACCTCCCCGGTGGCGGTCGTGGCCCCGGACGTCGTCGGGATGATGCTCATGGCGGCCGCTCTGGCCCGCCTCATATCCTTGTGGGCCTTGTCCAGGATCTGCTGGTCGTTCGTGTAGGCGTGGACCGTCGTCATGAACCCGGACTCCACACCGAACTCGTCATTGAGGACCTTCATGACGGGGGCGACGCAGTTTGTGGTGCACGAGGCGTTGGAGACGATGTGGTGCTCCTCGTGGTCGTAGAGGTGGTCGTTCACCCCCCTCACAACCATGATGTCCGGGCCCTTGGCGGGGGCCGAGATGAGCACCTTATGTGCCCCAGCCTTGATGTGCTTGGAGGACCCCTCCCTGTCCCTGAACTTGCCAGAGGACTCTATGGCTAGGTAGACCTCCATCTCCTTCCAAGGGAGCCTCTCCGGCTCCGACTCGTACAGGACCCTCAGCTCCCTCCCGTCGACCACGATGGTGTCCCCCTCCACCTCGACATCGAAGGGGAGCCTCCCGTGGACGCTGTCGTACTTCAGCAGGTGGGCCAGGGTCTTCGCGTCGCCCCTGTTGATGGCGACGAAGTCCAAGTCCAGCCCCAGCTCCAGTGCAGCCCTGTAGGCGAGCCTGCCGGTCCTACCGAAGCCGTTTATTCCGACCTTAACTCCCAAAAACCGTCCCTCAGCTAAAGTCACTGCGCTGATACTTAAAAGACGATGCTGAAATCGGGAACATTTTTAAACAGGCCTGATGCTTAGATGCGCGGTGTAGAAAACACCGTATCACTCTCACCGCGGGGCGAACGGACGAAACCCCTACACGGGGCGTCGTTCTCCTTGCATTCACGACCGGGTTTGATTCTGTCAACCCCAGGTGGACACTAAGGAGTGCGTTCACCTGCGGCAAGGGTGGTAGTAGATATAGACGTGAACATAAATGGGTTCAAAAGAGAAGCAAAGCGCAAAGTACATAATTGAGGCGAAATTCGTCGTTGACGGCGTCGTCGAGAAGCACGACGTCATCGGAGCCATCTTCGGCCAGACCGAGGGGCTCTTCCCCAAGAACTTCGAGCTCAGGGAGCTACAGAAATCCGGCAAGATCGGGAGGATAGATATCGATCTAAAGTCCGCGAAGGACCGGACCGAGGGGAGGATCGTCGCCCCATCCAGCCTGGACAGGGCTGAGACCGCCATCATCGCAGCTGCGATGGAGACGGTTGACAGGGTGGGGCCCTGCGAGGCGAAGGTCTCCGTGGACCAGATATCTGACGTCCGCTTCGACAAGCGGGAGCAGATTATGAAGCGGGCCAAGGAGCTCATGAGGGACTGGGTGGTGACAGAGACCCAGGACATCGAGAAGCTCCTCACCGAGGTCTCAAGGGAGGACAAGACGGTCAAGGCGGTCACCTACGGGCGTGAGAAGCTCACGGCCACCCCTAACCTCAGCAGGGCGAAGGAGATAATCATCGTCGAGGGAAGGGCGGACGTGAACAACCTCATCAAGAGCGGCTACACGGACATAATCGCCCTGGAGGGCGTGAAGGTTCCCCGTACCATAATTAACCTCGTGAAGAGGAAGAAGGAGATAACCGCCTTCCTCGACGGGGACAGGGGCGGAGACCTCATCCTAAAGGAGTTGACCCAGGTTGCACAGCCCAAGTACGTTGCCAGGGCCCCCAGGGGGAAGGAGGTCGAGGACCTCAACCCAGTCGAGATACGGGCCGCCTTAGCGGCTAGGGTGCCCTTCGGGGAGGCTGAGGACATAAAGCCAGCGGAGGTCAGGCCAGCCCTTGCGGCCAGGCCGGCCCGTGCGCCTAAGCCCGCCCATGCGCCCAAGGTCGACCCCAAGGATGTCGAGATGCTCAAGGAACTGGCTGAGGTCGCCAAGGGGCTGAAGGGAACCCTCGAGGCCGTCCTGGTTAAGAAGGACGGTGGCAAGGTCGACGAGGTGCCCGTAATGGAGCTCGTGGAGCGGCTGAGGAACGAGGCGGATGTGGAGACGGTCGTCTTCGACGGCATCGTCACCGGACGCCTCGTCGACGTCGCCGTGGAGCGGGGCATCGCGACCCTGGTGGGGGAGCGCCTCGCCGAGGGCGTGAGGGCCCCCAGGGGCCTCAGGGTACGGGTCTTCAAGGACCTCTAGTAGCCTCATATTTCCCTTTTTTATTTCATTCTCATCCTGCGTCTCAGAGCGGGCCTTGTCCGTGTCAGCTGCTGGTAGACGTCCCCGAACGTCTCGTCGGGGGCGAGGGGGCGCTTGATGTAGACACCGGTCCTCCCGATCCTCTCCCTCCGCTGGAGTGTCCTGACCCTGTCCAGGACGATGGTGACGCCCACGCCAAGGGCCTTGGCGACGGCCCCCTCCCTGCCCTGGATGGGGGTCTCGGTGTGGCCTGTCTCCGTGGGCTCAATGAGCTTCAGGTGCTTGTCCACCCCTGGAACCCTGTCGTCGTCCTGGAGCTGTCGAGGGGTGAGGGACCCCGCGAAGTCGTAGAACTCCCGTTCATGGGTCCGCAGCTGGACGAGGGGGAACGAATAGCTTCTGTTCTCGTCTGCATGGATGTAGCCCTTGGCTGCGTAGGTGGGCGTGGCCTGGATGATCTCCCTGTTGGCGGTCTGGATGCCCGCGCGTTCGATGAGGGTCTCAAGGATGGTGGGGGCGGGTGGGCTGGGGATGAATACGTCTACGTCGCTCCCAGAGTGGACGTCCCCCCGGGCGATGCTACCGTAGACGAGGGCCTCGATATGGGCCTCGGCGAGGGGGCGGGTGAGGGCCTGGGCCTCGGCCCTGAGTCTGCCGAGGAGCTCCCAGTGCTCACGGGTGTACTCTACCTCGATTTTGTCTGTCACCGCGCCCTCCTCAAACGGTATTTAAAGGGGGGTTTCGCTTATTAGTAAAGCTCGCTGGTGTCAGGTTTGGCCATGTGGTATGAGACGTACGCTACTCTAGGTCTCCTTGTTATGGGATGGTTCGTCTTCTACCTGTTGGCGAAATTCCTGAAGCTGGAGCGGTTCGGGGTGGAGCTTCATCCCTTATACGCGATGTACAAGTCTACGCGGCTGAACGCGGTTCTGATCCGCGTTGGGAGATGGCGTCCCGGGCTCTGGAGGGTGGTGGGGAACGTGGGGGTCGCCTCCTTCTTCGGACAGGTGGCGTTCATGACCTACATGCTGTTCCAGAACCTCTACAGGTTCCTCTACGTGCCAGCCGAGGCGTCTCCGGTGATGCCTCTGATCCCCGGGGTGACGATCCAGTTCCAGAGCATGATCTGGTTCCTCGCCGCGGCGGGGGTGGTGATCCTCCTCCACGAGCTGAGCCACGGGGTGATGTGTGTGGCGGAGGGGATCGAGGTGAAGTCGGCGGCGCTGCTGGTGGCTGTGATCACATTCGGTGGGGCCGTGGAGCCCGATGAGGAGTCCCTGGGCAGGGCTGGGCTGATGGCGAAGCTGCGGGTCTTCGCCTCCGGTTCCCTGGTGAACCTGGTGACGGGGCTGCTGGTTGTGGGCGTCTTCTCCGTGGTGGGGGGAGGCCTGCCTCAGGTGGTGGGGATGTTCCTGAACTGGCTCTACTTCCTTTCGATTAACCTTGCGATGGTGAACATGCTGCCCATCTATCCGCTGGACGGGGGGCAGATGGTGAGGGAGTATCTTGCGACGAAGCCGGGGTGGGGGAGGGTGCTGGAGAGGACGACGATGTACGGCTTCCTTGCTCTGATGGTCTCCAACCTGCTTCTTAGCCTTGTCAAGTTCGGCCTGGTGCCGATCATCTAGTGCGTAACGGTTTTATCGCTGGGCTGCGTTGTGGTTGGTGCAGCGGCGGGTAGGACCGGGAGCTAGCCCTTCCCCTTGCCTTCAAACGGGCTATAGGAGGGGT
>Ga0209536_100001343_pt1 | contig 41002 bp, 39 predicted proteins | sample DeeMarSeWOR28_12_FD_187461 | JGI IMG/M metagenome (GOLD analysis project Ga0209536, IMG submission 187461) | Marine sediment microbial communities from White Oak River estuary, North Carolina - WOR-2-8_12 (SPAdes) (version 2) | ecosystem: Environmental > Aquatic > Marine > Intertidal zone >... | reverse complement strand
TGCTCGTGCTGACGGCCCTGGGATTTCCCATCGCCTTGGTCCTAGCGTGGGCGTACGAGGTGACTCCGGAGGGTCAGACCCGGGCAAGCTCAGATGACCGTCCAGAAGCAGCCACGCCGGTTGCGCCCGCCGAGTCCCGCACGCGGCGAGCGGTTCAGCGGTCGGTTGCCATACTCCCGTTCGACAACATGAGTCCCGAGCCGGAGAGCGAGTACTTTTCAGATGGTATCACCGAGGAAATCACGAACTCGCTGGCGCGGATCAAGGACCTCAGGGTCGCAGCCCGCACTTCCGCTTTCACATTTCGGGGCAGCCGAGCCGACGTACGCGAGATAGGTGAGAAGCTCGACGTGGCGTACCTGGTCGAGGGAAGTGTCCGTCGCGCCGGAGACCGGCTACGCATCACCGCGCAGCTCATCGATACCTCGAACGGATACCATCTCTGGTCAGAGCGTTTCGAGCGCGACCTCGGAGACGTCTTCGCCATCCAGGATGAAATCTCTGAGCACGTGACGCGTCAGATACTGGCCGAGCTTCCAGCGGAAGTGGAACCTCCGGTTCTGCCCCGAACCGATCACCTTGACGCCTACGACGCTTATCTCAAGGGTCGCCACCACAGGCACCTCTTCAATCCGGACTCGCTCATCGAGGCCATCGCCTGGTACACCGGATCGCTGGAAGCCGACCCTCACTACGCCCCAGCCTACGCCGGTCTGGCGGAGGCCTATACCATTCAATCCCTAGGATTCGCGATGCGGCCCAGCCGCGAGACCATGCCGAAGGCTCGCGAGGTGGCCGAGAAGGCGCTCGAGTTGGATCCGAACTTACCGGATGCTCACCTTGCCCGCGCGCTTGTCGCCATGTTCTATGAGTGGGACTACTCGTCGGCCAAACGGGGTCTCGACCGGGCCATAGATCTCAGCCCCAGTCTGGCAAATGCCCACATGTGGTCCGAGTTCTACTGGACCTACGTGGAGCACGACTACGAAGAAGCACTCGCGGCTATCCGCCGTGCCATCGAGTTGAATCCCCTTGAACCCGTCTTCAGCGAAAGGCTCGGCTGGGTTTACCAAATATTCGGTCATTACGACGAAGCCGAGCGTCTTTACAGAGAGCTGCTCAGGAATGGGCCCGAAACGCCAATGTCGCACGCGGGCCTCGCTGACACGCTCGGACGCAGTGGCCGACTGCCCGAAGCTGTAGCACATATTGAGAGAGCTCTCGAGCTGGGAGGAAGGTTCATTGCATTCCTTGGCGTGGCGGGAGCCTACTATGGCGCGAACGGAGACTACAACAAGGCCCGCGCGATCCTAGCCGAACTTCAGGACTCTGCTCGCCCCGGGCCGGCGCCGGACACTCAGTTGGCGTTGGTTTACGCTGGCCTGGGCGATATGGATGAGGCATTCGCGAATCTGCAGCGAGCTGTGGAAAACAGAGACTGCAATCTGCTCTACGCCATCGCCATACCTCGAAATTTTGGGCTGCTTGAAGACCCTCGCTTTGCGGGCATACTGAGATCGATAGGCCTATCCCATCTCACCGCTTTACTGTAAAGATCCACGGAGGCTCTCAAGCGGGAGTGTCGAGTAACAAAGCAATCAAGAGTTCACGACGGGAGTAGGCGTGCGCTACAGATCCTCTCTAACCCGCAGTCTTGATTGCTCTATTACTTCTTTACCTACCTGCTCCCAGAACAGCAAACGATTACCGGTGCCTCGGTGACCCCCACGGCTGTCATGCAGCCTCCTACGGCAGGGCCTCAGCCTGGAAACCGCCCCAATCGCTCAGCGCGTCGAACACCTGCAAGGCGAAGTCGACCTTCCCGAACGGCGCACTCACCTGAACCCCCTGGACGTGGGACTCGAGCTCGGCAACCATCTCTCTCGCAACGGCCAGGCCCTCGGCCATCCCTTCTTCCTTGCTACGCTCCGAGGCCAACCTCATACGCTCGAGAACAGTCTCCGGAACGACCACACCGGGGACCTCGTTGTTGAGGAATTCGGCGTTTCGGTAGGACACGAGAGGCCAGATTGCTGCGACCGTCGGTATGCGCACGTGTTCTATTCTCTCCAGAAACTCCAGGAACTGCTTCACATCGAAGATCGGCTGGGTCACGGCGAATTCCGCTCCGGCATCCACCTTCCACTCGAAGTGGTGGATCTCGTACTCGGGATCAACCGAGGCGTGGTTCACACCCACACCGATGAAGAAGCTCGTCTGAGAGCCGAGCGAGTTGTCGCTTGGATCGAGACCTTGGTTCAGCTTACGCACGAGGTTGGTCAAGCCTACGGAGTCGATGTCGAATACCGCCGAGGCGTCCGGATAAGGTCCCATCTTCGGTGGGTCGCCTGTGATGATGAGCAGGTTTCGCAGACCCAACGCGTGAGCGCCTAACAGGTCGCTCATCATGCCCAACAAGTTGCGATCGCGACAGCAGTAGTGCGGAATCGTCTCCAATCCGACCTCGCGCTCGATGATCGAACAGGAGGCCAGCACACCCATACGCATCATCGCACGAGGACCGTCGGGCACGTTCACAGCATCCACGCCCGCCTCCCTTAGCTGACGCACCTTCTCGAGCACATCGGTAGGGTCACAGCCCTTAGAGGGCAGGATCTCGACGCTGGTTACCAGCTCCCCAGCCGTGATCTTCCCGGCAAGTTGAGAACGCCGTGAGGTGGGCACGGGCTCGACTCCAGGCGCCGTCTCCCTTCGCTCGACGTCGCGCACCTTCTCGACTACCACACCATGACGCTGCGGTCGCAGCGCCCGGACTTGGGCTGCCATCGCTTGGGTATGCGCCGGGGTCGTTCCGCAGCAACCGCCGACGAAACGCACACCCGCCTGTATAAGGCGACGTGTGTACTTGGCGAAGTAGTCAGGTGACGCCAAGTAGATCTTCCGCCCCTCTATCTCCCGGGGCAGCCCGGCGTTCGGCATCGCCGACAGCGGTAGGTCCGTCACCTCCGCCATCTTCTGAATGGCTTTGAGGATAATCGCTGGGCCAACGCTGCAGTTCAGGCCAATCACATCGGCGCCCACATCCTCCAGATGTCGAGCGATGCGGGCCGGGTCGTAGCCGTAGACCGTGTTGCCATCGGTGTACACGGTCATGTGGGCGATCACTGGCAACTCGGCCGCCTGCCGGCATCCCAGGACGGCCTGTTCGACCTCGGAGAGGTCGCTAAACGTCTCGACGATCAGGACGTCAGCACCGCCCTCCGCCAAGGCGGCAGCTTGCTCTCGGAACAGCTCACGTGCTTCCTCGAGCGCCGTAGGACCGTACGGCTCTACGCGCGCACCCAACGGTCCGATCGACCCCGCAACGTACAGATCGTCGCCGGCGACTTCCCGAGCCAACGCAGCGCCGGCCCGATTGATTTCGTGCGTTTTATCACCCAGTCCGTGCTGCCCGAGGCGGAAACGGTTAGCGCCAAACGTATTCGTCTCAATGATCTCAGCGCCCGCATCGCGGTATGCCCTGTGCACCTCACGGACGATCTCGGGGCGTTTGAGATTCAGCTCGTCGTAGCTGACGTTGATGAAGACACCGCGCTGGTACAACTCGGTGCCGAGGGCTCCATCAAATAGATGGGCGCTGCCGTTGTCGATCAGGGCTCTGAAGTCGGGCATTCTTCTTCTCTACCTCACCTGCAATGGGCGCCGCAGCCAAAAAAGCACCGTGACCCGGTCTATATGGTTCAATAGAGCGCGGGTCACGAAGTCTTCGGCTTCTGCTGTGGAGTCGCCGCATCGGGAGCGCGGCGCCCGGCTCTTTAGGCTTTTTTTAGGTGGTTGCAAGCGGCCTCAAATCAGTCCACCATAGGTCAACCAAGGTAGTCCTTCAGCTTGGACCGTCAAGATCTGCCGCAAGGCGGTAGTCTCGACTTGGCTATGATCGGCATTCTAGGGAAGGGCAACGGATATGCACAGAACGGGGTTCCTTCTTCTCGTCGTGACGGCGACGATGCTGTCGACCGCCGCCTTCGCGCAGGACACACCGGCTCGCGTGGGTTTCGCCGCCGGGGCCAGCGCCGGCTTTGCCGATCTCGGCGGAGATGCGTTCGAGAACCTGAGTTCCGCTTTCGGGCTGGAGGCCAGCGCCAGATATACGTGGGCCGGAAACTTCCAAGCTCTGATTGGCTTCCACTACGGCAGCCACGAAGTGGGAGGCGCTGCAGATAGCGACGTGAGCCTGGTTTCGATATTCGCAGACGGGCGCTATGTGCTGGCGATGATGAACTCACAGCGGTTCTCGCCCTATGTCGGAGGCCGCATCGCCTACGTGGGCCTGAGCCCAAGCGCCGCCGGCATCGACGGGAGCAGCGGTTTCTCCATCGGCGGTCTCGTGGGATTTCTCTTCGAGGTCGCACCCCGCCTGGCTATCGAGGCCTACGGCTACTTCGGCGGTCTCGTGATGGGAGATGCCGTAGTTCTACCATCGGACACAGATGATTCAAACGGCAACCTGACCATCGTTCAGTTCGGGCTTGTCTATACTCTTGGAGGATAACCAGGCTATCAGCGTTCGAGCACCAGCGACCCTGCGGGCAACAACACAGCCCGAACCAGCGATGCTTCCGCTGCCATGATTCTCATCGGCAGCGCCAGGAGCTCGTAGTCACCGGGACTCGCCTCTGACAAATCGAGACTCTCAAGGATAGGAATGCCCGCCGCACCCAAAACACGATGCGCTGTCATGGCGGAGCAATCCATCGGGTCGACCGACGGCGCATCGGTCCCATATAGCATCAATCCCGCACCGGCTAACGCTTCCGCTCCACCAGGCGAAAGCGGCAAGAAATCGCTGTCGAACTCATGCTGGCGTACCTGCTCAAGCGAGCGGACCAGAACGCGTGAGCACCCCACCGCATTTCGCGCTTTGAAGAACTCGGCGGTCAGTGAATCACAGCCCCTAGCATCGATCACCCGCACCGGACCGATGAATGCGGCCAGGTCAAAGTGATCCGTCGTGTAACCCTCCTGATCATAGTGGGCTGGCGCATCCGCGTGCGTGCCTGCATGCGAACTGAGAGTGAGGGACGACAACGAAACGTTGTCACCCCTAGACAGATGTAGCGTCCAGTCGATCTGCAGTGGAGTATCGCCTGGCCACGGTGCCGTCGCCACGCTCAACCGCCGAGTAATGTCAATCATATGGCGTCTCTCCAACGTGACTTCGCTTAGGCGGCGCACCCCAACCAAGAACATCTCGGTCCACCGATATCCGGCCAGCACCACCAACGACGAGAGATAGCGCGATCAAGAGAAGCGCGAAATCGAGTTCGAATCCTCCGATGAAGCCGGCCGTTAGTCTCACGTTGATGATGGCGGTGGCCATGACACAAGCGACTAGCGCCGCGGCAAAACGGGTGAACAATCCCACGAGAATGAGAAGACCCCCCAGCGTCTCGACAACAGCCACGACCCAAGCCCACAGCGCCGGATACGGCCAACCCCAAGCATCGATGTTGAACCCTTCCGGTGTGCCCAGCGGCCCGTTGAGCTTTGCCCATCCATGGGCGATGAAGACAGTGCCGAGTGCCAGCCTAAGAAGGAATCCCCCCCACTCCGGGAAGTACCTGTTCAGAATCCACCGCATGCTCTCGTCCTGTCTTCAGCAAACGTGATTCCTAAGAACCTTCACCCTGATCAATCTCTCGACCCGCTGGACGCACCGACTGCTCAGCTTCACCCTCGGGCGCGCGTCCCCTCCAGCCCGCTGAGGTCTGAACAAAGACCTGCCCCTGCTTCAATAGCTTACCGCCGAACCGGCTGACGACGCGATCCTGTAACCAGCGGCGCGTTGGGCGCGTAACCAACGCGAACCCGAGCACGTCGGTCATCAGGCCAGGCGTAAGAAGCAGGGCACCGCCTGCGAAGATGGAAAGCCCATCAAGGATCGCGCGACCCGGAAGACGCCCTTGTGCCAGGTCGAGCTGAAAGGCATGCCATGCCCGAAGTCCCTCGCGGCTGGCCAGAGCTGCGCCCACGATACCCGTCACTACGATCAGCGCCAGCGTCGGCCACAGGCCAACCCAGCGCCCCAGCTCGATCAACAGCACGAGCTCGGCGATGGGAACGACGATGAACAGCAGAATCAGCCGCCTGAACATAGTTAGGCTCCGCGACTAGCAATAATCAGCCCGCCGCACCGCGGCGGCACGCCGAACTGTTACAACCGAACCGGTGTCGCCGCTTGGCGACCGACCGGTAAACACGCTCCGCGATCAACATCGCGCCCGGGAGATGAAAAAGCCACGCCAAGAGCCTTATCCTCGGAAGCAGTCGAACGATTTCGCGGGTCGCCGCAGCACCGCGCCATACTGTACCCGTTGGTGCCACTAGGTGCATCGCCTCTTCCGCCGCAAGCCGACTCACCCCAAACCTCTCTGGGTCTGCGCTCTGGAACGGAACGGCATCGATTCGTCCGTCCACATCAAAACCCAACGCGAGCTCTACCTGCCGCTGGCAAAACCGGCACTGACCGTCGTAGATGAGCGTCCATCTCCACATGAGCACTTCCTCGACCTGAGCCAACTATCACCGTCGCTAGTCTTCCCGATAGACCCACGCTCCGGCAACCGAGGCGGCGAGGACCTCGAACAGGCCCCAAACGATTCCGAACACGAGAAGATCCGCATCGAACAGTCCGATCAGACCGTTGCCAATCGAGGGCCAGAGGAAGGCAAAAAGCCAGACGAAGAACCCGGCCATGATCGCGGTCTTGGCACTGGCACCGAAGCGCGGCCGAAGCGCCGCATAGAGCCAGACCAGGAGAATACCCAGCACAAAGCCCAGGATGATGAACATCCCGATAGTCGTACCACCCGGCGGCTCCAGGTTAAGCTGTCTGTAGGCCAACTCCATCGTCTCGCCGGCGATGGCGAGATTGAGTATAGATTCGCCGATGTTGATGACCAGGCCAGCCACCAAACCGCCAAGAATCACGCGTCCCACGTTGATTTTCCCCATGAGATATCCTCCGGCAATAGCGGCTCGTCGCGTCGGTTCGATAATGGTCAGGAAGATCCCCGGATCTGGCGCATTGGGGTCCCGTACACAATGCCCTTCCGCCTGCTTGGTGTCCAGTCCAGGCGTAGGCCACCCTGATTCGCGGCGATCTGACGGCTCGCTTGAAGGTGGCCAGCTACTTCGTCATTCTTATTGTTTAGGCTCCCGTCAGCACCTCAGCTGAGCGTGCCCACAATCGTACGAGGTGATCCATGGGTTCCGCTAAGAAGATCGCGATCAACACAGGCGGCGGCGATGCCCCCGGCCTCAACGCCGTCATACGGGCTGCCACCCTCTCCGCGCTCAACCGCGGCTGGGAGGTATACGGGATTCGCCGGGCTTACTTTGGGCTCATGGGGGACGATGAAATCGTCCCGCTCACCCGCGACTCCGTCCGCGGCATCACTCATCTGGGAGGAACGATTCTAGGCACAACGAACCGCGGCAACCCGTTCAAGAAGCCCGTTCAACAGCCTGACGGTTCTATCAAAGAAGTTGACTATTCCGACCGCGTCATCGCGGCGTTCAACAAGTGCGGCTTCGATGCACTGATTGCGATCGGAGGAGACGGAAGTCTGCGGATAGCACACGACCTGTACGAGAAAGGCCTGCCCGTCGTCGGTGTGCCGAAGACTATTGACAACGACATACCGGGAACGGCCCTGACCTTCGGTTTCCTGACCGCCGTGGACATCGCCACCGAGGCGATCGATCGCCTCCACTCGACAGCCCAGGCCCACGAACGTGTCATGATCGTGGAAGTCATGGGACGTGATACCGGTTGGATTGCTCTCTTCTCTGGAGTGGCAGGCACAGCGGACGTCATCCTGATTCCCGAGATCCCTTACAGCATCGAGAGCGTCTGTGCGAAGGTCTTGGAGAGAGAACGGCTAGGCCGGCACTTCACCATTATCGTCGCCGCAGAAGGCGCCTTACCCATGGGGGGTGTTCCCGTGTTCAAGGACGCGGACACCAAACGGCTCGGAGGTGTTTGCGAGGTGCTGGCCCAGCAGGTGTCAGCGATCACAGGGAAGGAGGCACGAGCCATCGCACTCAGGCACCTTCAGCGCGGCGGGTCGCCAACCTCTTACGACCGTCTCATCGCTTTGCGCTTCGGCGCGGCGGCCGTTCAGTGCGTCGAGCGCGACGAACTCGGGGTAATGGTAGCTCTCGATCCGCCAAACGTACTCACGATCCCGCTGGCCGAGGCTATAAAATCGCAAAAGAGAGTACCGATCCACGGGGATGTCGTCACCACAGCCCGAGCGTTAGGCATCAGCTTCGGAGATTAGGTCCGACAGGGCGGATCAGTGCTCAGTAAGATGGACGGTAACTGCCACCGAGCAATCTTCGGATGTGAAAGCCCTCCGAGCCGGCGGGCGAATCAGCGAGCTTGAAGAGCAGATTGCCGCTCATGCCGGATCGTACCTGGGCACTGGCAGGTGATACGGCTAACATGCTGAGAGCGATCGCAAGCAGGCGCTGGAATCTCATGAAGGATGCTCCCCTCCAGAACGGTCGATTGAAAGCGACGACCCTACTCTGGCTCGACGATCACGGCGTTGCCAAAGACCAGGATCTCCGACGCAGCCCCCATCATATAGGACGTCGAGAATCGAACATCCGTAATAGCGTTAGCACCCAGCTCTTTGGCCTCGGCAAGCATGCGGTCGATCGATTGTTCCCGCGCCTCAGCCATCATCTTCGTGTACTCTTGAATCTCGCCGCCCACCACATTCTTGAACACGGCCAGTATATCCCTACCCAAGTGCCGAGCTCGAATCGTGTTGCCGCGTACGAGTCCCAGAGTCTTGGTAATACGGTAGCCGGCTACTCCCGCTGCAGGTGTGACGATCATCGTTCTATGTCCTTGTAGCGTTCAAACCGTCCCATGAATAATCTCTCCCGCAAAACCGACACGAACAACACGACAACGCCTAGAATTGTCGCGCCGACAGCCACCTTCAGGTATAACGGCATCTCTACATCAGAGATGAGATGTTGAGCACTTGCCCAAATACCGTAGGAGATCAGCACGATGGCCCCGAGCGACAGCAGTACCCAGCCGATACCACGCTCCAGGCGAATGTATACCGATGCCCAGTAGTCATCCCAAACATCATCGGGCGGCTTCTTGAATACCATGGTGTCCGTAACCTCCTTCAATCGCAACAGTCGACCCCACTCATCTTCGAGAGCTGGGTCGGACTCCAGGAGACGCTCAAGTTCCTCACGCTCCTCGGCGGGCATCTCTCCGTCCAGTCCGCTCATCAATAGACGGCGGATCCGCTCATCGCCGGAAGCAGCCTTCCTCTGACTCACAGTACATCTCCCAAGTGTTCAGCCAGGTTCCTTCGGGCGGTGTACAAACGTGACATCACGGTTCCGATTGGGATTCCCAACAGGTCCGCGATCTCTCTGTATCGCAGCCCCTCAAACTCCTTCAGCACCAGAACCTCGCGCTCGCGTTCCGGAAGCGCATCGATAGCCGCTTCCAGCCTGCTACGAAGCTCAGAACGCTCGGCGCTGCAGCCGGGATCGCTGACCGACGATCGAGCCCCAGCCTGATCTCGGAGCCACGGCGTTGCCTCCTCCAGCCGCCGACGGCGGGTGCGACGGTCACGAGCGAGATTGAAGCAGAGACGGCGGACGATTTGGTAGAGCCACGGGTAAAAGGGACGGTCCGGATCGAGCGAGGCCCGGGCCCGATAGGCTCTGATGAACGCCTCCTGCGAGAGGTCCATGGCGTCCTCATGCGACCCCGTTAGACCCAAGGCCGCGTAGTAGGCTCGGCGCATGTACCTTTTCACCAGCTCACCAAACGCTTCTCGGTCGCCTGCTTGAGCTTTCAAGACGAGGAGGTTATCGCTCACCTCAATCTCCGCTGAACGGTCCCTCTCCACGACGCCTCCTACCATCCACTCCCCGTAGCGGAATACCCGCCAGCAGGGGCTCTATTCACCCTCACTTCTGTCGCCCTCCTTACTTCCGGCCTGCCGAGCCATGAAATTGCGAACCTCGTAGGCCATGGCCTTGATTAGCGCGGCCTCCCGTTCGTCCAGATCGGCCCGCCCCGCCACCTCCCGCAGCGTTCTCAGCACCGGTGTCGGCCTTTGTGTCTTGAAGAAATCCACAGCAGCCAGGGAAGCCTCCACCTCGGCGAAGACCGCCTCCAATTCCTTGCGCTCGGCCCGGGGGGCTGACCGACGCGGCCTCTTGAATTCGCCCGCGGCCTCTGCCGCCAGCCGGATCTCATACGCCAGCACGAGGACCGCTTGGGCTAGATTGAGGCTCGAGTAATCCGGGTCGGTGGGGATTACGACGACCCGGTTACAGCTATCGAGCTGATCGTTACTGAGCCCACGGTCCTCGCGCCCGAATACCAGGGCGACCTCCTCTCCGGATTCCGCGGCCTGAAGTACTTCGGCCGCCGCCTCGCGAGGCCGGCGATAATTGCGACGCACTCGTCGACCACGCGCCGAAGTCCCAACCACCAACCGGGCATCGGCTGTAGCCTCAGGCAGACTATCGAACAGCCTGGTTGCTTCGATGACATCTATACCTGTATGGGCAACGCCCTGGATTCGGTACACGTCAAAGTCGGCGGGCCGAACAAGTCGAAGGTGCCGCAACCCCATGTTCTTCATCACCCTCACAACACTGCCGATGTTGACGGGATCTTGCGGCTCGTTCAGCACGACCGTCACACGTTTCAGCGTGTCCGTTGCCATGTCGGTCGAAGTAAGTTAGTCATCGCAGATTAATTAACGATATGCCCAAGCATTCGACAGGAGTGGCGCCAACGTGACAGACGTACGATGTGTTCGCTGCGGCGAGCGAAGAGCCCCGATCGATTCGCCACCGTTCCGCGACGAGCTCGGTAAACGTATTCATCAGGGTATCTGCCAGGCCTGTTGGGACCAGTGGCTGCAACGGCAGATGCAGCTCATCAACCACTACGCCCTAGATGTTCGCACACCCGAAGCCCGCGACTTTCTCCGGAGGAACGTTGAAGCGTTCCTGTTCGGAACCGGCGGAGGCGACGATATCGACGCCAGTCAAGAAGGCAAGATCAGCTGGTAGGTCTGAACAGCGGCTCGCCGAACTGCTCCCTGCCATAGCCATCGATGATGCGCCAGCCCTCCTCAGAATGCAGCCACTCGGCAAAGGCTCGAGTGGCCTCGGCCTCCTTTGAACGTGCCGTCACGATCACGTGATAGACGTTCACCATGCGAGGATCGCCCTCGACCAAGACCTCCAAGTCGAGCGCTTCCTCCATGGTCCTGAATGTCGCCCGGTCGCACAGCGTGTATGCGCTAAGCTCCGAGGCCGCCCGGAGCACCGATCCCATCCCCTCTCCCATTTCGCGGTAGCCTGGCCCAGTCGCACTCCGGCCAAGGACGCCTCTGAGGTCCAGTTCCTTGCGGTGTGTACCCGACTCATCACCTCGTGAGAGGAATACGGCCCCGGCTTCCGCTATTAGCGCCAGAGCTTCCGCTGCGTTGCGCGTCCCGCGAATTCCGGCGGGATCGTTCGGCGGTCCAACGATCACGAAATCGTTTTCCATCACCGGACGCCTGCAAGCTCCGTGACCCGCCTGCATGAACTCGACCTCGGCCGCTGGCGAGTGGCTCAAGAGAACATCCACGTCGCCGCGACGACCTAGCGTCAGCAGTTCACCGCTACCCGCCGCGATGTACCTCAAGCGGTAAGTTGGGTAAGCACGCTCGAATTCCGGTAGTAACAGCTCGAGCAACCCAGAGTCCTGAATCGTTGTAGGGATCCCCAAAGTCAGCGTGGGCCGATCCTCGTCCTGACATCCGCTGAGCGAGAGGGAGAGCGCAACGAAAATCGCAGTGCATACGAGACCGCCGTTGCGATGGTTCATCTCTCTCCTCCGGGGTGCTGACCTGATTTGCGAACAGGCCAGTGACCACCCAGTTTCTCGATTGAGCTGGCTATTACATTCAACCTAAGCACCTCGAGTAACGGAGACGATACCCATGCAATCAGGAGCAGCGGCAGCCGCGATCGCGCAAGCGGTGAAAGCGTCTGGGGCGATAGTCCGCATGAAGCCGGACGATTTCCTTCAGATCGCCTACCGGGCAGACGACTCCCTCGTCGTGATGGCCACGAGCAAGGTGTTTGGGAAGACCAGCTACAAGTACATCATGGGCTATAAGGGACTCGCCTTTTACACAAAGTCTCCCTCACGACTCTCCCTCGGCAGCGGCGCAGAGATCGTCCACGCCAAGACGATCTGGATACCCGGTTAGACTCGAAGATCGGAGCCTTGCAATGGAATTCGAGCGGATTTTCTCGGGTGCTCCATGGGAATCGCGCGTAGGCTACTGCCGCGCATTGCGTGCCGGTCAGCAAATTTACGTCACAGGCACCGCCCCAGTCGCCGATGACGGCGGGGTCTTCGCGCCGGACGACGCCTACGCTCAGGCCAAGCGCTGCTTCGAGATCATCGAAGGCGCACTCGCAAGGTTGGGTGCCAACCTCTCGTGCGTCGTTCGCACCCGCATGTTCGTCACCGATATCTCCCGCTGGCAGGAGTTCGGACGAGCCCACGCGGAGTACTTCGGCGAGCATCCGCCAGCCACGACCATGGTTGAGGTAAGGTCACTGATCGAACGGGAGATGCTCATCGAGATCGAGGCCGACGCAGTCTGCCCGACAGCCTGATGAGACCGTCAGCGCGAGACTACCCGACCCACAGCTTCTTTCCCCCGATGGGGCACCTGGCGACAAGCGGGCGGCGCCGGCCACGGCTTGCAGAGCATGTTCAACCCGGTATACTCCTTGCCTCAATAACTCCCGCACCCAACCGACAAGACTAAGGCATGGCGATTCCCGCATGCCTGTGTGTTCAGCGGACCCTAACCCCGGAGGTGATTCCGTGCGACACGCATACCGAAGTGCGCATCCTCCCCATCACACACCTCTGTTCAGAATACTGGGAGCGGGGACCCTCCTGCTGCTCCTAGGCGCCGCGGAGGTGCAAGCCATACCCGCATTTGCCCGTAAGTACAAGGTGAGCTGCGCCCTGTGTCACAACCCTGTCCCCACGCTGACCGAGTTCGGGAATGCCTTCGCGGGCAATGGCTTTCGCTTCGCGTCAAACGAACCGCCGCGCGACACGGTTGACACGAACGACGACCTTCTCGATTTGATGAAGGACCTCCCCCTCGCGCTCCGCATGGACATCTACGGTCAGACCTTCACCAACGGCGAGACGGCACCGGAATTTCAGGCGCCGTACAACATCAAGATCCTGACCGGCGGGCCAATCTCACGGAAGATCTCGTACTATCTCTACTTTTTCCTGTTCGAGCGGGGGGAAATCGGGGGAATCGAGGACGCCTACATTTACATCGACGACATCGGGGGTGGACCTTACGATCTAATGATCGGACAGTTTCAGGTCTCGGACCCCATGTTCAAGCGTGAACTTCGGCTGACGTTCGCCGACTACGTCATCTACCGCACTCGAGTAGGAGATCAGGTGGCGGACCTCACCTATGATCGCGGCATCTTGGGGATCGCCAGTCCCGGGAGTTTCACTATATCGGCCGAAGTGATCAACGGAAATGGCATAGCCGGAGCCGATCTCGAGCGCCGCCTGGACAACGATCCGTTCAAGAATTTCTTCGCCCACGTGACCAGTCCCGTCATACCCGAACTGCGACTGGGCGTGATGGGATATTACGGTCGGCAGAGGGGACAACAGACCGAGACAGCTCCAGAGGTGACGAACAATCTTTGGATGGCCGGCGCAGATGCCACCCTGGCCCTCGGCTTACTGGAGCTCAATCTGCAGTACATTCACCGCGAAGACGACCAACCAACCTTCCAGTCGGACGAGTCCAAAGCCAAGACCGACGGTGGCTTTGCCGAGGCAATCTATCGTTTCCGGGGCGGGCGCTGGTACGCCATCGCCCTCTACAACCTCATCCACTGCAGCGAGCCTTTGCTCGACGTCCGCCTAGGCGCACCTCCCGGTATCTCGCGATTCCAACAGCTGACGCTGGGCGGCGGCCATGTGCTGAAGCGGAACATCCGCCTCATGGGCGAGCTCGCTGTTGACTTCGAACAAGATTTCACCCGCTGGACGCTGGGTATCGTCACGGCGTTCTGACATAGGCCACGGGCTCGGCGACGACTACTCGTCGCCGAGCGCACCTTTCAAGAACGTGACCGTCAAAGGCCAAGCCTTTTCCGTCGCCTGCATGTTCGCCCCATCGCGTCCGCTCTGCTGTCGGAGGAACCCATGCCCCGCACCGTCGAAGATCTGGTACTCGTAGACCTTATTTAGGCGAACCATCTCCGCTTCCGCCGGCTCTATGGTTGCATTCACTCGCGCATCATCGCCGCCATACAAGCCTAACACCGGCGCCGTGATGTTCGGCAACTCCTCAGCGGCCGGAGCGCCCCCGTAGTAGACCACTGCGGCATCCAGCGCCGGCTGCGACGCAGCATACCTGAAGCTTGTCGAGCCACCCCAACAGAAACCGATCGTCGCAAAGGCCGGAAGCGCCGCCGGCAACTCCATGGCGTAGTGCGCAGCACCATTCAGCCTGCGCACGACTTCGCTCCATTCCAAGTCGCGGATGGCGAGCCGAACGTCTTGGCTGTCGAACGAGTCGGTGCCACCACCATCAGGGCCCTTGCCGCTCAACAAGTCGGGCGCGATGGCGATGAAACCTTCAGCCGCCAACTGATCAGTGACACCTCGGATCCAATCGGTGAGCCCGTAGATCTCATGGATCACAACGACTACCGGCGCTTGGTCGCTGCGCTCGGGGTAGACGACCCACGCTGTGACAGGGCCGCCGGCGCCCGCGTCGTACGTCACCCACTCGCCGTGACGCGGAGAAGAATCCAAGCGCGCCTTCGCCTCGTCTCCCGAGGCGGGATATCCCTGGGCGAAGGCAACGCTCGCGACCAATAACGCGAGCACGCTCGCTGCCACCACTGAAGTTGCCGATCGGAACACTCGCACGAGAACCTCCGTACTCTGGGTTGGGGTCACAGAACAAGAAGATTTGGGCCACAAGCACGGAAATCTGTGCTGCTCGTGCTCCAGGTTCAAGGGCCCCCCTTTTCACCAAGGCTAGCGCCGCGCTACGTTCACAGATTAGTATCGCCTCACCAAGCCCAACCACTCGCAGCCTGTTCAGAATGATCTCGGAGTCCGTTGCACGGAAACGCGTACCGACACCGGACGGATAACGCCGGAGCGACGTCACATGTTCAAGCGCCTTGCACACGCAGCCCCAATAGCCCTGCTGACCATCGGTATCTTCGCATTACGCCCCGCCACGGCACAGGTCCCGACGTTTGCCGAAGTGACGGGCCACGATTTCGGTGAGCGTATCACACAGCACCATGAAGCGGTCCTGTACCTGAGGACACTCGCCGAGACCTCGGACCGTGTGCGGATCATCAATCAAGGGGAGACGTGGGAGGGTCGGGAGCTCTTGGTGGCAATAGTGACGTCGCCCCAGAACCATCAGCGCCTGGACGACATTCAGCAGGCGGCACAGCGGCTGGGTGATCCACGGGTTACGACGCCGGATGAGGCGGCCTCGATCATGGGAGGGCAACCTGTCATCATCTGGTACGGCGGGTCTATACATGGATTCGAGCTCTCGGGCGCCGAGGGCGTGCTAAAGTTGCTGGAACACCTCACCACGCGTAAAGACCCGGTCACCATGGACGTGCTCGCGAACGCCGTCATCCTCATTGACCCGATGCTCAACCCAGATGGGCGGGATGCGTTTGCCAACCTGAATCACGAGAACATAGCCAGCAAGCCTAACCCCGACAGAAACGATTGGGCCAACGACTTCACACGATGGCAATCCGTGAAGTTCCGGACGGGGCATTACTACTTCGACACGAATCGTGATTGGTTCGCCCATACACAGCGAGAAACGCAGGCGAGGGTTCCGACGATCATCGCCTGGAGTCCCCAGGTCGTCGTGGATATGCATGAGATGGGCTCGGACGTCGAGTTCTACTTCGATCCCGGGCAGGACCCTTATGCTCCGTATTTCCCTGAGCACTCCAAGCGCTGGTTCGCGATCTTCAGTCAGGCGTATGCCGATGCGTTCGATGCGGCTGGCTTCGAATACATGACGCGCGAGCGCTTCGACTATTTCTATCCCGGCTACACGACATCGTTCGGTGATTTTCAAGGTGCAGTCGGGATGCTTTATGAACAGGGCTCAAGCCGGGGACTGGCACTCACACGCTTCGACTACTCCGTGCGCACACTTGCCGATGCGTTGGAGCAGCAGTACACGGCTGCCTGGACCGCAGCACAAACGGCAACGGCAAATCGGGTCATGCTGCTCAGCGAGTACTACGAGACGCTTCGCTCAGACATTACCGAGGGGGGGCAGGGCATCCGTCGCTACCTGATCGCACCGGAGGGAGACCCGCGCCTGGTCGCAGAGCTGGCCAATATGCTGATGCGGAACGGAATCGAAGTCGGCGTGCTCGCCGAGGGTGCGCGGTTGTCCAACGTCCGCGACCGCGCCGGCGCCAACGTTGGCACTCGCGATTTCCCGGCTGGGACCTACGTCATAGAAGCTGCCCAGCCACGCGAGAGGTTCATTCGCATGCTACTGGAACCGGAGGTCCAAACGCCGGAAGATTTTCTCCACGAGGCGCGCGCCCGCATCGAGCGGGCGGAGAGCCCGCGATTCTACGACATAACCGCCTGGTCACTGCCTCTACTCTTCGATGTGGGGGGCTACAGCACGAGCGACGGGCGTGCGCTTTCAACACAAGAACTGACGGAGACGGTCGAGGCCACTGCGTCATTCCCATCTTCGCCGCCTGGGTATGCCTACTTGATCGACGGCAACCAGACCGCCTCACTCAGCGCGCTTTATCACCTCAAAGCGCGTGGGTACCGCGCCGCGGTCATTCGCAAGGCGACCAAGATCGAGGGGCGCGACTTCAGCGGTGGCACGGTGATCGTCAGGGTCGGCCAGAACGAAGAGTCGGTGCATGAGGCTATCCGTGAGGTTGCCGAGCACTTCCACCTTGAGGTGGACGGCGTAGACACGGGCCTGGCTGAAGTGGGCTTCCCTGTGCTTGGCTCGGGCGACTGGGTCACCACGGCGCGCAAGGCCAAGGTCGCCATCCTCGCCGAAGACCCTATCCAGGGACACTCGTTCGGCTGGGCCTGGTACACTCTGGACCAGCAGTACCAGATCCCGGTCACGGTATTGCGTGTCGGCTCGATCGCTGACACACCTCTCGATGAATACAACGTCTTGATCGTACCGTCGGCCAGTAGCGCGGCGCTGATCACGAGATTAGCTGAGGGCGGCGTCGAACGGCTCAAGAGTTGGGTCCGCGACAGTGGCACGCTCATCGCGCTGGGAGCCGCCACCGATTTCGCACGGGAGCAGTTCGAGTTGGCCTTGCGTTCTTGGTACGATCTGGAAGAGAACGAAGATGCACAGCGCTTCACCGTCCCGGGCGCGATCTTCGACGTCGAGCTCAACGAGCACAACTGGTTGACCGCCGGCTACGATGCTCGGAATCTGCCGGTCCTCGTAGACTCGGACCGGATCTACCTGATGCCGGAGGGGCCACCGTCTTCACAGCAACGCGCCGTGGCCCGATACAGCGCGGATGGGTTACGGATATCAGGACACGCATGGCCCGAAAGTCTCGAGCGGATGCCCAACACTGTGTTCGCTTACGAGGAACGCGTGGGCGACGGCCGTGTGATCGCGTTCACCGAAGATGTGAACTTCCGGGCGTACTGGCGCGGGGCCAATCGCCTGTTCCTGAACGCCGTTGTGCTGGGCCCGAGTTCGCCCTGATCCGGCCGCGTCACCGACCATGAAACGACGCGCCGCCGCCGGGCACGGCGCGCTTGCGGTCGTGCAAGTGTTGTTCGGCCTATTCCCCATCTTCGGCGTGCTCGCCTTTACCGCGTTCTCGCCTCTGGGGGTCGGAAGTTGGAGGATCGCTGGCGGCGCCCTCATCCTTGGAACGCTCACGCTGGCCGCGTACGGCCGGGAGGCCATTCCCCAGCGCGCCGATCTGCCGCGCTTCGCCATCTGTGGGATCCTGGGAGTCGCTCTGAATCAAGGTCTGTTTTTGGAGGGGCTGGCGCGCTCTACGCCGATGAACGCGGGGCTGGTGATGACGCTCATCCCCGTATTCACCTTCGCCATTGCGGCGGGTGTTGGGCAGGAGCGCTTCAGCCTCTTGCGAGCGTTAGGGGTATTGGTCGCCCTGGCCGGCGCGACGCTTCTTCTCGTCGGCCAGGGTGAGGGCCCCATTCGCGGTCACGGGTTTGGCAATCTGTTGATGGCGCTGAACGGTCTTTCTTATGCGACCTATCTGGTCATATCCAAGAAGTTGGTCAGCCGCTACCAGCCGCTCGTAGTGATCGCGTGGGTTTATGTCTTCGCTCTGCCGTACTTACCCTATTTCATGGCTGGGGAGACCTTGGTCGCAAGTCTCGAAGCTACAGGCGCCTGGTTCTCGCTGCTCTACATCATCCTGTTTCCAACCGTGCTCGCCTATTTGCTCAACATGTTTGCGCTGGAACGTGTGCGCGCCACGACCACGGCAGTTTATATCTATGCGCAACCGCTCGTCGCTGGCACCGCCAGTTGGATGGTCTTCGGTGAGCGCCTGAGCGCTAGTATGGGAATCGCGGCGGTCTGTATATTCGTGGGAATCTGGATGGTGGCTCGGAGGCCACCCGAGACAGCGGTGGCCCCGTCATGATGGTTATCCAAGATTATGCGTTGACCAGCAGCAGGACCACCGCCGCGAAGACACCAACCGCAAGCAGCCCCAGGCTGGCCCAACCGACCAGACGGAATACACGAGCCTTGGGACGCGAACAGAGACCCACAATGGCAATGCCCGTCATGGTCAGGGCGGCGATGGCAGTGAGCACGTTCTCAGGGCTCGCAGCTGCCAATATCGGTCCAGGGGTATAAACGAGATCCTCGATCGCCAAGATCACCAGATCGAACAGGTTGCTACCCAACACGCCACCTATGGCCAGATCGACCGCCCCAATCATCACCGCCTGAATCGAGATCACGACTTCGGGCACCGAGGTCACGAGTGCAAGAAACACTGTCCCGACAAAGGTCTCCTCCCATCCCATCCTCTGGGCCAGCGCCTCGCCGATCAAGGGAAGCTCGATAGCCGCGACGACCAGCACGGCGGCGTTCGCCAGGAAGAATAGGAAGACCTGCTTCAAACTCAGATGCGCGGCTCCCGAGACCTCAGTATCACGCTCGCTGAGTCCCACGATCACGACTACGTCATCCACTCTGCGCTCGAAGTGGAATACGCTGCGCATGGCAATCAAATAGATAAGGGGAGCCGCGATCGTGTAGGGCCCAATATGCCCTATCGCGATCGGACCCAAGGGCTGGTTCTGCAGGAAGATCGCGCTGGCCGCAGCGCCCAGGAGAACGACACCGAAACCCGCCGAAAGACTGTGGCCGTGCTGAATGCCGCTGTAGATGGTGCCCGGTCGATAGACGAAGTCGAGTACGGCGATGATCAGAAGGTTGTAGACGCAGCTACCCAGAACCGAGCTGACGGCAAGATCGGGTGCTTCTACCACGAGGATGGCGCTCAATCCAGTGACGAGCTCCGGCAGCGATGTGACACCCGCCAACAGAACCAGCCCGACCCACGCCCCACCCAAGCCGGTACGATGGCCAATGATGTCTCCATAGCGGGACAGCTTTGAACCCGTGTACAGGATGACCAGAAGACACACGACGAAGGAGAGCCAGGCAGCTCCAGTACTGAACGAAAGAATCGTTTCCCTGAACATCGGTGGCGCTATGCGGTTGGGGCCCAATAGGCCGGTGGAGCGCTCGGTCCCCGCAGAGGCTAGTACAGCCCTCCCTCTTCCGGTCCCGGCACTGTGCTGGTTTGCCTAGCAGATTAGCCGGCCACCCTCAAGCTGTCCAGCGAAGGCCGAATACGAAGCTCGGGTCGCGCAAACGCCCCGGTCCTGAGTACATTAGTGATTCGAAGATTTGGAAGGTGCTGTGCCAAGCACACGCGGGTAGGTGCGTGGGTTTCTTGATCAGGCAAGGACTGGACTCGTAGACATGGAAGGCATGGACCCCGGAAGCGGTGCAAGAGCCCCACGCAAAGGGCGCGGGATATTTATATTCGTGATCGGCTTCGTCCTCGGGATCGTGGGCGCTGTCGTGGCTCGACCCTTCTTGGGTGAACGCCTGCCGCAAGCCGTAGGCGGCAAGCGCCAGGCGGTCGAGGGTCCCGTTGCCGCGAAACAAATGCAGGACGACCGGCTGCTGCTCACTATCGTGACACCCTCCGGAGCGATCCTCGCGACCTTCACAAAGAAGGTCGAAGAGATCAACTTGCTGGTGGAGACCGGCGATACCGTCGGGTTGACGATCCCTGGTTACCAACCCTTCCTCGATGACCCCGAGATCACCAGAGTCGCGAAGCCCACGGAAGGAATGCAAAGGCCCAGCGCTCAGCCTCCTCAAATGGGACAGGTACCCGATAGCATCGCGGCAAGTGACTCGCTCCAGAGCCTAGAGGAGGCCGACAGCCTCAAGAGCGAGCAAGCTTCGCGCTGGTACTGACGCCGACCATCGCATCGAGAGCCTGGACACAGAAAGCCGCCGGACTTGGGTCCGGCGGCTTTCTGCGCAATACCGCTGACGATCTCGTCGGGGCCAGCTACTTCTTCTCACTTACCTGGATCTTCTTCGGTACCGCCTTCTCGACCTTTGCTAGGCGAACTGTGAGAACACCCCTGTCATACTCCGCAGAGATCTTCTCCGTATCGACGGCAGCGGGCAGCGCGATGCTTCGACGGAACGAGCCAAAACGACGCTCCCTGCGGTAAAACTCCTGGCCGTCTTCCTCGCTCTCCTCTTTCTTCTCACCACTGACGGTAAGTACGTCATCCATGACCGAGATATCGAAATCCTCGGCGCTTACACCGGGAATCTCTGCCTCGACCCTGATCTCATCATCGCTCTCGTACACGTCAATCCATGGCACCCAAACGGCTCCGCTCATCTTTGCCGCCGGAGCGAGCCCACCGAACATATCGTCGAATACGCGATCGATCTCCCCCCTGACAAACCTCGTCGGTTGAATCCGCCGTACCAGTAAGCCGTTTTTCATCTCTATACCTCCTCTGTGACTCATTGCCTGCGCGACGATTCGCCGCCCCATAAACGTTCGTTTACCACAAAAGCAAACCGTGTGCCAGTGACCGAGGCGAGAGATCAGGATTGTAAGATACTGTCAAAAAAGATGTTACAGGCCAGGCTCGACGCGCGCCCCAAGCGCCGAATTCGGAACTGCCAAACTGGCAGTAAGCCGGGCGCCCGGTGCCTGCCCGACTCGCGCACTCTCGGCCACCTTGACGCGTCTGGCAATCCAGCGGTACGCTTGCTTCCCAACCACGAAGGGAGCTCACACGACGTGACTGAGAATCTGCTGATTGCCGTTGCCAGCATCATCACCCTGGGCATCGCCGCCGAGTGGTTTGCCTGGCGTATAGGCTTGCCTTCCATCCTGGTGCTCCTGGTGTTCGGCTTCCTCGCCGGACCGTTGGTCGGGTTTCTCGACCCCGACGTCATGCTCGGAGACCTGCTGTTCCCTATCGTGTCGATCTCGGTCGCCGTGATTCTCTTCGAGGGCGGAGCCAGTCTGCGGATCAGCGAGCTGCGTGAGATCGGTGGCGTGGTCCGCAACCTGGTCAGTATCGGAGCGGCTGTCACCTGGGTATCCACAGCTGCCGCTGGGTACCTGTTGCTGGGTCTCGACCCCGCAACCGCCGCCTTGCTGGGCGCGATCCTGGTAGTGACCGGACCCACAGTAATAGTCCCTCTCCTGCGCCAAATGCGTCCGGTGCCTCAAGTGGCATCCACGCTGAAGTGGGAAGGCATCCTGATCGACCCCATCGGTGCGGTGTTAGCCGTGCTCGTGTTCGAGGCCGTGGTGGCGGGCGGAGTCGAAAGGGCGACGGCCGCCGTCTTGCTGGTACTGTTGAAGACGCTTCTGATTGGTGGGCTCGTAGCGGCACTGGCCGTTGGCATCCTGGTGTTTCTGATGGATCGGCAATGGGTACCCGAGTTCTTGCAGAGTCCGCTGGCCTTGATGGTCGTCATAGCCGCCTTCGCCGCTTCGAACGTGATGCAATCTGAATCGGGCCTGCTGACCGCCACATTGATGGGTGTGGCTCTTTCCAATCAGAAGGCCGTGGAAGTTAAACACATTCTGGAGTTCAAGGAGAATCTTCGCGTACTCCTTATCTCGAGCCTTTTCATCTTGCTCGCAGCGCGTCTAGAGCTGAACGACCTAGCGGGGATAGGTTGGCCCGAGCTTGCCTTTCTGGCCGCCCTCGTTCTCGTCATCCGTCCGCTTTCGGTGGCGGTTTCGACCCTGGGATCTGACCTCGAATGGCGTGAGCGAGCGATGGTCGCCTTCGTTGCGCCTCGAGGCATCGTGGCGGCTGCCGTCGCTTCCATATTCGCGCTCGAGTTGGCCCACGCGGGTTACGAGGCCTACCGGTTGATATCGCTGACGTTCATGGTGATCATCGGTTCGGTGGCGTTATACGGACTCGGTTCCAAACCGTTGGCGCGACTGTTAGGTGTGTCGAAGCCGGATCCTCAGGGAATCCTCTTCGTGGGAGCACATCCCTGGGCCCTTCGCATCGCCGCAGAGGTTCAGAGGCAGGGCTTCAGCGTACGCCTTGCTGACACCAACTATTCCAATATCGCGGACGCGAAGATGGAGGGCTTGCCTACCTACTACGGTAGCACCCTGACCGAGGCTGCTCTCGATACCATGGATCTCGACGGCATCGGGCGCATGTTGGCTCTGACGGCGAACGACGAAGTCAACTCGCTGACGGCGGTCAACTTCACTGAGATCTTCGGCAAACGAGAAGTCTACCAGATCCCGCCCGACAAATTCACCGCCGGATCGAAGCAAATCGTCTCGAAGCACCTGCGAGGCCGATTTCTATTCGACGGGACGGCATCGTATTGGGGTCTTACCGCGCGATTCGACGCAGGAGCCGATCTGAAGACGACAAGTTTGACGGACGAGTTCGACTTCCAGAAATTCAAGGAACGTCACCCCGATGCGATACCATTGTTTCTCGTTGACGCGAACAGCAAATTGACGGTCTTCACGGTCCTCACGCCACCCGAGCCGGTCCCTGGCACCAGGATCATATCGATTGCCAGCCCGTCGGGAGACGCTTAAGACATGCTTGACGCGGCAACCCTCGGACTAAACCCTTGATCGGGGGGCACCAGACCATGAGACTCATCCGCGAGCTTTTTCGATTGCAGCAGAAGCACGGCTATCTCCGCGATCAAGATTTGACGGATGTGGCGGGGCGGCTTGGCGTTCCCCTTTATCGCGTTGAGGAAATCGTCTCATTCTACCCGCACTTCCGTACATCTCCTCCACGTAAGACGGAAGTCGCGGTGTGTCGAGATCTCTCTTGCTTTCTCCGCGAGGGCGCTGAATACAGCGCCAATGTGAGAGCGCTATTGAACGGAGACGACGAAGTGGACGTGCACGAGGTCTCTTGTCTGGGACGCTGCGAGCACGCTCCCACCGCCTTGGTAAATGGCACGCCGGTGGGTCGCGTCAGCCCCGAAGAGCTTGTGCACCGCGCCAGGAACACGGACAGGCTGCCGAATGTGGGGTTGGCCCAGCCGCACCGCTGGCGGATCGACTACTGCGGCGAGCGTGGTAGCCGGTACTCAGTGTACAGCGACTACCGAAACCGCAGGGATGCGGGTTCTGCGGCCGACGAGATCGTCGCGACGCTCAAAGAAACAGGCCTGAGAGGGATGGGCGGTGCAGGCTTCCCGACAGGCCTCAAGTGGGAACTCGTTCGCAAGGAAGCTGCCACACCCAAGTATGTCATCTGTAACGCAGATGAGAGCGAGCCTGGCGCTTTCAAGGATCGGGTGATTCTCGAAGAGTTGCCACACCTTGTGATCGAAGGGATGTGCCTCGCGTCTTTCGTGATCGGGGCACGAAAAGGGTTCATCTACGTTCGCGATGAGTACGAGCCCGAGCAGCGCGCCTTGAAGTTGGCGCTCGATGACGCACGTTCGCGTGGCGTACTGGGAGATCACTTCGACATCGAGACCTTCGTTTCACCCGGCGGCTATGTCATGGGCGAAGAGACTGCCCTGCTCCAAGCGCTCGAGGACCGGCGAGGCGAACCGCGGAACAAACCGCCCTATCCTGGCCACAAGGGTCTCCATGGAAAGCCTACTCTGATCAACAACGTGGAAACCCTCGCCTTGGTACCTGCGATCCTCAGGAACGGCGCCGAGTGGTGGCAGAGCCAGGGCGTGCGAGGCCATGCCGGCCTGAAGTTCATCGGTGTTTCAGGACACGTTGAGAATCCTGGGGTATTCGAGATTCAGCTGGGAACAACCATCGCCGAGCTCATGGATATGGCGGGCGGAGTAAGCGAGGGAAGATCGTTGAAGGCTTTTGCCCCGGGTGGTGCAAGCTCGAACTTCCTACCGGCGAGTAAGGCCAACGTCGAGATTGACTTCCAGTCCATCGCCGATGAGGGCAGTATGCTAGGCGCAGCCGCGCTGGTAGTCATTGCCGACGGCACCGACATGATAGAGGTCGCGACCAATGTCACGCGTTTCTTCCGAAACGAATCGTGCGGCAAGTGCGTGCCGTGCCGTACAGGCACCGAGAAGGTCGTGACGATGCTCGAGGATGTATTGGCGGGGAAGGGCAATGGCTCGCTGCTGGACATGCTGCCCGATCTCGAAGAGACCCTCGCAGAGACTTCGATATGTGGACTCGGCCAGGTAGCCCTCGGCCCAATCGCTTCGGTACTGAAGTATTGGGGTGAGGAGATGAACGCCCACCTGGTAAGATCCGAAACGCCGTGATCTAAACGGGGATACCCAATGAACCTCCCTCAGGAATCCACGCAGACGGTCACGCTGATCATAGACGGGCGCACCGTCTCGGTGCCGGCAGGCACAACGATCTGGGATGCTGCAAGGCAAGCCGGGGTCGAGATCCCCGTCCTATGTCACGACCCGCGCCTCCGACCCGTCGGGGTTTGTCGCATGTGCGTGGTCGATGTCGGCGAGCGGGTGCTGGCAGCATCGTGCGTGCGCGAGGTGGCCGCCAGCATGAACGTAGTCACCAACTCCGAGAAGGTGCAGAATTGCCGCAGGACACTGACCGAGTTGCTTCTATCCGACTACCCGGAGATTTCAGCGCGCGAGAGGACGACTGGCGACGACCTGTTGATCGATCTCGCAAACAAGCTACAAGTGGACCGAGATACAATCCAACTACCGTCCGGCAACGGCCGCGGCACAGACTCGTCATCTCCTGTCATCGCCGTCGATCACTCTGCTTGTATCCTCTGCGACCGCTGCATTCGAGCCTGCGACGAGGTTCAGCACAACGATGTGATCGGGCGGACAGGGAAGGGGTATGGATCGCGAATCTGTTTCGACTTCGACGTTCCCATGGGCGCCAGTACCTGCGTGTCATGTGGCGAGTGCGCAGCCGTGTGCCCAACAGGCGCGCTTGTCAATAGGACGCTGACGACTCCGATACGCCCGCGCGCAGATCTCAGGACCATCGACTCCGTATGCCCGTACTGCGGCGTAGGCTGCGCCACCTCCTATCACATCGATACCGAGGCAAACACGATCGTCTTTGCCGAAGGTCGCGAGAGCCCAGCCTCCGAGTCGCGCCTCTGCGTCAAGGGTCGCTACGGGTTCGATTACACCAAACACCCCCAGCGCTTGACCGCCCCGCTCATCCGGCGTGAAGACGCCTATCCCAAAGGCCCTCTCTCTTCCGATGTGAAAGGTGAAACGAAGAAGAGGCCCGGCGGCCTTGTCGACTACGACGAAGTCATGCCGGCTTTCAGGGAAGCCACTTGGGACGAGGCCCTCGACCTTGTTGCCTCGCGCCTCAAAGCGATCAAAGACGAGTCCGGGCCGAGCACGCTGGCAGGATTCGGTTCGGCTAAGTGTAGCAACGAGGAAGCCTATCTCTTCCAGAAGTTGGTGCGGGCGGTCTTCGGAACCAACAACGTCGACCACTGTACGCGCCTGTGCCACGCCTCATCGGTGGCCGCCCTGCTGGAAACGATAGGGTCAGGAGCCGTGACCAACGTGTTCGCCGACGTGCGCAATGCGGACGTCGCCCTGGTCACCGGCAGCAACACCACGGCGAATCACCCGGTCGCGGCCACTTTCATCAAGGACGCGGCTGCCAGCGGCACCACGCTGATCGTGATCGATTCACGCAAGACCGGAATCGCACAGCATGCCGACCATTTCCTGCACATCACGCCCGGATCGGATGTGCCGCTGTACAACGCGATGATGCACGTGATCATCGAAGAGGATTTGGTCAATCATGACTACATCCGCGATTTCACCGAAGGGTTCGCTGAACTGCGTGCGCTAATCGACAAGTACACACCGGAGTTGGCGCAGGGTATCTGTGGCGTGCCGGCTGCCACGATCCGGGAAGTCGCCCGAATCCTCGGCCAGGCGAATGCGGCGATCATTTTCTGGGGGATGGGGATCTCTCAGCACACACACGGCACCGACAATGCCCGCTGCTTGATCTCGCTCGCGCTCCTCACCGGCAACATCGGGCGGCCCGGCACAGGGCTACACCCACTGAGAGGTCAAAACAACGTGCAGGGCGCGTCCGATGCCGGCCTCATCCCCATGGTTTATCCCGACTATCAAAGCGTTGCCAGCAGCGAAGCACGAAAGAAGTTCGAGGATGCGTGGGGAGTGTCCCTGGATCCTAACCCTGGCCTTACTGTAGTCGAGATCATCGGCGGTGCCCTGGCCGGTGAGATCAAGGGCATGTATATGATGGGCGAGAACCCGTTCCTCTCAGACCCCAACGTGAATAAGGTCCGAAAGGCCCTCTCCAATCTTGAGTTCCTATGCGTTCAGGACATCTTCCTGACCGAGACGGCAGAATTCGCCGACGTCATCCTGCCAGCTGCGTCTTTCTTCGAGAAGGACGGCACTTACACCAACTCGGATCGCCGTGTCCAGGTCGGGCAGATGGCGCTAGAGGCACCGGGGCAAGCACGCCTGGACTGGCAGCTCGTCTGCGAGATCGCAACGCGCATGGGCTACCCAATGCGATACGGCAGCGCAGAGGAGGTTTTCGCAGAGTTCACCTCGCTCGCCCCCAGCTATGCCGGACTTGACTACGAGAACTTGAAGCCGACCGGCAAACTCTGGCCTTGCCCCGACCCCGCACACAGCGATGGCAAGCAACTTCTATTCGGTGATGGCTTCCCCACCGCCAGCGGCCGCGGCAAGTTCGTGCCCGTCGACTACCAGCCGGCAGCGGAGCTACCCGACGAGGAATACCCGTTCATTCTCAATACAGGCCGGCTGCTAGAGCACTGGCACACCGGTACGATGACGCGTAGGTCCAAGGCGCTGGACGCCATCCAGCCCGAGGCGCACTGCCAGATGAACCCCGAGGACTTGCAGGATCTAGGCGTCGGGCTCAACGACTACGTCAAGCTGAGCACGCGCAGGGGCACGATAACCCTAAAGGCGCGCCCGACGAACGGCGTTTCCCGTGGCAACGTCTTCGTCCCGTTCCACTTTCGCGAGGCTTCGGCCAATACGCTCACAAACGACGCTCTGGACCCATTCGGAAAGATACCCGAGTTCAAGTTCTGCGCGGTAAAAGTAGAGAAAGCCTGACATAGACGGGCGTCGTTCGCGTCTACTCAATATCGCACTCCTGGCGACAGCAGCGGTGAGCCCACCCACCGCCCGCGGGCGGAGTCCTCTGAGGATCGACCAGCAGTAAAGTGAGGATTAGCCACCCACGTTCGCCCAGGTCAATAGCGGAATACGGCCGCCACAGCGCTCCCTGCTGACGGACTTGGCACCCGATCGGGTTCTACCGCAAAGACTTTTCCTGCATGGGCAAGAGTCTCCACTGCGGCCAAGTCTAGTAGATCTTGATCGCCGGGCTCTCGGGCATCGTGAAGCTTCACATCGCCGCCGTTTGTTTCGAGCTTACCCCACTGTTGCACCCCCACAGCCACGAATAACGAATCGACACGACCGTGATGCGCCGACATGACCACCGTCTTCAGGTCGTGTGATGCTCGGTCGGAGCCCGCGAATTCCTGGTACTTTGCTGCCGCTCGTTCTTGTGACTTGGAAAAGCGGGGCTCCAAGATGGCCCACGCTCTGACATGTAGCTCCTGCGCGCTCAAACCGTCGGGGTTGCCAACGATCCCCTCCCTGACAAGCTCGGCACAAGTGTTGGCCTCATTGTAGATGGGCAGAAGGTAGTCGACGCCAGCCAGTACTAGTGGTGAGCGCTCCAGGCAGACCAGCTCCTGCAAACCCTTGTCGATTCGCTTGAAGTACCTCAGCAGGTCCTTCTTGTGGATGGACTCATCGGCGCCACCGCCACCGTGACCGTGAAAGATTGGCGAGCCGCCCGGCGTAGCGATATGGAACTGGAGCTGCCTCTCTCTTTCTTCCTCACCCAACGCTTCAGCCAGATTCTTCGGCATGCTCTCGAGGTTGATTTCGGCAACGCTCTGACGAGTCCCCTGCAAAAGGCGAACGTTCTTCTGACTCAGTGCCAGGATATAGAATCGCCCGTCCACGCTCAGAAGCGTCAACAGTGGTTTGATATGAAAGCGGTCGGTGACCACTACCAGCTCTGAGAAGGCCCAGGGCAGCCTATAGCTACGAAAGGTTCCGGGAGAGGCAAAAACCGCCAAACCGTCGCCTTGGTGTTGCCAAAAGTCATCATCCTCCAGTAGTCGCTGTGACGGTTTGAGTATCTGCTGAGCCTCCGTGCCACGCAGCCCGTTGTTCAACAACCGTTCTTCTGCTTGCCTGAGCAGGTTCTTGAAGCGAATAGGATCCTGCTTGGTTTGGGTGCCGGCCCGATGAGTTGGCAAGTACAACGAAACGCAAAGATTCCCGCGCTCACGCATGAGCGTCCGTACTTCGGCTCTGCTAAGTAGATCCATCTGGGTTATCTCTCCAAGGGCTCCAGCTTCAAGTTGTCGATGCCACCTGTTCCAACATAGCCAAGTCGATCACAATGACAGTATCGCGGACGGCGCCAATCGCCTCGTTCGATACAAACACAAACAGATTGTCCGTCGATACCGTGACACCGTGCGTAACCGGCTGAGAGGTAGGAATGCGTGCGTTCTCACTTCCCTCACGCAGATCGAGGATGCTGACCGACTGGGCGCCTTTTTTCGCTGAGATAAGCAGCCGGCCGTCCGAGGTCATCGCCAGGCTGTGGGGCCCTTCCCGGCCTCCAACCCGCGGGCGACCGTTAGCGTCTCAGAGTCTACTTTCAAAATACTACTATTTGCGTTGCACGCCACAAACAGCGAGCCATCGCTTTGCGCCGGAACGACCTCAGGTCGGGTCAAAGCCTGCCGCGCTCGGCTCTGGGGCGCTTCCGGATCCCGATGCTTCGGCGCACGGGCCTAGGCCCCAGGAAGCCCTGGTCAACTACTAGACCGAGGAACTGGCTCAAGTGGCTTGTCCGTCGGGCCTCCTGTGAGGGTCGGGGCCTAATCCGGACTCCATTGAATCCCCGGAGCCGTTCTCGACGTAGTGTCCTTAGAGGCAGGCAGGTAAGCCGGAATCCCGGCACAGGTGACCCCAGACCCGAAGGCAGATGGTAGAGCTACTACTCGCAGGCGGTGCCGCCTACGGCGGCTACAAATACACGAAGAAATTCGTAGTCAAGAAATTGCGCTTCGTGCCCAGAGCACGTAAGAAGGCAGCCCCATGGCTGGCCGGGGCCGGCGCGTTGGCCATTGCCGTCCCCTTGGTCACAGTCCTACCGATCATCGGCGCCTTAACGGCCGCCGCTTTTGGCGCAGGTGTCGCCGGTGGAGTCGTCGCCGGGGACAAGGAACTCGACAGCACCAACATTTGGGGAGACCGGCGCTAAGCTAGACCGCCGATCTCCTGCCTCCCTGGATCCAACGCTGGCCGAGTGTAAACGCCACAGCTACGAGCAGCATCAAGAGGACGCCGTACGCGGCCGCGGCACCCAAGTCGAAGTCTCGGAGCTGTGAGAGGATCTCGATAGATATGGGGCGCGTGCGGTGCGTGTAGAGCACGATCGACGCCACGAACTCGCCCAGCCCGGTCACAAAGGCCAAAGAGGCACCCGCCGCGATGGCGGGCAACAGGCCGGGAATCGTAACGCGCCGCAGCGTGCGCCACGGTCCAGCACCCAGCGATGCCGCCGCTTCTTCCAGACTGGGATCGAGTTGACGAAATCCAGCCAAAGCGGCGCGACCCGTGAGCGGCAGAACGCGCAGCGTGTAGGCCATCACCAGAATCCAGGCAGTGCCCACGAGCACGAAGCGGCCCGCCCACGGCTGGTTCAAACTGAATGTCGTCGCGAGAGCGATGGCCAAGACCGTGCCCGGCAGCGCCCACGGTAGCGCGAGCATGCTCTCGAGCAGCCCACGTCCTCGCACTCGCCACCGCACGACCAGCTGACCTACCGCGATCGCGAGCGCGACGGAAACGAAGGTGGCCGCGCTCGTCATGAGCAGTGAGTTGACGATCGGCCTGAAGGTCCGTGCTTCACTGAACAGCTGGGCATAGTTCTCCAGTGAGTACTCAGGCGGCAGAGTTTGTGTGGTCCATGTGCCGTCGGGCACGAGAGAGACCAGAATCAGAGTCAGGTGTGGGAGCAACAACACGGACACGCCCACGGCCGCCAGAAACGGTACGCCAACGGCTGCCCACCGCGACTTCACCGGCATACGCGCCGCACGCGTTCCTTTGCCCGAAGCGACATATTCTCGGCTCCCCTCCCAGCGCGACAGCGGCCAGAGTACGAGCAAGGAGACCGCGGCGAGCATCGCCGTTTCCACCATCGCCATCGACAACTCACCTTGCAGTTTGCTGTTGAAGATCTGCGTGGTCATCACCCGAAAACCCCCACCCAGCACGTAGGGTGCACTGAAGGAGGCCATCGAGGTCATGAAGGTGAGCAGTGATGCTCCGGCGAGCGTGGGTGTGAGTAGCGGCAGCGTCACACGCGTGAGCGTCCGAAAGCGACCGGCACCGAGGGACGCAGCCGCTTCATGCACAGCTGGGTCGAAACGCGCCAGCCCGGCAAGCGTGAACAAGTAGAAATAGACATACATCGAGTAGGCGTGCACGGCGAGGATCGCGCCGGCACCTTGGAGTCGCCACGGCGGAGCGTCCAACCCCAAGACAGTCTGGACCGAACGCGTTGCGATCCCGCTTTCGCCATATAGAAAGAGTATGGCTATCACGCCTACCAGCGGTGGCAACAATACTGGCATCGCGGCCAGCGCCCCCAACACACGACGCCCCGGAAACTCATAGCGAGCAAAAAGGAATGCCAACGGAACACCAACAAGAGCAGACAGCACCACTGTGGCGACAGAGATCCAAATGCTGGACCACAGCGCTCGAAACTCCGACGGCGTCTGGAAGAATTCGGCGTAGTGACGCAACGTGATTGTCTCATCGCCTCTAACGCTCTCGACAAGGACTACCAAGTTGGGATAGACAACGGCCCAGACGAGTGCCACGAAGACCGCAACCACGAGCAGTCGCGCTCTAGGAGTGAGCCTTCTTTGGCGGGGGTCGCGTGCGACGCTCATTCGCCCGTGTGAAGAGGTGGCGGAAACGCGAAGATGCCTGCGGGGGCGCTGCGCGGAGCGATCGCCACCGCGTCGCCAGCACGGCCAGCGCCACCGTCGGCCTGGACTTCGAGCATACCACCTTGAACGCTGACGGTGTAGATGTAAACCGAGCCGGCGAATCTTCGGTCGACGATCGTCCCCCGCACTGCAGCGTCGTCGTCCGTCAAAGCAAACGTCAGGGCCTCAGGCCGAGCCAGCAGTCGCACGTTCGAACCGCTCGCAAACGCAACATCGGCTTCCGGAGCCAAGGCCGACCAGACTACGTCTCCGGCTAGCCTACATCGCACGACCTCACCGTCGGCCCTTCCGTCCAGAATGCTTTCAACGGCGCCCGCACGACCCAGGAACGTAGCTACGAATTCAGTAGCCGGTCTGTGATATAGTCCCTCAGCAGGACCCAGTTGATCCAACCGCCCGGCCCGCATCAAAGCAATTCGATCTGAAAGATCGAACGCTTCCTCCTGGTCGTGGGTGACGTAGACGGTTGTAATGCCAATCTCCTTCACCAACGTCCGCAGCTCGCGGCGCGTCTGCTCCCGCAAGGCTGCGTCGAGGTTGGAGAGAGGCTCGTCCAGCAACAGTACTCGCGGCTCAGGTGCCAGTGCCCGCGCCAAGGCCACTCGCTGTTGTTGGCCTCCCGAGAGCGAGCCGACGGAGCGCTGCTCGGTGCCTGGCAGGCGCACGAGGTCCAAGGCGCGCTTCACGCGATCACCTATGCCACGCTTCGAGTGACCTGCGGTCTCCAAACCGAAGGAGACGTTCGCACCGACGCTGAGATGTGGGAAGAGCGCGTAGTGTTGGAAGACCATTCCGAAGCCGCGCTTCTGAGGAGCCAATCGTGTGATATCCTGACTCTTGAGCACCACTCGGCCCGAGTCAGGCTGCTCGAAGCCTGCAATCATCCGAAGCGTGGTCGTTTTCCCGCATCCGCTCGGCCCCAGCAGGGTGACGATCTCATGCTCGGCAACATCGATTGACAATTCGCGTACGGCTGCCGTGCCCGCAAAGACGCGAGTCAATCGGTCAAGCTCTAAAAAGATCTGGTCGCTCAACTTGCTAACTCACCCTCACCGGCGACCGGAACCGCGAATATGAGCGTCCCAGTATCTCATCCACTCTCGACCGCGATCCCTGAGAAGGGCCCAGTCGAGGTCCATCGGTTTGAGCTCCGCATTGACCTCTATCAACCAGTCGGGCAAGGAGTCGATGGGTATGTCGGTGCGGGTGAGATTTCGGAAGGCCAGGCGTGCAGCGACAAGCTGGCCCTCGATCGAGCCCACGTAGTCGACAAAGGCGCGGGCCAACTCCGGGTTTTCCGTCCCTTTGATCACAGCAATCCCATCCACCAGAACTGGAGTGCCGCTGATCGGCAACACATAGTCGAGCGGATACCCCTGGTCCCTCACCCGCAGCACGTCTGGCAGATTCCAAAGCGTGACCAGCCCCTCCTGTCTGGCCAGCTTCTGATAGAGAATGGCCGGATTGAGAACGTACTCTTTCGTCTGTGCGTCCAGACGGCTGAGCCAGGCGTAGCCGGTACCTGTGTCTCCCGTCGTCTCGAGACCACGATACATGATCATGCCGAAGATAGTCCTCATGGTCCCGCTGGCTAAAGGATCACGAATCAAGACCTGACCTTCCCAGCGAGAATCGAGGATGTCGTCCCAGTCTCGAGGCACCTCATCGATCGAGACCGCCTCGCTGTTGTACACGATGACCGCCGGCGTCAGGTAGACGCCATAGAAGAGGTCATCCTGGCCGCGTGCTTCGGGGATCACCGAGTCCGCCCAGCGAGGGCGATATGGCGCCAACAGCCCTTCGCTCGCTGCACGGGAAAAGAAGAGGGCGGGGCCACCGTACCATACATCGCCCTGTGGGTTGGCACGCTCAGAGCGAATACGATCGAGCGCTTCCTGCGAGCCCATATCCACCCACTGGACATCCACGCCCGGGTGCCCGGCCTCGAACCGCTCCTCGAACAGAACGAGTTGCTCACGGCCATGCGGCGAGTATACCGTGAGCACCGTGCGCGCCTCCGAGCACCCAGCGACACCGGTCAGTCCAAGGAGCAACAATAGCTTTCGTCTCATCGACCTAGGCTCAGCAGGTTGGCCAGAAGCCTGTAGGCGCCCGGCACACCAGCGGGCAGTTGCCGGAACAACGACAGGCCCGTGTACAAGTACAATCCATCCCCGTACTCAGCCACCAGGAGGGCCCCAAGCTTCGGGCTCTCGCCTGGATCCGAAATCTCCAACAGCGCCTGATATCGATCATCCCACTCACTAGCGAAATAGAGTCCCCGCTCCTGCACCCAACCGTCAAAGTCATCTGAGTCGATCGTGTTGGGCTCATTAAACACGGGATGATCGGGCATCAACACCCGGACTGGCGCACCTTCGTGGCTCACCCGGTCGTGCGGACGACGGGCACTCAGCGCATAGGGCGCATAGTCCCCCTCAAAGTAAACGTACTGCTGGTACTGTACGATAAGAGTCCCTCCCCCCCGGACCCAGTCGAGGATTCTGTCATTGCTCGCGAGTAGAAGCGGATTGGTTTCATAGGCGCGGATGCCCAGAACGACTACGTCGTACGCCTCAAGGTCACCCGATGCGACCGCGCGGTCGTCTAGGATCGTGACCGTCAGGCCCATCGATTGGATCGCGTCCGCGACCGCATCGCCAGCACCTGGCGCATATCCGACTCGAAGTCCCTTGTCTATCTCTAGATCGAACGCTTCGATGCGGGCCACAGCATCCCTGTAGAGGATCTGTCGGCTAATGTGCGGATAGTCGACGCTCGAGTAGCCGACCTCGAAGCGTTGGCCCGCCTCAGTCTCGACAACCGCCTTCAATTCGTAACCCCCGCTTCCGAGTTGTGGTGCCGCGTTCACCAGAAAATCGACAGTCGTGGCGCGCCCCGCCCCCGACAACTCGAACGCCGCTTCCACCGGCGTCGCAGTCCAGCCTTTCGGCAGATCGAGCCACACTCGGCCGCTTGTCCCTAGCGGCGCCTCGCCTCGAAGACCCACACTGAACGTGAGGCCCCTGTCGCTCCCCAGTGGCCACACGGCCGCTCTGGGCGCCACCTCCACGCCGACCGCCGGAACAACACTAAGCGGACGTCGAACCTCGCCGCTCGCCTGATCCGCAAACCGGTACACAGCTGCCACCGTACGCTCTATGCTCTGTCCGGCTATCGAGAGCTTGATTTCCGCCTCCACCAATGGCGGACCGAACGGTCGCGTTCGCATCGACATGTCCGGCGGCCAAGAATAGACGGCGCCAGTTCTGGGAGAACGGAGGAAGTACGGGGCTGTTAGCTCGGAGTCGCTGCCTACCGTAAGCTCGAAGCGGAAACTGGTCAGGGTGCCAGCCGCTAAATCGGCGTTCACAGGTTCGAGAGGTTCGACGCGCCAATCGGCCGGCACTTTGACCGCTAGTGCGTCAAGAGCCACAGAAGCATCTCCGCCATTCCATACCTGCACTTCGACCTCGACGCCTTGACCCGCCACTATCAGATCGTCGTCGCTGAATACATCGATGATAACTCCAGCAGCTTCGCCTAGAGCGGCCTCGAGTTGCACCACCTTCTCGCCAAGCTCTAGACGCAAGATGTCGGCTTCAGGCCCCGCAGCCTCTGCCAGCCTGAGCGTGCTCCTGAGCGCCGTTAGTGCCAGACCCAGACCTTCGACAACCCGCTCCGGTGCGCCACCACCCAGGGCCTCCCTCGCCCTCTTCAGCTGCGCACCGTATTCCTCCAGTCGCGCCGCAAGCGCCGCCCGAGTCTGCCCCGACACTACAGTGCTCGACAACCCGACAAGCGTCGTATCGACGCCATCGAATATCGATACCTCGGACCCAGACGGGCCCTGCGCAACACGGCTGGCCAATAGCTGAAGATTCGTACGTCTCGGGCCCAGCGATTCAATCCGCCCCATGTCCTGCGAGCGATGCTGGCTCCGGCTCGCCATTGCTATCTGGTGGTAGGAACGCCCGTACAACATATCGAGCTTGCCTGTCTCAATAGCCAAGGTCGTTGACGCGACCTCGAAGCGCGTCGAGCGGTAGAGCTTCTGAGGCGTCCACGGCTGGAGCCCCTCAGTCAGCTGCTCGGGGAAGCAATCAGGATCGCCCGCGGCATCGAAAGCCTCACGCGCCAAGATTCCCGCCACCTGGTGCTGGCCGTGACCATCGCGACGAGTACCCGTGAACATCGTGACCACGACCTGCGGACGAAATTGCCGCACGACATAGACGACGTCTGCGAGCAGCGAGTCCCTCGGCCAGAAGCGAAAGGTCTCCTCCGCCGACTTGGAGTACCCGAAATCATAGGCCCGACTGAAGTACTGTTCGGCACCGTCCAGCCGTCGCGCGGCGAGAAGCTCTTCCGTTCGCAGTAGACCCAACCCGACGCCGAGCTCCGGACCGATCAGGTTCTGCCCGCCCTCGCCCCGGTTGAGTGCCAAATATGCGGCATCGGCTCCGCTACCTCTCACCAATGCGGTGAGTAAGCTGGTATCCTCGTCATCGGGATGCGCCCCGATCATCAACACTCGCTTCACGCTCCCCAGGCCTCTGAGCAATTGAGCGGCCGCAACAAACCCGTGCTCTGAGTCCACCACACCCTGCGCGGCGGCGTGTACGGGATCGCATAGAAGTGAGGCCAGGACTATCAGCAAGGCGTTCTTCATGGTCCCGGAAAGTATTGGCCAGCGGCCGGGCAGGCTAGCAGGCCGTGCTGCTGCTTCTTGTGCTCTCTTCGGCCTGCTCGTAGGATCGATCGCACGGGCCTAGAGATGTGCCCTTGCGCGCGCCCTCAGTCGCAGGACTATGACAAAGCAGACGGAATCCGCTGTCCTGTCCCATTCACTGGCAACGCCGGTCATCCTGCTGCTCATCGCGGCTTGCCACCTCGCGTACGTGCCGATCGCCGAGCTGCGAGGCATGCCGATACTGCCGCCCGCACTGACCATCTCGACACTCCTCGGCGGCGGCTACGTCATCGTCGCCTGGATGGCTCGTCGTGACTGCGGTTTCGCTCCAGCGGTCAACGTGATTGTCGGTGAAAACCTCGGCATACTGGCCGCAGGCTTCTTGCTCGGCTATCCGTGGGCGGACTACCTGCGACCGGCAACCGTGGGCATCATCGCTCTGCAACTCGCACTTGCCTTCGCCGAAATCGTGCGCCGCCAGGAAGCCGATCGCCCCATCGTGCCTGCTACGAGGCTTGCTTGGTTCGTGCTCGCCTGCGCCGTAGCCCTCGTTGTCTATGCACTCCTTAAACCCAAGGGCCTTTGGGTTCCCGCCGCGACGTACTACAGCGCCGAGATTTTGTAGCTTAGGGCACCTGTCTGGCGCCTAGTCGCTGGCCTTGCCTCAGCATCAATGTTAGGTTGATAACGTGTCGAAGACCTCTTTAGGCGGGTTGCTCCTCGCGCTGGGGCTCGTGATGCTCTGGCTGTTCACGTTCGTCGTGAAATTGAGCGTGAGCTTACCGAGCGGCCTTGATTTCATCGCTATTCTCTTGCTGGGGGTCGTCCCTGCTGTAGTGGGTGCGGCTATTCTTTGGGCAGGCTTCCGGGACTCCAGCAAGCGCCGCGATCCCGAGAGTGAACGGCTCGCCAGCATTAAGGACCAGATCGTATGGCGTTCCCTAGCTCGAGACGGCAGAATCACGACAGCGGAGGCTGCGACGCACGTCGGCAGGCCGGAGTCGGAAGTCGAAGTCGCTCTGATGTCGCTGGTATCGGAAGGACGGGCGACTGCAGAGCCGGGGGAAGCCGGAGCGATTGTCTACCGCATCGAATCAGCAATATAAGAGCAGGAGTTATTTAGGAGGATGATGTCGGAACCCACCACGGTCGACAAAACCACCGTGGATGAGTTGACGGGGAAGCTAGTCCTGCTGATCGAGGAGAATCGGCCGTGGCGTGAAACCGAGCTCATGCACCGGCAGATGTCCGCGAAGGTCAAGCATTACGTTCGCTACGTCCGCAGCAAGGAGTTCGCTGAGGAGCATGGCCAGCGACCTGAGGACACTATCGTCCGCCTGGTCAGCGGTGAGCAACCCAGCGATACATCGATTGAGTTCCTCCGACGTGTAGGGTATGAACTCAGCAAACACGGAATCGAGTTCGAGCAGCAGGTCGGCGAGCACGGGATTCCAGTGTCGCTGACTACCGAGGCGCCGATCAGGGCCTCGGAAGTTACCGAGATTCCGCCAGCCCCGCAGCAAAGAGCAGCCGAGGAAGAACAACCCAAGACCGAGCGAACCGAGGAAGACGAGCCCGCGCTGGTCGAAGCTGTGGAGCCAATCGCGGAAGAGCAGGGCGAGCCGGTGGAGGCGGAATTCCTCGAGCCGGCGCTTGAAGACGAGGAGTTTGCTGAGCCCGAGCGTACCGAGCTGGACGAGCTGCCGAAGGTCTCCGAGTTCGTCGATACGACGCCCAGCTTTGCCAAGCCTGAGGAAACGGAACTGGAAGCGAAGCTGTTGGATACAAGCGCTCTCTTCGATTCTAGGGCCAGCTCTTTCGATGGACCCAGCGACTTGGAAATGTTGGTCGAAGGTGATGATCAGGCGCTCGAATCGGCAGAGTTTGCCGAGTTCGAACGTTCAGTGGGTTCCGGAAAGCCCTCCGGCAAGAAGGGATCACCGCCACCTTTCTTCCCGGAGGAGGAGTTCGGCCGCGCCCTACCCGATGTGGACGAAGTAGAAGCCATCTTGATGACTGCGAGCACCGAACCGGCAGTGATCGAGACGAGCTCTGGAAAGAGATTCCTGCTTGACGTAAGTGATGCCAGCCCCGGCACTCGCGCCACGGCTACTCAAGATGGTCGCCCGAATCTGGTCCGCGCCGTCGGCGCTGCGCTGGTCGCGGCACTCGCCGGAGCGATCATCTGGGCGGGACTCTCCGTGGGTGCTGGGCATGGCGCCAGTCCTCTTGCCCTGGCGATCGCCTTGATGGTCGGGATTAGTGTGCGGTTAAGAGGGAATGGGCACTCGATGCCTTTCCGATTGGTCGGCGTCTTCGGTACGCTCTTGGGATCGATTCTCGGTGCTGTCCTGGCCGGCGCCGCGTTGTCCGCTTGGCAGGACGATCTCGGAATCGGCGGTATTATCGCGAATCTTTCGAGCCTGTCTGCTCTGTTAGCCGCATTCGATCGCCAATACGGCCTGCTCGATGTCGTATCGGTCCTGCTTGCGCTCTACATCGTCTTCAAGCTCTCGGCCTCAAAAGCTCCCGGCGATCGCCCGCAAGTCTAGTCGATAGACCCATACTAGGGACCTGACAGTACTGGAAACGCGGCTCCAAATGCTTGCGCCAACACTGAATCTTTGTAGCTTGAAAGTGTCTGACCCCGACCGCGCCGCGGTCCGCGTCGCGATCCCCCTGTCCCCCCCAGTTGTAAGATCTTTCACATCTAGCTGCTGGTAGGCTTGCGAACTCAACGAACTCTTTCTGCGAACTGGGAGGAAGGATGATGAGAAAACGTTACCCGCTTTGGCTGACGCGTATTTTCGCGTTCGCTCTGGCCGCGTCTGTCTTCGCTGCATGCGATGACGCCACGAGTCCGAGCGATGTCGACATCGAAGAGACCCAAGCAGCCGTGGACCAAGTCATCAATCAGTTCTTTGTGGAGAACCAGGGTCTCAACAGTCTCGAGATCTTCGGCGCCCTGATAAGCACTGCGATGCCTTCGATAGCGCCGGTGAATCTCGTGCTCGCCCCAGAGGAGGGGACGCTAAACGGAGTGGCTGCTCATCTACGCGAGAGCGTGGGGGCGCTGAGTACTCGAAGCGCATCGGCCGCGACTTTGATGGCCATCCCGCCCGAGCTCGAAGGAAGGACCTTCGAATACAATTCCCAGACAGGAGCGTACGAGCCGACGGAGCGAGCCGGAGCGCCGACGGGTGGAATCCGGTTCATCCTCTACGACGGAATCACGACCTTGGTCGAGGTCGGCTACCTCGATCTCATCGACAACAGCAACTTTGGCGTCGTGCCGGCAGCGATCGACATCACGCTGAGTGTCTTCATCACGGATGTCGGTGAAGTTCTCCACTACAGGATCACCGGCAGCGTCTCGGACACCGGCGGCACCTTGTTGGTCGACGGCTTTCTGTCCGACGGATCAGATCAGCTCGATTTCGACTTCAGTTTCTCCGGATCGGACGCAACCGGTGTCGACGCTGTCTTCACGCTGTCTCACGATGTCTTGGCTATGACTCTCGATGTTAGCGAGGAAACGACCGGCGCCGAGAGCATTAGCATCGGAATCACTAACGGCAATGACAATATCCTGTTCATTCTCCTGGTGGCTAACGATGGGACAGTGCAGACCGGAAGCGGGATATTCTTAGGCAACACGCCGGTTGCCGTATTCTCCGGTAACATCGGAGACGAGACTTTCACAGTTACGAACAGCGATGGCGCGCCCATCACCGAGCAGCAGCTTGTGGCCCTAGCCGAGGTCTTCACAGCGATCGAAGCAGCATTCGTCGTGATGGAGGAACTGTTCGTGCTCGGACTCGGACTGATCGGGATTGCCTTCTTCTTCTAAGACCGACGACGACGTTGTCTTTTGCGGGCGGCTTGCAAGGGCCGCCCGTTCTTTTTGGGCCTGGATTGGCGGAGAATGGGACGTTGACCCACGGCCGAGCGGCAGTCTAGTTTTCCCCGCTGACCAGTCAAGCCGCCTCGTCAAGGGAGGGGACCCATGAAGGCGCATGTAACGCTTATCGGTTTAGCTTTGGCGTATATGCCGTGCGCGACCAATCTCGAGGCGCAAGAAACTCCTGGCCCCTGTCCTAGTGTCTACCCGACGCCAAGGGTAGGACACTACGCCGAGGTAGTCTTCAGCAATCCGCAGGGCGAGAGAATGCCGATACGCTTTGCTGTGGTAGGTGAAGAGGAAATCGGCGGGCTGCAGCACTACTGGATTGAAGTGGTTAGCGTTCCCCCGGCAATAGGGGGGGAAGTGATCGTGCAGATGCTCGTGCCGTACTACCCATTTGAGAACGCGGACATCGCCGGCTATGTCGTCAAGATGCCGGGGCAGCCCGCGCAACGAGTGCCGAACGACCTACGCGATGACGACAGAAGCAATCCTCGATCCGCCCGTGCGCTGCAGAGACGCCAGCGGTTGCCGAGGGGCGGTGGTTCGGCTCCCGGCATCCCGGCGACTGAACAAAAATACAGTTACTAATAAT
>Ga0209536_100001342_pt1 | contig 41006 bp, 40 predicted proteins | sample DeeMarSeWOR28_12_FD_187461 | JGI IMG/M metagenome (GOLD analysis project Ga0209536, IMG submission 187461) | Marine sediment microbial communities from White Oak River estuary, North Carolina - WOR-2-8_12 (SPAdes) (version 2) | ecosystem: Environmental > Aquatic > Marine > Intertidal zone >... | reverse complement strand
GGTCTGGACGGGGAGCAAAACCTGGCAGGGTGCTGATCCAGACCTACCATACCGACCAATATGCTGCTATTTTCAGCCAACTGCAAGACTACGCGAACTTCTACCGGCAAGAGCTGGCAATGCGCAAGGAGCTTGGTTTTCCGCCCTTCTCAAGGCTCATCCTGGTCCGGCTCAAGGGTGAAAATGAGAAGAACGTATGGACTGAGGCGAGAAAGCTATTCGCCGTTCTGCAAAAAACAACTGGTCTTGAAATATACGGACCAAACCAGTCTTTCTACTACCGGATAAGAAAGAATTACCGGGTATTCCTGATCATGAAGCTGCGGAAAAGATATCCAACGGAGAAACTGGAGTTTCTAACGACCTATCGACCAAAAACCTGCGATATTGAGATCGATGTCGACCCGCTCGAGGTCTTCTAGCCACTCGGGGTCAGACCTCGAAAAGACACTTAGAAGATGGAACGGATGATTATCTGCAGGTCAGTAATAATGGATTGATTCTTGAAGTAGTACAAATTGTAGTAATCTTTTTCTTTCTGGCTTAATGCGTGTTCCTTTTCTTTTGCCTTGACCTGCACGAGGCCCGTTAGTCCTGGCTTGTATGTTGGCAGGAATTCAGCGGCCTTGAAATCCCTGATCTCAGATCCCACGACGCTCAACCTGCCGGTCAAGACAGAGAAATAGAGAGGAATAGCTCTCAAAAAAGGAAGCCCACGCTCGAAGACGGATACGACCAATGGCTGACCGTCAGCTCCCAGAATATCCCTTTTGCGCAAGCGCGCGCCGGTAATGGTATTGATCAGCATAATTGGTGAACTAATGACGATCACAATCACCGAAACAATCAGATCGAACAAACGTTTCACCATCAAATCAAGTGGACTGGCAAAGCCGTTGATGTCCAGAAGTGGAACGGCTTCGATCTCATCGACCGAGGATTTGGCAACGATGTATTCAACCTCATGCGGTACAATGCGGAAGTTCACACCGCTTCCCCGTGCACGAATTATCGTTTCCAGGATCTGCGCATTGGTCAAGCGGTCGGACGAAAAAATCACATCATTGATATCTTCTATCCGGATAACTTCTTTTATGTTACCGATGGTCGCCAGAACCTCGGAACCGTCGATCTCTTTGCCGACGTTCTTTGGATCAAAGTCGACGAACCCGCAGATTTCATAGTGCATGTCGGGTCTTGCCCGCAATTTATTGAGAATGCGTTTTCCTTCGCTACCCGCTCCAATTATGATCGCTCTTTTCAAACGCGAAAGCGGCCCCTTTCTGGATCCCGGACCGGTGAATCTGTACGCAATGCGCCAGATGCTCAGGAGAACCAAAATGAGCAGAAAGGATATCAATACAACAATGCGGGAATAGGCAAATTGTTTGAAGAAATATGTGAAGGTTGAGTTGACAAGAAGCCCGAATACACTTCCCCATAATACAGGTTTCAAGTGATAGCTTTTCTTTCCACCATACGCCCGGAATAGATAAATACTGACCATCCACACAAGCGCGTATATGGGCAGAACGATAATGAATCTCTCCAGCGGATAATGAGGGAATCTTATTCTTATCGCCAGCAACAGACTCAGGATTATCACAACAAGATCGATGAAAGGCGGAGCCAGATTCTTCACCGTCTGATGAAGATAAGCCATCACGGCCCGAGAATATATACCGAACGTGAGAAGCACGCGGAGAGCAAACGAATAACGTCCCCCAAAGTGCTTACGTATGAAAATAAGCATCGTCGAATAGAAGCGTGTGATCGCGGAGAATTCACTCTTCTTGGTGCTCTCGCCCTTGTAGTGTATCGCCTGCGTAGCCGGCGTATACAAGATATGCCAGCCGGCCTTCTTTATCCGGTAAGAAAGGTCGATGTCCTCGCCATACATAAAATAATCCTCATCAAAGTAGCCAACCTGATCAAGCGCTTTTCTTCGAAGCATCATCAAAGAACCGGATAACACATCAACCTCGGTTTCGGCATCCGGGTTAATATAAGTAAGGTTGTACTGTCCAAAAAGACGACTCCTTGGAAATATCTTGCTTAAACCGACGATCCTTGAAAATGCCACCCATGGCGTCGGAAAACTCCTCCTGCTGTTGATCTGATAGGATCCGTCGGGATTTAGCAGCTTGCATCCAACCGCACCAAGCTTATGATTTTCATCAAGGTGTTTTTTTAAGATGAGCAGGGTGTCCTCTTGGATCAATGTGTCCGGGTTGAGTATCAGTATGTAATCACCCTGTGCTTTTTCCAGTGCCTGATTATTTGCCGTCGAAAAGCCCACATTCCGGTCGTTTTCGATGAGTTTAACACTTGGAAATCGTTTCTTGACCATGGCCTGGCTTCCATCTACTGAAGCATTATCTACAACGAATATCTCAATGTCTAGTTCACCGCGCGCGCGTTCGATAGCAATGAGACACTGCTCAAGAAAGGCCTTGACATTGTAGTTAACAATGATCACCGAAAGATCTTTTTTCATCGTGGAATTATAGGAAGATCTAAAAAAATGTCAATGATGCATCCAAAATACTACATCTCATAAAGGTATATCCTGTCCTCAGGCAGAAAATCAGTGAGTTCCCAATCGTCGAATCTCCAGATATAAGAAACAATTCGCGTACCCGGTTTCAACTCACGTGATAACTTTTCTTTCAACCGGTTATTTGTCGGACCGTAGAGAAAGAGGGTCACCACTGTTGCCGTACTGATATTGATCTTGAAAAGATTACCAAATTTTAGCTTTATGAGTCCTGACCTTCCGGACAGCATTTTCATGCACAATGCGAATAAGAACCGGAATGGATCGATCTCAATGCCCACGGCGCGCGCGCCGAATTTACGAGCTGCGGTCACCAGGATCCTGCCATCACCGCAGCCGAGATCATAGACCACGTCATCCGCCCGGACACGCGCTATATTAAGCATCTTGTGTACCTTATCCATGGGTGCAGGGTCGAAACCAGCGCCTATGGTAAGCGTCCAGTATTTCCATACTACGTAGAATACAAAAACCAATCCCAGGACGATCAATACCTGCATTTCTTTTCAGCTGTTTACATTCATTTCTTGAGATAGCGGTCAACATAATTGAGAATAAATTCCAGCCGCTTCTCCCGCCTCCTGGGCGAACCATGTCTGGATAAACCATGGGGCTCATCAGGGAAACGAACCATCTCAACATCCCGCTTGAGCAACTTCAGTGCCGTGTATAGTTCTTCGGCCTGCCCGATAGGACATCGATGATCCTGCTCGCTGTGTATGATAAGAAGTGGCGTTTTCATTCTCTCAACATACTTGAGCGGAGACATATTCCAATAGAATTGAAAGTTCTTTTCCCGCCACCAGTACCCGTTGAATTCCTTTGGCTGCGAAAACCCGAAATCCGATGCCATGAATGAAAGCATGTTGACAACACTGCGCATTGTTACAGCTACCTTGAACATATCGGTATGGCCAATTATCCAGTTGGTCATAAAACCACCATAGCTGCCGCCCATGACACCCATCCGCTTACTGTCCACGTACTTGCGTCTGGTGATGAGCTTCAGAGCACTGAAGATATCTTTCGAGTCAGGAATGCCCCACTGGTGATGCAAAGCCCGAGCGAAATTTTCGCCATATCCAATACTGCCGTGAGGATTTGAATAGAACACAATGTAACCGCGTGCCGCGAGAACTTGGAATTCATGGAAGAACGAATTGCCGTAAGCAGCGTTCGGGCCGCCGTGGATCTGGACGATGAGCGGGTACTTCTTACTGACCTTGAAGTTCGGAGGTTTCATTATCCAACCCTGTATCTCATGACCCCGGTAACCCTTCCACCTTATCTCTTCAGGCACTGACAGACGATGAGTCCTCTGGTAGTTCTTGTTCAAATGAGTAAGCTGCTTGCGTACGCTGTCTTTAAGAAGAAAAAGGTTACCCGGATCGGTTTGATCGCTTATCGCAGCCGCAAACGTATTTTTGCCGTCATAATCAAAAGCGTATACCCGTTCGCTTGCTCCAGCCACCTTAACTACCTTTCTCTTCGTGATATCAACCCTATATATACAAGTATCTCCACCATCGGCAGTCATATCATATATCGACCTGCCGTCCGCCGAGAATACTGGCCGGTTCAAGGCATAATGACCAAGGTCATCAATGGCAAGGGCTTCAAATGTACGGTCAAACGATTTCGTAAGATTGACGCACCTACCGCCCCGGACAGGCACCATCCACAGATAGATATTGCGCCATCCGACCCATTCCTCAGGGTACAAACGTCCCCGGTAAACGATATGTCTGCCGTCCGGAGAGAATACCGGACACCATTTCGGTCCAGCAGGCGTGGATATTTTCCGCTCTCTACCGCCGTTAATACCAACAATATACAGATCATAATACTGGATTCGTTCTTCGAAATTCTCGTTGCGGTTCGAACTGAAAACCACACTCTTGCCGTCCCAAGAAACGTTGGGAAATTCATCACCATTACGGCCAAAAGTCAGTTGTTTCATCTTCTTCGATCTGATATTCACCTTCCAGATGTGCTGTTTCTCCTGAGGCAGCACTCCCCGGCCGTCAAGTTTATACCACATGCTTTTTATATGGTGGTAAAGAGGGGGCTTGTCCTTTTCCGGCACCCGCGCCTTGTCCTCTTTCTTCTCTGTGAACTCACACACGATATGCCTGCTGTCCGGAGTCCAGTCATAGCTTCCAAAGAATCCCTTCGCTTTTGTCACCGCATAAGCCTCGCCGCCATCACTGGGTATCGCCCACAGATTCTGCTCATCCTTGTCGGTCAATATGAAAGAAATCAGTTTCCCATCCGGTGACCATTGCGGGTTTCTAATGCTTTTCTCACCCCTGACAAATTGCCGGATCTTCCCCGTTTCATCAGCGACCTGTAGATTCGAGTAATATTTGTTTTTCTTCCTATCCATCCACTCAATAGCATAGGCTACTCTCTTACCATCCGGGGAAAGTGCTATTTCCCTAAGAAACTGCAGCCTGTACAAATCATCGATTGCCACGTATTTCTTTTTCATGACGATTCCTTTCTATTTTTTAACAACTCAGAAGCTGCCGGAAATTCCTCCCAGGTTTGTGTAACCACTGCAGAAGTTCAAAAGCACTATCAAGTTTTGGGTTACCCGCGATAGCCTTTTTCACATACTTGAGCGACTGTTCATATTCGCGCTTCCTCCTATGACACTCGGCAAGACCGTATAAGGTTAAAGGATTGTCTCTGACGCTATGCAGAGATGTTTGCAGGTGCTCGATCGCTCTGCGATGGTCGCCGGCCAGTAGGTAGGCAAGCCCGATGCGCTGGTTGATAAATGGATCTTGCTGGTCAACGCTCAGCGCCTTTATGAAGCAAAAAAAAGCACCGAGTTTGCCAATGCCTTTATACGGGGTGAACAATTTCTGAACCAAGTTTATTCTGACTTTGAGTAGCACTTCTCCTCTCATTAACCACAGCATCGCGTCTTCTTCCTTCTCGACCGGGACATTGATTATTGCCTTGGCATCATCAACATCCCCGGCATATGCAAGGGCGAATGCTTTGGCCGAGGAAATCAACCTCGCATCGTCTAGCAGTTGACAGCCCTTGTCTGCCCAGTAGATCGCGCCATCGTAATGGCCGGTATCTATGAGTATTCTGATCTGTCCGACCCATGCCGAGATCTCTTTTCTATCCGCATACAGTACTTGTGCGTAGTATTGCAATCCATCAAGATAATGCCCGTGGAAATAGCAATCCTGTGCTTTGCTCAACAGCTTCTTGATAGCTAGCTGGGTGCCTGAGATAGAATCATGTTCATGCGTGTACTTTGACACGCCGAGCATGAAGTCATCGAATGCCTTTTCCCCATGAAATGGCAGATCAACTCGGGCAAAAAAGGTTCTTCTCATCTACCAATTTGTAAGTATATTGGTCACCAGTCTCTCGGCTGTCTTCTTCGCTGCTTCCCTGATGGCCTGTTCCTCATCGGTCTCAAACAGCGAATAATCTGATACATCCCCCTCCCAAAAAACTTCGTTTCTCTCTTTGTCAACACAACGCACCGAATATTTGATCGTTATCTTGTATTCAAGAATTGCCTGATCAGAGGTGTAAGTATGGGGGCTCTTCGAATATCCTGTAACACTGCCCGTCAGGATCAGATCAGCGCTGCCCTGATCCACGATGCGCAGGTTTGAACCGCTGCGAAATGCTTCGATCACATTATTTGTCGCGATCTCATCGAGGCCGGCTTTCAGGGTGCGGTTTTCAAAAAAATCAACATAAATCCGCTGCAGGTGAGCAGGCATCAATGACCGCGTCGAGTATCCGCAGCAAGACACGAAAATCAGCATGACCGTCGAGAAACCCATGAAGAGACAGCCTAGCGTGTGCGATGTGATGGTCTTCATGAATATCCTCAGGGTTGGAGGTGCTTAAGCCTGATGTTTGCTTCAGCTCCTATCGGGTCGGCCGTACCTTTCTTTTTTATGAGCGCTTCATAGACCGCCCGCGCCGCATCGATCTCGTCCATGAGTTCCAGGACAACGCCGGTTTTGTATTGGGCGGTGGGTACCCACATCTCATCGTCACCGTGCAGATCAATGATCTTACGGTAGCTGTAGAAAGAACGTGCGAAATCGCCCTTACCGAGATAGGCCTCACCCAGCCAGTAATAAAAACGGGGATCTGACTTGAGGCGCGCAGCTTCACCGATATTTTTGATCGCCTCTTTCACCCGGCCTGCCCGCAGATACGCATAGCCAACATCAAAAAGAATGTCAGCTTTTTCCGCCTCATCGGCCCAGACCAAAATTCTCTGGCCGGTGCTAGTCACACCCGCCCAATCACCTGCTTTTTTGTAGCAGATGAGTTGATTCTTAAGGGCAGCATTCACCAAATTAACGTCCGCGCTCGCCAGTCCGTAGTAATATGCCGCTGAATCAAAAGCTTCCACCAGATAGTTGAGTGTCGCGATTTTAAAAAAAACGTCATGCAACCGCGGGCCTGCTGGATGCTCGGTCACGTATGAATCGAAGCGCTGGCGCGCAGTTTCCATATCATTGTTCAAGAAAGATATGAGCGCCCAGTTATATAACAGCTCATCATTGCCACCGGCTACCTGCACGATTGAATCGTAGTATGCTTGCGCTCTGCTATATTCCTCACGCTCGATCATATAAAGACCGTGGAAGTTGAGGAGCGCGGGGTCATCCTCACCAAAGTAGGACTGATGCAGTGAATCGGCCAACTGCCTGCGCCCGCATCGCGCCAGGCTGTGCGTGTATAGTTTAATTAGAGCAGTATCACCCCGCAGCGCGCCGAAATCCAGCGCGCAAAGCGACTGGTAGTCCTCAGCCCCATAGCGATCCCTGATAAAACCGGAAAGTGCATTGAAATAAAGAGACGAATCAGTGGTCTCATTCATGACCTGCCTGTAAAGAAACCCTGCCTCGTAGTCCATTAGTCTAAGGCATTCAGCGAGTACATAGAGCACAGGTGGAGAACGATATTTTGAGAGAATCAGATTCGTCGCTGCGTTCCCGTGATCTTTGTCCGTGTAGTATTGATACCCTTGCACCTTACGGGCATAGTCCTGCGTGTTGCAGTAGTTCAAGTATCCGGCTATGTTACGTGCTGCATCGTCATACCGACCTGCACTCATCAATAACTGGCAGTAGAGCGAATCAATGTAGTAGTTATCACTGTATTGACGAGTCAAACGTTGCACTGTACCCAGAGTGTCGCTTGATTCGAGCAGGAGAGAATCAAGTAACAGATTTTCGGGCGGTTCTTTGGACACAAGAACCGAATTACCTATCTGAACATACAGCGCGATCTCCTCATCATCCGCCGGTGACAAGCTGACCTCTTTCTTGCACTCAGCAATCGTGAAGAGCAGTTCGGACTTCTGCTTGTATGAGCGTTGCTTTGCCAGCTGGGCTATATATTCTCTGACATTATCATGGCCAAAAAGCAGGGCGATCTTTACGAATCTGTACAGCCCGTCGGTTCCCAGGTCCTTGCTCTTGACCTCCCGGAACTTAAGAAAAGCCCTTATCGTGTCGCCCATCATCAGGTAATTTTCAGTGAGGTACAGATCCCGGGCAGGACCTTCCAGTGTGCTGAGCATCTTGTTCCGCGCCTGATAATCGTTACTCAAGAAAGCGCGTACGACCTTTACCGTGTCATTTTGCGGGCACAGTGCAAAAACATAATCAGCGCGTGATGTTTTCCCAAGTGCTACGAGACCATACCCCAGTTCGCAGAGCAATGAATCAGTGCCGGCAAGATATTCATATTCCTGCAGATAATCCGCGGCTAGAACAAATGCCCCCTTTTCGATAAGCTTCTTCAGCAGAAGATCGAAAACCTCAGAAGCACGCAGGTCATGAGGATAATCGCCAAGAAACCGGGCCGCATACGATATGAAACACAACGCCTCGCCCTTCTCGCTGTGTATTCTTGCTAAGAAATATACCGCATCCCGATGATGCTGCAGGTCATCAGGATTTTCCAGCACGCCCTCAAAGTAAATGCGTGCAAAGACTTTGTCGCCCTTTTCAAATGATCTGTATGCGCGTTCATAATCCGTTTCTTCACCCACCAATAAAACTGACACCAGAGACAACAAGACAATCGGTAACACCGCACGTCTAGCACACATGACCGGACTCTCCTTCCAAGACTTTCTCGAATTCCCGGGCAGAAGCGCACCATGAGAATTTTTCTGACCATTTCTTGGCCGCCCGCGAACAATCGCGCCATTTCTTTTTCTCATCCAGCAGTTCAGTTATACGCGCAGCCATCTCATTTATATCACCATACCGATACAGGAACCCCGTCTTTTCGTGAACGACGACTTCACGCAAGCCAGGTGAATCTGCGCACACGACCGGTGTACTGCAGGATTGTGCTTCGATGGCGGTAAGACCCCACCCCTCCTTGATCGATGGTTGCACAACCACCTGAGCACTATGATAAATGTGGAATTTCTCTTCTTCAGATACAAAACCAGGGAAATCGATATCAACAGCGAGTTTTTGTGCCAGTGACTTCAGGTCATCAAGCGCATCGCCGTCACCCACGATCGTCGCCCTTATCTTCCGGCGCCTGCTGATGAGTGCCACGGCTTGTACAAAATGGTCAATGGATTTGTATGCCTTGACCCGCCCTACATACGCAACAAGATCCTTCGTACGCTTTTCGCTTTTTGACTGTTTCCTCTCCGGGATGCCACTGTTCACGACATATATCTTGCGCTTTACGCCGATCTCCCTGAGATCCTGGGCCGTGCTGTTCGATATCGCTACAAAATTCGTGCGGCGGTATAGAACGCTGACCAGCCTCTCTGTGGCGTAAACATAGGATGCGAAGATCGGATTGGTCTCCCGGTAGATGGTGCCACGAAAAAGATGCATCAGCGTTGGCAGCACCCTCTTGCGCGTAAATGCAGTTGAATAGAAAGGGATCTTGTTCAGATCATCAACCACGATGTCGATATTCTGATGCCGCAGGATCGCCCGCAAGGCCGCCGGCACCAGAAAATTGAAATTTGCGCGCCGTCCGATCCTGTATATCTGAAAACCGTCGATCACTTCACGGCGTTCCTGCCCCGGCGCCCTGCTGCAGAGCAAAACCACACCGTGTCCTTTCTTAATCAAACGTGCGAAGATCTCATAGAGATACACCTCCGCGCCACCCGCGTATGGATTCAACCAATCCTGCCAGTTTACAACGAGAATGTTCATTCGTTTCTGACTAGACTTTTGCCCGCCAGTAGTTCAAAAGGTCCTCAAGGGTCTTGGTTATTTTGATCCTGGGTGACCAACCTGTGAGCGTTGAGAATTTGTGACCGTTGCCCAGGAGCACCGGGATATCTACCTTCCTGACTTTCACTGGATTAACTCTCATCTCAAAACTCTTCTTCGACAATTCCGCGAACATCTTCACCAGCTCGGCTATTGTATGGCCGTCACCACTTGCGATATTGTAGGTCTCCCCTGAGCGGCATTTCTCAACGGCCAGGACATAAGCATCCACAACATCACCAATATTCAAGAACTCACGCTTCGCTCCAATATTGCCTAACTCGATAAGCGGAGCTCGCTTGCCCTTCTCGATCTCGCTGATCTGTTTGGCAATCGTCGGCAGGACAAAGGTCTCTGCTTGTCCTGGACCAGTGTGCGTGAATGGTCTCAGGATCACGCAGTCCAGCCCGTCCGTCAGGTAATCAGCGCATATCAACTCGGCAGCGTACTTGCTGATCGCATACGGGTTTTTGAGGACAACCGGAGCATCCTCCTTCAGATCCTGCCCACCACCATACACCTCGCACGTCGATACGAAGAAGAACTGTATTTTCTTATCGAGGGATCGGGCCGCTTCCAGAAGGTTCGCCGTCCCCGCAATATTTGTGCTGTAGGCTATTGCCCGGTCACGAAATGACCTTGCCACCGAGCTCACCGCGGCGAGATGAAAGATCACGTCGGGCTCATGCTGTTTGACCACTTCAATGGCCAGATCAAGGTTCAAAATGTCCAGCGCAACATACTTACCCTTCTTGGGGATCAACTGCGGCAAACATGTCGCCACTATCTTGTATTGAGATTCACCCAGTGCCTTTATCAAATGTGAACCGACAAAACCCTCGCTGCCTGTTACGAGAATTGTCTTCATTTGATGATCGAACGCCAATAATCCATTAGATCCCGTAGAGTCTTCTCAAAGGGGATCATGGGTTTCCAGCCGGTTGCTTTCTGGAACTTTTCAGGCGAGCCGGTGAGCAATTGCACATCGGACGGACGTAACCGGTCGGGGTCCTGCTCGATCTTCACTTCAACCTTGGTAAGCTCGATCAATTTCTTCAGTAAATCTGCTATCTTTATACCCTTGCCTGAGGCGATATTATACACCTCGCCAGGAGTACCTTTCTTCAACGCCAGGGCGTATGCCCGGACAACATCACGCACATCCGAGAAGTCGCGTACCGCGTCCAGGTTACCTACCTGCAGAACAGGCTGTCGTTTTCCGCGCTCGACCTCGATCAATTGCCGTGCGAAATTTGATGTTACAAAAACCTCGCCACGACGCGGGCCAGTGTGATTGAACGCCCGGGTCCGTACGATCTTCATACCATAACTCTTGAAATACTGGTAACCCAGAAAGTCCTGGGCAACCTTACTCACCGCGTAAGGGCTGAGCGGACGTAAAGGATTATTCTCTGTTATCGGGAGCTCATCAGGATGAACAAGACCATATTCTTCACTGGAACCGGCGATATGTATCATTGGGTTCATTTTCAACCCGCGCAGGCCCTCGAATAGATTCAGTTCACCTGTGATATTTGTATCTATCGTCTCCTGGGGTACACGCCAGGAAAATGGTACATAACTCTGGGCGGCAAGATGGAATATGTGGTCCGGCTTCGACTCTTCGAGAACTGCTTTCATGGCAAAAGCATCTTTGATATCGCACTCGAGTAGTTTTATCTTGCTTTCTATGTGACGGATATTCTCGCGGTTCGACCGCCACTTCACAGTACCGTAGATTTCGTGATCTCCCTCCTCAAAAAAGTAGTCGGCAAGATGACTACCGGCAAAACCTGTGATCCCCGTGATGAGTATTCTCATGTCAACTCCTTATAGTTTGACAAAAAACGGAAGGTAACCAACAGGATCAACTGGCTCGTTACGGAACCTGACTTCATAGTGCAGGTGTGACGATGTTGATTTGCCAGTGGAACCTACAGTACCGATAATCTGCCCCGCAGTCACCCGGCTACCATCCAGCACTTCGATTGAATTCAAATGTCCATAGAATGTCGAGTAGTTCTTATCATGTTCAACAACTATGAAGTTCCCATACAGTGAATCCCATCCTGCACTCTCAACCATGCCCGATGCGGCCGAAATCACCGGTGAGAATTGTGGTGCCGCAATATCAAGACCGAAGTGACCAGGGCCGAATTCCCTGGATACCTGCCCCATGGTCGGTAATAGGGAGGGAATGTTCTCCGGCATTTCCTTGAGCACTTCAATATCTGTATACTTGGGACTGATATCCGTGATCGCTGGCTCAACGACATCGGGAGTTCTTTCAATACCAAGCATCACTTTGATCCGTCGGTTGGTTGCCTCCGCGATACGCAGGTTCTCCCTTATCTCCTCTATCTTCGCGAATTCCCTCTCCAGCTGGGCATTACGTCTCTTTAGCATTTCAGCTTCCATCGCCCTGACGTAAACGGCTGTGTAGTTGAGCGCGCCAACAATAGCTATGATCACCAACGCAATGACAACCGTACCGAAGATGATAATATTTCTTCGCGAAAGAAAATAATGCCGGGAAATGGCCGAATCCGAAGGGCTGACAACTATAGAATAGCCTTTATTCACTTAGCTCAATCCTGTTTTGCATACATGCTCAAGGAGGCTGATCGCACCCTCAACATCATTCAGGTCACATAGCTCATTAGTTGAATGTATATAGCGTGTGGGTATGGACAAAACACCGCTCATCACTCCTTCTTTCACGAGCTGGATGACCGCGGCGTCGGTTGTGCCGTGTTCTAGAACCTCTAGCTGGTAAGGAATATGCATACTTTTCGCATACTCGACCAGTTTATCCTTTACATGAGGGTTAGTAAGGAACGCGCTATCCTTGACCTTTATCGCCACGCCCTTGCCTAGTGATACTTCCATTCGATGTGCCTCTGGTGTATCACCGGTGTCAGTCACATCAACGGCAAGCGCATATTGCGGAGCGACAGCAAAAGCACTTGTCCTTGCTCCACGCAACCCAACTTCCTCCTGTACCGAGAAAACAAAATATATATCATTATTTGCTTTCTTGGCCCGTTTTGCAGTTTCTATGAGACAATAGCAACCGATACGATCATCAAGTGCCTTTGTTGATAACCGCGTCTTGCTGATCCAGACCGCATGCTGAGAAAATGCAGCGACATCACCGAGCCTAACTATCTTTTCAGCACTCTTTTGATCTTGTGCTCCAATATCTATGTACATTTTGTCGAGCTTCGGTCCTGCCTTTGACTTTGATTCGTCTTTCTTAGGTTCGATGCCGATAATACCGACCGTACCGTTCTCAAAAACCACGCGTTGGTTCAGCGCCAGTTCCGGGAATACTCCGCCAACACTGGTGAATCTTAAATACCCCTTCTTGTCGATATAGGTGACGATCAATCCAATTTCATCCATGTGCGCGCACAGCATTATCTTCTCGGCATTTTTCTTGCCACTAGCCGGCGGCTGGTGCGCAATCAGATTGCCAAGTCGATCCGTATGGATTTCAGGACAAATACCCTTCAGTTCTTTCTCGATACGCTCGCGTACTACATGCTCCCGACCTGCCGGGCCATAAATACTGCAGAGATCTTCTATCAAGCCCATAGTTCTCCTTTTTCCATGATCTTGCGGATGCCACATTCGACAAGCCTTATTGCGGCTGCAATGTCTTTCTTGCTGGCAATTGCCATTGGTGAATGAATATAGCGCGCGGGCGTAGCAATGACTGCAGACCTCACACCCTCGCCAACTAAATGCATTGTTCCGGCATCGGTCCCGCCAACCATCGGCCGCTTCATCTGGAACGGGATTTTCTCATACCTTGCAGTTTCTTTCAGGATTCCCACCAGTTTCTGATCGCACACCACAGAGCGATCGGCAATGGTTATTGCCGGCCCCTTACCGATCACCGGGTACTGCGCGATATCCTTTTCAGTTGGCCACTCGCCTGAGGAGGTCGTATCGATGGCAAGCGCGATGTCCGGCTTTACCCGGTACGCGGCAATCTTCGCGCCTCTGAGCCCAACCTCCTCTTGCACTGTAAAGGCGTAGCAAAGCGGCATATCCGTCTTTTGAATCAGCTGCAATAGGATATAGCAGCCGATACGATTATCAAATGCTTTACCACACACTAGATCACCGTTCTCACGAAATTCTGTATCAAAAGTCGCATAATCACCGACCTTGATCATCTTGGCTGCCTCTTCTCTCGAGCTTGCGCCGACGTCGATGAAGAGGTTCTTCGTTTCAGGCACTTGCTTCAACTCATCATCCTTGGCCAGATGAATGGGTTTGTGCCCAATCACTCCACATACTCTCTCCTTACCTATTATTACCCTCTTTGCCAGCAGCACATTCGGCATTATGCCAATGGCCTGAAACTTGAGCAGACCTTTCTTTTCAATACCTGTGATCATAAGCCCAACCTCATCCATATGAGCGGCTAGCATGATCCTTGGCTTCTGTGATTTCCCCTTTCGGGCGATAAGATTACCGTAAGGATCCTCGATTATCTCCGCAGCATATTTTGCTATTTTGCTCCTCAGATAATCTCTGACCGAGCCTTCATCACCACTCACCCCTTGCAGTTCGCAGAGTTCCTTCAACACGCTTAAATTATAGTTAATTACCTATTTTTGTCAACATACGAGCAGAAAATCGGTTCTAGCCCTCTTGACAATAGGCCAGGCTCTCGTATACTCATAGCAGGTAATGCGAGGGTAAAATGATACCTATGATTTGTGTTTTGGCCATCTATGGCTATGTATACGAAGATAGCGACAGTCTGATCGTCGATAATGACACTCTGACCATATGCAGCAGCCACCAGTATGCTGTGCTAGTGCATATCAGGAATAATGCACAGCTTTTCGTGCGCAGTGCGACCGGCGCTACGGATTCTACGGGCTGGCTGGAACTGGACGCACCGCACATCAACATAACCCATTCTTCAACGCTGCTCGGCTCAGAACGAGGTCACAAAGGTGGCTATCTGAACAACCACCCCTGGGGTTATGGACCAGGCGGCGGTAGTGCAGGTGGTGTGAGCGGTGGTGCTGGCGGCGGCGGGGCCTATGGTGGAAGCGGTGGAGCAGGAGGCGATATTTACGGCGGAGCTGGTGGAGTTGTCTACGGAGGTTTGGCAGATACGCTTATCCAGATGGGTTCGGGCGGCGGTGCTGGACGTCTAAGTGTAGTCGACGGTGCGGGCGGCAATGGCGGGGCTTCGGTTTCACTGCATGGAACCGTGGTCGAGATCGATTCCTCGGACATTCTCTTGCTTGGGCAAAGAGGAACTGACGGCTCAGTAGAAGCTGGCGGCGGCGGGTCTGGTGGCGGTCTGTTGATCTGGGCAGACACGGTTTCGCTGCACGAGGTGACGATCAATGCAACTGGTGGAAACGGTGGTGACGCATCATTTGGAGGCGGTGGTGGTGCCGGCGGCGGACGCATAAAGATCTTATACTCCGCAGTACTAGACACTTCCAGCACAATTCTCTTCGCAGGGGGCGGCAACGCCGGTAGTGGCACCTACGGGACTCCTCAAGCCGGTATGGCTGGCACAATATACATCGGAATACATACAGGGATACACGAAACCGTCCCTGAACCACTCCATACCCTCACGGTCAAACCAAATCCAAGCCAGGGTGTCATGTGGCTGCAAACTTACCGCTGTCCAACTGACATTCATATTCATGACTGCGCTGGTAGGAAAGTGAAAACAATCAGTGTAATCAGGGGAAATGAAATGATCGATTTGCGCGACCTGCCGCCCGGTGTGTATTTCGTGAGCGAACCACCCGTAAGCCACCGGCCGAGCAAACTGATCATCACCCGTTAGTGTTTGCAATCAGACCTCGCAAGAATCTGTTCATTGCCGTATGCTGACCATTAAGTGCGCAAAGTGTAAGCGTAAGCTTTTCCGCTACCTTAAAATCGGCAAGGGACGCGTTCTGCACTGCTGGAAGAACCGCGTTATAAAAGATTGCAGCATGCGCGAGGGCAACAAAGTACTATGCAAATGCGGTAACCTCATCGGTGTCGAAGAAGAGAAATACATAAAGATGCGACAATCTTCATTCTTCAGTACCGGGACCAAGGTTTAGGAGGTTCTTACTAGTCTCTTGCAATAGAGCGATATATATGTATAATATCTATGAAAATCAGTAATATAGTCGCTGATCAATATAACGGTTTCTTGTTGATGAATTTCAAAAGCCAACTTAGATTTCAAGGAGGATAATAAGATGGACACAAGAGTCAGTGATTTTCTCAAAAAACGGCTAGGAGATGGAGGTTTTAAGAAACTCTCACGGATTGACAACCCTGACCTGCATGCTTTTGTTGCAAAGTACATCGAGCACTGCAATCCCGACAAGGTCTTTGTGTGTACAGATGATCCCGCCGACCTCAAATATGTCCGTGAGGCGGCAATAGAGAATGGCGAGGAAACACCGCTTGCAACTGAGGGTCACACGATCCATTTCGACAACGCCAAGGACCAAGCGCGCGACAAAGAACACACGCTCATTCTGGTACCAAAAGGTATTGACCTGGGGGCGACGATCAAGACCGGGGACCGTGATGAATGCCTCAAAGAAGTTCACGAGATCATGAAGGATATCATGAAAGGCAGGGAAGCCTACATCAGATTCTTCTGCCTCGGACCGACCGAATCGGAATTCTCCATTCCCAGCGTACAGATCACCGATTCTGCGTATGTCGCTCACAGTGAAGACATCCTGTACCGCCAGGGATTCGAAGAATTCGTGCGGCAAGGTAGAAATGCGAAAATCTTCAAGGTCGTGCATTCGGCTGGCGAGCTAGATGAACGTAAGACAAGCAAGAATTTGGACAAACGACGCGTATACATCGACCTTGAGGATAATCTTGTTTACAGCTGCAACACTCAGTATGGCGGTAATACAATCGGTCTGAAGAAACTGTCGATGCGACTCGCCATAAAACGTGGGTCCAAAGAGGGATGGTTGACCGAACACATGCTTGTGATGGGCGTGCACGGCCCCAATAACCGGGTCACATACATAACCGGTGCATTCCCTTCGCTCTGCGGCAAGACATCTACGGCCATGCTCGACAATGAGACGATCGTCGGTGACGATATTGCATACCTCAGAAAGAAGAACGGCGAGGTCCGCGCAGTGAATGTTGAGAAGGGTATGTTTGGTATCATCCAAGGCATCAACTCGGAAGATGATCCGATCCAGTGGAAAGCACTTCATACTCCGGGCGAATTGATCGTTTCTAATGTGCTCGTGACACCGGAAAAGGGAATACATTGGATAGGAAAAGATGGTGAAGTCCCGGCAAAGGGTCAAAATCATTCAGGCGAATGGTTCAAAGGCAAGAAAGACGACAAGGGCAATGAGATCCCGCCTTCTCACCCGAACGCGCGTTTCACACTGTCTCTCGAGAACCTCGAAAATCTCGATAAGGCACTGCATGATCCAAATGGCGTCGTCATCGGCGGCATGGTGTATGGTGGCCGCGACTCGGATACGTGGGTACCGGTCGAAGAATCATTTGACTGGGCACATGGCATAATCACCAAGGGTGCTTCACTCGAATCCGAGACAACCGCCGCAACCCTTGGTAAAGCCGGTGTCAGGAAATTCAACCTCATGTCCAACCTCGATTTCTTGTCCGTTCCAGTAGGCCAATACATACAGAATAACGTTGATTTTGCCAAAGACCTGAAAAAGACACCACTCATCTTCTCGGTGAACTACTTCTTGAAGGACAAGGACGGCAATTTCCTCAATGCGAAGACGGACAAGAAAGTATGGTACAAGTGGATGGAGCTCAGGACACACAATGATGTCGGAGCGATCGATACACCGACCGGACGCATACCCAAATACGAAGATCTCCTGAAGCTTTTCAAAGAAGTACTGAACAAGGATTACAGCGAGGAAGAATATAAGAAGCAATTCATGGTCCGCGTGCCTGAGAACCTGGCAAAGATCGACCGGATAAAGGAGATATACGAGACAAAGGTCAGCGATACGCCCAAAATGCTATTTGACGTTCTCGAACAACAGCGTAAGCGGCTTCTCGACGCTCAGAAAAAACATGGCGATTATATAGCACCGGACAAACTCGCATAAAAGAAGATCGTTTACAGAAAAGGCCGGCATTTGCCGGCCTTTTCTATTCCCGGATATCAAGACTAAAACTATCTGAGCATGACAATGGGAATTCTTTCTGCGCCCATCAGATCAAAGAAACTCACGAAATAAACACCCGCAGGTAGCCTATGTCCAGTATCGTCAGTGCCGTCCCACGTAACTGATGACTGATAACCGATGACAGATGACCGTTCTAGATTTCTGACCATTCTGCCGCTCACGTCATAGATCCCCACCGCAAATACCTGCTCAGATTTCTTGATTCCGTTATCTGGTATCTGGTATCGGATATCAGTCTGGTAGTGGAACGGATTCGGTGCTACCGTAATACCTATTTGATGATCTGTCGTCAGCTGGGTGGTTTCATTGACCGACGTATTAGTTACCGGTATGGAATCAAGATGGGGGATCATGTTGCGCGCGGTTACGGTCAGCTGCATGTATCCAGGCACAAGCGTGTCGAAATTAAAGACGATCGCACCATAACTGTCAGTATATCCATATTCATACACTAACGTATCCAGCAGGACGCATACAAGAGCAGACTCTAAAGGCACCTCCTGATGATCGACTTGAACGACCAGTGAATCATCTGTCAAGGACAGTTCAGGAGCGTATGCTACTTGTAGTGGTTTTGGTGTTGCGGTCCAGATCTCCATTGCCGGGTCGCCAACGGTTGTGAATCCACGGTATTCAGTTGTACTATTGTAGAGGTTGTAGACGTTCACTCTTCCCCCCTCGCAAGCCTCGCCGAATGTCCGTTTGTGATCCTGAAATAGAGCATTGAAGAAACCCTTACAGACCGCACTCCTGAGATGAGCGATACTGAAGCCGCTCGTCGTCGTGGCGAAATAGCCAGCACCGCCCCTGGGCAGAGTTGGCGAGCCGGTCAACAGCCATCGTTCAGCGGTTGCGGGCGATGATCCGGTACCGAGCGTACCGCAAGTGCAGGAAAGGACGATCGGCAGCTTCGTGCCGTTCTGCGTCTGGTTAGGCTCAACGGAGAATGGATAATCCCAGTTATTCGTACCAACTCCGCGGTAAAGGACAAATGCCCGGCCTTGATTGACCCTGTTGATGACTGTCGCTGCATTATCGCCCAGCAATTCGGAAAGCGTGTCAATGGTGTTATACCCGTTTGCCAGCATGAGATTCTTAGCATGCCGGATATCACTCCAGTAAATTGAATCATCCCCGTACGGCGGAGGCGGATATGTCCAATAATCCTCATTCACGATCAGACATGCATTTATGAACCATAGTGAATCACTCAGGTCAGGCGTTTTCTCGTACAGCAGTATCTTGTTGACTACGGTCTGTGCCTCAGTAGTGTTATGTACGGTCAAACGGCCGGAAAGTATTTCGTTGAAGATATCCGCATCCATATTAGTATAGTAGTTGTCTGAGTAAGCCTGATCCCATCCAGAACCAAAGAGATAGAATGGCAAGTAGCTGGGAGCGCCCACAAGTAAAAGGAATTCCGGCTGTACTTCCCAGTTGTTATATGCATCAACAACATAGTTGCGGATCTGCGCTGTGCCGGATCCGATCTCGGAAAGTTTCACGATTTTGGTTCTCAAACCCTTTCTGTGTTTCCATTCGGCAAGGGGCAGGATGGCATCATAGAAATTATCATGCGCAATGATCAAATATCGGGCACCACTCTCCTGCGCAAAGATAGCGGTACAAGAAATAATCAATAACAACAAACCTTTCTTCATGTATCTCCTTCTGTCTGTTTAATTATAGCGAGAAGCTGGACATTAGCAAGTGCCAAATCCACTGCCCTTGAATTTGAATGAACATGGCGACCAATGTCCGGCCACCTTGAGCAGACGTCAAAAGAACGTACGTCTCTCTCTGTGTCATAAAATCCAACGTATGCGGATGATATGACCGCGTTCTTTTCTATGTATTTATTGACACTCCGCTCAATCATGCTATAATTTATGTAATGATTTCGACACGAAGCGTATTTTCCCAGACAATCTAAGGAGGTAACGAACATGTCAAACAGAAAGATCGACGATTTTATCAGAGAACGTGAGCAATTGATCAGAAACATGTCCGATTATTGCGGTCAGGACGCGAAGCGGTTCTTTCATCTTGATTCGCAAGTGTACAAGGCCGGCGCCCTGCCAGCGAAAATGAAGGAATTGCTCGGACTCGTTGCATCGCTCGTGCTACGGTGCGAAGAATGTATTAACTTCCACCTGATCAATTGCTACGAACAGGGCATAACAGACAAAGAGCTCGCGGAAGCATTGACCATCGGACTCATTGCGGGTGGGTCAATAACCGTTCCCAATCTCCGCCGTGCCTATGCTACATGGGACGAACTGAAGAAGGGTATACCAGATGAAATCTGATTTCACCGATTCCAGAAGGTGGTACTCAGAAAAAATGCTGCAGGATGTCGCAAGAGCACTAATAAAACGCGATTTCAATGCAACGTGCATCGCCACCGCTGAACAAGTTGTTGAAGAATTGCTGAAGTCGATACCGAAAAGCGCATCGGTCGGCATTGGTGGTTCAATTACAATCAGGGAACTGGGAATAATTGAGAGATTAGAGCAAAGGGGTACTGAAGTTATCCATCACTGGAGAAAGGACATTCCCAAAGAACAGGATCGCGAAATCAGAAAGAAAGAAGGCCTTGCTGACTATTACCTCACGAGCGCCAATGCCATTACCAAGACTGGCGACATCATAAATATCGACGGCATCGGGAACCGCGTGGCGCACATGATATATGGACCGGACAATGTATTCATCATCGCCGGACATAATAAGATCGTCTCGCACATTGACGAAGGCATACTGCGGAGCAAGGAGATCGCGGCGGTCATCAATGCGCACCGGCTGTCAACCAAGACACCGTGCGCGACCACGGGCAAATGTACAGATTGCAATTCACCCGGCCGGATCTGCCGCGTGACCACGATACTACAATATCGACCGTGGCAGACCAATATACACGTCATGCTGGTCAATGAGGTCCTCGGATTCTAAATGAAGATCGGCTTTGTGCAATTCAATCCGGTATTCGGCAAGAAGCATGACAACTGCATAAAAGTCCAGAATCTCCTGCAGAGTGTGAAGTCTGACGTCCTTGTGCTTCCCGAACTCTTCAACACCGGCTATGCGTTCCTCAACAAAGAGGAACTAAACCAACTTGCCGAGCCTCTGGAAGGCGGGACATTCAGCTTCATCCAAGATCTGGCAAAGCAGAACAAGTGCGCAATTGCCTATGGTTTTGCTGAAAAAGACGGTCACGCCAATTACAACTCAATGGTCTTTGTCGCACCGACCGGCATGTTGGCACACTACCGCAAATCACACCTTTTCTTCGAAGAGAAATTCCTGTTCCGCCCCGGCAACACCGGGTTCGATGTATTCCAGTACCGAGGGGTGAAATACGGCATGCTCATATGCTGGGATTGGATATACCCGGAGGCAATGCGGACCCTGGCATTGAAGGGTGCACAGGTTATTCTGCATGCGGCAAACCTCGTCACCCCTTATTGCCCGGACGCAATGATCACGCGGGCTATAGAAAACCGGGTGTTCATTGTCACGGCCGACCGCGCCGGCGACGAGATACGGGACGGTAAGGATTTCCATTTCATCGGCAAAAGCCAGGTCGTCGCACCCGATGGCGAGATCCTGACAAGGCTTGCTGAGGAAGCACGCGCGGCCGTGGTTGAAATCGACGCCGGTCTTGCCATGGATAAAAGAATGAACCCGCATAATGACCTCATGAGGGACCGCAGAGAGGAACTCTACTTCAAGTAACACAAACATCACACTGACCGTTTCACTTTAGATAATACATTGACGAAAGCCCGTTGTGACATTGACAAGAGCACGTTTTCATCTATAATGCAGCAAATGGCAAATAACATCGCCGATTTGATCTTGTGTGAGAAGTGCGGTGCCGAAAATAAGAAAGGTGTATCCCACTGCACGACATGTAGCAACGAGCTGTATCGCGATTACTACAAAGGCCTTCAGCTGCGAAACATAGTCATCACGCTCGGACTATTTCTACTGCCCTTCATCGTCTTTTCATATATCATCAATTTCGAGACAACGCGCCACCTTGAAAATCAGGTAAAACAGAACCTCAGCTACTCAGTCGACGTTAATCTACGAGTTATCAAGGCCTTCCTTGAAGAAAGAAAGCGGGATCTTTTTTCTGTGGCAAACGTGGACGTCGATGATCTGAGTGCGGTGAGATCTCGGGCATCCTTTTACAGACGCTTCGTACAAGAAAAAACTTCGTTTGATTTCATAGGCATCGCGGATCTAGGCGGCGCGATCGTATACGCAACAAACGGTTTGAAGGGAAATATCGGTCAAAGTGTCTATTTTCAAGAAGCAGCTCATGGTGACTTCTATAGCAGCGGGATATTCTATTCTGACCTGCTCGATACGACAGCAATGCTGATATCGGTACCCCTGATGAATCAAAGGAATGAGATAGCAGGTGTGCTCTTTGCCTCAATCTCAATGAGGACGTTCTACGATCTCATACTCGATCTCCGTATTGGCGAGACAAGCGAGATTTTTCTGATTGATGACAGTGGAGTTTTTCTCTCACCGTCGAGGCTGGGAGGCAAAGTCCTGCAGGCATTCGGTCACTATGAGAGTGACCCTAATCCACACACTGGAGACGTGGGTATCACTATTCATCGTGATTACCGCGGCGAGAAAGTGATCTGTGCATTTGAAAGATTCAATGAACTTCGTGGCTATCTGGTATCGGAGATGGACGTGCGCGAGGCACTCGCTCCTGTGGCGCGTCTGCGGACAGTGATGCTGTATATCTTCCTGATCTTTGGCGGTTTCCTGTTTTTTTCCTCGATCTTCTTTTCCAACCAAATCACCAATTCGCTAAAGAATCTCACAAGCGCTCTCAAATCCGCATTAGACGATGCAAGACACAAAAAGGATACGATCGACACGATCAACATCGAACTGCGCAAGCGTCTGTGTGACTGTCAATCTTTAAGCGAACGCCTTGGCACATCAGAGGAATATATCAAGAACATAATCAACAGTTTGTCCAGCGGCGTCATCGCCATGGACAGCGACCTGAGAATCACTTATCATAATGATGTTGTCAAGCAGCTCTTCAATGCACCGGACATGGCAATGAATGCCTATTTGTACGATGCACTGCCAACATTCGAAAACGATGCGATCAAGAAAGAAATCAGCGCAGTATTGAAGAACCGGAAGTCTTTTGTTCTAAAGAGAATCGCATTGTACATAGGAGAAACTGAACTGGCGCTCCGGTTATCGGGTTTCCCAATGGTGAGTGAAAATAGTGTCTCTGGTGTAACGCTGTTGATAAGCGACATAACAAGCGAAGAGAGATTGCGTGATCAATTGGCTGATTACGAAAAACTATCTGCGCTGAGCCAACTCGCCTTGGGCGCAGCGCATGAGATCAATAACCCTTTGCTTGGAATAACATCTTATATTGAATTGCTGATCGAGGATGAGAAGGATATCGAGAAGAAAACCCAGGCAAAACAGGTGCTGGACAGCGCCTATCGTATCTCTGAGACGGTTAGGGGGTTGTTGAACTTCGCACGTCCATCGCCACCATCGTTCACGAAGATCAGCATTAACAAACTCATATCTGAGACCATGTCGTTTCTAAATCATCAACCCTTATTCAAGAGGATAAAAATAGTAACCGCGCTCGCAGATTCCGTGCCTCAGATCACCGCAGATGCCAACCAAATAAGACAGGTTTTGATAAATATCTTCCTTAATGCGGCTCAGGCCACACCCAAAGGAGGAACAATAACAGTTGCCACAGAGAAAGTGAAGTTTGAAGATTATGTTGTTATTAAGGTTACTGACACCGGATCAGGTATTTCAAAGGAAAATCTAAGACGCGTTTTCGATCCTTTCTTCACCACGAAGAAGGGTGAAGGAACTGGATTGGGTCTCAGCATAAGTTACAGCTATATCAAGAGCCACAACGGACGAATATCAATCAGCAGCACAATCAACGTTGGCACCGAAGTGACGATCCGATTGCCGATAAGGCAGCCCAGCAGAATCAAATCTGAGGTCTTAGAATAATGGCCGTGTCAATTCTAATCATCGACGACGAAGTGGTCACCCTCAACAATCTGAAGCGGGCCCTCCAGAGAGAGGGATACGAAATTTTTCTCGCTGACTCAGGCGAAACCGGCCTTGAAGTCTTCAAGCAAAACCGTCCCAATCTGGCACTCGTGGACCTAATGCTCCCGGGCATTGACGGCATTGAAGTTCTGAAACAAATAAAGAGCGTCGAACCCAACACTCTCGTCATTATGATCACCGCGTACGAAATAATCGAAAAGGCTATCGAGGCGATGAAAATGGGTGCTTATGACTATCTGATGAAACCATTCAAGATCAGTGAACTTAAATCAAGTATTAGCCGGGCTCTCGAACTGCAATCGCTGCGCGTAAGGGTCTCAGAAACGGTTGAAACCGAAAAAGGAAAATTCTATTTTGACCGTATTGTTGCTGAAAGCAAGAAAATGGCCGATTCGATACGGACCGCGCGTCGCGTCGCCCCTCTGGAAAAAACCACGGTCCTGATAACGGGAGAGAGCGGTGTCGGCAAAGGTCTGCTTGCCCGTGCAATACATTACAATAGTCCCCGTGTTGATGAACCCTTCATTGACATCAATTGTGCTGCAATTCCGGAAAACCTCATTGAAAGTGAACTCTTCGGCTATGAACCTGGGGCGTTTACCGATGCCCGGCGCCGCAAGATCGGACTTCTTGAGAAAGCAGACCACGGAACAGTATTGCTTGATGAAATTGCTGATATGCCTCTCCCCCTTCAAGCAAAAATACTCAAAGTACTTGAGGAGCAGTCATTCACCCGTCTTGGCGGTACGAATCTGATCAATATCGATGTACGCATCATAGCTGCAACCAACAAGAACCTCAAGGCAGAAATGGAAGCCGGCGACTTTCGTGAGGATCTCTTTTACCGGCTTAACGTCGTACCGGTCGCAATCCCTGCATTGCGTGAACGGCAAGAAGACATCATCCCGCTTACGCTCGCCTTTATCGAAGAGTTCAACATTGAACTCCATCGCTCATACAGAGGTGTTTCCGCCGATGCTGCACGTGCGCTGCGAGAATACGAATGGCCGGGCAATGTACGTGAACTCAAGAATATCATCGAAAGGATTATGGCTTTACACGAGGCTGAAGAGATATCAATTGAATATCTGCCTATTGAAATCACCGCGCCAGCACTGACCATACCCGTCATCAAAGACAGCATTGGGCGAGAACAATGGGTGAGCCTCGGCGAATTGGAGCATAACTATATCAAAGAAGTACTCAAAGCCACAGGAGGCAACAAATCCCGTGCCGCGAAGATTCTTGGAATTCATCCAACATCGCTATTCCGCAAGATCAAAAAAAGAAGATAAGAAGAACCTTCATATAATTTCCAAATAATCAATCACTTCTTGCACTATAGCAATCTGCTATATTCTAATGCACAATGCTATACCTTATACAAAAAAAGCCGAAATATCATCATAAATAACAGGCACTGATATTGCATTACTTAACGAAGTAATGGAGGCCACAATGGTCAAAATCAATGATACGAAAGTCAGACAGAAAAAGTACGATCCTTTCATGGAAGCAACCATGCAATATGAGCGCGCTGCCAGCTCGCTCGATCTAGAGCCCTGGATCTACAACCGACTCAAATACCCGGAAAAGGAACTGACCGTCCATATGACAATAACCCGCGATGACGGTAAAGTCGAAACCTATACTGGCTACCGAGTGCAGCACAGCACTGCGCGTGGCCCCGGAAAGGGCGGCATCAGATACAGCCCCGATGCGTCGCTTAGTGAATGTAAGGCACTTGCCGCCTGGATGACCTGGAAGACCGCTGTTCTTGACCTACCTCTGGGCGGTGCGAAAGGCGCAGTTATCTGCAATCCGCCCGAGATGACTGAAAGCGACCTGGAAAAACTCACCAAGGAGTATACTTATTCTATCAAAGACATCATCGGTCCAGACAAAGACATTCCCGCACCTGATGTATGGACAAATGCACGAACCATGGCCTGGATCTGTGACGCCTATAGCCGCTATGTCGGACATTTCGAGCCGGCCGTCGTGACCGGTAAACCCCTTGAAATAGGTGGCTCAAAGGGAAGAGCAGGTGCCACCGGCTTGGGCATGTATTACGCACTATTGGAGGCGTCAAAACACCTCGAATACCCCCTGGAAGGCAAACGCGTCGCTATTATTGGCTACGGAAATGTTGGCTCCTCAATCGCCCAGTTGCTACATAGTTATGGCTGCAAAATCATTGCGATCACGGATATTTACGGTGGCATCTACAACCGAACTGGTATCAACATCCCAGAACTGGACAATTTTGCCGCCAAAACAAAAACGGTCACCGGTTTTGAGCAGTACGATTCAATCACCAACGAAGAATTGCTAGAGTTGAAATGTGAGATCTTGCTGCCTTGTGCAGTCGAGGGTATGATAAACTCAAAGAATGCAGATAAGATAAGAGCAAAGATCATCTGCGAAGGAGCAAATGGACCGACGACAAGCGAAGCGGATGAGATCCTTAGCGACAAAAAGGCCTTTGTCATTCCCGATATACTTGCCAATGCGGGCGGTGTGACTGTGTCCTATCTTGAATGGATACAGGATTTGCAGAAGTATTTCCTCAGTGAGGAAGAAGTCAAGGCACGATGCTACCAGATGATGAATAGATCCTTCTGGGATGTGGTTCGCATTGCAGACAAGTACAAAACCGACATGCGTCAAGGCGCGTACATCCTGGCCGTACAGCGTGTGGCAGATTCCGTCCGCATGTTCGGCAGAATCGGTAGAAATTAATACATTTGACATGTGAAAGAGCCGGGTTTTAATTTTGACCCGGCTCTTTTTTTGCCGGAACACACAATACCCCCTAAACCGCACAATGATCGCAAGACGCAATGAGGCAATTCGTCACCTCACCGTTGACTACGCTCCGATATTGTGTATAATAAGGTCCTCAAAAAGGAGTGACATGAGAATAAACAGGCAAGATCTGGTGAGAATTGTTAGCAAATATCACAACGAAAAATCATCACTTATTGCTGTTCTGCAAGATGTACAAGAGAAATATAACTGGCTACCACCCGAAGCACTCAAGCTGATCGCGGAAAAATTAGGTGTCTCTTTGATGGACGTATACAGTGTCGCAACGTTCTACCGAGCGTTTAGCCTGACACCGAGGGGCAGGCATGTGGTGACGGTCTGTTTAGGCACTGCGTGCCACGTGCGAGGTGCGCCTACGGTAATGGACCGGGTGAGAAGCAAACTTAATATCGAACCCGGTTGCACGACCCCTGACGAAAATTTCACCCTGGAGAGTGTGAACTGTCTAGGGGCATGTGCTCTTGCGCCCATCGTTGTGGTTGATGGAAAATACTACGGGCAGTCTACTGTCCAGAAGGTCGATCAGATAGTTGATCTGTACAAGAAAAAGAAACGTAAGAGAAAAAGTACTCAACGAAAACATCGATAACAAATGATACTCTCCGAGATCCAAAAGCTGCTTCAAGCGGTGCTGATTTCAGAATCGTCTGCAAGCAACCTCGACATAAAATTCGCCAAGGCGTCCGATCTAATGAGTGATGTTCTGGCATTCTCAGAACCATTTATAGACCGCAACACTGTACTGATAACAGGACTCACGAACAAACAGGTGGTGAGAACGTGCGAAATCGCCGGCGTCGCTGCAATCATCTTCGTCCGCGGCAAAAAACCATCGGCTGAAACGATTGACCTCGCAAAGCAATGTGAGATACCACTTATGGCCACCAATCTGAAGATGTTTGAAGCATGCGGTATTCTCTATACAAACGGTATACTAGGTCCAACTCCCAGTGGATAGTCTAAGAACCGGCACCAAGTCTGAATCGCTCCTGAAACAAGAATTCAATATAACGGGTGGCGATTTTGTCAACGCTGGTGAATCTTCTATCAAAATAAGAAACACCCTCAGAGATATAGGCATAGATAGTGACATAATTCGACGTATCGCTATTGCCGCATACGAAGCAGAAATGAATGTGGTTATGTATGCAGAGCGTGGCATAATGCGCATTGATGTCTACCGTGATAAGATCCTACTCGCTATCGACGATAAAGGTCCGGGCATTCAAGATCTTGATCTGGCCATGCAACCGGGTTATTCGACAGCAACTGAAGAGATGCGCGAGATGGGCTTCGGCGCGGGCATGGGCTTGCCCAATATAAAGAAGAATGCCGACACATTCAAAATAACCTCAGAAGTGGGCAAAGGCACGAAGCTGGAAATCAGGATCCTTCTGGATGGAAAGAATGACTGAGAGAACTTTCACCCATTCCGTAAAGGTTGATATACCGAAATGCATTGGTTGTGTCGCCTGTATGAAAGCCTGTCCCACCAAAGCGATAAGAATACGCGAAAAGAAGGCGTTCATCAACTACGACCGCTGCATTGACTGCGGAGAATGTCTAAGGGTATGCCCGCACAACGCCATTGTACCGCTCACAACGCTATTTTCTGATCTGGACCAGTTCAAATTCAAGATCGCTTTGCCTTCGCCTGTTTTCTACACTCAATTTGGGCCAGATGTAATGCCTAATGAAGTTCTTGCGATACTCAAAGAACTGGGCTTTGACCACGTCTATGATGAAGCCTTGGTCTGTGAAATGATTAGTGTGGCCACCGAAGAATACCTCGATGAAAATAAATCACCGAGACCCATGATCTCACCCATTTGCCCAGTGGTAGTCAGACTTATCCAACGCTTGTTCCCCAGCTTATGCAAGAACATTTTACCCCTGGAACCGCCCCGCGAAATTGCAGCAAAGAACCTGCGCGCCGAAGTTGCAAAACAATACAAAATCAAATCAGAAGACATAGGCATCATTCATATCACGCCATGTTCAGCCAAAATGGTCTCGATAAATCATCCCGAGAGTATGGCGAAATCGCACCTCGATGGTGCAATTTCAATTCGCGAAGTATACAATAAAGTCATGATGAAACTCAAACGAAATACGCACATGCTCATGATGCAGACACAAACGCGTATCAGCGGCATCGGGCTTGGTTGGTCTATCGAAGGCGGCGAGATCAGGGGGATGAAATATACCAACTCGGTCTCGGTGTCTGGTTTGCTGGATACGATCCGCATCCTGGAAGACGTGGAATCAGGGAGATTGAAGAACATTGAATATCTGGAATGTCTGATATGTCCGGACGGCTGCATCGGCGGCCCCCTCACCGTGGAGAACCGGTTCGTTGCCAAGAGCAATGTCCTACGCCTGATAAGGCATTTCGGCGGAAAGAAAAGAGTCAACAGTGATCTAGTGAAAAAACTCTACCGGGAGAATTTCTTCTCATTCAAAAGGGCAGTCGAACCGAAATCATTCCCGCCCCTGGATAGGAACCGTAATGTCGCGATCCAGAAGCTTAAACATAAAGAGGACTTGATTAATGAACTACCCGGTATCGATTGTGGTGTTTGCGGTGCGCCTGACTGCAGGACTCTGGCTGAGGATGTCGTGCGGGGTGACGCAAAGTTAGAGGATTGTATATATAAGAGTAAGGAATAAACGGAAGACCCAAAAGACTATGGAGAGAAAAAATGAAATTATCTGAAATCATTAAAAAATGCAATCTCCACGTAGTATGCGGAGAAGATCTCGAGAAAAAAGAAGTATCAGGAGGCTATTCAGGAGACCTACTGAGTGATGTCATGGCGAACAGCAAGAAAGGTGACATCTGGATAACCCTCCAAATCCACCCGAATATTGTGGCCGTTGCCATGCTCAAGGAGCTCGCCGCCATTGTTATAATCAACAAACGTATGCCTGAAGCGGAAACGATCAAGAAAGCAGAAACTGAAGGTCTGTCGATTCTCACATGCGATATGCCCGCCTTTGAATTGGCCGGAGTTCTGTACACAATGGGAGTACGCGGAAAGACCTGATGCTAAGATGCTTGCGAGCAGATCTCCATGTCCATACATGTCTCTCACCTTGCGCTGACCTTACCATGTCGCCGAAACGGGTTATCGAAACCTGCCTTGTCAAAGATCTCGATATTGTTGCCATATGCGACCACAACTCAGCCGAGAACGTACGGGCCGCGATCGATGTCGCGCGCGAGACAAAACTTCAGGTGATCCCGGGCATGGAAATATCCAGCGCAGAAGAGGTTCATATCATTGCCCTGATGCCTGACTACGAGGCAGTAATGTCTTTGCAGGACATGATCTACGAAAACCTCACACCCGGAGAGAACGACGAGAGTATTTTCGGCGAACAAATAATAGTGAATGAACTTGATGAAATTGAGGGTTATAACAAACGCTTGCTGATCAGCGCTACCCTCCTGCCCGTCAGCAAGGTCGTCAACGAAATACATAGCCGCGGTGGATTAGCCATTGCCTCTCATGTCGATCGTGAAGTATACAGTATTATAGGCCAATTAGGATTCATCCCGGAAAACCTACCGCTTGACGCCCTTGAGATCTCCTCTTCAACAACATTGTCTCAGGCAAAAGCGCGCTTCCCGGATATCAAAGCCTACCCTTTGATATCGTCTTCCGACGCCCACTACCTGGATGACATTGGAAAATCAACTTCGCAATTCAACGTTGAAAATCCCAGCCTGGGAGAATTGAGCAAGGCGCTCAAGGGTGTTGATGGCAGAAGCATTGTTGCATAAGACCAAGCATATGGAAGACCTCTCATTACATATACTCGACATTGTCGAAAATTCCATCACCGCTGGCGCGACCGATATCGAAATTGAGATCATTGAAGATATTCAGAAGAACCTTCTGACCATACGAATCAAGGACAACGGCAAGGGCATGGACGAAGATACACGCAAAAAAGCACTCGATCCGTTCTATACGACCAAGAACACAAGGCGGGTAGGTCTCGGATTGTCGATGTTGGCTCAGGCTGCAGAAGAGGCAGCCGGTACCTTCACCATAGAATCTGCCCTGGGTAAAGGGACATTAATCACTGCACGATTCGCATACGACCATATAGACCGTAAGCCGATCGGCAACATGGCGGAAACAATCGCGACGTGTTTGGTAAGCACCGGGGCTGAAGTGAATCTGAGATACTACCACCGCAAGGATGGTAATGAGTTCGTTTTCGACACCAAAGATATAAAGAGGGAGCTGGATGACGTAGCGATAAATACTCCCGATATCATTGCAGTTTTAAAAGGATATATAGAGGAAGGATTGCAGAAAATTAACAAAAGGAGTAACAAATGAAAAAATTGAAGATCGGCGATTTGGAGAAAATACGTGACAAGGTGCGAAGGACCGCAGTCTTGCGTCAAGGTAAATCAAGGGCAAAGATCACCGTACACATGGGAACCTGTGGTATCGCCGCTGGTGCCCGTGAGATATTATCGAGCCTCATGCAGGATATACAAAAGAGAAAGCTGAACGATGTGATAGTCACGACTTCAGGTTGTGCCGGATTATGTAGCAGGGAACCAATGGCAACCGTTGAAATAACCGGCAAGCCGCCGGTGAAATACGTTGACCTTACGAGCGAAAAGATGAAAAAAATACTCGAACAGCATGTCATCAAAGGAAATATCATTAATGAATACGCCCTCGCAATCGGCAGCGAAAGAACACATTGACCGATAACCGATATCTGATATCTGCCAGATGTTATCCGTTATCGGGTCAGCAAGGAGGTTAGTTTGAAACAATATCGCACTCATCTACTCGTATGCGCGGGAACCGGATGTGTCGCAGCGGGGTCATTCGAAATAAAAACGGCTCTGGAAAAAGAGATCGGCCGAAGGAAGTTGCAGAACGAAATCGCTGTAATCTCAACCGGCTGCAACGGCTTCTGTGAGCGAGGACCGATCGTTGTTGTCCAGCCCGAAGGAATATTCTATCAGAAGTTAAAGAAGGAGGATATACCCTCTCTCGTCGAAGAGCATCTTCTCAAAGGGCGTCCGGTCAAGAGATTATTATATGTACCCCCGGCTGAGGCAAGACCGGTGCCAAAAATGATGGATATTGGATTCTTCAAACATCAAAGGCTCATCGTGCTGAAAAACCGGGGACGTATCGATCCCGAGAATATCGAGGAGTATATTGCCTTTGAGGGCTACCAGGCCCTCGAAAAAGCACTCACTACAATGGATCCCGGAGAGATCGTCAAGGAAATCAAAGATGCCGGACTCAGAGGTCGTGGTGGCGCTGGTTTCCCAACCGGTTTGAAATGGGAAATCTGCCGGAAGGTTCCGGGCAATTCAAAATATGTAGTATGTAATGCTGACGAAGGCGACCCCGGTGCATTTATGGATCGCAGCATTCTTGAAGCAGACCCGCACGCGGTCCTTGAAGGCATGACCATTGGAGCAAGGGCGATAGGTGCAACAAAGGGTTTCATATACGTGCGCACCGAATATCCCCTCGCCCTGAAGAGGATAAAGATCGCAATTGAACAAGCCGAGCAATACGGCTTGCTTGGTGCCGACATACTGGGTACCGGGTTTGATTTCTCGATCGAAGTTAAGAGAGGTGCCGGCGCTTTTGTTTCTGGAGAAGAAACCTCGTTGCTCGCCGCGATCGAGGGCAAAATCGGAATCCCAAAGCAACGTCCTCCCTACCCGGTCCATAGGGGTCTTTGGAAAAAACCTACCAACATAAATAATGTTGAAACCTGGGCAAACGTCCCCCATATAATTCTACGCGGTGCAAAATGGTATTCAGAAATCGGCACGGAAGGCAGTAAAGGTACTAAGATATTCTCCCTCGTTGGAAAGATCAACAATACCGGACTCGTGGAAGTACCGATGGGCATAGCAATGAAAGACATAATATACGAGATCGGTGGCGGTATACCAAATAATAAGCAGATAAAGGCCGTACAAACAGGAGGTCCTTCAGGTGGCTGCATACCAAAACGCCTTCTTGACCTGCCGATAGATTACGAAAGTTTGAAACAAGCTGGGTCCATGATGGGTTCAGGAGGCATGATCGTCATGGACGAAGATACTTGCATGGTTGATGTGGCGAAGTATTTCATGAATTTCCTGCGTGATGAATCATGTGGCAAGTGTTTGTCCTGTCGTGAGGGTACACAGCGGATCTGGGAAATACTCGACAAGATAACCAGAGGTAAAGGCGTTCCTGCCGACATCGACCTGCTCGAAGAATTAGCTGTCGCAACCAAAGACGCTTCGATGTGCGGTTTGGGTCAGACTGCTGCAAATCCGGTCCTGAGCACGCTCCAGTACTTCAAGGGTGAATATGAGGCACACATAAAATACAAAAAGTGTCCGGCCGTGGTGTGTAAAGGGATCATTTCCTCACCATGTCAACATACATGTCCTATCGAGACAGAGGCACCACAATACATTGCATATATTGCGCACGGTCAGTTCGAAAAGGCCTATGACATCATCCTGAAGGATAATCCATTGCTTAACGTCTGTGCGCGCGTCTGCCATCATCCATGTGAAGCAAAATGCCGGGCCGGACAAGGCGGCAAGCCGATCGCAATCCGCGCCCTGAAACGTGCTGCTATTGAATACAACAGCGCAAAGAAACGGACGCACAAGAGACTAAAAGCCTCAGGAGTAAAGATAGCAATCATCGGCTCCGGCCCTTCGGGGCTAATGGCCGCTTATGATCTGGCGCAAAAAGGATACGCACCGACTATTTTCGAAGCGCTGCCCGCAGCCGGAGGCATGCTTGCTATTGGCATCCCGGATTACCGCCTTCCTAAGAAAGCACTCGTTGAAGATTTAGACCGAGTTGCAAATGCCGGTGTAGAGATAAGGACCGGACAGAAGCTGGGTAAGGATTTTTCCATCAAAGATCTGTTCAAACAAGACTACCGGGCAGTTTACATTGCGGTTGGTGCCCACAAGAGCATAAAGCTGGGCATACCAAAAGAAGATTCAGCAGGTGTAGTACCGGCAATGGAATTTCTCACCAAACACAGTCTCGGCGAAAAAACCGCTATCGGGGTGCGGGTCGGTGTCATTGGCGGTGGCAATTCAGCGGTCGATGCTGCGCGCGTCGCTAAACGACTGCCAGCCGTAAAAGAGGTTACGATCATTTACCGTAGAACCAGAAATGAAATGCCCGCATACGCCGAGGAAATCGAAGACGCTCTCGAGGAAGGAATCAACATCCAATTCCTTACTGCGCCAACGGAAATTGTGACCAAGGACGGCCGTATCACCGGCGTAAGATGTACACGTATGGAACTCGGCGCAGTTGACGAAAGCGGACGTCGCAGACCCCTCCCGATCAAAGGTTCGGATTTCCTCGTCGAACTCGACACGCTTATTTCGGCGATCAGCGAGCAACCGGATCTATCATTCCTTAAGAAAGACCACGATTTCGAGATCTCAGGTTGGAATACTTTTGTCGTCAACAAAGAGACACTAGCAACCAACGTTCCTGGGATATTTGCTGGCGGCGACGCCATCCGTGGCCCGAGTTCGGTCATCGATGCAATGGCCGATGGCAAGAAGGTAGCCAAAGCCATAGACCAGTATCTAAGAAATGGAGAGATCAAATTCGAGTACAAGGTTACCAGACCCTCTGTCTATGTAGAGCCGGCAAAGCTTACGGTTAAAGAAACACTAGAAAGCACGCGGCAGGATACAAAGAAACTTGAAGTGGGTAAACGTAAGCAAAATTTCAATGAGGTGGACCTGGGTCTCAGCAAGAGCGGGGCGATATGTGAGGCAAAGAGATGCTTGCGCTGTGACCTTGAAGTTAAAGATGAAGATGAAAAGGAGCAAAAATGATCAATTTCATTCTCAATGGTCTCGAAGTCCAGGCCCAAGAAGGCTCCACAATACTCGAGGCATGTAAATTCTACGGCATCGAAATACCAACCCTATGCTACTACGAAGGCCTTTCTCCATATGGTGGCTGCCGTTTGTGCCTTGTCGAAATCGGCAAAGGCGAAAATAGTAAACTGGTCAGCTCTTGCACTTATCCCGTAGAGGAAGGGCTCATCGTACGTACTAACACAAAGCGTATCGTCAACGCACGCAAGATGATGATTGAACTTCTCATTTCGATAGCTCCACAATCCAAGACAATACAGGACCTTGCATCCAAATTTCATGTAACTACGGTTCGCTTCCCAGTTCGGCATGAAGACTGTGTGCTCTGTGGCCGCTGTGTCCGTATGTGCAAGGAGCAAATGCAGGGTGGTGCGATCGGTTTCACGGCACGTGGCAACAAGAAGAAGATCGAAACACCATTTAACGTAAGATCCGAAGAATGTCGGTTGTGCGGTGGTTGCATCTATGTCTGCCCTGCGTGCCAACTCCGCTGTCAGGGCCCGGATGCAAAAACTGACCTGTGCAGCGGCTGTCTTTCTCTGGAGCCCACATGCATTGAAACGCACGACGACTACCAATGCTGGATGGGCACCACCGGCGATTGCGGCACATGCGAAGGAAGACCGGACCAGATCAAGAAACAGATGCCCGATGACAGATGACGGATGACTGTATGAAAACAAAGCAAGAGGCAGGATATAGGAAGTTAAAAGTGTATCAACAAGCACACAGACTTGCGTTAGAAATACACAAGATTTCACTCACTCTACCTAAATTCGAATTGTTCGAAGAGGGAAGCCAAATAAGACGATCATCTAAATCAGTTTCAAGCAATATTGTCGAAGGTTATTCTTTACGGCATTACAAAAACGAATACTTGCGTTCTCTGTCCCCGGCATACGCCTCTTCTCAAGAAACAATTGAGCATCTAGATTATTTATATGAAACTGGATCAATCAAGAACGTAGAGTCATGCAAGAGATTACATGAGGAGTACGATGATCTCTGTGGTATGCTGTTCAATTTGATCCAGTCTGTGCACGAAAAACATGAAACAAATATATTCGACAAACAGACTGATGACTAACAAGGCATATTTGATCAGATATCTGATATCTGTCATCGGTTATCGGTAACGAAAGGAGAAAAAATGCCTTCATTATCAAGAATGAATGCTTCAGCGGCAACGTTAACAAAAAACAGGACTGAAGATTCGATTGTTCCGTTGAGCGGAATGTGTGTTACGTGTGTGGATGGTTGCATAGGAATGTGCGAAATAGGCAAATCTGCGTATCGCGGCCACGAGGTCATATATCCCCAGCCGTTCGGTATCCTTACCGCAGCTTCTGAGAAAAACTACCCGGTCGACTACTCACATTTCAACATCATGGGTACTGCAGTGGGCGCCATCGGCATCGAACCCGATCCGGACAAAGCGATATTCCCAAATGTCATGCTCGAGCAGAAGATCGGTGCCAAGAAAGAGATCAAACTAAGATTCCCGACAGTTGTGCCGGGACTAGGCTCGACCAACGTCGCAAAAAACAATTGGGAAGGCTTGGCCATCGGTGCGGCGCTCTCCGGCATAATGCTGACCATAGGAGAAAACGTCGTTGCCATGGACATGGAGAGCGAAATAAAAGATAACAGAATACTCCGGGCTCCAGATCTTGAGGAACGTGTGAAACTATACAAAGACTGGCAAAGAGATGGCTACGGCATGGTCATTGTCCAGGCAAATGTCGAAGATACAAGGCTTGGTGTCCAGGAATTCGCGATCCAGAAACTCGGCGTTGAGGCAGTTGAATTGAAATGGGGGCAGGGTGCCAAAGACATCGGCGGCGAGGTGAAGATCAAAGAACTCAAGAAAGCCCAAGCACTGCGCAAGCGCGGTTACGTGGTATTGCCCGACCCGCTCGATCCAGACGTCATCGAGGCTTTTGAACACAAGACCTTCACCGAATTTGAACGCCACTCGCGCATTGGCATGGTCGACGAAGAATCATTCATGAAGCGGGTCGAGGAACTGCGCAAAGCAGGCGCCAAGTATGTGTTCTTGAAGACCGGGGCCTACCGCCCGGCTGACCTCGCGCGTGCGGTCAAATACTCTTCAGAAGCAAAGATCGACCTTCTCACCGTGGATGGTGCCGGTGGCGGTACTGGCATGAGTCCCTGGCACATGATGAACGAGTGGGGCATGCCACCCGTCGAGATCCATTCACTTACCTACTTCTATACGGACAAGCTGGCGAAAAAAGGTAAATATGTGCCTGACCTCGCCTTTGCCGGCGGCATCGCATTTGAGGACCAGATCTTCAAAGCAATCGCCTTGGGAGCGCCCTACAGTAAGATAGTCGGCATGGCGCGTGGCCCTCTCTGCGCGGCAATGGTCGGCAAGACGATCGGCAAGAAGATCGACGAAGAAGAAATACCTGTTTTCGTCGAGAGATTCGGGAACAAGAAAGAAGAGATCTTTGTCACTGCATCGAAATTGAAGAAGGAAATGGGAAAAGATTTCGACCGTATTCCAACTGGTGCACTCGGCGTATTCACATACATCGAGAGACTTGCTCAAGGCATGAAACAGCTGATGACGGGCAATCGCAAATTCGCCTTGAAATACATCAGCCGCGATGATATCGCATCGCTCACCAAGGATGCAGCAAATATTTCAGGTATTCCTTATGTGATGGATGTCGACAAAGAAGAGGTGGAGAAAATCTTAAACGGGTAACTCTCTACGGATGACGGATAACAGATAACTGATATCTGTCATCTATAATGGTATCGGTAATCTGGTAGTTGTTATCGGGTATCGGTTATCTGTTATCAGCTATCTGTTATCAGCTATTATTCAACCTGGGTTTTTTCCTGTACCATATTCTTGAATATCTTTGATGGACGGAAAAATGGTACGTATCGGTCATCAAGCGTATAGACTTTACCGCTTTTTGGTGCTCTCGCACTTCGTCCCGGTCTTTTTCTGAGTTCGAACGTGCCGAACCTGCGTAGTTCGACCCTTTTGTTCTGGATCAGTATTTCGAATAGCGTATCCAGAAATGTATCTATCAGCTTCTCAATATCAGTCTTAGTATACGCCGGGCCTATTTTTTCGGCGATCTTCTCGATCAAAAATTCCCTTCGCATCATTCCTCCTTGCTATACTGCTATGCAGTTATTTCCTGCCATGCTCTTTCCCGAATCAAAGATAATGCAAATGTTATGTAATATCGAATTATATCTATATTAAAACCCATGTCAACGCCTTTGTTAGGTGTCGGCACACTCCATACACCGCCGGCTGGAGAAGGGACATCCTCGCCGCTACACACCCATCTGTTTCTTACGCCGCTTGGTCTTACGCCTCTTCCCCCAATCTCTTCGATCGTACTTTATCGATTTACCTTCCTCGATCAACTTCCGGAATTGCTCCTCAGTCAAAAGCTTACGCCTAGCTTTTTTGCGGCGCTCGCCAGTTTTGCGTTTCTCTGCCATGCTTGACCTCCTTTTTCATTCTACATAACCAGCACTCTTTGTCAATGCACCGGAACATTATTTCCTTGACTTCACTGGAAAACTACATATTATTTGAAAAAAGGAGGCAGGCAGGTGGCATTCAACATAGTGACACTATTTCGCAGCCTCAGGAACCAGTTCTTGAGCGACATTGCGATCGATCTCGGCACGCGAACGACACTCATTTATATCAACGGCCGGGGTATCGTACTGGACGAACCCACCGTTGTGGCCATAGACACGAGAACCAAGAAATGCCTGGCAATCGGTGATGAGGCAAAACAGATGCTCGGGCGCACGCCCAACGAGATAAAAGCAATACGGCCGATGAAAGACGGGGTCATAGCTGACTTTGAAATGGTTGAATTATTGTTACGTATCTTCATTGAGAAAGTACAGAAGAAACGCCTTCTAACCCGACCACGTGTCCTCATATGTGTGCCATCAGGCATCACCGAGGTCGAAAAAAGAGCGGTGCGGGATTCTGCCGAGGCAGCAGGAGCACGCGAGGTATTTCTTGTTCCAGAACCGATCTCAGCGGCAATCGGTATCGGGTTACCAGTGCACTCTCCAACCGGCAATATGATCGTTGATATTGGAGGAGGAACAACGGAGATCGCGGTAATTGCGCTCTCCGGGATCGTCACGAACAGCTCCATACGGATCGCTGGTGATGAAATGGACGACGCAATAGTGCAATATATCAAGAAGAATTACAACCTGATCATTGGGGAGCAAACCGCGGAGAATATTAAAATAACCATTGGCAATGCTTTTCCGACCGTGGAAGAAAAATCACTTGAAGTCAAAGGCAGAGACCTCGTATCCGGAATCCCCAAGACCGTGAAACTAACCAGCCATGAAGTCCGAGAGGCAATTCAAGAACCACTGTCGATGATATCTGAGACAATACGTTTGACTCTTGAGAAGACGCCCCCTGAGCTGGCAGCCGATATAGTCAACAACGGCATATATATGGCCGGCGGAGGATCGCTATTAAGGGGAGTCGACACATTGGTCAGAGAAGAAACAAATCTGCCAGTCACAATTGCCGACGAGCCAAATAAGGTCGTTGTCATTGGTGCAGGAAGGATTCTCGAAGACCTTAACCGGTATGAAAAAGTCATATACACAATGAAGAGAGCATAGTTGCGCCGTCAACAGACATTTGTATTCATTCTCCTGTTCATTATCGCATCAATACCTGTATTCTTGTCTGAAAATGCCAATCTTGCCTTGACCAGGGGTATTTCATCGATACTCCTGTTCCCGATCAGGGTCACCGCTAACCTCATGGAATACCTGAGGATCTCCAATGACCGTATAGAGAAACTGGAGATACTTGTTAACAGGCTGACGTTAGAGAACGCGGTTTTACGCGACACCCTTGACCTTGATACTACACAGCTTCTTAGTGGAGAACTTCAGCTAGTAAAGGCATCCGTGATCGGCCGGGATCCCTCAAATATCAACGGCTACATACACATTGATAAGGGTCTGCGGGACGGCATCAGGGTTGATCAGCCCGTGGTCTCTGTGGACGGATTTGTCGGCAAGATCCGGGATGCGGGTACAACCAGTAGCATAGTCGAGACCATTGAGAACTTGGGTTTCACAGTCAGTGCGATCGATATCAACACCGGCATACATGGGGTTGTCAAGAACCGGATAAATCTCGTATTCGACTACGTTCGGCACACCGATATGATCAACAACGGTGATTCTATTCTCACCTCGGGAATGAGTGAGATATTCCCGAAAGGTATCTTGATCGGTACAGTCCACAAAATAACAGACTCAAATGATCTGTTCTTCAAACAAGTTTATGTTGCACCAGCCACGCAGATCAACCGACTTGTATCGATCTACGTAATCGTGAGTGAAGAGGAACGTGGAATGAGGACCAGACCATGATCCGTTTTCTTATATACATCATCGTCCTGTATCTTGCACTGCCGATCAGCGCGGTTGTCGATCTCCTGGCCATCGTTCTTTTCTTCGTTATAATATATGAAGACAGCATGATGGCACTCCTTTTTTCATTTTTCACGGGATTGCTGATCGACCTCTATTTACCTATCCGTATCGGTATCAACACAATGATATCCATTGCTTTGACACAATCCCTGCTCATGGTTAAGAAGTACCTGGTGATAAATCCCATCACCACAATATCGACGTTCGTTGTTTTCTTCCTCATCAAAACAGCGCTCACAAACATAATCACCTCGGCACCTCTTGATCCACTACACATTTTGTATAGCGTCGCTGCTTTCTTTCCAGTCTCACTATTGCTGAACCGACTGAAGTATGGCCTATGGATGAAAGCATAGCAAAGTTCAAAATCCTTCGCAACGGGATACTATTCCTCGCCATCATTGTCATCCTCTGGAGTATCAGGCTACAGGTGTTCGAAGGCAGGAAGTATTCCCGCCTGTCCGAGGAGAACCGCATCCGTACGAAGTACACGGAGGCACCGCGCGGCAGAATTCTCGATCGGCACGGCAGGGAATTAGCTAATACCAGACCGGGCTTTTATGTATCCGTGGTGCGAGCGGCTATTGACGAACAGACCCTGAAGATCCTCGAGCGAATACTGGACATGAAAGCCGACG
>Ga0209536_100001341_pt1 | contig 41050 bp, 32 predicted proteins | sample DeeMarSeWOR28_12_FD_187461 | JGI IMG/M metagenome (GOLD analysis project Ga0209536, IMG submission 187461) | Marine sediment microbial communities from White Oak River estuary, North Carolina - WOR-2-8_12 (SPAdes) (version 2) | ecosystem: Environmental > Aquatic > Marine > Intertidal zone >... | reverse complement strand
CAATCCTATTCATTTTCAAATCTCATTAAAATTATTATCTGTTCGAAAACCTCCTTGAAAAATTGCCACCCGAGAGAATAATTAAGATTACCTATACAATTTCAAACAACGTATTTACTGATAAATGAAAATTAACACAATTTTGCTGACTTTATCTTTTAGGATATCAAATAAACCTCTCGAAATTGAACATCAATGATTAATCTATATATTGACAACCTTCAGTCCACAAAGCTGATATATGGAAATCCTAATACTATTTGTATAAGAATAGAGAAAAATTTTAGCCTTCCTTATAATCCTAGGAATATAATTATCCCTTAGCGGGTCCGATCCTGGACATCTTCTGCCCACGGCATCAGTGCCTTTCCCAGGCGTTCAAGACCCGAGGTAAAAATTAAACCCAAGGCTGCGATCACTACCAAACCCGCATACATTTTCCCAACAGTTAATGTTGACCAGGATATCCAGATCAGATATCCAATCCCTTTGTTTGCTGCCACAAACTCAGCTGCCACAATAATCAACAGGCATATACCTAGCGCCAGTCGCAAACCAGTGAAAATGGATGGCAGGCTGGCAGGGAGGATCACCTTTGAAAATAGATTCCAACCACGCGCGCCGTAATTCTGTCCAGCTTGTATCAGGATAGGATCGATGCGCATCACCCCATGCGCTGTGGTGATCAGTACCATAAAAAAACATGCGATGGCGATAACCACCACTTTACTCGTTTCGCCAATACCAAAAATGATTAAGATCAACGGTAACAGGGATACTTTTGGTATCGGATAAAGTGCAGAAACGAGCGGATCCATAAATGCCCGGATACCTTTTGACCAGCCCATCAGTAAGCCCAGGATGATGCCTGGGATTGCTCCCAAAAGAAACCCTAGAGTAATCCTCTGCAAGGATATTGCCAAGTGACCAAATAATTCTCCGGTCTTAACCATGCCAAAAAGGACCCCCATCACAGTGGTTGGAGCAGGAAAAAAGCGGTGGTCCAGAATACCCACACGTACACTAACCTCCCACATAATCAAGACGAGGAGAGGAGAAAGAATCGATATAAACCTGTAAAAACCTTCCTTGTCAGTTCCAATTCCGCTCAACCTTGCGTCAAATTTATACATTTCCAACACCCGCACCATTCATCATAACTTTATTCACTTCCTCGACTAAGTCTTCCCACAATACCTGAGCGAGATAGTTATATTCCGGTGTTGTCCTTAATTCAATCTTCCTGGGGCGTGGTAAATTCACTTCATATGTTGATTTGATCTTGCCTGGTCGAGCAGTCATCAGCACAATTCTATCCCCAAGCATGATCGCTTCTTCAATAGAATGTGTCACATAAACAACCGTCTTTTGTTCCTCTTCCCAGATTCGTACAAGTTCCTCTTGGAGAACTATGCGCGTTTGGGCATCTAGAGCTCCAAATGGCTCATCCATCAATAGAATCTCCGGATCAGTTGCCAGAGCGCGAGCCAGAGCGACACGTTGTTTCATTCCTCCCGAGAGTTGATAGGGATAATGATTTGCAAACTGAATAAGTCCTACTTTGTTCAAGTATTCCTCTGTTCTATCAGCACGCTCTTTACGTGCCATTCCACGCATCTCAAGACCAAAATTTACATTGTCTGAGACTGTACGCCAGGGGAAGATGGCATATTCTTGAAAGACAACTGCGTTGGCGGGGCGTGAGCTGATTCCATTTGTGTGAATCACTACCTCTCCATTACTTTGTTGGTACAAGCCTGCCAGGATCCGCAAGAGAGTCGATTTCCCACATCCAGAAGGTCCGATGATACATAGGAATTCGCCCTCTTCAACACAGAGATTAATATCTGATAAGGCGTCTACTTTCCCTTGAGCAGTCTTATAAATCTTCTCGACACCACTTAACTCGATTTTTAGACTCATCAGTTTTAATTTTTATATTCTCCAATTCGACGAACAGCTTCTTCCCTGAATGATTCGTCAAGCACTTCGGAGAGTGGCAGCAGTTCAGCGTATTCAGTGTACCCACGGTTAACATAATATTCCTGCGTCTCTTCCAGACTCGGATAGACAAACTCACAATTTGGGTCGTAATATGACTTAATGCTCGATTTAATCACTTCTGGCGGCAGGTTCGTATATTTACTGATAATAGCCAGGTTTTCTTCATTGCTCCAGTTTTCATCCATCAGTTCACGTAGGCCTCTTAAATAGACCATCATGAATCTTACAGCGACTTCTTTATTTGAAGGTTCTAATAATCTTTTACCAAAATACATGACTCCATTTTGGATAGTGCCTCCGATCTCATCGCCTTTCAGAAATACAATCGCTGAACCATCGTTGATTGAATTAGCTGCAAGGGGGTAGGGAATTGGAGCAGCGTCGATGGCGCTATTAGAGAATGCTGGGGGCATATCCGGAAATGAGATCGTTATCAGTTCAGCATCATCAATCGTCAAACCTCCCTGTTGCATTGCCTTCGACACTGTATATTCAGACATCCCACGTAAGACATTTACTGCGATCTTCTTTCCTTTTAGATCAGCAGGTTCAACAACTTCTCCGGACTCGTATAATTCAGTTCTTACCAAAAAGGGCACACCACCATGACCCGGAGCTTGAGCAGCCAAACCACAGATCGCTTTCATTTCCAAGCCCTGATGTGCGGCATTAAACATGGCTGTACCTGGTTCCCCAGCGCCAACATCTAATTGACCAGTGCTCAAAGGAGCGATCATCTTCGAACCGGATACGAATCGTTCAAGTTCAACTTCTAAGCCTTGTTCTTCGAAATAGCCTTTTTCTACTCCAAGATAAAAGGGAGCATATCCAGTCACTGGCAAATACCCCACCTTGATCGTCCCCAAATCGGGTAGTTCCGTCTTTGCACCTCCCGGATTTGAACAGGCTTGGGTAATCAATCCCAGCAAGATTAATAAAATAATCACGTAGATATTTGATTTGCGTAACATTTTTCCTCCCCAAATCATGTACTTATAAACGGGGGATTCCCCCCCTTACCATTACATTTCAGCCAGATTCTTCACTTCAACAATATTCATTCAACAACGATCAAACTTCATATTTAGATTTATATTCGTCGTAAAATTTCCTCCTTAGATGAGTTATCCCTGGATAATAAAACCCCTTGGATTTGCAAAATGCAGTCGATCTCGATCTGCAATTTCACCAATCCAAATCTGATTCATATTCCAACTCGACTAATTTATCTCCAGCTACCTCTTTGAGCCGAGATTTATGAGACTCCTTGAGATAATTTTTCCAATCTCCGATAATCCCTTTTCGGAAATGCGAGTCAGGGTCTGCCTGGCCTTGTTTGCGAGCTTGTCGCCAAAACCTGCGACTGCCAGATAGCCGCTCAAATCGGTTTCGCTCAATAATGGATGCGATTAGACTATCCGGTAACTCGATCTCAAGATATCCCAATACCCGCCGAAACTCCTTATCAGTATCTTCTAAAAGGTCTTCATAACGTACACTCACCAAATCAAAATCGCTCTCCAGCCAGGATTGAGTCAACTCGATCATCGTCCGAGTGCCAGGCAATCCATTACGTCCTTCAATGCACAACATGATCGCTTCGTCCAGATTCAATCCTGCCAGCTGTTCACTCCATTTATGAGTACCACCCCGCCTGACGTGGAATACACGTGAGATCAGCTGGTCTCGAGGATCACGGATCATCAGAACAACTTTAATTCCATGCTCCAGAAAAATCTGGGCTAACTTGCCTGTGTACCAATCATGACCATGGACTACATCCCCAGGCACGACATCCTGATATTTACTCAGATCACCATCAAAATTACCAACCTCACGGTATCCAGGGATAGAATTAATAAGCTTGAGCATCCAGGTTGTGCCTGTCTTCGGGCTTCCATTCACCAGAATTTTTTGTTTTGGTATCCCGCGCCCATTGGTAAGCATATACTTAAGCGAGTTCGTTGAATATTGCAATTCTTCGTTCGATATATTAAGCAATCGTTTCATCATGTCCGATTTTAGTTGGTAAAAGTAACCTCAGTTTCCCACCTGAATTTTTGAATTTTTCTTGGAGTGAATCTGTTGGATGACCACCAATCCCCCCATAAATATCCACCCCAGGATACTGGCATGAATACCTCTCACTCCAACGTTGTAGACGAAAGGAAATACCCAATCCCCTAACATCCCAGCAACTAGCGTCCCACCTAATCCAGCCAGCACTCCAATCACATACGCCCGAGAAAAATCCTCTTCGACTTTCTTCAATAATCCCCACCCCAGGATCACCATTTCCACTACAAACCATAATAAACAAGCCAATCCCAACAAACCAATTTGTGCGATGATATCAACATAATTATTATGAGAATTAAATTGAACGGAATACCCAAGGATTGGGTATAAAGGGGTGTAAAAGTAATAATTCGCCGGGCCGAGACCAAGCAGAGGATTCACCTTTATAATTTCCATCCAGATGATCTCCCATGCGGCAAGCCGGGTGTTGTAGCTATATTCATCCGAAGCGATGAGCAGATCTGGGATATCTCCAAGAAAGATCAGCGAAAAAATAGCAAACATGATCCCAATTTTGGGACTTCGCAGGAATACCACAACCCAAAGAACCACGATCGAGGGAACCCACCCTGATTTCCAATCGAACTGAAGAACAATAGCCACATAAAAGGTGAGCGCTAATAAAGCCATTAATAAGATGCGCCAATACCAGCTCAATTTTCGGTTAATTAGTAGCTGACTAGAGGCCATAGCCACCAGCCAGACATATAACAAACTTCCTCCTCCTCCTCGGGGGAGGTAATCAATAAGAACACTAGATAATGCTGGAATCGAACCAACAATCATGTAAATGATGCCTAAAAACAGAAAGAACCAGGTCAATCGCTTGAGCCAACGTAATTCATGGATTAAATTCGCCACCAGCATGAATGCTGCCACAGATAATAGAAAAATTGCCAGTCCAGCAACTTGACTCTTGAGCGGTGCTCCTTTGGCATACGCGAACCACGGCAGTTGACCGACTCCAAATGCGAGCAAACTGACGAATGCCAATGCGATTAGTGGGTATATTGGGCGTGACACAACAAAGGAAAATTTTCGCTTCCTCACCACCATATCAACGACCCATACGCCCAACAGGAGGGGAATGAGAGCAACAACCAGGTTTACACCAGTTCCTGTGCCTGTTCCAACTTCAAAGCTGATGAGCAAGGCGACAAACAACAAAGCGAGCAATCCAATTGGTGGATAGCGTAAATAAATGAAAATCCCAGCAGATCCTGCAATCAGGATCAATGGAAATACCAGGTACTCAAATGGAACAAAAAATCCGAGCAGGATGCTCAATGCGAAGACGCTTGAAACAATCCCCACTCTTACCAAGCGATGCGGATCATTGAGTAATTGGCGATTGATCGATTCGAGCAATGGAATGCCGATTGAATTCTTTGTACCTGCTTGTTGACTCATTTTTGTATCTTACTCAGCTCCTATCAGTCATCTATGGAATGAAACTCACTATGTAAGGTTGCTTGGTTCAGGGACGAATCCGTATTCTCTCAACCCCTCTTGATATCCCTTATATTTATACCCACCGAACACCCAGCGATACATAGGAAGCAGGAGATCCTGATTTGGGTAATAAACCAATAAAAGATCTGTCACACGTTCCATCAAAGACAATACTAATTGTGTTGACGCAAAGCGACGGAACACCTTACGGGTGATTAACCGCCGTGAATCCTGCTCCCATTTGATCGGCATCATATCTTCATACATTGGGATCGTAGACTGCAAATCTGGATATCTCTGAAATAGCAGCACCGCAGATTTGCTCGCTCGAAACCATCTCTGACTGGTGCTGTTGCGATCCGATAACGAATTATCCCAATGTTGTCCTTTTGCTTCTTGGACTCGTATCACTTTAAAACCAGCCAGGTGAGCTCGATAACCTAAATCAACATCATCCCAATTAGGCCACCCCCCCGTCGGATCTTGCAGCATGCCCAAATCGAAAAAATCTCTCCTCGCGATCGCCAAAAATTGAGTATTGCAGGCCACATAATCAAGGGTTTGATCTGGCGCTTCCCTGTGATCCTGATCTAAGCTCTCAAGAGAGATTGCTATCTTAGAAAACGTTGAGTCAGTATTTGTGTTACACAATTCGAGATTACCCAAGGCGATGATCTTAGATTTTTGAATACAGGCTTTTGTGATCGCCGCCAAGGCATTTCTTTCGATCTTGATATCATCATCAATGAAAACCAGAATTTTCCCTTGACTTCGCAAGGCACCGTTATTTCTAGCAGCAGTAGCTCCCTGATTTGTTTGGCGGATGAATTTAAAGGCAAATGGAAATGACGATCGGTCTAAACTCATTGAAGCCTTGGGAGAACCATCATCTACCACGATGACCTCAAAGTTATTGGCATCCATTGTCTGGATGGCAAGACTTTCTAATAATATTTGCAGCGATTCTTGCCTGTTATACGTAGGAATGACTACGCTGGATTCGATCATCCATCAAACCCTGTGAATTTTCCCAGAGATCAAATCCATTAAATATTCTTCAATCTCCAAGACCGTTCTCTGAATGTTAAAATGTCCCTCAATTTCTTTTCTTCCCGCTTTTCGCAATTCATCTACCAATTCAGGATTCCGGGCAGCCAGATCTATCTGCTCCGCTAGTGATTTAGGATCTCCGGGATTAAACACCAGACCTGTGCGTTCATGTATAAGTAATTCTCCACTGCCTCCTGTCACCGTTCCAATAACCAATAACTCTAGTGCCATCGCTTCCTGAATTGACCGCGCCAGTGGTTCATCATATTCAGATGATAAAATGAGCGCTTCGTGTTCAGCCAGGATTGAAGGCATTTGAGACCTGGGCACAGGAGATTTAATTTCTATAAACTCATGGAGTTTGTGCTGGTGGATTTTCTCTTTGAGTAAATCGAGATAATCTTTTGGCCCATCCCCAAGAATGGTCAGGCTGACCTTTCCTGGAAGTGTATCCATATTTAATAAAGAGAAGGCATCCACGACTGTATGGATGCCTTTGTTGGGGATTATTCTCCCTGCTACGAGACATCGTAAATGTTTATCTACTGGTATCAATCTCCCATTCCCTGGAGGGGAGAATTCTTCCAGATCCACACCATTATGGATCACAACTGCCGTATCTGGGATATAACCCCCGGATACCAATCGATCCCGCACATACTTGCTCACGCAGATCGCGTGTGGATAATCGAGGCGTATCGGCTTCCCTTCGCGAACTAGCATCGTCAACGCAAGTTGCGATAAGGGCCACTTCAATACTCCTACCACCGCATTACCCGGACTGCCTTTCCAATAATTTATATACTCATCACCGATCTCTGGTTGGTAATCAGCGAGATAATATACTACAGTAGTATTATCTGTTTTTTCCGCTTCTTTTAAAAGTGACTTTGGCAATCCAATTGCATGCCAAATAAAGATTACCTCTGGGTGATGCTCATTAACTATCTGACGGAAATATTTGATGGCTTGCTTCTCTCTCGAGCGCCGGCCGAGAAAGAATTGTTCAGCAGCCGACTGCCCACTTTCCCAATCAGGATCAATTGACAGCAAACGGAACACAGGATAATCCCGCTGGTAATCTTTGCCTGAGATTTGCGAGCTGGTCAGGATCAGCACCTCGTGGCCCCTTTCGTTCAATCCCTCCGCAACTTCCTCACATAATTGCATATATCCGAGCCCATTGTCAGCGGGAGGATAGTAATTTGCAATGAACAATATCTTCATTGAACATAACCCAGATCGCGCAATCGACCGAGCATTTCCTCATCTAATTCTGGCGATTCGATCTGCTCAGATTTCGTTTTCTCCATCTCATCTAACACCATTTCGACATGTCTATGAAGATCTGAGACCACCTCAGGTGATTGAAAGGCTAAATTCTTCTTTTCTTCTTGATCTACTTCGAGATCGAATAACAAGGGTTTTTCAGGTCGTCTGTTATCCCAAATATATTTGTATTTATCCGTTCTAACAGCGATGATGTGCCAGCTATCCCTCCACATCTCGCTGATTGCGATCCGCGGATCAGACTCACCTGAGTCTGCTTCCCAGAGAGGCGCCAGGCTGCTTCCCTTCATTCCTGGGGGCGATGGACACTCACAGAGATCGAGAACCGTTGGCATTAGGTCAAGCGTCCTGACCTGGTCATCAATAACAACTTTTTTATCCCTATCTGGGAGATAAATGATGAGTGGAACTTTCAAAATCTCGTCGAAGAGATTATCTTCCCAATGACCCCACCGGCCATGATCAAGCAGCTCTTCACCGTGATCGGATACCAATACGATGATAGTATTTCGGTCCAATCCTTGATCAACGAGAAAACTGAATAATCGTCCAATCTGATGATCGGTATATGCAATTGCTTGTTCATAAAGATCGATGTAGCGATCACGTTGATCCGGAGTGATCACAGCCCCGTTCCAATTGGCGTTATGCAGATGCACAACATCTCTCCAAGCCTGAGCAATCTGTGATGGTTGGACTAACTCGTCCTCTAAGTGGTAGGGCCAATGTACATCCATGTAATGAGCCCAAATGAAAAATGGGCTGTTAACGCTTTCAATCCATCGACAAATCTCGTCGGTGATTTCAGACGCCGAGGAATAAATTTTCGCTGGTCGTGTCTTTATCCCCATTAAATTTGAAATGAAGTGAGTCGCCGGCTGCGTCAGTAGGTGATGGCCGCCTTTAGCAGATCGCAGCCAGGGATCCTTTTCACCAGGAGTTAAGTCGACAAAATGCTCAAAGATAGTTTCATAACCATAACTACGGCTGAGCAAGGGACTCGTTGAGAAACCCGCGGTTGCATATCCATTATCTGCCAGTGCTTGTAATGGAGAAGGACGTTCGGGAGATAGAGGTCCAAGACATCCTCCATGCATGGATGCATAAGTCGAAGTGAACATCACAGGGAAGGCAGCCTGTGTCCATGAACCACCAGTTATGCCTTGTGTAAAGCGAATTCCTTTTTCCGCTAGCTGGTCTATGTTCGGGGTTATTGAAGGAATAAAACCATAGCACCCTAAACGATCGGGGCGTAAGGTATCGATCGTCAAAAAGATGACGTTTTCTCTACTCAAATGTAAACTCCAATCTATTCAACAGGTGTTTGAAGCTCTCTTCAATTTCATCCACCATGCGATCAAGAGAAAATTCCTTTTCAACTGTACAACGTGCTGCTAGACCAATCTCACTACGCAGCTCCTCGTCGCTGGTAATCTGGAGAATTTTATTTGCCAACATTCGCGCGTCCCCCGCAGTGAAGATCAAGCCGTTTACCCCATCCTGGAGGATCTCACGCGTGCCACCAGTCGAAGTTCCGATTACAACCAGGCCACAGGCCATCGCTTCTTGGATGATTCTCGCTAATGGCTCTGACCAGATGGATGGAAATAGGAGCACTTCATGTTCAGCGAATACTGCCGGCATTTCTTCTCGCGGCACGACGCCTTTAAAATGAACGACTCCCCCTAATTTATGTTCAGTTATCAATCCTTCCAACCGACTCTGATAATCGCTGGTAGCGCTTCCATATATCGAGAGCTGAATTGGTAAATTTGGATTTTCTTTCCTCAACATCCCCAGGCTTTCAAGTATCGTGTGAACCCCCTTGTCTGGAGATAGCCTGCCTGCATAAAGCAGCTTCAAATTCCCATCATGGGGTCGAAGTTGGTTTGCCCTGAATAAGTCCAATTCAATTCCATTATGGACTACTCTCGTCCGCTCTTTTGGCACGCCAACCTGCTCAACGACATAATCTTGTACATAAGCGCTCACGCATAAAACAAGTTCAAAATCCAAATGGCTCCGAGGCGTACTGTTGATCAATGTTTTCTTCACCACTGATGCAAGGAAGTTCTTAGGAACCTCCCGCCAGGATTTGTTCGCTGGGGTCGACCAGTAAGCTGTGTGCGCATCTTGTTCGGTTGGCCAATAGCTGGCTATGTAATAAACCACCCGACCCGGGGTTAATTCCTCAGCCCTCTTGGCCAGGCTGTGTGGTAAATTCCACATACCATTGATATATATAATATCTGGCTTAAAACTCTCTTCCAGTTTGGTTAAGGTTTGGATATTCTCCTTCTCTTGAAGGCGGTGAATTAACGTATAGTTCGGGTGATATTTTTGGGGATCGTAGCTCTCTAAATACAGAGCCCGATTGACATCTGGTTCAGATTTCTTGATCTGCTCCTTTAGATAATTGCTGGTAAGTACCTGCACTTCATGATTCCGATTAATTAATTCTGCGACCACATTACAGGTCAGCTGTTCCCATCCACCCAACTCTACTGGCGGGTAATAATTTGTGATAACAAGTATTCGCATGCTTATTACCGTTTTTGAAAGACACGAAATACTACAAAACCTGCCAGAATGGCTAAAGACACTACCAGACCCCAAACAACTCCACTGGCAGGTTGATATGACACAATAGGTGGTGAGTCTGATTCGTTGCTAATAAACGTATTTGATGATGAGTTAATTGTGGATTGTTGTGGGGTGGAAGTCGGGAGTGGCATCGGTGTGTTTGTCGGGGTTGGTAAAGGTTCAATTTCCGGAACGTCGTCTAGGGTTACATGCATCTCATACAGCGTCTTTTGAGGATCTGTTGGTGAAGAAGTAAATGTGACTACCAATTGGTTTCCATTCCGAATGACCATACGAACATTATGGGCATGGATGCGATCTCCAAATGATTCGTCCCCTCCACCTGCAATAAAATAAATCAACGAAGGAATTGACCAGGTGTCGTTGTCCCAATACGAGTGGTATATGCCTTGTGGGTAGCGGATCTGAGTCACATAATGCAGTCGGCCTTGTGAATCAAAATCGACACCTCCCCCTAATGCCTGGCCATTAAGATCTCCCAAAATGCGTGTCGTTGGAGACCAGGTTTGACCACTGTTTAGCGAATAGCGGTGCTCACGGTGAGTCTGGTAGTCCCCAGCCCAGATCACATGAATTTCATTATCACCTGCCTTGAATTCTGGATATGGCAAACGAAGTTCATCATCACTCTCATCTGCTTCATCAATCGTCGTTGGTAAAGACCATGTATTTCCACCATCACTGGATTGTGAATAACGAATCCATTGACCCATCGTAGTTGTTGAATCGACATAAAACCAAAGTGCATGTAGACTATCCTGGTCATCGATATCAAAAGAGACGATTGTTGGGGCATGATCATCAGAGATATCCGGATCCAACCATAGTGGGCTAGACCATGAATTTCCCTGATTCATTGAACGAATATAATATACCCCTGGGTCTTCACCATAGAAATCGGAATAAAGGATGTGCATTCCTCCTTGGGAATCAACGAGCAGCTTCCCCCAAAATGCTGGTGCATCAATAATTATGCGTTTTGACCATTCCTGGGCAGATCCAGCTTTATGCGCAGGAGCATTCGAGTAAAAAATTGGACCAACATTAGATTCGCTCCAGATCAAATGGATCGTTCCTTCATCATCCACAAACGGTGACATGAAAATGATCGCTGCATCCGGAGATGTAGCGATCACGTCATTTGGCAAAGACCAGATTTCCCCATCAAAACGTGAGTACAGAATACTTGGTTGCCCATCTGAGCCAATCTCAGACCAAAACGTATGTACAAACCCATATTGGTCGCTAACCATGAAACCCTGGCTGGCTTGACCACGTTCGCTCGACAACCGTTCTGGTGTGGACCAGCGGGTTGATAAAGATTGCGCAGCAGTTATGCTCACGGAAATTCCCGTGAACAGGATAACTAAAAGTATGATCATTGCTAATTTACTTCTGGTATCTTTAATCACGCTAAGGCACCTTTTTTATCATCCAGTGGAAGCGGTTTGGCAAGCACACTTCGGTAGAGCTCTACAAGTTTACGAGTGTATCCTTGCCATGAATGTCGTTCGATGGCTTGCTGGTGGGCATTATTCCCAAGCCAGGCGCGCCGATCAGCGTTATCCAAGAGATTCAATATTTTGTCTGCCAACTCATTCACATCACCTGGTTTTACCAGTACACCATTATATTCATCCCGGATAACTTCAGTGATCTGGCCTGATCCAGAGGCCACTATCGCCTTTCCAGCCGCCATGTATTCGTACAATTTCAACGGAGAAAACCATAATTCTTTTGGTAATTTAGGGTACGGGATCACAGCGACATCCATCGCTGAGAGTAACTCTGGAACCTGGTTTTGTGGTACCAGACCAGTGATAATCACATCCGTAGACATTCCCAATTCTTCGATCTTATCTTCGACGTTCATTCGGTAAGGTCCGTCTCCAACCAATAACAGTTTGCAATTAGGAACTGCATTTCGAATACGAGCAAAGCTTTCAACGAGCAGATCGATCCCATGCCAGGATTGGAAACCACCTACAAAGCCCACAACAGGTAAATCATCCAATCCATACTTCCGGCGCACAGGGGACGGATTATGTTGTACGCCAAACAGGCTCACATCGACTCCATTTGGCATGACATAAATCTTCTCAGGATTCACTCGCCATACATCTACCAGATGCTGTTTTGCAGGATCTGATACACAGATTATCTTCGAGGCAGTGTGGTATGTGAATCTGGCTTCTTCTCTCGCCACCCAAGCATGTAATCCCTTAAGTGGTCTACCTACCAGCTCGAGCTCCATAATTGGATCTGCACTGAAAGTCAGCACGTATGGGAAACCTAACCGGGAGCAAGCCCACGCAGATCCACCACAGAAGAGACCATTATGTTCATGGCAAATGTCAAAATCGGACATTAATCGTGAACAGGCTTCTTGAAATCGGTAAGTATCAAAAAAAGCAAAGTAGGGAATCTCTAGTGTCCCCTGTAATCGCCTCACCCCACTTTCAATTCCCTTGAAGAGCGGTTTCCCGGTCAATCCGTTTGGAGCAACTGTGGCATTGTCGTACTCCCTCACATCCTCGAATAATTTGGGGATGCCATTCTCAAGCTTCAAGCAATTTACTTTGTGTCCCGCATCCTGTAAACCTTGCAATGTCTGTTTTACTGGGACGGTATCACCAATATCATGACTGAAATCAATGTTCCCAACATTCTGTATTGTATACAAGATGTGCAATTTATCCATTACAAATGACCAACTTAGTTCCTAAATTCCCCCAATTACATAAAAAATTCGGATATTCAGGAAACCGGTAGAGACCACCGATGGGGCATAATGACACTGATGCGTCTATTTTCAGGAGGGGATACTGGTCTGCCTCGTAAATCTCCAACTTCCACATCGAAGAACGCTGCCCCCTCGATCAAATCTTGTCGTTCACCACCCCCCCGGATGAAAACGTCCATTCGATAACGACCCGGAACGAGCATCAGTTCATCAACCTCACAGGTGAACCTGACTTCCGATCCCGAGATCACCCGATCATCTTCTGATGGCACATCGCTTTTAAAAATCGAGATCGGCTGCCCAAGATCATCCAGGATAACAAATCCACAGGAAAGATTAGCTAACATCCCATTCAAATCAAAAGTAAACTTTGCAGGGCCGCCTGCTTTCAGCATCGATATTCCATTACTTTCGCCATTAGTGATATCAACCCCCACCAGACGAACTCGGCCTCTTCCACTCCGATCTGTCCTTTCTGCCAGGTTCATAACCTCCAATTGTTCAAAGCTGGCAAGGTACGTGTCCACAACGTCAGAGATCGGCCCATCCGCAATGATGCTGCCTTGGCTGATACATAATCCACGTTCACAAAGTGTTCGGATTACTGCCATATTGTGACTGACAAATAACACAGTTCGTCCTCTTTTTGCCACATCCCCCATTTTCCCTAAGCACTTTTTCTGAAATGCAACATCCCCAACTGCCAACACTTCATCGACCAATAGGATTTCAGGATCAAGGTGAGCGGCCACTGAGAAAGCCAGGCGTACATACATCCCACTCGAGTAGAATTTTACCGGGGTATGGATGAATTTCCCTATCTCAGCAAAATCAACAATTTCATCAAATTTTCGATCAATTTCCTTCTTTGTCATCCCCAGAATGGCACCATTGAGATAGATATTTTCCCTACCCGTGAGTTCTGGGTGAAAACCTGTGCCGACCTCGAGCAAGGAACCGATGCGACCATAAATATTCGCGTACCCTTCAGTTGGTTCTGTGATCCGAGAAAGTATTTTCAATAATGTGCTCTTGCCCGCCCCGTTTCCACCGATAATCCCAAGAACTTCACCGTGCCCAATCTCGAAAGACACATCCTTTAGGGCCCATATCGTTTCATCCAGGTCAGCAGCGCTTTTCGCTCTACCAGTCAGTAATTTTCCTGCCCGGCGAACTGGGGTGAATAATGCGTCAGTCAGTTGATCTCCTAGCCGATCATATGTCTTCTGAGGCCCACCGATTTGGTATTGTTTGCTGAGACCTTCCGCTTGAATCGCAATTCCGTTCATAATGTATTCCTACAAGACATCCGCAAGTTTGATCTCCATGCGGCGAAAATAATAGATACCTCCAACCAAAATCGCAACTGCCGCCAATATGGATAGAATCAGCATTGGTCCAGCTGCTGTATCCGTTCCCAACAGTGCCCAGCGGAAGCCTTCTACCACTCCAGTCATGGGATTGATCCCATATAATGTTCTCCAAGGTTCTGATAGTAAACTGCTTGGGTATGCAATTGGAGTAAAAAAAAGCCAAGCTTGGACAATGAAAGGAACAACATATCGCACATCTCGAAACTGGGCGTTCATCGCCGAGAACCAAAAACCCACACCCAATGTCGTGATAAAGGCTAATAAAAGGAATAGGGGTAGCCAAAGCACTCTCAGTGAAAGTTGGGCATCATAATTCGCTGCCGGGACGACCGAGAAACCAATTATCATCCCAATCAACACGATAAACGCCAGGCAGAAATCAACCAACCCAGCCAACACGGACCCAATGGGTAGCGCTAAACGCGGGAAATAGATCTTCCTGATCATATCCGCATTAACCACCAGACTATTTGAGGATTGTGTTACTCCGTTGGCGAAAAAAGTCCACGGTACTAATGCAGCATAGCTGAACAAGGGATATGGAATTCCATCTGACGGTATTTGAGCTAATCTCCCAAAGAAAAGGCTGAAAATCACCATAGTAAATAACGGCTGGATTATCGCCCATGAGGCTCCCAAGATGGTCTGCTTGTAGCGAATCTTGATATCCCGCCAAACGAAGAAGTACAGCAGCTCTCGATATCGCCATAACTCATCTAGTCTCAGGGATACCCATCCCTTTGTTGGTTTTATTTGAACGAAAGGAACAGCTGAGTAAGTAAAGGTATCCTCGTCCACAACTGTGACTTTGCTCATTTCTTGCTTCAAACTGCTCATATCATTTTCCCGAATGTAAAATTGTTACAACGAACCAACCAGCTGGCTTTTAGAAGCATAAAGCATTGTACTCTCATAGATATCGCTCACAACATTCAGTTTCCTTACCTCGTTCTGTTTGCTATCTTTCCTTAAAGGTATCTCCCACAGCTCATAATCATGCTCTCGAAATAGATTCCATACATCATCAATGGAGTGACCAAAAGAAGCTAATCCCCCTTCGGTTTCATCAATATGGACCTCGCAATAGATCTCTGCCTGGCTCATCATCGTTGAATCCATTCCCCCCAAGACCAGGTATTCAGCTCCTTCTACATCGATCTTGATCACATCAGGTTTGATCTCCAACTCAGCTAACAATGAATCCAGAGTGGTCATTGGCACGCTGACTTTCTCATATCGCTCTTGATCATTGGATGATACCTCGAGGGTGTTCCGAAAGCTTCCACAGCGATAATATTCAACTGTACCATGATGGTCCCCAAGGGCAATCTCATGGATGGTTACATTTCGCAAACCGTTCAATCGTAGATTTGCCTGAATCCGATTCACATTTTCCGCATCCATTTCGATGGCATGGACCACACCACCTTGAGAGGAAAGGATCTTTCCAGCTAAGACTGAATAAAATCCCATATTAGCACCTACGTCAACAAAGCATTTGCTCTCTTTCAACCGGTTAACTAAATGGTGGGTCACTTCCCTTTCGTAAAGTTCTCCCAAGAAAAAAGGATGGTTGAAGAATATCCGCGATTGGGCATCTTGCAGGGTGAATAACATCTCAACTCCTGCAACATCTACTCTTTTGACACCACTCAACCTTAGATAGATCTCGGTTTCCCGCACTACCTGGTAAATTTTTCTCGCTCCAAGAATTTCAAGAAACTTGTACATCGTTGGATGTTCACCAACATATCTCTTCAGTTCATACATTGAAATGAATTCCTTATAATTCTCGATTGTTCACTTCGACAAACTCATCTTAATCATCAAGTATTGATGAAATTTCACATCGATTCGTGTGCAGAAATCTACCTCTGCCCCTATCTACAAAAAAACTGATCTGATTAAATTCACGAAAATGCTCTCTATTCCAAAGGAAATACTATTTGGGATCAAGCAAGTCCAGGCAAGATTCCATCTGTTTCCCTAGTAATTCAACACTTGGCTCTCGGACAATATTTATATGGTTGCCGGGAATTTCATATGCATCTAAACCGCCGCGTGCAATTTTTTCCCAACCCATCAATGGGTTTGCCATCCGCATCTCGGGTCTGCGATAACCCATTTTTGATCTGAACAAGAGCACCTGCCCGGAATAATACTGGGGAACGTAACACTTTACGGCTTCATTGACGGCCTGAAAATGATCCCGCATATGGCGGTCATATTCCATCCAGGCTTGATCGCCTTCCTCAACAGATCCTGCCCTTGTTCCACGTTCATACTCATTCGAGGATGAGTTATTGAATTTCTTTCTGATGACCGTATATTTGTCTTCACGTGATCTGCTCAAAAACCTCTGTACTCGCTTAATATTTGATCCAATCCAATCAAGCAGGCCCTTACCGAGGAAATAATCAAATCTGAAGAAAATATCCCTCAGGAATAAAAATAACTTGCGTTCTCTAACATCACCCAACCGAAAAATGGATTTCAATGATTGGGTGGTTCGTTGCAAGTAGCGATAATTGGGACTCTGAGCAGGCACATCGACAATAATTAATAATTTTACTTCCTGATCCTCCTGCTGGAGTTGTTGAGCTGCCTCCAATGCAACTAAACCACCGGCTGAATAGCCGCCTAATATATAAGGACCCTCAGGTTGGACAGATCTCAATGCATGGACGTAATGCGCAGCCATATCTTCGACTTTTAGAACCCGTTTGGTAGTTTCTCTCCCAATAGGTATCTGGAACATATGCACCGGACGATCTTGATTCAGGTAGTGGGCGATCCTGGCCACAGCTAGCCCATTCTCAGCAGCTCCGGGTGCAAAATATATTGGCATCCGATCGCCACCTTCCTGGATAGTGATCAAATTTGACCAAACCTCAGTGCCGATCTCTTGCCGCATTACATTGGCAATTTCAGCAACGGTTGCCGCTTTTAGCATTATTGTCAAGGGGAGATATTTACCGGTCACTTTTTCAAGGTCAACAAACATCTTGACTGCCAACCAGGAGTTACCTCCCATGTCAAAGAAATTGTCATTCACACCAATTGAGTGGTTTCCCAACACTTTTTGCCATACCTGGAGGATTTGAAACTCCAGCAAATCCTTGGGAGGTACCTGACCGGGGCGATCGAATTCCAATAATCCACTTTCTGTTTGCGTAGACTGCTCAGGGACTTCGAACTTTCCAAACTGATTTTCATTTAGGTGGTTGATGCGCAGATCTGGATCCAGTATCAACTGGTCAAGTATTCTCAAGTAGGAATTGACAACCTGATCTTGTTGGTTAGGTTTAAAAACATCCTCATGAAAATCGAAATGCAGTTCAAACCTTCCTGTGGCTTCAAGGTCTGTCACATGCAGAGCCAGGCTTTCGGTACCATGACCAGGGTGAATGCGTTTGGCATGAACGCTGCTTCCATTTAATTTCATCACCGGGACTTGGTAGGTGTTGAACATGGCATCAAACCCATTGTTCTGCAGCGCAATTCCTGATCCATATTGATAATACCCCATTGTCTCTCGAGTCTCATGTTTCATCTTGTCGATCACGGATATCAGCGAATCTTCTTCACTTATCTCAACTTGAAGAGGTGAAAATTCAATCAGCAATCCAATAGTGTTGCGAAAGCCTGCAGTAAAACGATTATGCACCGGGGTTACCACTCCCAAGCGATGATTGCCGCTTAGTTGATGCAGGAGCGTAAAAAACATTCCCCCAAAAATATTATATAAAGAAAGAGCTTCACTCGCAGTGAACACCCCTTCTCGTCCTGCGAATTGCCTCAACTTTGACGAACGCTCATCTCCTAAATCATATGATTTACGAATTACTCTGGTGGTCTTCTTTTGTGGAAGGCTTCCGAAGAAATTCAGAATTTCTGGGCCTGGAGATAATTTTTCCTTCCAATAATCCTCAGCTTTCAAGTAGGAGGCTGATTCCCGAAACTTTCGTTCATAGGTTATATATTCGCTGAAGCTTGGCAAGTTATCAAGAGCCAAACCCTCATCATTGAGCGAACGTTCATAGAGCGCTGCAAACCGTTGGAATATGACATTGAATGAATTCGCATCTATTAGTATATGGTGCTGGTTCAAATACCATATGTATCGCTCATTGGATAGTTTGACGAGTACAGAATCATAAGAACAAGTTTCCAGATCGAGATGTGCCTGAGATCGTTCTTGAAGCCATTTCTCATAGATCTTTTCCGGTTCTGACTCCTCCGAGAAATCTAGGTACTCTAATCCACATGGTGGATCCTCAAGCAATTTTTGTTGAGGCACCCCCTCTTCTTTTTCGAATACATACCTGAATGCATCGCTTTGTTGAGCTAATGAAAGGAATGCACGTTCAAAATGAGTCGGTTCTACATGGCCATGAATCGTAAACGTGTAGATTGTGTTGAATATCGGCACTGCAGCCCGCGTGGAATGACCAACCCAATATAACGCCTGTAACCTGGTTAAATTCGAGTCTTCATATAATGTGTTGAATAAACCTATTTCTTTTAGAAACAGATTCTCATTCTTTCGTTTCAATTGAATTTGAGTTGGATTACTTTCCAATTTCACAACCATGTCCAAATTTCACGCAAGTGTTCAGCTAAAATCTGTCGATCTTTAAAATGCACGATAATGATGCCATTTTCTATCGTCTTCTGATAATTTCCTTAGACACCACTAATTTATATCCCCTTTAAACCCCAAATATAAACCGGATGAAATTGCAGAAATATCAAAAGGGTTTTGAAGTGCACACTTGGCAAATAAGCGAAGCCTCATCCTATAGAGAGGGTCTTTGATCGCACCAGAGATAAGTTTCGTGACTCTATTTATCAGAGAAGATTTGCCTAGAAAGAAATCAGGAACCAATTCGTAATGCCTGTTTTGGATAACAAACATCACCACTTTCCTGATAGAGGGCATCCAGACATCATCAACAATTATAAAGCCACCAGGTTTCAATAAAAGATCTGAATAAAAAAAATCTACTAATGCATAATCGAATAAATGCATGCCATCTATGAAGATTAAGTCATAAACTTCATTCGCTTGGAATAACTGTGGTAGAACCTCATAGGAGCACGATTCGTAGAATCTAAAACTATCATCTAAGCCAGCACGAGTGATATTGAGTAATCCGATTGCTGCATAATCTATAGACTCCATTGGATCTATAGCTGTATGTTGACCCCCGATCCCCTTATCGTGGTGAGCTTGGGAGATAAATAAAGCAGAGAGACCATAAGCCATTCCAATTTCTAAAGTGTTGCTTTTTGTACGATTATAGATATGGTTATATAACTCCACACCTAACTCGTATGAGAGAGCCGTCGGAAATGGGTTTATCTGATTCCCCTGCTCGTCCTCAACCTTCCTTGAACTATAAATCTCTTCGATCAACTCATTCATATTTTGAACTATCTTATTATTGGGACACTATTGCGGTTTTATTACGATGAGCCCAGATGGGTTTTCATTCTTTAATAAGGAATATTTTTCTACCCGAAAATATAAGGATAAGCCTTGCGTGCGGGGGATCTCAAAACAACATACATCAATAACAATGACCCTCCAAGACCTGTAGAGATTAAGATAATTTGGTACACAAGTGGCATACCCAGTAATCTTGGTGTGAAAAAATACATTAATGAGGCGACAACGTAGAGTATCGGCGTATTGGCAAAATAGATACCCAATGACTTTCCACCCAGGTTGGCAAATTTTTGCGGATATGGAATTGGCACTTTGTCAAATGCCAATATGCTTAATGTAAAAGTTACCGCAAATAAAGCTCTAAACAAACCGGAGTATTTAGGTACTAACCACAGATCTTGTAAAAGATTGGCAAGGTATTCATATTCAGCCATACTCAACGCAAACAATATTATTGATGAAATCAATAATATCCATTTCGATCGACTGATCCATTGGCTGAAATGTTGCACATGCATCCCAGCCACTAAACCTATCGAGAAATAAAAAATCCGCCCCGGGAAGAACCAGATGGGTGTTATCCTGATGATTAAGTCAATCCCTGGTAGATCGACCCCTATAAGTGCTAACAATCTTAGGCTTTCCAAACCGAACTGGATGATGGCAGTGCTGACCAATAATATCTTCCAGCGATCTCTAGCCAGAGAAACCAATATTGGTGATAACAGATAATATTGAATTATCAATGGGATGTAGTAATAAACTGTTAAAACCTGATTGAAAGTTGGCGGGAATCGCTGTAGAAGGATTATTACGATGACTGACCAAATAATATATGGGGGGATTAATTTCTTTATACGGGATGAGATAAAATCAAACCGAATTCCGCCTTCGGTTGTCCTGGCTGCGAAAGCGATAAAGTATCCGGACACAAATAAAAAAGCGGGGATAGCAAATTCCGCAAGCTCGTGAATTATAAAAAGGGTGTAATATGCCAAGCTGCCATATTGGTCGTAGTTTGGCACGCTGACTTCCAGATACCGATCCGTCCATTGGAATAAAGCGTTCAATCCGTATGAAGCTGAATGGTTCAACACAACCATAAATGCAGCCAAACCATTGAGGAACAATAGCTTTCTGGTCACAATATACCGCTAAATTTCATTTTTTTATCCCGCCTCAATCCCTTCTGGCTTTTCAACCAAATAAGTAATGGTAAAAAACCCGCAATCGTGATCTACTTACGATCTCCATTGCCAGTATTGAAACTCCCAAACCAAAAACAATCAACACACCTTGGTAAATGATTTGTCTTCCTAGCATCCAAGGCGTCAGTTTGTATAGAATCGTTGCCACTATAAACATTATCGGTCCATGAGCCAGATAAATTCCCAACGATTTACCTCCCAATTGCGAAAGATTTTTCGAGTAGGGAATCATTACTTTTTCAAATGCTAGAAAACACAAGAGAAAGGCTAGTGCATAAAAGGAGCGGGAGTAGCCTCCAAAATAAGAATGGAGCCTTGCCTCTCCAGAGATCTTCCATACCAATTGATATTCGATCAACATAAGTGGGATTAAGACGATTAATGCGATCAGAAACACTCTCTTGTTGCTCGCCAGCCATTGAGTGAATCTCTCGCGATGAACACCAGCCACAATCCCAAGAGAGAACCAAAATATTAAGGTCGGGATTAACCAGAGAGGGGTAATATTTATCAGGAATTGCTGACCAGGAAATGTTACTCCAAGAGCCTGAAGATAATATATAGTATCCCTGGATAGTTCAGCCAACGCAGCCACAATAAGCAATAACGCCCAATGTCGCTTCGCCAATCGAACCATGAAGGGCGCTAAGATGAAGAACTGGATCAACAGTGGGATGTAATAATAGCTGAGCAGAGCATTTTTTAATTTTCCAAGATCTAGGTTGTAAAAAAACAGAAATAGAATAACAATCCAGACGATGAGTGGAATAATTAATGTCTTTACCCGTGAGAATACCACATTCCATTTAAGCTCGGGATTTTCCCTTCCAGCTGAAAAAGCGACAAAGAATCCGGAGACAAATAGAAAAGATGGAAGGGTGAAATATATCAGCTGTTGGATGATTACTATTCCATAAAAAGCCAAGCTTCCCGTCTGACTGAAATCTGGAACTGTGACTGGTAGGTAGCGATCTGTCCATAGAAACATCGCTTGAAAACCATAACCAGATGCATGGTTAAGAGCGACACCAACCACCGCGATCCCATTAAGTAACAACAGGCGTCTAACCATTTATACAACAAGAGGGGCGGACCGCTCGATGAGCAGCACCGCCCACTTCCCCACGATCTTCCACATAAATTTAAGTGATGCTGGTTGCTCCCAGGATTTACGGAGGCCGATCAGCTCTTCTTCTGTTCAATAAATTCTTTTATCTCGTTGATCGTCTCAAAATTCTCAGGGATAACTTCTGAATCTTCAATCATCACCCCAAACTGTTCCTCAATAAACGCGATCAATCGCAGTAAGGCTAGTGAGTCTAATACACCCGTACTGATTAGCGACTCATTCGGATCTAATTTTGTTGAACTATCACCAAGCATTATTTCGTCAACGATAAAACGTTCAATAGCAGTCTCAGTGTCCATTGATATTCTCCTCAATGATGTGAATTTTTATTTTATGTCTCATTATTCTGCCTGTTGGACAAGAAGAGGACGGTTGATCTTACCCGTCGATGTCTTTGGTAGTCCTTCACTAAACTCGATACTTTCCGGCATCATGTAGCGAGGCAGCTTGGTTGCTGCATGGGTTTCGAGATCCCGGATTGTCATACCATTATTCTCCATTGGAACAACAAAGGCTTTTATTCGATTGCCGACTAGATCATCAGGGATAGCAACTACTGCAGCTTCTTTTACCCCTTCGTGACTGTAAAGTGCAGATTCGATCTCGCCCAATTCTATCCGGTAGCCCCGGCTTTTAATCATGTGATCACGGCGCCCAATGTAAATCCAGTTGATCCCATCCTCGTGCAAAGTGACGATATCACCAGTCCGGTATGAGATTTCGGAAAAATTAAGCTGGTATGGATTGATAACGAAGTTCTGTCCAGTTTTTTCAGCATCCCCCCAATACCCTTCGGCAACACATGACCCCCTCGCCCACAGCTCCCCCTCTTCACCGATTGTGGTGACGAGTTGGCCATCATCACCAACCACAAAAACCTCCATATTTTCGCAGGCTTTACCGATTGGCACTGGTTGAGTCTGGTCAGGTTCGAGATCACGAGGTTGTACTTGGTAATACGTACAGACATTGGTTTCAGTCGGACCATATAGATTGTAATAATCGGGGTGTGGAACCGCTGCGACCAGCTCTCGTAAATACTTGATTGGGAATACTTCTCCAGCAAATAATACCAATCGCAATGAGGAGAGATCATGTTCGCCTAACTTGCCATAATTCACCATCAAAGAAAGGATAGACGGAACAAGATAGGTTACTGTGATGCGTTCATTTTGCAACAACTGAACCAGCCTGATCGGAAACACAGACAATTTCTCCGGGATTAATACAACCGTCCCACCAGCTTTAATGGTCGCATAGATATCAAATGTGGAAAGATCAAAATGAAGCGGGGCGTGGCTTGTAACCCGGTCCGCTGGACCCATCTGAAATGTCTCATAGCACCAATTTATAAAAGTAAAGATTGTACGGTGAGATATCATCACCCCCTTGGGGTTGCCAGTCGACCCAGAAGTGTAAAGGATGTATGCCAGATCAGTCTCAATCGTTCCAACTGGAGATAAATCCTGTTCATCTTTAAGCAAAATATCCCCCCAAGAGTCGATATCGATCATTTCGGAAATAGATGCTTTTAACTCTACTTTGTCATCGGTTAACAGCAGAGCAGTCAAAGGTGTTCCTTCTGAGAAAATAGCCTCCACCTGTTTGAGTTTCTCAGTCGAGGTCAACAAGATCTTGATATCGCAATTCCGGGTGATATATGCTAAACGTTTCGCCGGTGCGTTTGGATCGAGTGGCACATATACACCACCTGCCTTCATGATCCCAAAAACACAGATCAGAGAGGCAAAGGATTTATGAACATATATCCCCACTCTATCACCTTTCTGAATACCTCTTTCTTGAAGGGCACGCGCCACTTGATTTGTCAACTTGTCCAGCTGATTATAAGTCAATGACTCACCTTCAAAGCGGGCTGCTTCCTTGTCTGGATATCTTTCTGCAGATTCTGTCAACAACTGGTGAAGTAAATACGCCATGATCTATACCCTCCTAAGAATTACCAATATTATACCTATACGAATAGGTGTTCTACAGGCCGGAAAGCCTCGCAATTATTGTCCGTTGAATATCAGATGTCCCCGAATATATCGTGCCACCTATGGCATCTCTCAAATCTCGCTCAACCTCGAACTCAGTCATATATCCATATCCCCCGTGAATTCTAATCGCATCGAGACTGGATTGAACAAAACACTCGCTCAGATACAGTTTAGCCAGTGCAGCTTCCATCACTGCTGATTTACCCATTTGCTTCGTCCAGGCAACTTTGTACAGCAGCAATCGAGCTGTCTCCAAACGCACCTTCATATCCGCAATCCTGTTGGACACGGATTGAAACTTTCCAATGGGCTGACCAAATTGACGCCTTTCACGCGCATATCTTATACAGGTTTCTAATTGGTATTCCATGGCACCGATTTGGCTGCCCAAAATGGAGCTCCGTTCCCAACCCATCGAATTTGTGAAAATACTAGTACCTGCCCCAACAGGCCCCAATCGATTTTCCTCGGGAATAAAACAATTCTGGAGAATTATTTCCGCCATCGGAGAGGTTCTCAATCCCATCTTGTCCAAATGTCGACTGATTTTATACCCATCCATCTCACTGTCCACTATGAATCCCGTGATTCCGGATCTCCCCTTACTCGGATCCACTGTGGCGAATACGACTGCCATGTCTGCGATCGTTGCGTTGGTGACAAACATTTTTGTGCCATTGAGCACATAACCACCATCGACTTTTTCCGCTTTCGTCCTCAAACTGTATGCATCCGATCCCGAATCTGGTTCGCTCATACCATGCGCACCAATTAATTCGCCACTATTTAGGCTAGGTAAATATTTCTGTTTTTGTTCTTCGCTTCCAAATGTCAGGATGGGTAATTGAACGCTCCACATTTGAGCATTGATCGCGAAGATCAATCCATTGTCCCGGCATCCATATCCCAGTCCTTCCATAGCGAGCATCACTGTCAAGACATCTGCGTCTGATCCACCATATTCCTCTGGAATTGGTAAGCCCAGGATGCCAAATTGCGCACACTTGCGCCAATTTTCTAGCGAAATCTCGCCCTTGCGATCACGCTCGATTATTCCGTCGTTCAATTCCTTCTTAGCGAACTTGATCACAGCATTCTTATAAGCAAGTTGTTCTTCAGTCCAGGAGAAATCCACTTATTATTATCCTTTCTTTATCCAATTATCGCCAATTACGAACTCCCCGGATAACGATGAAAAGCACACCCAGGGCAATAAAACCGATCACGACTGGTCCTGCAATCGCGATCAGGCTTGAGCTGCTGGACGGGCTGGGGTCATCCGGTAAGATGAACGTGGTGCTGGTTGGCGTAGCCAGGTTGGGTGATGGCGTATTTGTAGGTTGGATTGTGGGGGTAATTGTAGCTGTAACCTGGGGAGTAGGTGTTGCCTCTTGTATTGGGGTGATTGCAGTACTTGGAACCTCCAACTGCCTATTGGAGAATAATAGTTCACGTTGTTGACCGTTTCCGGTTTCGCCTCGAATAAGATCAGAAAGCAACACGCCCAAATTGCTCTCATTCGACACATTGCCTACAACCGAGTTAATATCGGTGTTCGTTGTGAATTCAACATCTAAATTCCTTTCTGCTGACCAACGCTCGCCATCGTAAAGCCAGTGCTGTATGACAAAACTGTTCTCCCCACTGCGAACGACCAAAAGGAGGTGTAAGCGTCCTGCATTATCCCATGACAAACTTGGAGCTCCTACTGTATCCCCAAATACAGATACTGGTACGGTGCGGAACCAATTCTCACCACCATCCAAGGATTGTTCATGCCATAATGTAGTTCCAGTAGAACTCGCTTCTTGCCAAACTCGATGCACAGTCTCTTCATCGGTGCCTACGATTTGACTCCACGTGACAGAAGTATCTTCAACAATCTGAGGATTAGACCAGGTGAGACCGCTGTCGTCCGAATTAGCATACATCAGGGACAACGGACTCGAACTAGGTGGCATTGAATAACGTGTCCAAAGGACATGCAAGTCGCCATTAGCTGTCATCGTCAACTTCGGATCTCCAACCATTGCCCAACCAGCTTCTTCAGCATCAATTATTAGCTTTGGACTAGACCATGTCTGACCCCGATCATCAGAGCGGACGAGGTATATTCCTCGATCCTCGTTTAGTGGAATGGAATATACTACATTCACGACACCTTCTGAATCGATGAGGATGCTTGGAGTGCTGCCTGCTTTTTGTTGTGAAGGCAATTGTATTGGCTCAATCCATGTGGAAGGGACGACAGCCTGGCCGGCTTCTGCGTGGCTAAAATAAATTTCTCCATCTAGACCACCACTCCAAACAACGAATAAACGATTTTGAGCATCGCTACTGGCTGCAGGCTGGTCCGCTTTTCCATCCGGAGAAGTTAAAACCATCTCTGGTTGAGACCATTGCCCTTCCTCCCATCTCGCATAGTAAATCGCGGTTCCCGGGCCATCTGGATTGCTTGATTCTGCAAGACTCCAAAAGGCGTGCATGCGATCCGCATCATCTGCGATGAGCACTGGAGATGACAACCGCGACTCGCTGTTCGTCACTCTCACAACAGGACTCCAGACAGCTTCCTGCGGGTACCAGCTTGCAATATCTAATAATTGACGTTGGGTTAACCAAATATCCTGTCCTTCTCCATTGTCACAGCCGATCACATGTAAGGTTCTGTCTGTAGACAATACGCCAAGCTGGCAGCCGAAATCGACTAATCTTTGTGTATCAGGATCAATGAATGTTGTCAAAGTTTGCTGGAGCTGTGGATCACTCCACATCTGTCCATCCCATGCTTGTAAATATACTTGGACGCCATTCAACAAGAATATCGATCCCTCGTCAAAAGTTAACGCTTGGATATCATCTGGGCAAATAACAAAACCCTCGAACATCCTTAACCGTGGACTCCAGGTATCACCAGCATCATTTGAAAATTGGTAATACTGCTCACAACTCGATTCCGAACGGTTAGCTTGCCATAATAGTAAGACCCTTTCTTCCGCTGCATCTACAAGAATATTTGCCGGGCCAGGGTTAACCGCCCCCTCCTCGGGTCTATCTACTTCCTCCGGTGGGCTCCAGGTGTCTCCCCCATCAGTGGATTGTGCAAGATATACTCGTTCTCTCGGCCGATTATCCCAAGCCACATAAACATTCACTTCTTCATCCACCATTGCGGTGGCAATCGAAACATTTGAATCTGTCAATTCCAGCGAACGGAAGTATGGAGACAGATAGAGCAGTATAGGTGGGCTCCAATTAGTGCTGCCATTCTTTAAACGTTGATAATACACTCCTGGTGGAAATAATTCCGTTGCCAATGGTCGCACATAACTGATATGGATATCTCCATTACCGTCAATCGTCACTGCTATGTCAAGAGCTGATTCATCTAGCCGTAAAGGTGCTGACCACAAGCTAGTAGTTGAAAATGAGGACGCTCTCACTCGACTATAGCGCAGGATATCATCTTCATCTCTCCAGAATGCGTGAATGTATCCAATGGTATCTGCGATCAGAACTGGTATCGACTCATCAAACGGCAACGTCACAACTTCCGGGGAGCTCCAATCTGCCCCATCACCGTTGACATAAACAAACTCGGCAAATTCGTCAAACCAAAGAATGTGATAAATTCCCTCTGAGTCAACTATCATGATGGGATCATTTGCTGAACCGGATTGGGATAGATTTATGGGCGGTGACCACTCATCATCTGTTTGCGCCAGACCTGCTGAATCAACCCAAAGTAAAGCTAGGATCAGGACCAGGCAAATTACGAGAACATACCGAAGTATCTTTATCCAATGCGTACTATGCTGTGCGATGATCATTGGTTAATTTTCTCCCTAATCTTGGATGAACCGATTATGAGCGTGGAGGATAGCTTCCATTTCCCTCGCCTGACCAGCTAAATCTCGACGGTCTAATTCCTGCCACCACCAGCTGTAGACTCCCATCTCGTATTCCGCTTCATTAATCTCTTGTAGTAACATTTGAGCTTCATCCAATTTCCCATCCCAAACGTAAGCGTATCCTAAAGATTTCCTGATCCCTCGATGCTCGCGATCAAGTTCATAAGCCCATTCAAGCTCTTCGCTCGCAGTTCCGAAATCTCGCCTTTGCATCGCGATCAACCCCTGTCTGTGCCTAGATGTGCGTTGATTCGCATTGAACGACAAGGATTTGGAAAACATGGTTTCTGCTGATGCGATCGGGGAAACATCAGGATCGGCATTCCACTTATCCAATGGCCAACCTGCCAGCTCCCATCGTGACATTTCCACTGCACCAATATTCGCATACCAACTGGCTAATAATTGTTTTTGATATATAAAAAATGTGATCATAATGATGACGAAGGTTACACCCCCAAAGAACAATCCCTTTTGCATACTCTCAAAATCCCTCACTGTATTGATTGCATTCTCGGGTTGTTCTGCAGTAATGTCTGCTGGTTGCCAGGAGCGCACAAGCATGACCGCAATGCCAGGCAATAAAAGCAAGAGCGGTGTTCCCAAATCTCCATACAAAGCGTCATCGACCAAGCCATGAACCAGGATGACAATTAACCCAATAAAAACTGCTTCTCCAAGTATTTTGAGCTGGTGATCTTCTCGATCGACCAGGATCTGCCTCGCTAAAATTATGGCGCTACCCAAAATTAGGACCAATAATGCCAACCCTCCCAAGAATCCTTGCTCAAGGATAATGTCTAAGTAAAAATTATGACTGTAAGCGAATAAAAAATAGGGAGTAACCATGATGTATTGTGAGAACAATCCGGGGAAACTCCGCAAACCCCCACCAGTGAAAGGGTAATCCTCTATGAGTTTGCTAGCGCTTATGGCTAAATCTAGTCGACTTTCCCCACTGGCTAATCCAGGTAATCGATCGAATAGGGCAATTAATCCGCCAGGATACGCTACCACAAACCACACAATGGGAATGGCGATCATGGATATAATGATCAAAAAGATCAGCGAGACAGAGCGCTTACTTTTCCGGGCGAAGTATAGAGAGGTTCTCCATACGAACCAGATCCCTGCCCCGGTAAGTAAAGCCAAGAATGCACCCCGCGAACTTGTTAGAATCAATGTCGCTAGTATCAGGAATCCCATAATCCCTGAGATGATCACCATCTGGAGATCCCGTTTTCTCCAACTATAATAAATATATAGTAGCGATATCGGGGCGATCATCGCCAGCAAACCACCAGCAAAATTAGGCGGTAATGGTGGAATTTCAAACGCAGGTCGAAAGGTCATTATCCACCTGCCGACGCGATTTATTACACCAAAATCACTGGATTGTAAATTCCAATCGTTACCCAATATAAAATAGAAGGCAATAATAACCCCCATCATCCCCACTAAGCCAGCAACACCCCCAATATTTGCCTTAGGCTGGCCAACAAGAGCAACAAAGATGATTGTTGCTGCTCCAATGATCCAGAATTTTTCCTCAGCTGCTTGTTTATCATACGCGGCCCAGATCCCAATCCCAGCCGTGATAATGAAGATCAGGAGAGGAACTTCAAAACCTGATCTCTCAAAGGGTTTATTGCCCGATAACATTCGTGCCAACCAGGGAATGAGGGCGATCAGTATCAGCCACCCCCCCCATTGTGGTCGCACAAAAACTAGCAGACCGCATAAGCATGCAAGTACAAGATCAGCCAGTGAAAACCAGTGGCTGCGAACCAACTGGCGCATTGATTTTAATCTGTTGATTGAAATTCACGTTGCGATTGCCAGCTGAGATGTTGGACCCCAACACTCAGAGCACTCTTAAAGGTGGATATATCCGACAATAGCATCTTAACGTAAGTGAGGATCGGACCAGGTCTGAATGCCCATTCTCGCCAAGCTCTCTTTTGCCAATATAGCAAGCGTTCGGCAGAAAGGTCAGGATAATCAAGGACCGTACCCTTATCCATATCAACTTGCTCCCATCGTGTCCCTGAACGGAACCAACCATTCTCAACAACCTCGAAGAAGAATGGCGTACCTGGATATGGTGCAGCTACATGGAACAAAGCAATATCTAGAGGCAGATTCTTTGAGAAGTCGATGGTTTCACGTATGGTCTCTTCAGTTTCACCCGGTAAACCAATGATGAAATAACCCCAATTCTTGATCCCCGCTTTCTTTGCCCAAAGTAAAGCCCTTTCTGCCTTATCCGGGTAAGCGCCTTTGTGGGCATGTTTGAGGATTTGTTCATTTCCACTTTCGATCCCCCATGATATCAACCAGCAACCAGCCCGACCCATTAAAAGCAGCATCTCTTCATCAACATAATCGACTCGACTGTTGCAAGTCCATTTGATTTCGATTTTCTCCGCGATCATTCGCTCGCACAAGTCAATGACTTGATCCCGGTTTACAGTGAACAGGTCAGCATACATGTGGATATTGTTAATCCCCAATTTCTTGAGTTCCCAAAGCTCCTCCATTATCAGCTCGGGGGAACGCAGCCGCGCTGAGTATTGGTAAGAAACATGTTTGATGCAATAAGTACAGCCCGCTGGGCAGCCGCGGCTGGTCACGATAAACGTAAATGGACCTTTGATCAAAGGCATGCGATATTCTTGAAGGGGTAAAAGCTCATGCATCGGTATGGGCATTGTGTCTAAATCTTTGATGAACGGTCGTGGAAAGTTGATCACAATCTCATCACCATCTCTCCATGCCAAACCTTTGATTCCAGACATATCAACCTTACCATCTTCATTAATCGCAGGTTGATATGAAGGATCATGCTGATCGAACAGATTCACGATTTCAGACGATCTTTGATCTATCTTTCCTTCCAGGTGGTCCAATAGGTCTCGAATTGTTAAATCTGGTTCACCGACCAATACAAAATCCAGATTGGGATAAGGTCGCAGCGATTCACGTGGGATCGGTGTCACATGAGTGCCAAAAGCGATCGTCTTGGCACCCCTTGATTTTGCCAAGAAGCAACCATACATATCATTTTCAAGTGTTGGCGCAGTCACCTGCGTCAAGTAGTACTTGGGTTGATATTTATCGATGATCTCCGCAAACTCTTCCCAACCAATTCGCTCTGCATTGGCATCCACAATTTTTAACTTGTATGTTGGATGAAGTAATGCCGCCATTTGAGCTAAAGATACTTGAGGCCAGACCATATTCTCGCGCGTCCTGCGTCCCACGCGATGCTGTGTCCGGATCCAATACCCACCATCAGGGGTTGGCGGATTCACCAACATGATATCCACGGCCTCCTCAGAACGTGGCGTAGATAGAATGACATCCCGCACGATCTCATCCGCACTCGGGAAATTCGCCATGCGCAATTTAGGGATCCTGCGAGTTCCTAAATTCTCTTTCAACAGATTATCCTCTTGACCCATCATTAATTTCTCCCGTAAACATACCAATTAAATGAAAAATTTCTACTCACAATGACGATTCTGCCGGAGCTCCCATATCTTTTGTGGTTAATTCTTCCCTCCGGCTTAACTCTTCCAAGACTCGCATCAATATCCAATAAATGATCAGCTGCACTCCAACTAAGATGAACATTGCGCTACCTAGGAGATAGAGCCAAAGCCTGGCAATATTCCACCCGTTCACCCCCAGAATGGTGCTGATCCCACCCAGGAACAATCCGAATAAGAGGGCAATGAGTCCAAACCAGCCAAAATAATGGTCGAGGGACGGATTAAAGATCGGCCGCCCAAATAATCCCTGACGGATCGGTCGCTCATAGAAAAGGGAGACCAGGTAGTTAAATGTGCTCCCAAGGGCAAACAGGCTGATCCCAGTAATACCTGCGACCATCGCGGCATATACAGCGGCGACTCCCCAGGGTCCCAGGGAAGTAATTCCACTCAACCGGGCAATGACCAGGGCAGCCGCGACAGCAAATGAAGCCAATATCCCAATCAACCCAATGATCCCAAATATGCGCACCGGATTATATGTTAAGACCGTCCAGATCATTGACTGCAAGAATATTGAACCATCGCGAACTACGCTCAATTTCGAGCTGCCTACCCGCTCGTCGTAGGGTATCGGCACTTCGACCATTTGGATTCCTTCATGTACTGCACGGGTGCTCATCACCGGGGTCAGGTTCAATCCATCGGGTAATGGATAAATCCTTTCGAGAATCTCTCGTTTAAATACCCTCATACCGCTCGCACTATCAGATACTCGCTGTTGGCCTATCAGCGTCAGGAGTGTTGCAAAGAATAGATTGCCAATCCGACGGGTCATGGGCATCTTGCTTTCTGCACCCGCCATGCGTGACCCGATCACTAGTTCGCCACCATTTAAGGCTTTCACGCATAATTGGGGAAAGTACTCCGGCGGATAGGTTCCATCTGCATCTAAAAAACCAATTAGCTCACCATTGGCATTCGAGAAACCCGTCTTAAGAGCTGCACCATACCCTTTATTTTCCTCATGGCGGATGAGGCGCACACCATTAATTTCCTTTACGATCCCTGCAGTATTATCCCCAGAACAATCGTCAACAACCAGCAATTCCAGATCGCTGACACCTGACTTTTTTAATTCGTCTCTGACTGATAAGACTCGTTCTGCGATCTCAGCGATCCCATTCTCCTCATTATATGCAGGTATTACTACTGAGAGCATGGTCATTGTTTCCTCCCTGGATCGATATGATATACCGATTTCCCCTTTATTGAATCCTTTCCCTTTTCAATCGCTCGGATTTTCCGAGCAGGAACACCTGCAACAACAGTGTGGGGTGGTATATCTTCAGTTACAACCGCCCCTGCTGCCACCACAGAACCCTTCCCTATTCGAACGCCATCAGTGATGACCGCTGCGGAACCCAGCCAAACATCGTCCTCAACCACGATCCCTTCAGCAGTAATCCCTTGATCAATGAACGGCTGATCAGGATCGTCAAACACATGGTTTACCGCGATCAATTGAGTATGCGGAGAAGTATAAACCCGGTCACCAATTTTTACCCCCCCCTGACCCCGGATCACAGTATATTCTCCGATCAAACTGTCACGACCAATTGTGATCTTTGACTCTGGCAGGTCACGAAAATTATATACGTGAAGAATCGCTCCGTGCATGATTATTGTATTTTCACCAATTTTGATACCTTTCGGACAGGCATGCAGATATACTCCTTGGTCAATGTACACTCCGTTTGCCAGATGGATATTGTTCGCAAAACGCAGCCTGACACGGTTTTCAATTGCGGCCCATCCGTCCATCTTGAGGATCAAGCGATATAGGATACCACGCAATCCCATCCCAATAAATGTTGGCACCCATCCAATCAACAGGTAAAGGGACTGTTCGATAACATAATGCCAGAAGCTCGCTGCTTGACGTTGGAGATAAAGACGTAATCCATCGATCATAGATGTTGGGGGGGTCTCACGGAAAAATTTCCCTCCCAAAATCTCTGGCAAAGGAAGCGTTTCGTATTTGCAATTGACCCTTACTATCCTTTATCCAACCTAAATATAACTCGATCGCCTGGTTGAGTATAATTATCAACATGAACGCAGCTCTTTTTCTGGACAGAGATGGTGTTATTATTGAAAATCGCCAGAACTATGTACGCTCCTGGAATGATGTCTTGATTTACCCTAAATCTATCGAAGCGCTGCTCAAAATCAAATCAAGCGATTATAAAATTGTAATTATCACTAATCAATCTGCTGTTGGAAGAGGGCTGATCTCCATAAAGACCGCTGAGCAGATCAACGCCTGCTTGATTGAAAAAATTGTAACTGCGGGAGGCAGAATTGATGGGGTATTCATGTGCCCCCATTCTCCACTAGATAATTGCCACTGTCGAAAGCCAAGCCCAGGTCTAATCGAGCAGGCAGAAAGTTCGTTGAATTTGAACTTGGCTCGTTCAATATTGGTTGGTGATGCACTGAGCGATATTCTGGCTGGCCAAACTGCCGGTGTCGGACAAAATGTTCTCGTTCGGACTGGAAGAGGTACCGCTCAGGCGGCCCTGCCCCAGGTTAGCCAGCTTTCCCCATTTTTAATCTATGATAATTTAGCAGAGGCATTAGAAGATTTGATTCCCACCTCCTAAAATTTAAGTCCAAACTTTCTCGTTTATTCGATATTAGCCCAGTTATATGCTTTCTATCTAATCAAATCAAAACGGAGGATTGTATTATTTATTTGTACACTAATCCAGGGCTTGTTACTTCTCCCTTAACACTACCTCGGGAAGAACAGCCATTGAAACATCCTCCCTGACCATCTGCTTGGCCCTCTCCCTGAGTGCCTGGGTGATCATGTGTTCCAGTACGAGGTGGATGTCTTCAACATGTTCTATGATATCACTCGGCACATGCAGATTGATATCAACCATTGAACCAAGTTTTCCACAATCAAACCCGGTGAATCCAATTGTTTTGGCTTCTACTTCATTAGCCAACTCAATCGCCTTGACGACGTTTTTTGAATTCCCGCTAGTCGAGATCCCAATCACCACATCCCCTGGCTGAACATGGTTGGCAAGCTGCTGTGCAAAAACACTTTCATATCCTTCATCGTTGGCTAGGGCAGAAAACATCGCCATATTGTCGGTCAAGCCCATCACACGAAAGTTTGGTGTACCTTCAACACGAGTGTTCTTTCCCAGGTCACAAACAAAATGGGACGCGGTTGATGCGCTGCCGCCATTACCCAGAATAAATACTTGTTGATTTACTAATCTGGCTTCATGGAGTACATCTAATACTTGCTCGATCACCTCTTCTGAAAGGTTGTCAAGCGTCTCTTTAAGTTCATCAATATAACTCTGAATTATGTTCATAATTTCTCCAAGCATTTTCTCCCCACCCGGGAGGAATGGCCTACTGATAAATAAAAAAGGGATTTCGAACTAATTGTTCAAACCTCTGCTTCTCTTGTCCTGAAATAGTCTACAGTCTTTTTTAGCCCTTCTTCAAGCCCAACCGTTGGAGTCCATCCCAGGTCCTGGTTTGCTCGAGAAGCTTCCAGATAAATTCTTCGTGTTTCACCGACCTTAGCTGGTCCATTAACAGCTGTTAATTCATAGTCGGTGATCATTTTCAGATTGGAGAAGATTTCGTTAATCGATGTCCCCCGTCCAAAACCAAGATTATAAATAGTATTTTTGTGCTCGGTATCTAATGCAATTAAATTTGCCCTTGCGCAATCTTCGACATATACAAAATCGCGCTGTTGTTCCCCATCTCCGTTGATCACAACCTGTTCACCCTCCAGCATCTGACCAGTGAAGATCGCTACTACTCCAGCTTCACCATGAGGATCTTGTCTAGGACCATACACATTGGGGTATCGGAGCACTACATAATCTAGATCGTAGTTTTCCTTGTACATGTAGAGGTAATGTTCTACCGTATGCTTGCTGGCCCCATATGGACAGATGGGATTGACCGGATGTAATTCATCGCAAGGTAAGTATTCCGGCTCACCATAGACAGCACCACCGGTTGAGATATATATGAATCGCTTCACGTCGTATTTCTTGGCTAGTTCAATCAGTTTTATTGAGCCAAGCACATTGACATCAGCATCAAAAAGCGGATCTTCAATCGATCGTCTTACGTCCATCTGTGCCGCGTGATGATCTACGAATTGCGGTCGTTCCTTTTCAAATATCTCCTCCATTTGAGGGCTGCGAATGTCGACCTGGTAAAAAGTTGCCGCTGGGTTCAGATTGGATAGACGACCAGTGGAGAGATCGTCAACCACGACAACCTCATGACCGTTAGATAATAAGGTGTCCACAACATGTGAGCCAATAAAACCAGCGCCCCCTGTGACAAGAATCTTCACTTTTGTTCTCCTTTAAGAAAGTTGTGGTGTGACTCTATTCTAATATGCCCCGCGCCTTTTTAATACTGCCGGGATCGTTTGGAACAGCAGTTGAATATCCAACCAAATGCTCCAGTTGCGGATGTAATGCATATCCAATCTTACCCGTTCATCGTATGTTACATCAGATCGCCCGCTCACCTGCCACAATCCTGTTATTCCTGGTCGCACGGTCATCAGGTTCAAATCCCATTTTTCGTATTTTTCTACTTCCGCTGGAGTTATGATGCGCGGTCCAACCAAAGACATTTCTCGCTTTAGTACATTAATCAACTGGGGTAATTCATCCAGGCTGGTCTTACGAAGGATCTGGCCAACCCTCGTCACTCTTGGGTCTACCTTTAATTTGAAGTTATTCGCCAGTTCCTCGCGCAGTTCCGGATACTTGGCGAGTATTTCATCGCCGTCTTCACACATCGTTCTAAATTTAAAAGCGTCAAATTCTTGACCATGCATGCCCATCACTCGCCGTTTATGGATGATTGGTCCGCGAGTGTCTATTTTGATCAGTAAACAGATAACCAACATTATTGGACCTAGAAGGATCAAGGCTGTGATAGTAATCAGAATGTCCAGAATGAACTTTAGAACTTCGTCCACGCCTGTCAAACGCACTTTATTAACCCCCACTAAAGGTACGTACGCGAACTCCTTCACCGTCAATCCAGTGGTGATGATCTCATACAATCCAGAGGACATGCGCACGTTGACGCCGTTTGCTATGCCATACCTTTGGAATATATCCAGCATCCGATCGCGAGATGAGATCGCGCTGCTGGCTAAGATCAGCTCTTCGACATCGTAGCGAGCTATTAATTCATCCAGATCATCTACCCTTCCAAGAACGTAAAGATCTTCTGTTAATTGTGTCCCTATTGGAAATTTCTTATCGACGAACCCCATTATGTGGAATCCAGAGGCCCTCCATCCTGCCAGCTGTTCTGCTAAGGAAAGCCCTTCGTTATTTGCGCCGATAACCAAAGCTGATGAAAGATAATAACCACGACTCCGAAATAGGTAAATAATCCTTCGAAGAATAAATCTACCAATCGCAATGAATATAAAAGAGAAAATCCAAGCAAGCAGAAGCCAGGCGCGAGCGAAGATAAATTCAGGATTCAGGAATCCCACGGCGATCAACAGCATCATGCCGATCGTTGTGCCATTGAAAACCATCGAGTACTCTTTTGTACCCCCAAGCAACCGTTGACGATCATATAACCCAAGGATCAGGAAGATACCCAACCAGACTGGGATCAGGATCGCTACAATTAATCTATAATACAAAAAATTGGGATCAGAGTCTTGGGAAAATAAAATGATCGATGATTCAAAACGAATATAGTATGCCAGCCGGAACGCTAATCCGATCATCAGGACATCTATTAAAACCAGGCTGGCTGTGTAAAGACGCCATTGTACGTGCTTTGGAACGCTCTCTGATGCTTTTCGGATTTTTGCTTTCAGTGGGGTTTCAACGTAGAAACCCACACCTGATTGAGTTGATTCCATTAATATTCCCTCCGGAATGAATGAGAAAAACAACTATTCACCCAGACATGCTCCGCCCTTCCGACAGCAGCAGATATATCGGTGATATAGCGATTCTTTGACATGGATCCGCGTCTATCTCCGCGCAGATATTCAATCGGATCCAATTTGAAACCATGTTCGATGCGATAAGGGGACTAATCATCACCCTATTCTAACGCACTATTGGATAAATTAGGTTACCTTTGGCTAATTCAATCCATTTTAAAACGAAAACAATCCTCTACCGTTACACTCTGAATCTTTCCCATTAAGGTAGAACTTACCATCCCCAGAGAAGTAATATTAATCTGATGAGCGTGATTTATTTCTTTGTTTTTAAAAACGAAACGCTCTTCCGTCTGTTACAGTTCAAAGCAAAATAAATGGCGCAATAATTCTCTCCTTGAAATCACAAGATTTCAATGATTATTGCTACCACCGTCCGATCTTTGATTGGATTTTCATCCTATATAGTTTTGTTTATCTAAAAAAATTACAGATAGTCGCTGATACCATTACTATATATTCTTAAAAACGCCCCTGTGGGGAAACTGTTACAATTTTTATGTTTTTGTTTGAAATGAGTTCTATGTTCGTGTTTTGCTGGCAACTCGCAATCCTACCTATCAAATCCACATCCACCCCGTATTTAATGAACGAGTCTCAACAAATCACTTATGCCGCCCTGTAATTCTCTTCAATCAGAATCCGATCATACCATAACTTTATCTGAAAATTACCTCGATGATCAGCGCGGAATTAGACCTGTAAACCCCTCAGCCAAATCCTAACTTTACCCGGGTTTGAAACAGATTAGCCCTATTTATCCACCCAGGTAACCTGTAGCGTTGGTCGCGATCCCTCAATCTCGTAATCAGAAGACCAAAAATATTTACCACTGTGTCTGGCGCTGTCTGCTGAATAAAATGCTAACCTTATTGGCCCTCCTTCCGAATAAGACTCGGATACCGCATTTGTCACATCCCATGTGCGCGGGACGCCATTTGCTCCTGGGTACTCTGCGATCCAAGGCACCCAAGATCTACTGACATTCTCGATACCCTGTGGAGCGGTATTCCAGGTCAATGAATTCTCAAGCCAATCATCCTCTACCATGATCACCTGGATCATTGAAGCAGGTGCATCACCCCATTCATCTCCGCCAGCATTCCCAAATTGATACATAGTCAAAGTAGCGGAAATGATCTTCTTTCCTGGGGGTATCCCGTTAATAGGAAAAGATATATAGAATTTAGAGAAGCAAGGGAAATCTGCTACGTCATACTGGTTTTGAATGTTGACCCGATCCACAGATGCGTAATTTGTGTCTCCCCACTCAGAAAATCGATCAAAATTTTTTCCACAATTGGTATGCCCTCCAACTTCTCCATCCTCAACAACCATACCGTTTAACCCATGCCTGATCATGATATCGCCAGTCGATTGAGTCTCAGAGATCATTTGCTCTGTTACTCCGAATGCCATCTCACCCCAGGTGTCTGATCGCGTATCATCAATCCCGGACGGCCAGGTTTTGTTTTCGATCGGTGTACCATTTACATCATCGCGATCGTGAACGACTACTCCCAATCCCCACACTTCACCTTTATCTGGCGGATCCGTGAGATCAAATGTTGAGAATGGGATCTGGTAAGTGAGACGCCAGCCACTATCTATTGAGGAATCGTTTGGATTTCCCCGGTAGCCAGCCTCCGAGGTATATGGCAGATCAACTTTATCCCAACCAGCTCCATTCCCCTGGTAGGCAGCCTGGTATTCTGACCGTTCCACCCAGCGACTCAATTGACCGACGAAGCGGTAGGTATTTGCAGAGGGCGTGCTTCCCCCATTTCCATTTAAATCCAGGTATAAGGAAACCGCATCCCACTTCTCCAAACTTTCGACAGGGGTTATCTCGTCATACCATAACAATCGATCAAAGATTGCTACATGAATAAAAAGTTCATTTGCCGTATAACCTACCCGTACATCGCTGTAATTATCAGTGGGATTCACCTCTCCGAACCAAAATATGGCTGTCTCATCAAATTGGATCTGATCCGCGAAGTAAGGCACATTCACACGGTGAGCACTTCTGCTGAGAGAAGATGAATTACCCTGCACCATCGGTAGGTAATACTCAATTTGCTGACCTTGAATGGTGGCTGAACAGCAGAAGCCCTCCTCAATAGAATTCGCCGCTACTGAATTAGCATTAAATTGAAATCCTAACCAGGATATTGGAATAATAAGTAATGAAACCAGCTGGAATCCGATCATTGATGGCTTCTTTATCTGAACAAACCGTGTCAAAATACTCATGGCTACGCAGGATTTTAATCAAAAAATCGCCTCCCGGGCGATTTTTTTATAACAGCAGTAATTTACAAATCAGCCATCGATTTCAACGTGAATTAATTTCTCCACATATTTCATCATCAAACATAAAAATTTTATGCAAACAGGAGAGTAAATGCAGTTTTTATGTCTCCGCGCTCAAGGGTAGAGTTGTTGGCTGGGCGCGGCGTGCCTCCTTTATCTTCTTCTTTCGCGCTCTAGCTACAACCGCTGGATCTTTGAACGGCTCATCAATGCGGCTTAGTCGAGAAGAATTCACACATATTAATGTCACCAAAAATGCGCTGAATAAGATCCAGGCGACGACTATGGTAATGATCAAGACAGTCATGGCATACTCCTATTTATTATCATCCTCGAAGCGAACCGGCTCACTTAGGAGCCTGTTTCTTACCTGGAGCCTAACTGCCCAACATAATGTTGTCAGCTTAGGCGGTCCGGCGATCTTACAGTCTAAAACTGGTTAGATCCGTGACTTTGCGTCCTTGCCTTTCGACAAGTTTGCCTTTTCTGTGCCTGCACACGATTATAAGGTTCTGATAAACCGTTATCAATAGTAAATATATCCTAACTAACGATGGAATCCAAGCTATTTAGCTTAACAATTTCGTTAGATGTTATCTCAAACGCTTCAAGTTCAGAAATTAAGAGTCCTTTAGATTCTTGTCGGTAAAGATCAATCTGTTATCATTTAACCAAAATGCGATATTCAGTTCTTCATTTTACGGGTTGCAAGAAGCCAGCCAATAATTCTCGTTCAAAATGAATATCGACCATATCACCCCATTTTTTGCTTCTTGCACAAATACAATTGAACACTCTTCGCTCAATGTGCTCTTCACATAAAATCCTAAGTTAATAATTAGCATATCGCCTGAAATGCTCAGCCCCAATTTGGGCATCCAATTCATCCTCAAATA
>Ga0209536_100001339_pt1 | contig 41071 bp, 30 predicted proteins | sample DeeMarSeWOR28_12_FD_187461 | JGI IMG/M metagenome (GOLD analysis project Ga0209536, IMG submission 187461) | Marine sediment microbial communities from White Oak River estuary, North Carolina - WOR-2-8_12 (SPAdes) (version 2) | ecosystem: Environmental > Aquatic > Marine > Intertidal zone >... | reverse complement strand
TGCGATATACTATTGCCCGCATGCGCCAGACGAGGGCTGCGACTGCCGCAAACCCAAGGTCGGCATGTTCAACCAGGTCAACGGGGATTATATGATAGACTATCCGAATTCCTGGTTCGTCGGCGACTTCGAAAGCGACCGTGAGGTCGCCGAAAAGGTGGGTTTGAAATTCATACTAGCCAAAGGCGACGGCGGCCTGAGGAAGGCCGTCGACATCATTCTCAAGTGAGGAAAGGGTCCAACGCCCGAAGGGATCAGTTACTTACTAACCCATACGCGGTCTTGGGCCCCCTCAATATTAATCTCCATCCGAAGTTCCTTCGGACTCGGCCTCTTCAATGGAAAGGTCTTCGTCGACCTCGTCGTCCTCCGAATCATCAGCTTCCTCAGATACTTTTGTTTCAGGAGTCTGCGGACCTGCTCCCGGTTTCGGCAGCATGATGAATGCTATTAACCCGACAACGATGAGAAACAGTGCGATTAACAAATATGGCCAGTAGTTCGCCCTCGGCCCCTCCGGCCCAATCGTCGGGTCCAAGGGTTCCTCGTCATCGACATCGAGCACACCGTCATTGTCATCATCGAGGTCAGCATTATTTCCAATCCCATCCCCATCCGTGTCCAGCCATTCGAGGTCGTTGAACGGGAACGCATCGTCGACGTCATCCACTCCGTCATTGTCGTCATCGGCATCGGCGGAATCGGGAATGCCGTCATTGTCGTGGTCCAGCCAGGTTCTGAAGGAGAAGGAATAGTTCTCCTCCATCTCGTTCCCAGCAAGGTCACGAGCCTGCGTAATCGTGACTGTGTAGGTCGAGTTACGGCTGAGGGGCCGGGATAGGGTGATTGTCATGGTAGTGTTGTCGGGGGACCAGGACTGGCTGATGGCGATGTTCGCGGGGAGGGGGTGGATGGCCAATTCAACGGAGTTGGGGTCCATGGGTTCGGAGAATACAGTTGTGACGGTTGTGTTTACAGGGACATTCATCGAGGTGTTAACAGGATTTACCGACAATATGGTTGGGGGTGTTGTGTCCGGCGGGAGCGGAGTATACAGCGTAAAATTGAATGTCCTAACGGTAACATTTCCAACCATATCTGTAGCTACAACCTCAATGGTGTAATCTCCATCAGCCCAGCCTGTCGTATCTATATCATAAGGGGGATTGAAATCCTCAGAATGAGCGCCATTCACAGAATAATTCACAGTGTCAAGGTAAGAATCGGTTATTATGAAATTAAGTAAGGTTCCAGGTTGAACTATTGTGTTATTCACCGGAGAGTTTAACGTTATTACAGGTACATCTGCATCGACCTTAACTTGTATTGAAACGATTTCTGTATTGTTGAACTCATCAGTAGCCCGAGCATATATCGTGTTCTCGCCCGTATTTAGTGCAATAATCCCATCCCAGGTCTCGTTACCAATACATAATATCCAGTTAATATTATCTCTGCTGATCTCGACCTTCTGAAGGCGATAGTTATCAGATGCTGTACCGGACACATTTACTGTGAGGTTAACGAAATCGTTATTGCTTGGATTGTTGATATTAATACCAGGAACTTTCGATTCCAGACCATCCCAACGATAAAAAAAATCTACAGGAGTACCATTTCCAAATCTTCCACCAATGAGATATGCATCTGAATTCAGAGTAACCATAGAGTAATCACAGCAAGGTGAAGGCCACGGTTGAGCTGGACCAAGAATCCATGTGTCATATTCTGGGTAATAAACCTCAGATTGATCAACGCTACCTCCATGCCCAACCGACACGATTCTCCCCTGTACAGGAGTGGCTCCATCTGTCCAATTATTTAAATCTGACACAAATGACCAATTATTAGTGGCAGGATAATATTTCTCTACTGTTTTTGTACCTCCAAGTGGTAGGCTAATATTTGCACCACCAATAGCATAAAGGTTATCACCTAAAGTTACTAATTGATGATCTCTACGACTCATGATCATCGGTGAAATTTCCCACCAGGTATTATTATGAGGGGAATAAACTTCAATCAATGATATAGGCTCAGGATTACCAGCCAACCAACCCCCGGAAACATACATATCGCCATCGTAAGAAGTAACTGCTACATCCATTCTCGTGGTTGGAGGGTCTACAACGTCATAGAAGGTATTGTCACTAATATTATAATATCCAGCTTCACTCCAAGCATGAATAAAATAAATCCTATCTCCAATTAAAGTACAATCACTTCTATCGCCAGCTGACAATATTGAAGATCTCCTTATCCACCATGTATCATTAGCTGGAGTATATACTTGTACAAAATCATTACCAATATGGTATATTTCTCCATTATATTCAACTGCAATACCTACTGCTGGATGTAGCATGGGAGTTAATTCCTCCCATTGCCAACCAGTCAATGAATTCACATCAGACGGCGTTATGACAATTGTACTGAAAAAACATAGTAAAATCACAAGAACGGTTGATGCACGCCTCATCTCTTCCGAACCTCGTTTACCATAATTCGGTTACTAGTATTTGGTTCTTTTTAAAGGGTCTCCCGCATCCTTCTTATCGCCTCGTTGATGTCCTCGACCGAGCTCGCATAGGAGAACCTGACATATCCCTCTCCGCCGGGGCCGAAGCCCGTGCCCGGTAGGATTGCGATGCCCATCTCGTCGAGTGCATAGTCGGCGAACTCCTGGCTGGTCATGCCCGTCTTTGTGATGTTGGGGAAGGCGTAGAAGGCTCCCTGCGGGTTCACGCAGGAGATGTTGGCTATCGAGTTGAGGCCGGAGACTATTGCGTCACGGCGCTTTCTGAACTCCGCCATCATGTCCGCGACGCACTGCTGGTCGCCCTTGATGGCTGCGATACCTCCGTACTGGATGAAGTTGGTGGTGCAGGAGATGATGGTCTGCAGCAGCAGCCCCATCTTCTCTATCAGGGGGGCGGGGCCGACCGCGTATCCGAGGCGCCAGCCGGTCATGGCATAGGCCTTCGAGAAGCCATCCAAGAGGATTGTGCGTTCCCTGCACTCGTCCCTGATGCTCGGGGTGTAGTGGGTCTCGTCATACGTCATCTTGCTGTATATCTCGTCGGTGAGGAGGTACACGTCCTTCTCCTCGGCTATCTCGGCCATGCGCTCGATTTCCGCCTTGGTCATGACGCTGCCGCATGGGTTTGACGGCGAGTTCATGATGATAAGGCCTGTCTCCCCATCCATGGCCCCGCAGACGTCCTCCGGGTCCATGCGGAACTCGTTCTCCTCCTTCAGGACCACGAACCTTCCCTCGAATCCGGTGTAATCCAGGTTGGCGAAGTAGCTCATGAAGCCGGGCGAGCCCACCACGACGTTCTTCCTCGGTCCCACGGTACAGGCCATGACGTAGTAGATGATTGGGTTAGCACCAGGTCCCACGAGGATCTGGTTCAGGTCTGGGCGGAAACCTCTGGTCTGCTCTATCTCGTCCCGAATGGCCTCTCTCAATCCCAGGATGCCCGACGAGTTGACGTAATCGGTCTCCCCGTCGTTTAAGGCCCGTATGCAGGCGTCCTTGATGTGCCGCGGCGTGTCAAAGTCGGGTTCCCCTATCTCAAAGTGCAGGATGTCCCTGCCCTCGCGTTCCATCTGCCGCGCCCTGGCTAACACCTTAAATGCGGGTTGGCCTGACAGCCTCCTCGCCCCCTCCGAAAAACCCTTCATAACAGCCGCGGATAATGGGCGTAGTAGCTTAAACCCTTCGGCAAAAGGTTTATTAGATTCGCGCGGCTATTTGATATTGAAGGGTATGGATAGAGTTCCCGTAATGGAGGTTATGAGCACCAAGGTCCCGACACTGGGACCCCGTGATTCGGTGGGGGACGCGGCCGTCCAGATGCATGAGTTCGGGGCAGGATACGTCTTTGTCACCGACAAGGGCAATCCCGTCGGAATAGTCACGGAGCGGGACATCGTCAGGAAGGTCGTGGCCAAGAAGCGGAACCCGCATCGTGTCAAGCTGAAGGACGTGATGTCCTCGCCGGTCGCCTGGGTACCGCGGCACATGGACATCATGGAAGCGGCAAAAGAGATGACCAGGATGAAGATGCGTAGACTGGCCGTGATGCACGACGGCGAGATAGTGGGCGTTCTAACGGTGCAGAACATCCTTTACATAGCCCCGCAGCTCATCGAGGTCACCAGGGAACTTGCTGCGAACGGCGAGAACGACGTCGACCGCAGGAGAATATCGGTGGGCCAGGCGTCCGGATACTGCGAGGTGTGCAAGGCCTTCTCTGATAAGCTGGACTACATCGATGGGGAGCTCCTTTGCCCCATGTGCAAAGAGGGGAAGGAATAGTTTTAAAACGTCTGCAAACTTCACCGGGGCAATGAGGAAGAAGACGAGATTGATATTGGCATTGGACGTTACCGAACGCGCACCAGCCCTGGAGGTGGCAGAGCAGGTCGCCCCCGTTGTCGACGCGATCAAGGTCAATTATCCCATCATACTGGGCTGCGGGATCGGGATTGTCAAGGAACTCGCTAGTTATAGCGACATCATATGCGACCTCAAGGTCGCGGACGTACCGAACACCAACAGGCTCATCGTCCAGCATGCCGTCAGTGCCGGAGCGAAAGGTGTTATTTGCCAGGGATTCGTGGGGCGCGACTCTCTGGAAGCCTGCGTGGATGCGGGCCGGAGGATAGACGTCTTCGTTGTCGCGGAGATGAGCCACCCGGGTTCCAACATTTTCATTAATCCACACGCCGAGGATATCGCCCGAATGGCCATGAACGTGGGCGCGGCGGGCATCATCGCGCCGGGGACAAGGCCCGAGCGAATCAGAGCGCTGAGAAAGGTCGTGGGCAAGGCCTTGATACTGGCTCCCGGGATAGGAGCGCAGGGCGGCAAGGCCAGTGCGGCGATAAAGGCCGGCGCGAACTACGTGATAGTGGGCCGGAGCATCTACCAGGCTGAGGACCCGAGGGCTGCCGCCGAGGTAATCGTAAGAGAGATAACCGGTGATTGAGCATGCAGAGGGCTGTCCCCGCTTCAGCCGAGACCGAATGCCCTGATTGCGGAGATGAGACACTTCACAGGACCCTCAAGGGACGATTCTCCGGGAAGAAGCTGCAAATGGTGCTCAAATGCTCGAAGTGCGGGCGCGTGCACGGGGAGACCTTCGAACTCATAGGCCAAACATCGGTCCGCACAATCATCAGCCGGGGAGAGGATTCCGAGAGGGTAAGCATGGACCTGTCGGCGGATTGGACCGTGACCGTTGGCGAGGAACTGATGCACGAGGACGAGAGACTGTTGGTCACCGGCATAGAGGTTGGGGGAATGAGGGTGAAATCGGCATCCGTCAAGGACATCCAGACGCTCTGGGCCAAGAACTTCGACACCATCGACCTGAACCTTTCGGTCAATCGCCGGGGAAGGACCCGCTCGCTCAAGATAACCGTGGACCCCGATGACGAGTTCGAGGTCGGCGCCGACATTGAGATCGACGGAAAGCTAGTGTTCATACACAGCATCAAGACCGATACTAAAAGGGTGAGGAAGGGCACGGCTATCGCTAGGGAAATCCTGCGGGTGTATTGCACGGAAAAGGGTCGCCGTTAGTCCTTTCTTATCAGCGCCAGCACGGCCACGCCCACAATGCCGATGGCTGCGAGCATCGTTGCCATGCCGTCAATGCCCAGGTCCCTTTCCGCACTTCCGATGTTGATCACGTAATCCTGATACTGAGGTATGTAGACCGCAACGTCGAAGCCGCTGTCTGTCTTCACAGCTATGTATCTCGGGACGTCACCGGTCTCCCAGAACACCTCGCTGAAGTCATCTGCTTCCCTAAGCCTCTCGTCGTCCAACATGACGGTGATGTCCTCGGCAGAGCCATAGTCCAGGTACACGCCGTCGATGTGGAGCATCACGGCCTTGCCGGCGGCGCTGCCCGAGAGCAGCACGTCAACCTGCTTGTCCGAAGCGGCAAGGGCGCTCATGTCCACGTTGTCGAATGCTACGACATCCTCCACCAGGTAGTCGCCCTGCGAGCCCAGGTACATCTCTGCCGCTATTCTCTCACCGGCCACCGCGCTTCCGACGGTCTTGTCGGGGGTGGGGTCGGCCCTGAATATCACAACGGAATCGGCAGGAACGTCGAAGACGACCTCCTGGCCGTTTATAGCCGTTTCAACGTCCGGGGGGAACACGAAGACGCCGCTCGCGTCCTCACCGCCGATGAGGATGGCGTTGCCGCTCCTGATGGCTCCAGTGTCCCCGCCCAGATCGAACTTGATGGAGTTGTCTGCCTTGGCCTCGAACTCAACAACAGTGGTCATGGTCTCGTGGACCGCTAAGTACGAGTAGGCATCCTCGTGGGTGATCATGGTGTCATCGATTAGGAAATCGTTGCCGGCCGCGAACTCGGCGACGCCAATCGATGTAAAGACGCTTACCGGGTTACCGTTACGTACAACTGCGTAGTCGGCCAGCGGGTAATAATAATTATTTTGAAGCGCAGGGTTTGCATCGTATACGTACGAGGAATACGCGCTCTCCCTGGGCACGGGAGCACCCTGCGCAAAGAACATTCCAGAAGCGACTAGTGTAAGGGTTGCCACCGCGAATGCGGATATTATTAGCCTTTTCTTTACCATAATCACCATCTGGAAGAATGGAGGAGGCTACCTCCCCCGAAGGGGAGGCTCTATTACGTGGGCAGAATAATAGATAAAAGCCTCTAAAAGACAATATGTAAAGGGGTATTAATATACAGTTTGGTACAACATTCGAACATAAGGTTAACAATTATGTTCATATTTATACGAAATCATCTTCAAGATGTGAGGTTGCACTATATGCCTGGCTAACAATATCACACAACCACCTCGCCTCCTAGGCCGATGGCTATCAGGCTGCACAGGAGGGCCGTGATCAGTCCCACTATCAGCATCTTCAGGCCGTGCCTGAGCATGCTCTCCTCCGTTATCCTTGCCAGGTAGACACCCAGGCTGATGAGGATGACCAGCGTGAGTATGAGCGATCCGACGAAGGCTGCGGACATATCAATACTTCCCATAGTCACCAGGAAGAAGGGGGAGATCACGATGATTGCGGCGATCGCAGGGCTGGCAGCGTCCACGAGGGCGGTCACTCTCGTAGCGAACCTCGCCGCCTCCTTGTGAAGCGATTCGTCTTCCATCCGCGTCAGCATGGCCTTTTCCAGAATTTTTAACTCCTTGGTGCGCTCAGCACTCTCGGCCATATATGCACCGCTGAAACCGGATATGCCCATTGCGAAGCTGCCGGCTATCCCAGCGGATATCACGATGAATGGATCCTGGATGTTTGCGAGGGTGGCACCGATGACGACTCCCAACATAGTAAGGGCACCGTCGAAGGCGTTCATAACGAAATAACGCCTGCATATCGCTCCCAGGTCACAAATCTCGATATAAGTCTTCCATCGGTTCGTCCGCTCTGAAAAAGCCCGTTTATCAGCCTTGTCAGACTCATCCTGTTCCATTTTGGTTCGGAGGTTCTATTAACCGCTTGGTATTAAGGCTTTCGCTCCTTCTTTTTTCTTTTTTGCCTTTCTGCGCTGGATGACCCTCTAAAAGAAAAAAGTTGGGCAAAACAAGAAAAATCGGGTCACCCTGCTCGAAAGCCATATTAAAAACGATCTTATTTTGGTCACACGAACCAATGGAATTAGGATTATATACCAGAAGTTATGTATCCGTGTCTGCTTCCCTTGACCAGGAGGGTATGAATGGCAAGAATGCACGCCCGAAGGAAAGGAAAATCATCGTCCAAACGCCCTTTCACGACAAAGATACCCGAATGGGTGCCTTTGAAGAAGGCTGAGATAGAGGAACTCATCGTGAAACTGGCCACCGAAGGTAACACCAGCGCGAGCATCGGCCTAATCCTGAGGGACCAGTACGGAGTCCCGGATGTGAAACTGGCCACAGGGAAGAGCATTCATCAGATTATGAGCGAGAAGGGCATGGCTTCGGCACTGCCCGAGGACCTTACAGCCCTCCTGAGAAAGGTCACCGAGCTCGATGCGCACCTCAAGCGCAACCCGCGCGACACTCACAACAAGCGCAGCCTCCAGTTGATCGAGGCCAAGATCCGGCGCCTGGAGCGGTACTATAAAGAGAAGGGTGTATTGCCCGAAGGTTGGAAGTACACGCTCGAGGGTGCAGAGCTGGAGCTGAGTCGGTAACATGGCTGGGGAGGAAAATCCTCAGATCAATTTCAGTGCGAGTTTGACCAGAAGACTGGAAGAGGCTGCCGAGGAGATAAGGAACCATTCCGGCAGGACCAGGATATTCTCCCATTACGACCCCGACGGCATTACCGCGGCAGCCATCATTTGTAAGGTAATGCTGGGTCTGGGAAAGCCCTTCAAGGTCACGTTGACAAAGAAGCTGGACGACAAGCGTGTCAAGGAGGCCGGGGAAACTCCCAATGACCAGCTCATCATCTTCGCGGACATGGGCGCCACGCGCGTGAGCCAGCTGGACGATTTTCCTCACAAGGTCATAGTGGTCGACCATCACGAGCCGGAAGCCGAGGGCGAGAACATCATACACGTCAACCCTCACTTCTTCGACATAGACGGGGCCAGGGAGGCCAGCGCGGCCAGCTTTGCCTTTTCACTTGCCTCGACGGTCGACGAAAGGAATTGGAGCCTCGCATCATTGGCCATCGCCGGCGCCATCGGGGACCGCCAGAACCTCGGCGGATTCCAGGGGTACAACGAGGAGCTGGTGGCCGCGGCCGCCCAAAGGGAGCTGATCAGCATCGAGGTGATGCCCGATCTAAAGGGCCACACGATATTCGAATCGTTGACAGAACACCCCGAGCCCTACTTCGTGGACATCACCGGTCGAAAGCAGAAGGCCAGCAGGTTCATGAAATGGCTGGGTCTTGACAAGGAAAGCGAGTTCAAGAGCCTCGAAGAGGAGCAGAAACGCTTCCTCACGTCCATATGTGCGATGCGCCTGCTGCGCCAGGGCGCCACCCCCGAGGCCATACTCAACTTTGTCACCGAGCGGTACTGGCTGTACGATTGGGACATGTACGCGGACGAGTTGACATCCCTCTTCAACGCATGTTCCAGGCAGGGGGACCAGGCAACGGGTCTGGCAATGGCCCTGGGAGATAGGGCGGCCAGGGAAGCGGCCGCGGCCCACAGGCTCAAGCATCAGGAATGGATCATCGAGAACCTGAGGAAGCTGGAGGTCGATCCCCCGGAGTCAAAGAGGCACCTGCAATACTTCTATGCCGCAGAATCGTCCTACGCGGGAGTACTGGCCGGCCTGGGAACCCTCTACTTCTTCGACGATTCGAAGGCCACCTTCGGCATCCACAAGAACGGCGGCAACCTCAATGTCTCTGCCAGAGCCCCTCGGAGTCTGGTTGAAGCAGGAGTGAACCTTGGTGTGGCCTGCAGGAAGGCCGGAGAGGCAGTGGGAGGTTCGGGCGGAGGTCACGACATTGCAGCCGGGGCTACAGTACCCAGCAAAAGGGAGAAGAAGTTCCTAAGCGAGCTTGACAAGATATTGAAGGAACAGCTAACCTCCCGAAATTCAGAATAAACGGGAAAAGGTTTTTACCCGCACGGATTCATTACCCAATATCGAAGGTTTGAGGAAGATGACTACTGCGTTCAACAGACTGTTCATCGTCGGAATTCTTGTTCTGGGGTTGCTATTACCGGCAATATCCATACTGGGTCCGAAGGCCAGTGCAGAGACCTGGACCGATGATTTCACGGGCAACGACCTTGACCCGCGTTGGACCCGCGGAGGCCTTAGCGGAACGGCAATCGTGGACGGTACAACGTACTTAACACCTGCCAGTTTCACGGGTGATTCAAATATAACTTGGTACGGTCCACATATTAGAACCGCGATCTCTACTGCTGGCATCTTCAACATCACTGCCGTGTTCAAATGCATTGCCGAAACGACAGAGTTCAACCTTGCCAGGGCCGAGGTCAGACTCTTCGATACGACCGGCGGTCAGGTGTATGCATTTGGCTGGACCGACTCATCGATGTCTGATAACAAGGTGTCGATTTATCTTAACGGAGCAAGCGATGCTGATGTGCTGTATTCAACAGCCGAAGATTTCACATATTCGATTTTCGTGGACAAATCCTTAGGCCTGGCTCGCACAGCTTCGGAAACTATAATCTATATTGAGGGCAACCTCATCCAATCCTTCACGCCCAGTCCCAAGCCCATAGGTTACATTGAATTGGGATTCATGAGATACAAGGAATATCCCACATATTGCACACCAGAGGTCATCAACATAAACTCGATAAACATAGACACAACGGCACCAACAGCCCCTGATGCTCCGAGTAACCTTGTTTGCGAGGGTGGTGAAGGACAGGTAAACCTCACTTGGTCAGCGCCTACAAATGGAGGACTTCAGATTACAAGTTATAAGATCTTCAGGGGCACAACCTCCGGAAACCTGCAGCATCTGACAACCGTTGGTTATGAGCTCTCGTATGCAGACAATAGCGTAATGAACGGTCAGCGATATTACTATGCCGTTTCAGCAGCAAATGAGATCGGAGAGAGCGAGTTGTCACAGGAAGCTAGTGCGGTACCCATGACCACACCGGATTCCCCGGGGAACCTCCAGGCCTTGGCAGGTAATAGTTATGTGAACCTTTCATGGGCGGCGCCAGCAACGGATGGGGGTTCGGGTATCACAAATTACCTGGTCTACCGCAGGGAGGAATCATCATCTCTGTCTTTACTGGACACCGTAGGTGACGTCCGCACTTACAATGATACCGGGCTGATCAACGACCAGACCTATTATTATGCCCTATCAGCAGTAAACTCGGTCGGTGAGGGAACAATGACAAATGAGATATCAGCCACACCAGGTTCCTCGACATCTGCACCTTCTGAGCCACGGGAACTTACAGCCTCCGCTGGTGACGGTCAGGTCACTCTCATTTGGTCAACGCCCTTAACAAACGGAAATTCCCGGATTACCAACTACCACATTTACAAAGGTTTGAACATAAATGCACTTATTCTCCTCTCGACGATAGACGATACGCAAACGTACACGGATACCGGTTTAACCAATGGTGTAACAGTCTATTACAAGGTTAGTGCGGAGAATGCCATCGGCATTGGACCATTAAGTGCTGTAGTCAATGCCACACCCTTCAAGTACTCACCTCCAAGTGCACCACTATCACCTCGGGCAACACCGTTCGATGGCAAGTTATTACTTCAATGGGAAGTGCCTCTCTCCGACGGAGGAACCTCCATCACCGGTTATATAATCTATAGGGGCGCCAGCTCGGAGAACCTTAGTGAGGTAGCCTCGATAGGAGTCGTACTCAATTATATGGATACGGGGTTGGATAATGGTAGGGAGTATCATTACCGAATCGCTGCGTTCAATGGGGAGGGCGAGGGCCCGATGTCTGAACCCTTTCACGCAATGCCTATCGGCGCCGGAGGTGGTAACAGTGGGGACGGGAACACAACAGATCCAGGTAGTGATTGGTCACTGACCTCGGCCTTCGTGACGGTGGTGATACTTGCCGTGATGGGTGCGGTCGCTCTGTTTTATCTGAGAAGGTCTGGCTCATCCAAGTGATGCTCGATGAACTTGAGAGAGGTGAACCTAACCTAAGGCGAAGGCTATACTATTAATGACCAGACCTAGAGCTATAGACCCCACGAAGAATGCTAAGAATATCAAGGCGGTTACCTTCTTTCCGAACGTGGCGTTGAGAACCGGTACAGCAGTGATGCAGATGGCATTTCCTGCAATGGCAAAGGCGATCGCATGACCCAACGGTAAACCAAGGAGAAGGAGAGGAGCAACGATGAGGACGTCCTCACCCGAGCAGATGAACAAAGGAATTGCGATGAGCACTATCAAGACGAGCCCCGGTATGCTCTGGAACAGGCCGATGTTCTCCCCGCCGAATATACGGGTCAGATCGCTGGGTTCGACCATCGTGGAGATCGCAGAACCAATAATAATTCCCATTAATATATATTTCATAAGATATGTTAATTGGTCCCAGGATGCCAGCATCGCTGACGTTCTTCCCTCGTGCATGTGCGCGGTCTTGCACCCCACGCATGAATAGCATCCCTTGCCGGGGTCGCCCTCCTGTTTCACCCCCGCCAACCTTTCAATGAATATGCCAGTGAGCATGGCCAGGACAAAGATGGCAATGATTTCGACAATGAGATACCAGACACCAATCTTGCCTATTGCCAGAATGAAGACCACGGGGCTCAAGACAGGCACGACAATGAGGAAGGTGATTATCGAGCGCACCCTCATCTGCCTGCCAAGCATCATTCCGTGCGCCATCGGTACGGCCGCGCAAGAGCATATTGGGATCACCGAGGCGAACAGACCGGAACCGATCATGGTCTTCGGCAGCCTCAGTTTGCCCAGGGTCAGATATTTCATCACGAACCCGGCCAGTATGCAGCCCCAAACGAACCAGGGCAGTATGCCTAGCAGGTCCCTGAACATGAAGTCGAGGAAAATGCGGTCATCCTGTAGCTCAGCAACCCCCGTGACACGACAGATGGTGCAATACAGGTAAAGAAAAATGCAACCAATGGCAAATCCTGCCATAAACACCCATTTTGCCTTATCAGGCACGTTCTTTGAAGGGGATATCAGGAGCATCCAATCGTTCACTCTGCTCGAACGTTTTCGCAGGAAATCCAATACAAAGGCCATAACTACAAAAACTATGATGAGACAACTGGTGAACTGGTGAATGCTGAATTCCACTCTGGGTCCTCCTTATGGATTCTGTTGAATTGGAATGACCGGCGGTATAAATCTTTATCTCCATATACGGTTATTGGCTAAAAGGTTAAATAAAAGCGTTATCCTATCCACCTACTCGACTTAGGGATTTGTAATGAGATTCGAAGTCCTAAAGTTAACGATGGCCATAATCCTATTATCAGCCTCAATTCTAATTCTAGTTCCGACTACAAAAGGTGGTTCCCCTCCCCCTCCTAGTGACATCATTGACGGAGTACAGTACATCGACGGAGATTGGGTGGTCAGCGGTTATGAGAATTATTCCCACGAAATCATCATCCTAACAGGAAATCTCACGATAACCGGGACGGGTATGCTGGAATTCGTTAATGTGACCTTAAAAATGAACGTAACAGTTGATTGCGGTGATTACCACATCATGGTCCAAGACGGTGGGAGCTTTTTCGTCAATGATACGGATGACGATAATACAACCACCTCTGATTCTTCGAAGATCACCAACAATGACATCTACGGATATGTTTTCCAGATCAACGAAACTGCCGTATTCGAGGTGAGGAATAGCGAAATTATCGGATGTGGATTGTTACAGGAGCAGGCTGATGCTGATAAGTCCGGTTTGAAGATAATGTCTAACAATGTCACAATAATGCAAACTGAAATATTAGATTGCGCGAACGGTTTTGTGTTTGACTCGGTGAATTGTATCATTGAAAATTGCACAATTTACAATAACCAATATAATGGAATTTATATCACCAACACTTCAAACCCCTCGCACATTTTTAATATCACCATATCACATTCACTTTTATTAAATAACTCAGGTTCTGGTATTCTCTACAATGGTGGTCAGGTAAACATCACCCTGCAGAATAACACAATATCTGAGAACAATGCTGGCGGGATATTAGTGATTGGTGGAACGAACATCAATTTTACCGCGGGATTCAATACAATCCAGAACAATACTGAAGAAGGGGGCATAGGCATATGGGGGATTCCGTCTTTCTCAGTCATCCGTGTTGATGTGAATAATAACAATTTCTCTAATAACAGAGGATTGTCACCAATAAGAGTCGGTTTCAAATTTGATGAGATTCCTGCAAAAGGCATCTATGCAAATATCACAGATAATGAAATCTGGTCAGAACAATTTACCAATGATGGTTCTATCCTAATGTACTCATCCGAATTTCTAATATCAAACATTACGAATAACAAAATAATCACTCCCCTGGTTCAAAACGGGGTCCATATTGGAAAATTATCAAGGGAAATAAACTCGGGCCCCGCCGTAAAAGAACTTGATTTGAATGTTTGCTACAACAATATAACAAATATTGCAGCTGGAGCTGTTAGGGCATGTGCCATTGATGAAATCAATATTAATTTCACCAATAATCATGTGTATCACCCTGACAACATTATGACATGTGGGGCAGTGACAATAGGATGGTTTAAAGCCGGATTAAATGGCACTACACCTGTAAATACAACTGCAATCGTCAGGGACAATTTATTCGAGGGGGTGAAAGACACCGGCGCGATCGGTATTAAAGCCATAGATAACATAAATGCAACCATAGAAAACAATACAATAATAAATGTTGACGGTGGAGGCATTAAGGTTGGGTGGATTGATGATGCCGATGCAAACAATCTTCAGAACCCATGGGCTTACCCAACTAAGAATGTAAATGCAGTCATAAATAACAACACAATATCTGAAGGCAGCGGACCGGGAATCTGGCTATATTCTTCTAATGGTAGTAAGGTAATGAATAATAACATAACACTTAGATCTGGATCTTTCGGTAATACAAGGTCACCTGGTGATGGTATACGAATCCAATCATCAAATCGCGACACATTTGTGTCACACAACGTAATTTCAAATTGTACTGCTAGCGGATTCCGTGCCTATAACTCAGATTGTGTGTCTGTATATTCCAATGTTATCGAATTCAATCAATATGGAATAGGGCTAGATCAAGGATCGAATCATAATATTTTGTATAATAATATAATTGTAAAGGACATAATGAAATATGGATATTATATTGGATTATATTCACTTAATAACTCACTTCCGAGCAACAATACCGTAAACGGTGAATATCTTAGATATTTCCATAACCTCTTTGGCCTTCCCGCATCACATCAAGTAGTAGCTGACCTTGTGGTGAATGAACCTCGGATGGCGAATCTTGGTCAGATCATCATAGCTAACAGTACCTATGTCGACATCCAAAATAACACTGGGACGAACGGATATTCTGGCATTACTATGATTGGAGTAGATAATTCATCAGTTAGAAATAATTTTGTTAATAGCAATACTTATGGAATTCGTTTGCAAGAACATTCATCGACAAATATCATACTGAACAACAATATAAATAACAATAACAACGGAATCGCTTTATTAAGTTCAAGTATATTCAACCAATTAATGAATAACACAATAGTTACCTCACCCTCTCAGACCGGTATATACTTTGACACTGGATTGACCACTCTGGACAACGAGTTACCAATAAACAATACGGTCAATGATGTATCAATCCGATACTACCATGATGAATCCCAATTATCACTTGAGAATCTGATATTAGAAATACCAAAAATGATGAACATCGGTCAGTTGGCCATCATAGATTGTCAGAACTTGACAATAAGAAATTCTAGTGTTACCAATGGCATCAGAGGGTCTTTCATATACGAAAGTGATGAAATCAACCTATTGGATTCAATATTCTCGGAAAACACACAAAATTGTAATGCTGTGGATTCCAGCAATCTAACGATTAAAAACGTAACATGCACCCAGGGAGTGTATAATCTCCTGTTAAATGGAGTTACCAATACAACCATTGAGAATTGCACCATCCAGAATGGTTCATGGCCTCTCTGGTTAAGGTCTAGTTCACCAACAATATTCAATTCAACAATAGGTGAAGCAACTGGCAACTCTTTGAGCTTAATGGATAATTGTCATCCCATACTTATTAACTGCACATACGATCAATCAAATATGGATATATCACCTGACTCTACACTTACATTATTTTGGTATTTGCACGTATCGGTGTTGGCTAATGGTCTGGGCATCGATAATGCGACTGTAATTGTAGCTAATTCTACCCACAATGTTGTATACAACGTCACCACTGATTACAACGGAATGGTTAGAAATTTATTAATTATGGGATCAACGATTGGGCATAATTACACCACCTACTATTCACCATATCATCTTAACATTTCAAAGTTTAGTTATGAAAACTATTCTGTAAGATTAGATATGAATGAAACTACTAATATACTGGTGAACCTTTTTGATATCATGGGGCCTGAGATTATCATCGGGCCAACCATTGAACCAGCCATCATTGTAACATCGTCTGACATCCTTTGGTTAAACGCTAGCATTGATGACTCACTAAGAGGGAACTCTGCGATCAACTACGTTGAATGTGTAATCTCTGTAATACATCCTTCTCTTGTGAATATCACACCGATTATTATAAATGCACAAGACGGGGCATTCGACGAGGTTGTTGAGGATGTAACTCATTTATTTGATATTTCTGATTGGACAAAGGGCCAGTATACTTTCTGGATCAGGGGTAAGGACTCTTCGGAAAATTGGTGTACTTGGAAATCAGTAAACACAACAATATTCGATAATGAAGGTCCTGCAATCACATCTGGTCTTTCAATCTCTCCCACATTTGTAGGAACTTCAGAAGACTTCATTACATTATCACTAGTACTTGATGACACCGGGCTCGGAGATTCACGAATTGTGGAAGTTGAATGTTTAATAGATGGCTCGTCTTCATCACCTATCCTCAATTCAACAGCAATCACCGTGACGGCATTAGACGGTTCCTTTGACCAAACCATTGAGTCGGTATCAGTCACCATAGACATCTCGTTTTGGATAGTAGGCCAATATAATATTCAAGTTCGGGGAAGAGATGAGATCGGAAACCTAGGAGAATGGAGTAATATAACCTTTGTTATTGTGGATGATGAAGCACCATCGGCACCGACAAATTTAATGGCTGTACCGTCGGGGGAGGATGGGATACTGGTATTGACTTGGTCTCCGAATATAGAATTAGACCTTGCGGGATACAAAATATATAGGTCACTGACGTCCGGGAGTAGCTATCAATTGGTGGCTGTCGTAGGTTCTCAAAACACCACATGGCAGGATCGAAGATTGGTAAACGGCGTCAGCTACTTCTATGTCATTACAGCATTTGACAATGCGACAGTTCCAAATGAATCAGATTATTCTAATGAAGCGAGCGGTACACCCAATAAGGCGTCCATGAATATCGCGAACATATGGTGGATATTTGTAATATTACCTTTCTTGTTTCTTGCGATTGCACAACAATATATGTATCGGAAAAAGAACTCAGGAAAATGCAAGGCCGACTCCACAGAAGAAGAAACCCCTTCTCATGAACCATCAAGCATTGAAACTGATGGAAAGTAAAAATAATGCACATCTATGGAATGATGACTTATAAAAAGATAATATTTATACAATGAATACTTATCGTTGAAAATAATTCTCATGATAGGAGGTTTACCATGAAAGGAAAAATTGTATCGATAGTATTAGCCATTATGATGGTCGGGATTGCTTTTACGAGCTTTGCAGTTGCAGGAGATCCCCCACCGCCTGATGATATTACAGATGGAGTCCAGTACATCGATGGTGATTGGGTCGTCGGACTTCCAAACAACACATTTACCAACGAGATCATATATTTAACAGGAAATCTCACGATCCCCGCAGGTGTAACCTTAACCCTCATCAACACAACTATTCTCATGAACTGTAGTGCAGATGGGGAGTATCACATTGAGGTCGAGTCAAACGGAGCCTTAATAATGCAGGATGGGGGCGATGGTCTCACACCTATGGATGCGGGAGATGCGGATTCATCGATTATAACGGCTAACAACACAGCTAATGAACATCAATTTTGGGTCAGGCCCAATGCTGTTTTAATAGCAAGCAACAGTGAAATTCATTATGTCGGATTCGAGTATGATGCACCTTTCTACAACAATTCCGGAGTATTGATCCAATCCAACAATGTAATGATAAATAACTGTCTAATTGAGGATAATTTCTGCGGTCTCATATATGACAGCTGTTTCCCGGCAACACTGGCCTTTAACCTCTTGGATAACAATGTTGAGAAGGGCCTTTGGATTACTAACATCACAAATCCGGCTTACAATATCAACGGTGTTCTCAGTGATAACACTATTACTAATTCAGGAAGCCAGGGTGTTTTAATCACTGCGCCAAACATCAACATCGAAGTATTCAACATGAATGTCTCTGAGAATAATTATGGATTACATATAATCGCTGACCAGATCCTTAATGCAAACGTACATCACAACCAGTTCTGGCGCAACTCTGGACTTCAGCACGGAGGATCTTCGTTATATCTACTTACAAATGGTACAGGAACTATTGACGCTGTGGTTGAAAACAACGGGATCTTTGAAAATTACTGTGGAGGTCTGTGGATCGGCTATGAATATAATGGCATTGCCACGAATCATACGACTGCATTGGTGGCAAACAACTCCTTCATCGGTAATGATGGTGATGAATGTATACAGGGAAATGCGTCGATTAATGCGAAAATCGTTGACAACTACTTCGGTGGTTCTACGCATCTTAGCAAAACCGATACAATGGTGGTGGGGCATAAAACTACTCCTGTATTCCCAGCAAACAAATTCTGTGACGATGTCATCGTGGAATTTTCAAGAAATCAGATAATCAATGATGGCAACTGGAATACTGGCGGCGCTTTTAAAGTGGCAGGCCTTGACAAAATCAACGCAACGATTATTGATAATTATATTCTATCCACATGCAATGTAGGTGGAGCGATGAGAATCGGCCACCCCGGAGAAAGCACATTCGGTTATACCGGTGATTATTCCATTGTACAGAACCTGAATGCTGTTGTTATAGGGAACCAAGTAGTAATAGCAAATGATCCAGATGTCGGAGACATCTATTGTTTCCATGCCGTGAACAATATCAATTTGATATTTACAGACAATTACGCGACCTCAGATTCCGATCAAAATGGCGAGTTCCTACAGGTAGGATGGTGGGGCTCAGGATATGGAGACCCGACACTCTTTGTAAATGCTACCGTAGAGGATAACACTTTCCTATTCTTTCCTGATGATTATTGTGGTGTAGGAGGTATGGTCAGCATTCTTGCAGAGGAATACATAAACCTCAAATTCAATAATAACCGCCTTGAGTTCTGGGCATACTATTGTGGTGGTGCAAGGTTTGCGGACATGTTGCAGGTTGGCAATGAATATAGTCCAGATTATTTCACGAAAAATTTGACTGCGTTCATCAATGGAAATACCTTTCTTATACATGACCACTATGGCGGATACATCACTGGTGGGGTCATCAATATAATGGCCCTATATAACACAAATATTGACATGAGGGATAATATAGTAACATTACAGCACGAATATTATTGTACTGCTTATTATGGAACCATATTGAGGCTAGGCGGTCAACCCAGTGGTGATTATTATTCAGTGTATTCCAACATCACATTGATAAATAATCAAATCTATGGTATATTCCAATATGATGCTTATGCCGGCGGTGCGATCAGAATTTTTGCGACCGAAGAAGCCAATGTTCTCATGAATGAAAACCTAATAATTGATACAAGCACCGCAACCCCGTCTTATGAGGATTCGGCCTCCGACTTTGGTGTTAGGATAGGATATATTTGTGACAGTAACGGAGTTCTCACAAATTATACCAATGTGATTTCAAACAATAACACAATCGGGCCCGGAGGTAAGAACAGCAACCTGAAGATTGGAGCGTTGAAAAATCTGACTTTCACGAGTAACGGTGATGAGATTATAAATGCCCGTTATGGAGATAATGGCAATTGTAACGGTTCCGTTTTAAGCAATGGAAACGGTATAACATTGTTGGCAAAGAACATCACTGCTACGATTACCGATGCCTATATCCACCGTAATCAGGGGGCAGGTATCTGTGTCCAGTCAGAATATGATACAAAGATTGACATTACAGATTCTGTCATCACACAGAATCGCTGGCACGGAATCTATCTTGAAAGCCTGAGGGGCATCGTGGACGGTACTGGCTCAATCAAGAACACAGAAATCACCATGAACGGCGATGACGTTGATGGTGACATCGGAGAACTGGGCAGCGGTATCTGGTGCAAGGAAGCCAACTTGGACATTGTGAACTGCACGTTCAACAACCCTACTGGTGACGTGGAGCTCGAGATCATGGGCGAATCCACCGTGACTGCTCTCAATACCACATTCAACAAGGCCAAAGTGTTCATCGAGGGGATCACACCAGCCATTCTTGAGGGAAATGCCTTTGCCGAAGATGATTTTTCTGTATGGGCCGTAGTTACGGACGGCTCCTTCAGGATCACCATTGACGGCGATGCACAGAACATCGACGGCATCGATTTCACCGGTGACGCAAACATGAACGACGTTGCCGCTACCGTTCAAGGTGCACTTCAAGCGGTCGGAACCGGAGGATTTGCAGCTGCTACATGCGTCTTTGACACGGACCACTTCAAGATTTCCTCAGGAACAACTGGCCTATCAACATCAATATCGACATTATCCACATCTACCGGAACTGTTGGAACAGACATATCCGGCCTTGTGGCCAGCACCAATGGATTCTGGCTTGGTGGGACGAATGGAACAACATCAACGGGAACCGGTAGCTGGCTACTTGTCCAATGGTATATGCACGTCAAAGCCGAGCAGTTGAGCACTGGCCTCGGTCTTCCATTGACAGATGTAATTGTACGGGATATTGGTGCAAACATTGATGACTCGGGTGTGACAGCTCTTGATGGTTATCGACGCTGGCTCATCACAGATGAGTATTATCAGACAACCACTACGAAGACGTTCTTCACACCGCATACGGTGGATGCTACAAAGGCTCCAGTAAGTGGCTTGGCGGGACCGATTACAATGGACGAAAGCAAGGAAGTCGTAATCGTGCTGGACTACATAACACAACCTCCCGTAGCCAATGCAGGACCCGATCAAACGGTTCCCGAGAACACAACGGTAACCCTTGATGGTTCTGGCTCCACAGACGACTGGCAGATAGTCAATTGGTCCTGGTCATGCGTGGCCTTCAATGGTACTTTGAACGGTGAGACGGTCAATTTTACCTTCACTGTCCCTGGTGTTTATACAGTTACCTTGACCGTTACCGACTTCGAGGGCTACACAGACACCGATGAGGTCAACATCACAGTGACCGATGAGACAAACCCAATTGCAGATGCAGGCCCCGACCAGACCGTAAATGAGGATACGGTTGTAACATTCGACGGTTCAGGCTCAACCGATCTCGGCGGAATTACCAATTATACTTGGACCTTCACTGATGGCACAGCACAGGTCCTATACGGTGTGGGACCCACCTACATATTCGCCCAACCCGGTATCTACACGGTCACACTTACCGTTATAGATATTGGTAGCAACATTGATACAGACACTGTCGTAATCACCGTTCTTGATATCACGGCGCCTATCCCGGTGTTAAGTGCTGGACAAACGATCGAGGAAGGTTCAACTGGATCATTCGACGGTTCGGGCAGTTCTGATAATGTAGGTATCGTACAATATGAATGGATATTCAATGATGGCTCCAATGATGTGGTCTTGCCAGGCTCCTCTATGAATTATACATTTAATGTCCTTGGCAACCACACGGTCACCCTTACCGTAACGGATGCAGCAGGTAACAGTGCATCAGGCAATACTTGGGTCAACGTGATCGACCTTACACCGCCTATTGTCCTTGTTACTGCACCTGGAGAGAACCTCGCGGGAGTTCCATTAGACTGGTCATTGGTCATTGTCTTCAGCGAACCCATGAATACAGCTTCGGTAGAGGCGGCATTCAACATTACAGGAACCTCGGTTTCCAGTTTCACCTGGGAAACAGGAAACAGATATGTCACAGTAAACCTGGACTCGCTTACATACGGCACTACCTATGCTTTTACTGTTGGGACAGGTTCAGAGGATCTAGCTGGCAACAACCTGGCATCGGAATACACTGGCAGCTTCACTTCAGTAACCTCTCCAGCCGCAGCCGAGTCACCCTCGTTCTTTGAGGACTACTGGTGGATAATCATCGTGATAATACTCGTTGTCGTGATAATCTTCCAGGCGCTCAGAGGAAAGGGCGGCAAGGACGAGCCCATCTCTTTCGAGGAGGAGACGCCGCCGACCCAGCAGGCAAAACCACAGCCTGAGGCCGCACCAAAACCCGCTCCCGAACCGAAGGCCGACCCCACGCCACCCGCAGAACCGCCTGCGGAATAGGCATTGAAATGCAGAATAAGGGAGGCCCGTCCTCCCTTCCCTTTCACACTTTATTATTATTGTTTTGGTTGCCACCTAGGGTCATAAACAGGTTGAACCGTATTCCTAGCAAGTTACTTCGTATCAGTGAGCTTGATCAGGTGGTAGCCGAACTGCGTCTTCACCGGCTCCGAGACATCGCCCTTGTTCATCGCGAAGGCCGCATTCTCGAACTCCGGCACCATCCTGCCGCGGCCGAAGAAACCCAGGTCTCCGCCGTTCCTGCCAGACGGACATTTTGAATGCTTTCTGGCCAGGTTCTCGAAGCTCTCGCCGCCTTTTATCTGGGCGAGTAAGCGCTGGGCCTCCGATTTCGATTCTACAAGGATATGGGATGCTTTAACCTCGTTAACCATTGTATCACGATGCTGGAATGTATTGTGCATATATAATGTTGAGGCAACGACAAATATAGACCTCCCCGCCCTGACAGGCGGGGCTTCGAATCCCGAGAAATTTTTCCATCACACTCGCCAGATTTTCCGGATCTGGCAAATCAACCCTAACCTTACAGCTGGGGCATGTAAGATTGGACCCTTTGCACGGATTAGGTTTGGTTACAAAACAACTATTCCCCGCTCCTCCGCTGAAGTCTTTCTCTTTGAGGGATTTTCTACGCCAGCTAACCCTCGGCAAAGAGAAACATTTGGGAAAACGCCATTCATATGGTGGGGCAGGAGCAGATGGGATAAACATCAACAGGGATGGTTAAGAATTCGGAGATTGCAGAGTATATTACAGGCGTTTTCGAGCATGACTGTCGTGATGATTTGACCGCGTCCATCGTATCGCTTTTACTAAACACTAGCTATTTCACAAACGAGACAGTGCAGTTCAACGCGTGAGTCGTATGACAATGTGGGTATAGTAAAATACACATGGCTGCTGGACGGTAACAACGCATCAAACGACATGGTTTTGTCCCACGCGTTTTCCGAGATTAGGAATCACACAATGGTTTTAATGGTAAGCGATGAAAGGGGGAAAAGCGCGTATCCAACCCGCAGTATTAAAATTGTAGCATCAAAACCGACAGTCGAAAACGACAACGAACCAACAGACTCTTTTATGCTGGCTCTAATTAGCATTATCCTTTTAGTACCCCTTATCTTCTTCCAGATCGTCGCCGCGACAATATGGACTAGGAAATGACAGCAGGCAACGAACACGGAAGGATGCTGGCAATCTCGGCAAGCCAGTCTTCGCGCCAATATAAAACATTATTTCCCATGACGTATTCACCCCATCGATGGCTAGCACGGTAAAGAAAAAATTCACGAAAACCTTCATACACAATAGGCTCAGTTCTGACAAACTTCCCTTTTTCGGTTCTTTGGAGGTGACGCGTAAGTGCAACTCGCATTGCTCATTTTGCCCGATTGGCAACGAGAAGCCCGAGCTAAAAGCCGGCAAGGAAATAACCACGGACGAAGCCACGCTGATACTTGACCAGTATTCTGAATTTAATTTAATTGTGGTCTCTTTTCTGGGCGGAGAACCAACCCTCAGAAAGGACTTCACAGAACTCGGGCATTACGCAAGAGAAGTCGGTCTCATAAGCCAGGCAGTGACGAACGGTCTCACGCTCGCTGACAATGTCGAAGATTATACAGAAGCCATAGACAATCTTGTGGTCTCGCTCGACACCCTCGACTCCCAGAAGTATAGGGAGATTCGGGGCGTGGATAAGTTTGATGACGTTATCGAGGGTATAGAGCAGGCAGTGAAATTGCAGAAGAAGAACAAATGCGTTGTATTGATCAATACGGTGATTTGCTCTGCGAATATATCAGAGGTGCCTGAAATCGTCAAATTTGCCAAGGAAGTAGGGGCCAGCGGCATATTGGTGGATTTCATGACATTTCATGAAGGTTGGGAGGAAATAACGGATGAGGACTCCAGATACAAGCCAGAACAGATGGATTGGCGAAAAAATCCTAAGGATGTGGAAAAACTGGTGAACAAACTTATAGACCTGAAAAAGGACTATCCGATACTTACCAGCAAGTCCTACCTTAAGACCTTTATTACCCAGAATTTTCATTACCGATGCTACCCCTACCTTTTCTGTTGCGTGAACAGATTTGGGCACATTGCCTTGCCCTGCTTCGATTCGTCGCATACTAAATTCTATTCCCTGCTCGAAGGCCAGCATTTGAAAGACATATGGTTCTTGCCTGAGGTCAACGAAGCCAGGGAGAAGGTAAAGGACTGCAAAAGATGCTATATGCACTGCATTGTGGAGCCAAGCAAGCTGGTCGGAGAGCCCTTCAAGCACCTTGGAGATCTGACCGAATGGGTAGGTAATATCAACAGGTACAGGAAGACGATATTCTGACCGGCGATTGCATTTAATGAACCAGTAAAACAGTGAGAGAAATTTAAGTATCCGGGATTGATATTCCAACCGATAACATGGAATGCAATAAAGACGAGAACATGAAGAATTGCAACTGCACCTATACGTGTTCGAAGAAGGGGATGTGCTGCACCTGCCTTCACTACCACCTGAGAATGCGCCAGTTACCCGCTTGCTGCTTCCCGGACGATGCCGAAAAAACCTATGACAGGAGCTTTGAGAAGTTCGCCGAAGTGTGGAACTTATAGGTTGCCCGGTTAGAGTTGCAGCATTAGCTAGGTGTTAGAAATAGTGGCCTTCGGTCAATTTACATGATCCAAGCCATAACATCATTTTTTCCGCTCGAGTCTTCTTACTAGTCCTTGGGCAGCGATGGCCTCGGCCGCCCAGGTGTCGGAGCACGGAGGGCTGTAACAGAAGTCGGCCATGTTGAGCTCCTGTGCCGTCGTTCCTTTCAAGATCGCCATCGAGAGCATGTTGATGCGCTCCGCGGCACCTTTATGAACGATAATCTGACCGCCGATTATCTTGCCTGTTGTTTTGTCGGCCAACAATCTGACCTGAACATCCTTTCCGCCGGGGTAGTAATGCGGTAGCGAGGGATATTTCACCGTTGATATAGCGACATCGATACCGGCCTCCTTCGCAAAGTCCTCGGTGGGCCCCACCGCGCCTATGTCAACATCGAAGAGCCTCATCACTGAAGCGCTGAGGACCGGCGGGGCTTTTAAGTCACCGCCGGCCGCGTTGATGCCGGCGACCATTCCCTGGCGGGTTGCGATAGTGCCAAGACCGTTGAGGACCGGCGTCTTCCTGATGAAGCACTCGCTCTCGACGCAATCCCCGGCCGCGTATACGTCCTTGATGTTGGTCTCCAGGCGGTCGTCGACCTTGATTCCCCCTAGTTCGCCGATCTCGATGCCCATCGATCTCGCCAGCTCCACCTCGGGGGCCGTCCCGGTGCACATGACCACAATGTCCGCCGGTATCTCGGCGTCACCTACCTTGACCCCGTTGACCTTGTCGTCGCCGAGAACGGCACTCACCGCCTCGCCCTTCAGGATGTCGATGCCCTTCTCAACAAGCTTGTCCTCGACAACCTGGGATAGCGGGGTGTCTATCATGCTCCTGAGCGCCCTCGACCTGATTACTATCTTCACGTCCATCCCGCGGAGCTTGAGGGCCTCCGCGACCTCCAGAGCGATGAAGCTGGCGCCGTTGACAACTGCCGTCCGACCCTTCCGTCCTTCTTTGAACAGGTCCTCGCCGTCAAGTCGCGTGCGAAGCACCTTTACCCCCGGAAGGTCTGTGCCGGGGATGCCAGGTATCTTGGTCTTACCGCCAGTCGTGATGACGAGGGCATCATACGGGAAATCGCCCTTGTCTGTCTTGACAACCTTGTTATCAGTGTCAACGGATCGCACGATGGTACTGGTCTTGAGATCCACCTTCTGCTTCTCGTAGAACTCGAAACTGAACACCGTGGGTATGTCGAAGTTCTCAATCTCGCCGCCGACAACGAAAGGAAGCGCGCACCTGGAATAGGTGGGGAACTCCTCGTCATTGATGCATGTGATTTTTACATCGCGTGTGTGTTTCCGGGCAGCGAAGCATGCACTAGCCCCTGCACTGCCAGCTCCTATGACGACGACCTTTTTATCCAACAATCGCACCTCGTGTCATTATAATGGAATCAGGCATGGCTTGAGCATATAAAACGTTTGCGAGGTCTGATATGTATTAGGTTTGGGCACATTTATTATTTTGTGCAGTATATAAATAACCGCACTGAACGCCAAGGTTGAGAAAATAGTACTTACTTGAATTCCTAATAATACACTCAACCAGCAAGGGAGAACCAATATATAATCGATGAATTATCACGTGCCACTCAGGGAGGCGAACATGAGCTCGAAGGTCAGGGAAATCGTTGAGAGTCACGGCAGCAACCCTTCGAACCTTATACCGATATTACAGGACGTTCAAACCAACGACGGTTATCTCTCCGAAAACGCCCTGGCCGAGATAGCGGGTCTGATGGACGTATCCGAGAGCACGATTTACGGTGTCGCGACCTTTTACACACAGTTCAAGTTCGTCAAACCGGGGGAGCACGAGATCAGGATTTGCCAGGGTACAGCCTGCCATGTGCGCGGGGCAGAGTCCCTCCTCGATTTTTTCAAGACCAACCTGGGCATCCAGCCGGGAGAGACCACAAAGGACGGCAGGTTCAGCCTCGAGCGGGTGGCCTGCCTGGGCTGCTGTGCTTTGGCCCCGGTCATGGTCATCGACGGCGAGGTATACGGCCACCTGACGACAGCAAAGGCCGAGAAGATACTCACCGAATACAAGGAGGGTAAGCGATGAGCGACTTCGAGTCCCTCCGGCAGAAAGCGCGATCAAAATATGAAGAACTCAGGACGGGCCAGAAACCTGTCATCTACCTCGGTGCGGCATCCTGCGGGAAGGCCGCTGGCATCGCCTCCATCGGGGGGAAGATAAAGGAGATACTCGGGGAACTGGGCATCGAATCCAAGCTCGTGGAGGTCGGCTGCGTGGGCATGTGCTGCTACGAGCCGATGATCTACATCCAGAAGGACGGGAAGGCGCCGATCTGTTACGGCAACCTGACAACCAAGGTCGTTCCCGAGTTGATCAAGGACTTCCTGGTGGACGGCGATCCAAGGACCGACCTGGCACTGGGGGCCTTTGACGGTCCACAGACCGAGGGCGTGCCAAGGCTTTTCGACCATCCGATGCTGAAACCGCAGGTGCGCGTCGTCCTGAGGAACTGCGGCGTCATCGACCCCACCGACATCGACCATTACCTGGCGAACGACGGTTACGTGGCCCTGCAGAAGGTTCTGGCCATGACCCCAGAGGAGGTGATCGAGGAGGTCAAGTCCGCCGGTATGAGGGGCCGGGGCGGCGCGGGATTCTCAACCGGTATGAAGTGGGAGTTCTGTGCGAAGGCCAGCGGTTCTCCCAAGTACATGATTTGTAATGCTGACGAGGGAGACCCGGGCGCCTTCATGAACCGCTCGCTCCTGGAAGGAGACCCCCATGCAGTGCTCGAGGGTCTGGTCATCGCGGCCTACGCCATAGGAGCGTCGAAGGGTTATGTTTACGCGCGGGCCGAGTATCCGCTGGCCATCAAGCATCTGAACATCGCGCTCGGGCAAATGAGGGAGATCAACCTCATCGGTGAGAACATACTCGGTTCCGACTTTTCACTTGAGGTCATTGTCAAGGAGGGTGCGGGTGCGTTCGTCTGCGGGGAGGAGACCGCGCTCATGGCATCAATCATGGGAGAGAGGGGCATGCCCAGACCGAGACCGCCCTTCCCGGCAACCCATGGCCTGTGGGGCAAGCCTACCACCATCAATAACGTTGAGACGCTCGGAACGGTCGCAACGATAATCCGAGAGGGGAAGGACTGGTTCTCACACTTCGGAACCGAGAAGTCAAAAGGCACCAAGACCTTCTCGCTGGTCGGCAAGGTTCAGAGGACCGGCCTCATAGAGGTCACGCTCGGAACGACGCTGCAGGAGATCATCTACGAGATTGGCGGGGGAATCCTTGACGGCAAGAAGGCTAAGGCCATTCAGACCGGCGGTCCCTCGGGCGGTTGTATTCCTGCCAGCCAGTTCGATCTGAATGTAGATTACGAGTCCCTGACCCAGGCGGGAACGATAATGGGCTCGGGCGGGCTCATCGTCATGGACGAGGAGACGTGCATCGTCGACATCGCCCACTACTTCCTCACTTTCACGAAAGAAGAATCGTGCGGCAAGTGCACTCCGTGCAGGATAGGCACGCACCGCATGCTGGACATACTTCACAAGATAAAGACCGGCAAGGCAGAGATGAAGGACCTTGAGAAACTTCACGAGATAGCCTGGACAGTGAAGAACGGGTCGCTGTGCGGCCTTGGCCAGACTGTACCGAACCCGATATACACGACCATGAAGTACTTCGAGGACGAGTATCACGAGCACGTGGAGGATAGGAAATGCCGGGCGCTCGTCTGCAAGGACCTGATACGCTACCACATCGACGCAGAGAGGTGCATAGGCTGCGGCATATGTGCAGGCAAGTGCCCCGTGGACGCCATCTCGGGTGAGAAGAAGCAGACGCACGTCATCGAAGAGTCCCTGTGCATCAAGTGCGGCATCTGTTTCCACTCCTGCCCGCAGAAGGCCAGGGCCGTCGAGAAGATTGACGCGGAGGTGGGCCAAGATGGTTAATAGAACGGAGGTTTGGCCCATGATGTACCATACGATGATGGGGTGGACCAACGTCTACAACCAAGGATATAGATCGGTACATGAATTACAATACAATACGGGGGTGAGGCCTTGAAGATTGACGGCAAGGATGTCGAATTCAAGGAAGGCCAGACAGTCCTGGAAGTTGCCACAGACGCGGGCATCTACATTCCCACCCTCTGCGTTCACAAGGACCTGCCGAACTTCGGGGCCTGCCGACTGTGCCTTGTCAAGATAGAGGGCATGAGAGGGTTCCCGCCGGCGTGCACCACCCCGGCCAAGGATGACATGGTCGTGACCACCGAGGACGACGAGCTGAGGAGCATAAGGCGTAACGTGGTCGAGTTACTGCTGTCCGAGCATCCGAACGCATGCATAGTCTGCGACGACAAGAAACTCTGTGAACAATATCGCGCGTGCCCCATGAAGGCGGGCCAGATTACCGGCTGCCAGCTCTGTCCGAACAAGGAGATCTGCGATTTACGCGAAGTGGTCGAATACCTCGGGATAGACAAGGTGGATTTCGAGTTCGAATACCGCGACGTCGAGGTTGAGCGGTGCGACCCCTTCTTCGACCGCGATTACAACCTCTGCATCCTCTGCGGACGCTGCGTTCGCGTGTGCAAGGACATACGGGGAATGGGGGTGATAGCCTTCACGAAGCGCGGCCACGAGACGCGCATCAACACCTCATTCGGAAAGACGCATCTGGAGATCGGATGCAGGTTCTGCGGCGCATGCGTGGACGTGTGCCCGACAGGCGCTCTTTCGGCGCGAGGTACGAAGTGGCACGGCAAGCTGGACAGCGAGGTTCAGACCGTGTGCGGGCTATGCAACATCAACTGCGGCATTGTCGCCGGAGTGAAATGGGGGAAGCTCGTCGAGACCACGCCCGATCACGACTCCTACACGAACGGCCAGCTCTGCGTTCTCGGCCGTTTCTGCATCTCCGGAATGGTGAACCATCCTCTCAGGATCAGATATCCGCAGGTCCGGAAGGATGACTGGCTGATACCTGTCGATTGGGAAGAGGCGCTCGGGGCCGTAGTCGAGGGCCTGAAGAAGTACGAGCCCAGGGAGATGGCGTTCATAATATCGCAGGACGTCAGCAATGAAGCGGCCTTCATGATGCTTCAACTTGCCGCCAAGGTCGGTGTGGAGAAGATTGCATTGGCTCCGAGCTCAGGCGATCAAAAGGCGTATGACGGCGGGAACGCGTTCGGCGTTTCAGGACTCTGCCAGGCCGCGGGTTACACGCCCGACGAGCTGATGACACCGGAAGACGTTGCCAGAATGGCGGGTCGCGGGAAGATAAAGGCGGTCTACACGACACAGGACGTCGTTAACATAGACGATGCCGAGTTCCTTGTCATCCAGGACGTCTATAATTCACATTCACTGAAAAGCGCGGCCGCGGTCCTGCCGGTCCAGTCCTTCATGGAATCCGAGGCCAGCGTGACCTCGTTCGACGGCGTTACGCGGGAGATGAAACATGCTTCAGAACCGTACGCGAGGTCCAGACCTGATTGGGAGATCACCCGCGATATCCTCAAGGCCTTCGAAGGCCAGGATTATGCCTCCCTCGGGGACGTCCGCGCTGCAGCCGATGCCGAGCTGGCAAAGGTCGCGAAGCCGGACGCTCAGGGGACCACATCGGAGCTGAATTGGTTTCCCAAGCACATCAGGGAGCTCGGTGACCCGCCTTCTAAATATCGCGGCATGGACCTGACCGTGTTGATAGACGACCTGCGTGTGTTGAAGGAGGGGCGTAAATGACGGACGAGCCCGTATGCCAGGACACAAGCCAGGCCTTCAGGATAGTCAAGATGAAGGCCGCGGCCCCGAACATCTACGAGATGGTCATCGAGGCGCCGATCATAGCCAGGAAGGTCGAACCGGGGCAGTTCGTCATACTGATCCCGGACGAGACTGGCGAGAGGGTCCCGTTCACAATATCGGATTGGGACACGGATAATGGCACAATCACCATTTTCTTCCAGGAGACAGGCGTGTCTACAATGAAGATGGCATGCATGAAGGAGGGTGACGTTCTGGTTAGCGTTGTAGGCCCGCTCGGGAAGCCGGCCGAGATAGAAAAATACGGCACCGTGTTCCTGGGCGGCGGATGTTACGGCATCGGCGGTATATTCCCAATAGCCAGAGCCTTGAAGGAGGCCGGCAACAAGGTCATCATCTCGATAGAAGCGAGGAGCAAGTACCTGCTGTACAACCTGGAGAACCTTGGGTCAGTTGCCGATGAACTGATCATGTCAACCTCGGACGGAAGCACCGAGCACAAGGGCAAGATCCACAATATTATCCAGATGCTGCTGGACCGCGGGGAGAAGATAGACCGCGCCCATTTCATGGGATGCAATTTCATGCTTATGATTTCATCCGAGGCGACAAGACCTCAAAAGATACCGACCAGGGTGGCGTTGAATGCTCTCATGGTCGACGGTACAGGCATGTGCGGCTGCTGCCGCTGCACGGTCGAGGGAAAGACCAAGTACGCCTGCGTGGACGGGCCGGAGTTCGACGGCCACCAGGTGGACTGGGATGAGCTGTTCGCACGAGGCGCCCATTACCTGGGCGACGAGTCGATAGCCTACCAATTCTACGGCCAGCGAAGCTGCAAGATGGACATGGATGATTGAAATGGAATTGAAAGAAAGGATGCAGATACCCAGGCAAAAGATGCCTGAGCAACCCCCGCACGCGAGGGCGAGGAACTTCAACGAGGTTCCGCTCGGTTTCTCGCCAGAGACAGCGGTCATGGAAGCGAACCGCTGCATCCAGTGCAAGAAGCCTCAATGCGTGAAGGGGTGTCCGGTTGCCGTTCAGATACCCGAGTTCATTCTTTTGATTAGAGAGGGCCAGTATACGGCCGCTGCCAGAAAGATAAAGGAGACCAACGCGTTGCCGGCCATCTGCGGGCGCGTGTGCCCCCAGGAGGTCCAGTGCGAGGGCAACTGCGTCCTCGGCAAGCGCGGCGAGCCCGTCGCCATCGGCAGGCTTGAGCGATTCTGCGCCGATTACGAGAGGGAGGAGGGCAAGATACAGATCCCGAAGAAGGATCCCCCCACCGGTAAGAAGGTGGCCGTTATCGGTTCGGGACCTTCCGGGCTGACCGTTACCGGCGATCTTTTATTGCGTGGTCACGACGTCACGATATTCGAAGCGCTTCACAAGCCGGGAGGCGTACTGGTCTATGGGATTCCGGAGTTCAGACTGCCCAAGAGCATAGTGGACGCGGAAGTGGACTATCTCATCAAGCTCGGCGCAAAGCTCGAATTGAACTCTGTCATCGGGACCGCGATAACGGCCGACGACCTGCTCACTGAATATTGTTATGACGCCATATACATAGGGGTCGGAGCCGGCCTGCCCAAGTTCCTTCGAGTTGACGGCGAGAACCTCTGCGGCGTGTATTCGGCCAACGAGTATCTCACAAGGGCCAATCTCATGAAGTCCTACCTGCATCCACGCTTCGATACGCCCATCATGAAGGGGCGCAACGTAGCTGTCGTGGGCGGCGGGAACGTGGCAATGGACTGTCTGAGGACGGCGATGCGCCTCGGTGCGGAGCGCGTCTACTGCGTCTACCGCAGGGCCATGGAGCAGATGCCTGCCAGGAACGAGGAGATACACCACGCCGAGGAGGAGGGCATCGAGTTCCACCTTCTCAGGAATCCTGTGAGGCTCATCGGCGATGAAAGCGGCTGGGTTCGCGGAATGGAGGTCATCAAGATGGAGCTGGGCGAGCCTGACGAATCGGGCAGGCGCCGGCCCGTTCCACTAGAAGGCTCGGAATATATCCTGGATGTCGACACTGTAATCGTCGGCATAGGTGCCGACGCAAACCCGTTGCTCACCTCGACGATGCCAGACCTGAAGTTGAACAAGTGGGGTTACATCGAGGTCGATGAGTTCGGAAGGACCAGCAAGGAAAACGTGTGGGCTGGTGGCGACATCGTTACGGGCGCGGCTACGGTCATCGAGGCCGCCGGCGCAGGGAAGCTGGCAGCCGATTCGATTCACAATCACCTGTTCATCAACCACCACATGAGACAGGGAATGCAATGGCCCAAGTTCACAGATTGACTTCCTGTGACTTGGAGGCCCACTCTCGACCTTGCCGAGCCTCGTAGATGTTGTAACCGCCGCTGAGGTTCCTGCATTTGAAGCCGTTCTGGATCATTATCCGATAGGCAATGTAGCCGCGCTGCCCCATCGCGCAGTATATGACATACGTTTTGGACCTGTCAAGTTCTCCCAGCCTCTTCCTCAGCTGGTTGAGCGGTATGTGCACCGAGTCCCCGAGGGAAGCTTGGTCACGCACCTCATCGTCATCCCTCACGTCGAGTAGCACTTGACTTTCCTTGTCCACGGAATCCACCTCGTTCCAGTGGATGTTGTCAACGTCCTTCCTCAGGATATTGGAGGCGACGAATCCTGCTATGTTCACCGGGTCCTTAGCCGAGGAATAGGGTGGCGCGTAGGCCAGTTCCAGCTCCTCCAGGTCGAAGACGGTCATGCCCGCGCGGATGGCCGTCGCGATGACGTCGATGCGCTTGTCCGCGCCCTCCATCCCAACGATCTGGGCTCCCAATATCCTCCCGTCCTCCGGAGCGAAAAGGAGCTTGAAATTCAATATCTTGGAGCCGGGATAATACGAGGCGTGCGAGCTGGATTCTGTGTATGAAACCAAGTAGGGCATCTTGGTCCTCTGCAGGCTCTTCTCGTTATTGCCAGTCAGGGCCACGGTCATGTCGAAGACCTTCACCACTGAAGAACCCTGCGTTCCCTTGTACTCGGAATCCCTGCCGAAGATGTTGTCCGCGACTATGCGCCCCTGCTTGTTGGCAGGTCCGGCCAGAGGTATCATGGCGGGTGTGCCCGACACGAAGTCGGTCACCTCAACGACGTCACCCGCAGCATATATGTCCGGGTCAGACGTCTGCATGCGCGTGTTGGTCTTGATGCCGCCGCGCTCCCCAATTTCGAGACCCGCCTTATGGGCCAACTCGTTGTTCGGCCTAACGCCGATGGACAGGATGACCATGTCACACTCGATCTCTGCACCGCTCTGGGTTGTCACGACGGTCTTGCCATCCTTCTTGAAGAAGCCTTTGACAGCGTCGGAAAGGCACAGATGACAGCCTTGGTCGATTATGTGCGAATGCACGATGGACGCCATCTCCTTGTCCAACGGGGGCATCACCTGGTCAAGCATTTCGACGATGGTGACCTCGAGACCGAGACCCATGAGGTTCTCGGCCATCTCCAGCCCGATGAACCCGCCGCCGATGATCACGGCGGATTCGGGTTCATGCTCTTCAATGTATGACTTGATGGTGTCCGAGTCGGGTATTGTCCATAACGTGAAAACAGTGTCCAGGTCAATGCCTTCAAGTGGCGGTCTGATCGGTTGGCCGCCAGGACAGAGGACGAGCTTGTCGTAACTCTCGGTGTAGGTCGAGTCCTTCCTCAGGTCCTTCACCGTGACCTCCTTCCTCCCCCTGTCGATGTCGACGACCTCGTTGAAGACCCTCACGTCTATGTTGAACCGGTCCCGCAAGAACTCTACCGTCGTGACCTGTAGGTCATCCCTGTTCTTGATCTCGTTGCCGACATAATAGGGCAGGCCGCAGTTGGCGAACGAAACATATTCGCCGCGCTCGATCAGGATGATCTCGGCATCCTCGTTGAGCCTCCGCGCCCTCGTGACGGTGCTGGCACCACCGGCTACACCTCCCACGACCACCAGTTTTACCGACATTTATCACACCTGGCATATCCATTATAGTTATTACTCAGGAACAGCATAATGTAAACCAGTATAAATCTATAGGAATGTTCCTATCTCCGCCTTGCTCAGCACGTCTTACGTCGGGAACAACTGTTGTAATATCCAATCAAGCATGATACTCCGGACATTAGATCCCAATACATAAATTCGGATGTGGAGTCGTAAATACTGTATACATTTGCAATGAATATTTATATTACCATCCATTTACACGTCTTAATCTAATAACAGTATACAGTTAGGTGAACAATAATAAAGGGAGGCAAAAGATGAAAATCTTATCGAAAGAGGATTTCTCAGCGTTCGTCAACGCCCTGATAGAGGACGATTCGATGAACGTTGAAGGAGTGATTTCCAAGGGAGAGAAATTTGTCTTTGGACCGCTGGACTCCGCCGATGACCTGCGCCTCGACTACGACGTGACGATACTTCCCCCAAAGAAGTATTTCCTGCCGCAGTACGAGACCATGATGACCTTTGACCTCGCCGAGGGCAAGGTAGCCAAACCCGCAGTAACGAAGAAGACGGTCATCATTGGCATACACCCTTACGACCTCGGTGCGATCCAACAGATGGACAAGTACTTCCTGGACACGAACGTTGACGACAATTACCTGCAGAAACGAAAGAACACCGTTCTTATCGGGCTGATGCCGGTGAATGTCTCCGAGAAGGCTTTCTACGGCAACTTCGTGCAAGCGATGGGCGGACCTCCGGAGGCCGCCTTTGACCTTATGCTGACGGTCAACGGCGACAACATCGCCGTGATAGCCGGTTCAGATGTCGGTGGTTCCCTCCTTGACAAGGCCAACGTCAGGGACGCCACCCTGGAGGAGGTCGAGAAGGTCCAGAGCATGCAGCAGGAGATATTCAGAAAGGCCACAAGGGACCTGAACGTCAACCCCAAGGGTTGGTATGACCTGCTGGCAAAGAACTATGGCAGCGATGTATGGGCCGAGCAGGCGGAGAAATGTCTGGCCTGCGGAACATGCACCCTCGTCTGTCCGACATGCTTCTGCTACGACGTTACGGACGAGGTCAACCTCGACGTTTCAACTGGTGAGCGAAAGAGGACCTGGGACGGCTGTCTGTTGAGAGACTTCACCAAAGTGGGTACCGGCGAGATCTTCCGTGAGAAGAAAGAGGACAGGTACAGGCACCGATTCAACAGGAAGGGCAGATACCTGCCCGATAACCTTGATTTCCTGGCCTGTGTTGGCTGCGGGCGTTGCGCGACCCAGTGCGTACCCGATATTGCCGACCCAGTTGAACTGTTCAATATGCTGGCCGAGACCACGACCGAACCCATAGAGGAGTCAACAAGACCTCTCTGGGCGGGGCCCGTTGACATAGCTGGGGCACCGGATGGGGATTTCCTGTACATACCGAGGTCGGCAACATTGAAGCGCGTTGAAAAACTCACTGACCGGGAGACCCTGTTCGAGATCGCTCTCGACGACGGCAAGCCGCTCGGTCACCAGCCCGGTCAATTCGTCGAGGTCTCGATCATGGGGACCGGCGAGGCCCCGATATCTGTCTCATCTGCCCCTGGCGGCGACACCTTCGAGATCGTTGTAAGGAAGGTCGGAGATGTCACCTCAAAGCTGCATAAGATGCAACCAGGGGACAAGATAGGGATCAGAGGCCCATTCGGCACCGGTTTCGACGTGGAGGCCCTGAAGGGCAAGAACCTCCTCTTCATCGGGGGCGGCCTGGGCGTCGTGCCAATGCGCTCGCTGTACAACCATGTCCTGAACAACCGCGGCGAATTCGGCGATGTGACTATCCTTTACGGGTGCAAGGAGCCGTGCGAACTCCTGTTCTCCGAGGAGATTAAGACCTGGAAGGACAGGAGCGACTTCAGGCACCTTCTGACAGTGGACAGCTGCACCGAGGATGAAGGATGGGAGGGCGATATCGGCGTCGTGGGAACACTGATACCCAAGGTAGAGTTTGACCCCAAGAACACCACGGCCATCGTCGTCGGACCGCCGATATTCTACCGGTTTGTCATTGCAGACCTCACCAAGACTGGCATGCCCGAGGAGAACATCATCGTCTCCCTGGAGCGGAGGATGAAGTGCGGCGTTGGCAAGTGCGGACACTGCCAGATCAACGGCGTCTACGTCTGCAAAGAGGGCCCGGTATTCAATTATAAAGAAATAAAGGACCAACCGGAGGCGTTCGAATGAAACCCAAGATAGCATTCTTTGACTTTGCCAGCTGCGAAGGCTGCCAGTTGCAGATAGCCAACCTGGAGGAGAGCGTGATAGACGTTGTCGGCCTGGTCGATATAGTGGCCTTCAGAGAGGTGATGAAGGAAGCCTCGGACGACTACGACATCGCCATAGTCGAGGGCTCGATAGCCAGACCTATAGATGTGGAGCGCCTGAAGAAGATCAGGGAGAACGCGTCCATCCTCATAGCCTTCGGGACCTGCGCCCACCTGGGCGGCATACAAAGACTTAGCAACCAGTGGACGCCCCAGGAGAATAAAGAGGAAGTGTACGGCCGACACGAGGGCGCGGAGCACACCGGTGACGACAACCCGTTCTTCGAGCAACCGAGACACCGTGCGCTTGACGAGGTCGTCGACGTTGATTATGTCATACCGGGCTGCCCGGTCAACAGGGAGGAGGTCGGCAAGGTGCTGGTGGCCATACTGACCGGCAAGAAGCCGCCCATCCCGGATTACCCGGTATGCGTCGAGTGCAAGAAGAAGGAGAACGTATGCATGTTCGAGATAGGCAAGTTCTGCATGGGGCCTCTGGCCAGAGCCGGCTGCGGGGCGCCATGCCCGACCGCCGGAAACGAGTGCGAGGGCTGCCGGGGCTTCGTCAGCGACCCGCACGTGAAGGCCCACACAGAGGTCCTGGCAAAATACGGGCTTACAGCTGATGACATCATGCGGAGGAAGAACATGTTCACCTATCGGTACATCGAGAAATCGAAGGGAGGTGAGTGAAATGGCAGACGTAAACATATTCGTGGAGCACCTGACAAGGGTCGAGGGCCACGGTAACATCGTGCTGAACGCCAAGGACGGAACCGTCGAGAAAGTGCAGTGGCAGGTCTCGGAGGCCCCGAGGTTCTTCGAATCCTTCGCCCGCGGCCGGACCCACTACGAGATGGCACACGTAACCTGCAGGATATGCGGCATCTGCTCGATAGGCCACACCGAAGCCTCATTGAAGGCAACGGAGGCCGCGATGGGCATCCAGCTATCCGACCAGTCAGAACTCCTCAGGAGACTGATCAAGGCGGCAGAGAACCTGCAGAGCCATGTCCTTCACGTGGGCTACCTGATTGCGCCTGACCTCCTAGGGGTCGGGAGCGTATTCCCGTTGATAGAGACGCATCCCGATGCCGTATTGAAGATCGTCAAGTTGCACAGATTGGCCAACGAGATGTCAGACCTCTTCGCAGGCCGCACTACCCATCCCACCAACATGGTCCCGGGCGGTTTCACTTCCATACCGTCAGAGAAGCAGATAAAGGAGTTAAGGCAGCAGCTCGTGGACGCCGTACCCACGTTCAACGACGTCGCGGAAATCGTGCTGGCAAACGCCGGTGCGCTTCCCGACTTCACAAGGGAGACCGAGTTCATCGCCGTTACCCGTGACGACGAATACGCCATCTACGACGGTATGATAGGTTCTACCGACGGCGGCAAGTGGCCTGTGGACCAGTACCTCAGCGTGACAAATGAGTTCGTCGTGCCGTACTCCACGGCCAAGTTCACCAAGCACAACAGGGAATCCTACATGGTGGGCGCGCTGGCAAGGTTCAACCTGAACTATGACCTGCTCTCGCCGCTGGCCAAGGAGTGGGCCGGGAAATTTGGACTGGCGCCTGTCTGCCACAACCCGTTCATGAACTCGGTGGCGCAGCTCATCGAGTGCTTCAACGACGTGGAGACATCGCTCGCATGGATCGATCAGGTGCTCGAGAACTACGACGGTAAGAACATATGCGCGGACTACGAGGTCAAGGCCGGTCGCGGTGTGAGCGCAGTCGACGTCCCCCGTGGAATCCTCTTCCACGATTACACCTACAACGACAAGGGCATCTGCACGAAGGCAAACTGCATCATCCCTACCAACCAGAACCACAACAACATCAACCAGGACTTCAAGGCCTTCGCACCGACCATCATCGACATGCCAGAGAAGGACATCGAGCTCCTGCTTGAAATGCTGGTAAGGGCCTATGACCCGTGCATATCCTGTTCGTGCCACTACCTTGACGTGACATGGAAGCGATAGGCGGAGACCGACTCAAATGGAAGGGGTTTTAAACCTCTTCCCCTTTTCACATTTTATCATGTCCAGGATAGCAGTGATAGGCATAGGCAACCCGCTCATGAGCGACGACGGTGCTGGCGTGGCCGTGCTTGACATCTTAAGGGGAATTCACATGCCTGAGGTCGACATAATCGAGCTGGGCAGCGGCGGTCTGACCCTCCTGCACAGGATGGAGGGCTTCGACAGCGTTGTGCTTGCCGATGCCGTGGACTTCGGCGGAGAGCCGGGCGAGGTCAGGATATTCTCTCCCGACGATGTGAACTCTGTCAAGACCGTAGGATACTCATTGCACGACGTGGACATTCTCAAGGTCATCGAGCTTGCCAGGCAAATAGACCAGTGCCCGCAAAGGATCATGATCGCCGCCATCCAACCGGTCAAACTGGAGCACTCCACGGAAATGTCGGAGCCCGTGCGGGGCAACCTTGAAGTACTGGCAGACAGGATACGGGAGCTGGTATTGGAATGGGCGGAATAGTGTTCGTGAGGACCGGGATGTTGCACACGGTCCGGGATTTCTACCTCAACACCGTGGGCATGGAAGTGTGGCTCGAGCAGCCCGACATCGCCATACTCAGATTCGACAACATGCTCATCGGATTCCATCAAACCGGCGACGCTGACCTCTCCCTCTTGATCACGTTCTTCTACGAGACCAGGGAAGAGGTGGACAAGATATTCGACAGGGTCAGGGAGCTGGCGACCTCGGAGCCAAAGGTCAACGAGAAATTCAACATCTACAATTTCTTCGCAAAGGACCCCGAAGGCCGCCCGATCGAATTCCAGCAATTCCTGCATCCAACAGAACCGATATGAGGTGAGAGAATGAGTTACGAGCAACTTGACGTGAGCAAAGCGCTGTCCCACTTTTCGCATCCCGTCGCCATTATCAGCGTGCGGAACGGGGACGAGGTCAACGGAATGACCGCGGCCTGGGTCGCCCAGACGTCGATCGACCCTCCAATAGGCTATGTATCGATAAGCCCGTTGCGGCACACCTGGGACATGATGCAGAAGACCGAGCACTTCGGTGTTTCGGTATTAGGCGAAGGCCAGGAGAGGATAGCCGAGATATTCGGCACCAAGAGCGGTCGCGACACCAACAAGTTCAACACCCTGGGCATCGACCCCTACCTCGGTCAAGAGGACGTCCCTCTGATTCCCGAATCGGTAGCGGCCTTCGTCTGCAGGAAGATGCACACCGCTGAGATAGGCGACCACTTTGCCGTCTTCGGCGAGGTGATCGAGGCCTGGAAGGGCCCGGAGAACAAGCCGCTCAAGTGGTTCAGGTCGAAGTTCGATATCTAATGGTACACTTCTGGTAGTATGACTAAGCAACCCACGAAATGGAAACGAGCTCCAATCAAAATAAAACGGACCCACGGGGATTTCCAACGAAGTCTGTATCGGATGCTACGCAATTTTCGGTCGCTGGACCAGATATGGTTGTACTAAGCCTCATACCGTTTCTGGCCAGCGCCTCGACCAGCTCTGCCAGCGATTTAGTGGATCCGCTGGCCTTCGGTTCGAACCCCAGTCGCAGGCTCCGAAGGCCTGCAGGATAATCCAGACTACCCTATGGGCCCAATGCTAAGTCATATTCCACTTGCATTTATCGTTTTTGGTATAACAACAAGCTACTCGAACCACCAATATCCAAATCGTAGGGCGCACACTCCCAGTAAAGACAATCACCAACCAGACCGTCGGGTGCATCTATTATCATTACAAAACAAAGCACCCGACCTGACACGGTATCATTTCTACTCCGAACTGAGTGTCAACCATTCCACAATCGTCGAAAAAAAACCGACAATAGATTGTGGCGTTAGACAGACTCGATCCTCATCGTGATCGTGGTCCAGTACAGACCTTCGACCACCAGCGGGACCTGGGCTTGCCAATCGACTATCGTTGTGTAAGCCCCGGGATTGTTGAAATCGGAGCCGTAATCGCCGAACGCGTAGGTTCCGTTCAGCGGAGTGGGCTGCTCGCCGCCGATGCCTCCGACGCCCCATACGGCCAGGTCGTTGGCCA
>Ga0209536_100001338_pt1 | contig 41099 bp, 34 predicted proteins | sample DeeMarSeWOR28_12_FD_187461 | JGI IMG/M metagenome (GOLD analysis project Ga0209536, IMG submission 187461) | Marine sediment microbial communities from White Oak River estuary, North Carolina - WOR-2-8_12 (SPAdes) (version 2) | ecosystem: Environmental > Aquatic > Marine > Intertidal zone >... | reverse complement strand
CTGCCGGCCGCGCTTGACTATCCAACGACGTTGATGAGTCGTCCGGGGACGACGATCACCTTGCGGGGCTCCCGCCCCTCCAGATGCCGCTGGACCGGCTCCGACGCCAGGGCCGCCTCCCGGATCGCACCCTCCTCGGCATCGGCGGCCACCTCCAGTTCGCCGCGGCGCTTCCCGTTCACCTGGAGGACCAGCGTCACCCGCTCGTCCTGGAGGTGGGCGGGGTCGGCCTGGGGCCATGGAGCCAGGGCCAGGCTCTCTACGTGCCCCAGCCGCTGCCAGATCTCCTCGGCCAGATGGGGGGCCATGGGAGCCAGCAGCAGGACGAGGGTCTCCGCCGCCTCCCGCGGGATGGGCGCATCGCGGGCGACGTCGCGGACGAAGATCATCAGCTTCGAGATCGCCGTATTGAACCGCATCGCCTCGAGGTCCTCGGTCACACCCTCGATGGTCCGGGCCATGAGCCGCTGCTGCTCGAGCGTCCCCGCACCGGAGGGCAGATCCGGGGCGCCCTCGGCCGGAGCATCCTCGCCCAGCACCGTCCGCCAGGTGCGTTCGAGGAAACGGCGCACGCCCTGGATGCCCTCGGTAGACCAGGGGGCATCCTTCTCGATGGGCCCGAGGAAGAGCTCGTAGAGCCGCATCGAATCGGCGCCGTAGGCCCCCACCACCTCGTCCGGATTGATCACGTTTCCCCGGCTCTTCGACATCTTCTCGATCACTTCTTCGAGGGCGAGTCCCTCGAACTGGGCGTGAACGATCGACCCGTCCGCTGCCTTGCGGACCTCCGACGGCAGCACCGAGCGGGCCTTGACCTCGCGGCCATCCTCGGCTGCCCGGAAGCCCTCTCCATCTTGACGCACATCGGTGTAAGCGTAGCGTCTCGTCTCCGGTGCTCCCTCGTCGCCCAGGTCGTCGTCGAAGTAACGGTAGCTGTAGCCGAGAATCATCCCCTGGTTCACGAGCCGCTGGAAGGGCTCCGCCGAGTGGACCACGCCCAGGTCGTAGAGGACCTTGTGCCAGAAGCGCGCGTAGAGCAGATGGAGGACCGCGTGCTCGGCGCCACCCACATAGAGGTCGACGGGCATCCAGTAGCGCTCCGCCTCCGGCGACACGAGTGCGTCTTCGTTGCGAGGATCGCAGAAGCGCAGGTAGTACCAGCAGCTCCCCGCCCACTGGGGCATGGTGTTCCGGTCCCGGCGCACCGTCTTCCCGCTGCGCGGATCCACGACCTCGATCCACTCCGAGGCCCGCTCGAGCGGTGTCTCGCTGGCATCGCTGGGGCGGAAGTCGTCGAGCTCCGGCAGCACCAGGGGCAGCTCGTCTTCGGGCAGGAGCTCCACACCCCCGTCGGGAAGGTGCACGAGGGGGAAGGGCTCTCCCCAGTAGCGCTGGCGGCTGAACAGCCAGTCGCGAAGCTTGTAGGTCACGGCACCCCTGCCGAGGCCTTCCTTCTCCAGATGCTCGACCATGGCCCGGGTGGCCTCTTCCGTCTCCATGCCGTCGAGGAAGCCCGAGTTGACCGCCACGCCCCTGCCGGTGAATGCCGCCTCCCCGACGTCTCCGCCGGATACGACCTCGACGATCGGCAGCGAAAACTGCGTCGCGAAGGCATGATCGCGCTCGTCATGGGCCGGAACCGCCATGATGGCACCCGTGCCGTAGCCGGCGAGGACGTAGTCGGCGATCCACACGGGGATCCGCTCGCCGTTGAGCGGATTGATCGCCCACGCTCCGGTCTGCACGCCCGTCTTCTCGCGGGTCTCGGCCATGCGCAGCCGCTCGCTCTTCCGCACCGCCGACTCGACGTAGGCCTCCACCTCGCTACGCCGCTCCGGCGCGGTGATGCGTTCGACCAGCGGGTGCTCCGGCGCCAGCACCATGTAGGTCGCCCCGAAGAGCGTGTCCGGTCGTGTGGTGAAGACCTCGATGTCGAGACCCTCGTGATACGCGACGGGAAAGCGGACGTGGGCGCCCTCGCTGCGACCGATCCAGTCGCGCTGCATCTTCTTGATCGGCTCGGGCCAGTCCAGCCCCTCCAGATCCTCGAGCAGCCGATCCGCATAGGCGGTGATCCGAAGCATCCATTGGCGCATGGGAAGCCGCTCGACCGGATGCCCGCCCCGCTCGCTGCGACCGTCGATGACCTCCTCGTTCGCGAGGACCGTCCCCAGGGCGGGGCACCAGTTGACGGGCACCTCCGCCTCGTAGGCGAGGCCGCGCTCGTAGAGCTTCTGGAAGATCCACTGCGTCCAGCGGTAATAGCCCGGATCCGTGGTGTCGATCTCGCGAGACCAGTCGTAACTGAAGCCCAGCGACTGGATCTGCCGGCGGAAGTTCGCGACGTTTCGGCGGGTCGTGTCGCGCGGGTGCATCCCCGTGTCGATCGCATGCTGCTCGGCCGGCAGCCCGAAGGCGTCCCAGCCCATCGGATGGAGCACGTTGAATCCGCGCATCCGCTTGTAGCGGGCGACCACGTCCGTAGCCGTGTAGCCCTTCGGGTGACCCACGTGGAGTCCGTCGCCCGATGGATAGGGAAACATGTCCAGCACGTAGAACTTCGGCTTCGAGGGATCGACCTCGGTGCGGAAGGTCTCGTTCTCCCGCCAATGGGCCTGCCACTTCGCCTCGATCGCCTTCGGGTCGTACGCCATGGTCGGGGGAAAGTGCCGGCGCCCGCAGCGGGCGTCAACGTCGCCCTCCCCCCCGGCTGGTCAGGTCGGGGTCGCGCGCCTACGATCCGAGGCCATGGGGGACGGAGACCCGGCCAATCGCACGCCGATCTTCGTGGTCTCGGACGGGACCGGAGACACGGGAGCTGCCGTCGCCCAGGCGACCATGGCCCAGTTCCACGCAGACTGGGCCCTGCGTCGCTTCGGCGGAATCCGCCACGAGACCCTGGCCCGCAGGGTCATCGCCGAGGCCGAGCGGGTCGGTGCGCTGGTGGTCTTCACCCTGGTCGATCGGCGAGTCGCGCGGGCGCTGATCGAGGAGGGGACCCGGCGCGGTGTTCCCACGCTCGACGTCCTCGGCGGCATGATCGCGAAGGTTGCTCAACACCTGAATGCAGAGCCGAGGGCCCAGCCCGGCCTTCTTCACGGGTTCTCCGACGACTACTTCCGGCGGGTGGAGGCGGTCGAGTTCGCGGTGCGTCACGACGACGGTGCGAACCTGCACACCCTGGTACGGGCCGACCTCGTGCTGACCGGGATCTCGCGCAGCTCGAAGACGCCGCTGTCGATGTACCTGGCCCAGCGAGGCTACAAGACCGGCAACGTGCCGATCGTCCCCGGCATCGATCCGCCCTCCGCCCTGCTGGATCTGGACCCCCGGAAGGTCTTCGCCCTCTCCGTAGATCCCTCCCTGCTGCTGACGATCCGCGAGGCCAGGGTCCGCGCGCTGGGCGCCCCTCCCTACACCACCTACGCCGACCCGGAATCCCTCCTCGACGAGGTGCGTCGCGCGCGGCGTCTGTACCGGGAGCGGGGCTGGCGCGTGATCGACATCACGGGGCGGGCGGTCGAAGAGAACGCCTCCCGCATCCTCCGCATCGTGGAGGAGGGAGCCTAGGCCGCCGCCGCTCGGAGGCCGCCCGGCTGGATTCGCGCGCTGGCCCTGGCCTAGTCGTCGGCATCACGCAGCCCGAGATCCTTCTCCCGCTGCTTCTGGATGCGAATCGCCTCCATCTGCTCCTCGGTGAGGAGTGCGGTCGCGACCTTCGGGCGCAGGATGGAGTAGAAGGCCGGCACCACCGTGATGGCTCCGAACATGTTGAGCACCATCAGGATCACCAGCAGGTAGGCCATCTCCGCCTGGAAGCGCAGGTCGGAGAAGATCCAGAGGAAGATGCCGCCGGTGATCGTCGTGGCGGTGAAGCTCACCGCCATGCCGGTCGTGCGCACCGCCCTTCGGACCGCCTCGTCGATGTCGGCGGTGTCCGCCACCTCCTGGCGTATCCGATCGACGATGTAGATCGCGTAGTCGACTCCGATGCCCACACCCACCGACTGCACTGGAAGGGTGTTGATGTTGAGACCGATCCCGCGCACCGCCATGTACGCCAGCGAGATCATCGTCGCGGTTGCGATCTGGAGCAGGATGATCGCGCCGGAAGGCATGGACTGATACGTGACCGAGTGCAGCACGAAGATCACGAAGAAGATCAGCGAGATGTTCGCAACGTGACTGCGCTCGACCTCGTCGTTGATCGCGGCGAGGATGCCCATGCTGCCTCCCGCCATGACGAACTGGACGCCGCGGGTCCACGAGTTGGTGGGCTGATACCTCGGAACGGCTTCCACGGCCTTCATATCCGCCACGATCAGGTTCTTCGTGTGGGTCTCGACGGCGCGAATGCCGTACTCCTCGCTCTCCCACCACTGGCCTACGTCGTCGTCATCCCACTCCTCGAGGTTGTCGGGCCAGGTGAAGATCTCGCCCTCCTCCACGGAATCACGCGTGTCCTCGAAGTCCATCATCGCTTCGTCGCGGAAGTCCTCGATCCACTCGGGCAGGCCGTCGACGGAAGCCATCTTCACCGGCGCCTCGACGTAGCTGCCGTCCTTCTGACGGATCCGGACGCTCAGCGTGTGGTGCCGGGGCGGAAGCAGGGGGCCCAGCATGTAGTACCACTTGTCCAGGAGGTTCTGCGTCTCGAAGAACCCGCCGTGGGGATCGCCGTGGTCCATGGCCAGGCGAATCGAGATCTCGCCCAGCGGGTTCTCCTTGATGAACTTCTCGGCGAAGTGCGTGGCGAAGACGACGGTGTCGCCCTTGTGGTCGGGGTAGAAGAAGGCGATGTTCGCCTTCCGGCCGTCGTCGGTCATGAACGGACGCATGAAGCCGGGCGCGCCGTTCTGCTGCAGCTGGAAGATCATCGCGCGCACCGTGCCCGGGTGGTCTGGCACGAAGTACCACTTCGGATCGCCGTAGTGGTTGATGCGCCACATCGTCTTCAGGAAGGGAACGACCGAGACCGACGCACCGAGATTCGTGTCGATCTTCAGTGCGCGCTCGAAGCGCTCCATCGCCTTGATCGGCTGGGCATCGGCACTCGCGTTGGGCCGGTCTCCGTCGGAGTAGACCACCAGCGAGTCGACTCCGCCGAAGCGGGTGGCGATCTCGTTGGTGGCGATGTTGAACTCGTGGTCCGGCCAGAGGAGCGGGGTGCCCGGCGTCGCCTCCCCGATCTTCGAGTGGAAGAGCGCGATGTAGGTGCAGACGATGAAGAGCCCGATGGTCGTCCCGCCGATCACGTACTTCCAGCGCGGATGCGTGGTGAGGTCGCCGATGAAGCGCGTGAAGCGCACCATGAAGCCGGGGAGGAAGTGCTCGTGCTCCTCGGGAGCCGGCATGTAGCAGATCAAGATGGGGTGAAGGATCTCGACCGTGACGATGATCGAGGCCACCCAGAACGCGCCGAACTTCGCGAGGTCCTGCATCTGCGGGATCGAGGTGACCATGATCACCAGGAGACCGGCGACATCGGTGATGATGCCCAGGGTGCCGGGCACAACCAGCTCGCCCATGGCGATGGTCGCGACCTCGATCCTCGCCTCCTTCGGATCGTTGTAGCGCGGGAGCATCACCTCGTAGTCTTCGAAGAACCGCTCCGCCATCTGCACTGTGTGGGAGACCGCGCGCGCGGTGATGATCATCGGGATGACGAGAATCAGGGGGTCGAAGGTGATGCCCATCCAGCCCGTGAACCCGAGGCCCCAGACGGCGGTCATGGCTGCGGCGATGGCGGGAATGAAGACGCCATGCCAGCGCCGGAAATAGAGCCACAAGAGGAGGAAGATCATCGAGATCGTCGCCAGGACGAAGGTCAGGATCTGATAGGCGTGGGTGATGATCCAACCGACGACGATGGGCTCTCCCGAGACGTAGACGTTCAGGTCGGGGATCTTCTCTTCCCAGCGCTGTTTGATCGCCTGTACGTGATCGAAGACCGCCATGTAGACTTCGCGATTGCTGAGGCGGTCCGTGATGAAGCCGGCTGTGATGAGCGCTCCCTGCTCGTCGCGGGAGACCAGCCGGCCGAAGATCACCGGCGGGTTCTGCCGCACGACCTCACGCAGCTCGTCGGCCTCCTCCTGGGTCTTCGGAACCCTCTTCATCAGCACGTCCTGCTCGATCGCGCCGTCCGGCATGATCTGGAAGACGCGCGTGCTGGGGTGGGTGACCGAGCGGACCTGGTCGTGGTTCACCGGGTAGGGAGGGAAGGCGCGGTCGAGGCGCTGGCGCACCTCCTCCAACGAGAGGGTCTCGTCCTCCTCGAGCTGGTCGCGAAGCTCGTCCCGGGCATCGGTCTGGCTGTCGAAGCCGATCCCGTCGAGCTCGCGAGTGATCTCGCGGATGGCGCCGATCACGTCGGGTCGGAAGATGTGCCCCTCGTCCACCGTCACGGCGACGGCGACGAGCGACGAGCTGCCGAAGGTCTTCGCGAACTTGTCCTGGGCGTGGATGTAGGGGTGGTCCGGGAAGAGCGAGCGGGCGTTCGTGTCGATGCGCACGGTAGGGCCGGGCAGAGGACGCCCCATGGCCCCGAGCACCATGTTCAGGATCGGATAGAAGAAGAAGAGGCTCGAGAAGATCAGGAACATCGCCACCGGGAAGCGGTTGCGCGTCACCAGGCGGGCGAAGCGCTGGGTCCGGCTCTGGCGGACCTGGGGCGGGGGAGACGCTGCAGACATGGCACTGAGCCCTTCCTCGGTGTGCCCACCTCGACCGCGATGGCGATCGACACCGCAGCCGACACCGGCACACCCCCGCGGTCAGCAGGAAGGGCGGCGCGCAGCTGCGACAGGGGGCCGGGGGGCACGCGATCGGGGGAGCCCGGCACCCGAGGGATTTCGGATTCGCCGCACGATATTTCCGATCACCCCTGCGGGTCAAGCAAACTGGGGATTTCCGGGCCGATTCGATCCCTGGAGCCTTAGATTGTAGTGATATCCACCCGATCCTCTCCGGAGGGCTGGCAGCGCGCGAGAAACTCGGCCGGCGAGGCGGTCCGGGCTCCATGGTGGCGCACCCGGGCAGCCAGTCGCCGATCGGCGGTCACCACGACGATCGAGCCGGGATCAGGGGCCTCCCGCACCCGATCCACCAGCCAGCGATCTGCCGATGGGGTGAACACGACCCGGGCCCGGCCCGGCTGGTCGGCCTCCGGGATGGGGCTGCCGCCGTCGAAGACCACCCAGACGACGGCCTCGGGAGGTTCGAAGACCTCGGCCTGGGCCAGCAACAGGGCGCGGCGCTCGGCGGTCCACCACGCGGTGCGGTCCCGGCCGCCGAGCAGGCCCACCTGCACGACGTTGAAGCCGTCCAGCAGCCAGACGGGGGCTTCGGCCCGAGTCGCCGACACGCTCTCCACCAGCGGTCGAGGGTAGGAGGGAGCCACGGCGTCCGCCCGCTGGAGCGCGCCCCACCAGCCGAGGCCAAGTGCGGCGAAGGCCAGAGGTAGGAGCAGCGCCTCCAGTGCTCCCGACAGGAAGGGGTGGGACGCCCAGGCGGCGCTGCCGACGCCCTCCCCCTCGCCGGGGCCGCCGATCTGGCCGCGGAGAGCCCGCCCAGGTCGCGACAGACGATTCATGGCCTTCATCGTATCCTCCTCCCGGTTTCGCGAGAGGCTGCGGCGCCGCCGTGACAGGTCCGGTCACGTCGAACCACGACCGCGAAGGGGGGACCGGGAAGCACACCGACGCGGCACTTCGCCACGCCGGAATCGGGCGATTCCACTGCGCCGAATCGCTTTCGCTCGCGCGCCAGATTCGTTACACCCCCTTCATCTTCGGCGGGCCATCAGGCCCCCTTTCCCGACGGCACGGCAAATCCCGACCCGAGCGGCTCCCAATACGCCGTGCGAGTCCGTCGCCCGGTCCCTGGGGAACGAGGGGTCGAGGCCCCGTATCGTTCCGACCCGCCGCTCGCACGAGGTACGACCTTGATCGAAGTCATCCGCCACGACATCGTCATCGTCGGAGGTGGCGCCGCCGGGCTGCGCGCCGCCATCGCCGCCGTCGAGGCCGACCCGGATGTCCGCGTCGCCATGGTCTCGAAGGTCTATCCCATGCGGAGCCACACCGTCTCCGCCGAAGGGGGGGCCGCCGCCGTCGCCCGCGACGACGACAGCCTGGAGATGCACGGCTTCGACACGGTCAAGGGCTCCGACTTCCTCGGGGACCAGGACGTGATCCAGTATTTCGTCGAGGAGGCGCCAAAGGAGCTCACCCTGCTCGAGCACTGGGGCTGCCCCTGGAGCCGCAACGAGGACGGCAGCGTCGCGACCCGGGCCTTCGGCGGCATGAGCACGAAGCGCACCTGGTACGCCGCCGACAAGGTCGGCTTCCACATGCTGCACACGCTCTTCCAGCACTCGATGCGCTTCGATCGCATCATCCGCTACGACGAGCAGTTCGTCACCCGACTCATCGTCGACGGCGGCGCGGTACGCGGCGTCGCGGCTCTCGACGTCCGCGAGGGCGTAGTGAGGCTCATCCTCGGTCGAGCGGTGATCCTGGCGACCGGCGGTGCGGGGAAGATCTTCCCCTTCACCACGAATGGGGCGATCAAGACCGGCGATGGCATGGCGCTCGCCTACCGGGAAGGCGTCGCGCTCAAGGACATGGAGTTCGTCCAGTACCACCCGACCGGCCTGCCCGGCACCGGCATCCTGATCACGGAGGCCACCCGCGGCGAGGGAGGCCACGTCATCAACAGCGAGGGAGAGCGCTTCCTCGTCACCCGGGACTACGGCGTGGGTACGAAGGCCGAGCTCGGCCCCCGAGACATGATCTCCCGCGCAATCGTCCAGGAGATCGAGGCAGGGCGGGGGCTCAGCGGGCCCTACGGCGACCACGTCCACCTCGACCTGCGGCACCTGGGCGAGGAGAAGATCAACGCACGGCTGCCGATGGTACGGGAGCTGGCGAAGATCTACGCCGGCGTGGATCCGGTCCACCAACCGATTCCGATCCGGCCCGTCGTCCACTACATGATGGGCGGCGTGGACACCGACATCGAGGGCGCGACCACGATCCCCGGTCTCTACGCGGCGGGGGAGGTGGCCTGCGTCTCGCTGAACGGCGCCAATCGACTCGGATCGAACTCCCTCACCGAGTGTCTCGTCTTCGGCGCCCGCGCGGCCCGGCACGCCGTGGGGTACGCGAAGGGAAGCGACGACGGAAACGAAGCCGCCTGCCGGAGCCTCGGCGAGGAGGAGTCGGCCCGGATCGCGGCACTCCGCGGCAAGAAGAAGGGCGGCGAGAAGCTCGCGAGGATCCGCCACGACCTCAACGCCACCATGGAGAGCGGCTGCGGTGTCTACCGGGAGCAGGCATCGATGGACGACACGGCGCGCACGGTGGCCCAGCTGAAGGGCCGCTTCGCCGACGTAGCCCTCGAGGACGAGAGCGCCGTCTTCAATACGGAGCTCACGGCCGCTCTCGAACTCAGCAACATGCTCGACGTCGCCGAGACGCTCGCCGTCTCCGCCGCACATCGCCACGAGTCGCGTGGCGCCCACACGCGCAAGGATCACACCAGCCGAGACGATCAGAACTTCCTCTACCACACGCTCTGCAATTTCGACCCCACCGGTCCGCGCCTGTCGAAGAAGGCCGTCGCGCTGGGGAAGTGGGAGCCCGAGGAGCGCAAGTACTAGGCGATGAGTGAGAAGAAGACGTTCAGGATCACCCGCTTCGACCCGGATCAGGACGAGGCGCCGCGCACGCAGACCTACGAGATCCCGGTCGATCCCGACTGGAAGGTTCTCGATGCGCTGAACTTCATCAAGGACGAGATCGACGGAAGCCTCTCGCACCGCTGGTCCTGCCGGATGGCAGTGTGCGGCAGCTGCGGAATGATGGTGGACGGGAAACCGACCCTCACCTGCAAGAAGCCACTCTCCGAGTACGGGAGCGAGATCTCGGTCGAGCCGCTCGCCAACTTCCCGATCGTCCGCGACCTCGTCGTCGAGCTCGACGGCTTCATGGAGAAGTTCGAGAGCGTGAAGCCCTGGATCATCCGGGCGAAGGAGCGCGCCGTCGAAGAAGGCACCCACCGGCAGTCGCCGGCGGAGCTCGAGGAGTTCAAGCAGTTCAGCATGTGCATCAACTGCATGCTCTGCTACTCCGCATGCCCGGTGGTCGCCAACGAGCCCGAGTTCCTCGGCCCGGCCGCGATCGCGCTCGGTCACCGCTACAACATGGACTCCCGCGACGAGGGCGCCCACGAGCGCAACGAGGTCTTCCGCGGCGAGGGCACCGTCTTCTCCTGCTCCTACGCGAACGAGTGCAGCGAGGTGTGCCCGAAGCACGTCGATCCGGCGGCCGCCGTGAACCAGGCGAAGATCAACGCCGTGCTCGACTGGGCGACGGGATTCGTCGTCACCAGGGGGAAGGAGTAGACATGGCGCGTGCCGCACATCCCGACGCGATGAAGCCGAAGACCCCCGGACGCACCCGGACCGCGCCCCCGATGGCCCCGGGCGAGTTCCCCTTCGCGGGCCGCTACCGCGCCTACACCCTCTTCGACTGGACTGGGATCATCTACCTGCTGCTCGGCTTCGTGGCCCTGCGCGTCGTCTGGGCCCTGGGCGATGGCGAGAGCGCCTGGCTGGCCGTGCAGGGCCAGCTCGAGAACCCGCTCTATCTGGCGTTCCACCTGCTCTCGCTGGTCTCGGTGATCTTCGTCGGCGTCCGCTTCTTCCGGCTCTTCCCGAAGGCACAGCCGGCCCGGATCGGGCCGCTCAAGCCCCCGCCGCAGCTGGTCATCCACGTGGCGCTCTACGCGGCCTGGATCGGCGTTGCCGGAGGCCTCGCGCTGGTCCTGGCGGGAGGGATCTTCTGATGAAGCACCTGCTCCTGCGACTCGAGCCGGTGATCTGGCTGCTCTTCGGCCTCGGCATCATGGTCGGGACCATGCTGATGACCGCCTGGATCGCCGTGGTCGGGCTGGGCGCCCCGATGGGGCTGATTCCGGCCGACGCCCTCGCCTTCGAGCGGGCGCACGCCCTGGGATCGACGCTGATCGGACGGGTGGTGCTCGCGGCGCTGATCGCCCTGCCGCTCTGGAAGGGCGCGCACCATACGCGTCACATCTCCATCGACATGGGCAACGCCGATCGAGACGGGCTGGTGGCTCCCCTCCTCTACCTGATCGCGATCGCCGGCAGCGTACTCGGCATCGCGGCGGTGGTGCGGCTCTAGCAGCTCCGCCAGTCCGCCGAAGCCTCGAGGGCCCGGGCGAGGCGGTAGAGCGTGGCCTCCTCGAAGTGGCGACCGACCAGCATGACGCCCACGGGCAGTCCGTCGATCCGGGCACAGGGCAGGCTGATGGCCGGGTGATGGCTCACGTCGAAGGGCTGGGTGTTGGTCACCACCTCGGCGGCACGCGCGACCCGCTCGGCGATTCCGGCGTCCGGGCCGGGAAGCAGCGGCGCCGTCAGGGGAGAGGTGGGCATCAGCAGACAGTCCACGTCGCGGAATGCAGCGTCGTAGGCAGCGCGCACGCGTCGCGCCAGGTTGACGGCCTTGCCGTAGTAGCGGCTGCCGAAGTGGCGATTCAGGTAGGCCCCCGCCAGGCCGAGTGAGACGACGATGGGAGATAGCTCCGAGGCGTGCTCGCGCCAGCGGCGCATCTTCGCCCCGTAGCCCGGCACATAGAGGTCCGGGCGGCCCACTCCCTGTCCGTCGCCCTGGAGCACCGTCCGATACATGCCTTCGACGAGCAGCGGGAGAGTGAGAGCGCCGGCGCGGCGGTGCATGGGGACGCTCTGCTGGGAGAGCCGCGCACCGCAGCCGGCCAGGCGCTCGGCCGCCGCCCGGACGGCGCTCTCCACGGCCGGCATCGCGTTCGGGTGGCCGAAGCCCTCGCTGAGCACGCCTATCCGAAGCCCCTCGACTCCTGCCTCTAGTGCGTCGGCGTAGGGCGCAGGCTGCGCCTGGGCCGTCTGGCGGGGGTCGATGCCGTCTGGGCCCGCCAGGACCTCGAGCATCCGGGCGTTGTCGCGGACGTCCGCCGTGATCGGACCCGCGTGATCCAGGGTCATCTCGATCGGACCGATGCCGGTATAGGGCACGAGCCCCCAGGTCGGCTTCATACCCACCGCACCACACAGCGCCGAAGGGATGCGAATCGATCCCCCCTGGTCGCCGCCGATCGCCATCTCGACCTCGCCACAGGCTACCAGCACGGCGGAGCCGGACGAGGATCCGCCGGCCGAGTGGCCGCGGCGGTGCGGGTTGTGGACCGGCCCGGTGGCGTTGGTGTGGCTCCCGGCCGAGAGACAGAGGTCTTCGCAGTGCGCCTTCCCCCGGATCACCGCGCCGGCCTCGAGCAGACGCGTCACGATCGTCGCATCCACCTCGGGCACGAATCCCTCGAGGACGGCGGAGCCGTTCATCATCGGCACGCCCGCCACCATGACGTTGTCCTTCACGGCCACTCCACAGCCCGAGAGCGGCCCAATCGTCTCCAGCGAGATCTCGGTGCGCACGTACCACGCGTTGTGGGGGTTCTCCTCGGCGCTGGGGCGCCAGGAGCGACGCTCCCCGCCGACCGGCGCCGGCAACGGCTCGGGCTCGGCGTCTAGCACGGCGTAGGCCCCGAGCAGCCCCTGGAGCAGGGTGCCGTACGTCTCTCGCTCCTCGGCAGAGAGGTCGAAGCCGGCATCGGCGGCGATGCGGGCCAACTCCTCGTCGGTCGGCCTCTCGAACTTCACGCAGACTCCCCCTCTTCGCCGAGCTCGATCCGGAGCTCTCCGGCTTCGTCGCCCTCGCTCCAGGTCCCTTCGAGCAGCCTGCGCCCGGGTGCGTGGGACAGGCGCGCCGTCCGCGGGCGACTGCGTGCCCGGAGCTCGAATTCGCCGTCCGGTCCCTCGCTGCCCTCGAAGACCACGGCGCCGCGATCGTCCCAGTAGCAGAGCAGGATGCGCCCCCCACCGATCCGCACCTCCACATCGTCGTCCTCGATCGGCGGACTCCCGTCGTCGAAGCGGATCTCGGCGCGGCACTCGTGGTAGACGGGCACGGGGGCTCCTCGCCGGCCAGCGTACGTCCGCGGCCCGCGCGATGCTACGTTGCGCAGCCGTGTCGGGACGCGTCCTGGAAGGAATCCGCATTCTCGACCTGACCCGCGTAGTGGCCGGGCCGTTCGCCACCGCGGTGCTGGCGGACCTGGGTGCCGACATCGTCAAGGTGGAGCGGCCCGGGACCGGGGACGACTACCGCTACGGACCGTCGCCGAAGGGCGAGACCTCTCTCTCCTTCCAGAACACGAATCGAGGCAAGCGCTCGATCACCCTCGACCTGCGCCTTCCGGAGGGCCGGGAGCTCTTCCTCCGCCTGGTCGAGGACGCCGACGCGGTCGTCGAGAACTTCCGGGCCGGCTGGCTCGCCAGCCAGGGGCTCTCGCCCGAGCTGATCCAGGGTGTCAACCCGCGATGCGTCGTCGCCTCCCTCTCCGGCTTCGGCGCCACGGGGCCGCTCGCCGGTCGGGCCTCCTACGACATCGTCGCCCAGGCGACCGGCGGCCTGCTGGCCATGACCGGCTTCCCGGACGGTCCGCCGGTGCGCGCCGGCGGCGCCCTGGCGGACTTCGTGGGCGGACTCTACCTCGGGCTCGGCCTGGTCGCGGCACTGCTCGAGCGAGATCGCACCGGTCGGGCACGGGTCCTCGACCTCTCGAACCAGGACGCGATCTTCGCCGTCACCGACTCGGTGGCGAGCATCGCCGGCGCGATCGAGGCCCCCGGCGCGCGCTTCGGCAACCAGCACCCCTTCACCGCGCCCTACGACGCCTTCGAGGCAACCGACGGCTGGGTGGTGGTCGCCAGCGCCAGCAACAAGCTCTTTCGCGCGCTCTGTGGCGCCATCGGTCGCCCGGATCTCGCCGACGACGAGCGCTTCCGCAGCCACCGCGGCAGGGCCCTGCACCGCGAGCGCATCAATGCCATCGTCGGAGACTGGGTGCGCCCCCGGAGCTGCGAAGAGGTCCTCGCCGCGCTGGGTCCCGACGGAGCCGACATCCCCTGCGCCCGGGTCGCCACGCCGGACGAGCTCGTGGACGACCCGCAGCTGCTGGCCCGCGACATGATCGAGCGTCATCCGCATCCCACCCTCGGCGAGGTCGTCTTCCACGGCAATCCGCTGCGCTTCAGCGCTGCGCAGCCCCGCGAGCGCGCGCTGGCCCCGCGCCTCGGGGAGCACAATCGCGAGATCTACGGGGAGCTCGGGCTCGACGCCGACGCCCTCGCGCGCCTCGCGGAGCGCGGCGTCGTCTGAGCCCTTCTCCCCGGTTGACGGCCGAGGGACCGTGCTTAGCGTTGCCGCTGTCGATGGAGCCCAGGGGGATCGCAATGACCCCTCCCTTCGAGGCTCCGGCCCGGAGCGCTTATGGAAGAGGGCGCCCGCGGCATCAGCCAAGGAGGTTTGACATCATGCCCAATCACGTACTCGTTCCCCGTGGACTTCGGCGAATTCCGCTGCCGGCGCGTCGCCAGCCGCTGCCGGGTCTGTTTACGGACTTCGATCGCTTTCTCGACACGTTCTGGGGCGGGGGTGCGCCGGTAGCCAGAGGCGATGCGGTGTTCGCACCGCCTCTCGACTACACAGAAACGGACGAAGAGATCCGTCTCTCGGTGGAGCTGCCCGGCCTCGAGGAGAAGGACATCCGCGTATCCCTCGAAGATGGCGTGCTCACCATCGAAGGCGAGCGCAGCGACGAACAGCGCGAGGAGGCGGACGGCTTCCGCCACGTGGAGAGCTATCGCGGCAGCTTCCGACGCGTCGTGCGCCTCGGCGCGGAAGTGGATGAAGACGCGATCAAGGCCGTCTACAGGAACGGCGTCCTGACGATCACGCTTCCGAAGCTCGCACAGCCGGGCCCCGAGGTGCGCACGATCCCCGTGTCGACGAGCTGACGCGCAGCCCGCGGACGAACGAAGACCGGAGGGCAGCAGACCGCTCTGCTGCCCTCCTCGTCTCAGGCGGCGTCGTGGAAGATGATGCCGAGGGTGAGGCGCTCGCCCTCGAGCAGCCGACTCACGCCGTGCCGCATCTGCGCGCGGAGCCAGCCCCGCGCCCCTTCGACCGGGCGCTCCCGGGTCGGGAAGACGATCGCCTCGCCCTGGGTCAGCGCGATCGCCTCGGCGCGCGACTGCTGCCTGGGCCGACCTTCCATCAGTAGGAACTCACCGCCGCGGAAGTCGCGCTCGGGACGGCTCAGGCAGATCGCGACCTGGAGCGGAAAGGCGACGGCGCCGTAGAGATCCTGGTGGAGGCAGTTGAAGCCCTCCGCCTCGTAGCGCAGGAGCAGGGGCGTGGGCCGCTCCTGACCGGACCCGTGGCAGCGCCGCAGGAATGCTGCGAGCGACCGCTCGAAGCGCTCCTCCGAGCCCAGACGCGTCTGCCAGCCGTTCGCAATGCGCGCCAGGTGCGGGTAGAAGGCACGACGCAGCGTCTCCACCTCGGCCGGCAGTGGACGAGCGAAGTAGCGATACTCCCCGCGACCGAAGCGGTGCCGCTCCATGTCGACGGTCTTGCGATAGCGTTCGTCGTCACCGTAGAGCTGCACCAGGGCGCGGCACTCCAGCGACGAGAGCAGCTTCGGCAGGCGCGCATGACCGACGCGATCGAGGGAGCGGGCGGCCTCGGCCCAGTCGAATGCGTGGATGCGAGCTTCCAGATCGCGTCCCGCCGCATCGCCCCGACCCACCATGCGCCCGAGTGTGGACCACCCGGACCACGTGCGAAACCGCACGACGCCCCGCGCCCGTTACTTCCCGAGACCGTCTGGCGAGGCGGCCCCTTCGCTCCGGCGAAGCTCGACGACCTGCTAGATTCCACGGGCGCTCGCTGGCGCAGACGCGAGGACCCCGGCATGAACTTCGGCTTCTCCGAGGAGCAGGAGCTGCTGCGCGCCGAGGTGCGGAAGTTCCTGGATCAGAACTGCCCTCTCGACGAGGTGCGGAAGATCACCGAGAGGCCCGAGGGCCTCGATCGCCATCTCTGGGGGCGGATGGCCGAGCTGGGCTGGATCGGACTCACGCTGCCCGAGGAGTACGGAGGCGTCGGGCTCGGCTGGGTCGACCTGGTGGTCGTGCTCGAGGAGACCGGTCGCAGCCTCTTCCCCTCGCCGCTGATCTCGACGGTGCTCGCCGCCACGGCCATCGAGCGCGGCGGGGGCGAAGCCCTGAAGGCGCGCACCCTGCCGCGGCTGGCGGACGGATCCGCCGTCGGCGCCCTGGCACTGGTCGAGGCCGAGGACACCCTCGCTCCGGAAGGAATCGCGCTGCGGGGCACGCGCGAAGGTGCCGCGACGCGGCTCGAGGGCGAGAAGCTCCTCGTCCCGGACGCCCCCATCGCCGACCTCTTCGCCGTGGTCTTCCGCAGCGGGGACGCTCCCGACGCGATCTCCGTCGCCGTCGTCGAGCGCGATGCGCCGGGCCTCACGGTCGAGGCGCTGCCCGGCATGGACGAGACGAAGCGCACGGGTCGTCTTCGCTTCGACGGCGTGGTCGTCGAGGTCGATGCGCTCCTCGATCCGCCCGGCGGCGCCTGGCCCCTGGTCTCGCACCTGATCGACTGCGGCGCGACGGCCGTTACGGCGGAGCTCGTGGGCGCGGCCGAGGGGCTCCATGCACTCACCGTCGACTACGCGAAGCAGCGGATCCAGTTCGACAAGCCAATCGGACAGTTCCAGGGCGTGAAGCACCCCCTCGCCGCGGCCTTCGTCGACATCGAGTCCTTCAAGTCGCTCTGCTACTACGCCGCCTGGCAGCTCGACGAGGCCCCGGAGACCGCCGCCCTCGCCGTCTCCCGGGCGAAGGCCTACGCCAGCGAGGCGGCGCCCCGCTTCGGCGTCGACGCCATCCAGCTCCACGGCGGCATCGGGTACACGTGGGAGTACGACGCCCACCTCTACCTCAAGCGCGCGAAGTGGGCGCGTCCGGCCTTCGGAGACACCGACTTCCACCTCGAGCGCATCGCATCGCTGGGAGGCCTTTAGTGGACTTCAACCTGAGCCCCGAGGAGGAGGCGTTTCGGCAGGAGGTCCGGGCCTTCATCGCCGAGAACCTTCCCGAGGGCGAGCGCGACATGGCCACGATCGCCGCCTTCCAGAAGAAGGTGCGCGAGAAGCGCTGGGTGGGCTTCTCCTGGCCGAAGGAGTACGGCGGCGGCGGGGGCTCGATCATGGAGCAGGTGATCCTCAAGGAGGAGATGGCGAAGGCGAAGGCGCCTCCCCTCGGCACCTGCTTCATGGGGCTGGCGTGGGTCGGCCCCGCGATCATCGAGTACGGAACGCCGGAGCAGAAGCAGAAGTTCATTCCCGACATCCTGGACGGCACCTACCAGTGGTGCACCGGCTACTCGGAGCCCGACTCGGGCAGCGATCTGGCGTCGCTCTCCTGCCGCTGCGAGCGCGAGGGAGACACCTATGTCGTGAACGGACAGAAGATCTGGACGTCCATCGCGATGTGGTCGAAGTGGATCATCCTGCTGGTGCGCACCCAGACGGAGGCAGCGAGCAAGCACGATGGCATCACCTGCCTGCTCGTGCCGATGGACACGCAGGGCATCACCGTGCGCCCGATCAAGAACATGGCCGGGGGCGCGATCTTCGCCGAGGTCTTCTTCGACGACGTGCGCGTTCCGGTGGAAAACCGCCTCGGCGAGGAAGGGCAGGGCTGGGGCGTCACGGTGTCGGCCCTGGCGCACGAGCGCTCGAGCATCGCCGAGGTCCACGGGCTTTCGCGCATCCTCGACGACGTGAAGGATCTGGCGCGCCGCTGTCGCAGGAACGGCCGCCCTGCTGCAGAGAACGCAGGCATTCGACGGCGTATCGCCCGGGCCGAGACCCGCATCGAGGCGATGCGACTCAATGGCCTGCGCTTCCTCACGAAGCAGCTCAGGGGCGAGAAGCTCGGCAGCGAGACCTCCATCAACAAGCTCCACCGGGCGGAGCTCGAGGTCGAGCTGGGCGAGCTGGCCCTCGAGATCCAGGGGAGTCGCGGGCCGCTCTGGCAGGGCAGCGAGGTCGTCCCCGACGAGGGCCGCTGGCAGCGCTTCGCCCTGTCCTGGCCCGAAGTGGTGATCGGCGGCGGCACGCCGAACATCCAGAAGAACATCATCGCGGAGCGCGTGCTCGGGCTTCCGAAGGATTGACCGGGTGGACCGACGCGACCACATCGAGACCAAGCTCGCCCGCGAGCTCGACGCCACCCACGTGGAGGTCGTGGACGAGAGCCATCTTCACGCGGGCCACGCTGGCGCGGCCGGCGGCGGCGGACACTTCCGGGCCCTGGTGGTCAGCGATCGCTTCGAGGGCCTGAACGCGCTGGCCCGACAGCGCCTCGTCTACGGCGTGCTCTCGGCGGAGATGGAGCGCGAGATCCACGCGCTCTCGATCCGCGCACTCACCCCGTCGGAGTGGCGAGCCTGAGCGCCGTCAGGGCAGGAAGCGCGCGATCCAGTCCTGGAGCGAGACGCTGAAGCCCGATGCGTTGCGGTGCCCCCCGCCTCCGAAGCGACGCGCGAGCGCCGACACGTCCACGTCGCCGATGGAGTAGATCGAGACGTCGACCCGGGTTCCGCACAGCCGGTAGGCCATCCCGATCGGGTGGCCGAAGGCCGCCCGCTTCGACAGCTCGTGGCCCACGTGGCTGCGGTGGTGCAGCGCATTCACCGCCTCGACGCGCAGGTCGGCGATCCGCACCGGGTGGGCGAAGCGCAGCGAGCGCTCGATCTCCACGCGCTGCTCCCGCAGCAGTGGGGCGCCCTCGCTGGCGAGGTCCTCCCAGGGCCGGCGGGCGAGCTCGTCCCACGACTCGAAGTCGCGGGGGTAGGAGCCGATCGCGGCGTTGACGGCGTCCGACTCGGGGAGCTTCCAGTTCCAGAGATCCTGGTCCTCCACGTAGGCCAGCAGCGACGGAACCGGCTCTTCCGGGTGGAAGTGGCGCCATGCGAGCACCGCGCCCGAGTGCTCGAGGTCGAAGACGATGCGGTGTCCGCGATCGACGAGTGACGGCAGGAGCTGGGGATCGTGGGTGAAGCGGTCGCGAGCGGTCAGGTGGTGGTCGAGCACGAGCAGCTGTCGGGCCACCTCTCCGAGCTCGACGGCGCGCTCGACCGAGGGGGCGATGTCCACGAAGACCACCTCGTCGCCCTCGTGGGCGAAGGGATCGAGATCGTCGCTGTGGCCGCGGGAGACGTAGTAGCCGGCCGGCCCCCAGGCCCTCCAAACCGCCCAGGCGGCGCCGAAGCCGTCGGGACAGCCCGCGTGGTAGTAACAGATGCGACGCACCGGGCGAGGTTAGCCGATTCCCGACGGCCCCGGTCGGCTCAGACCTCCGGCTGCGGCTCTCCGGCGGCACGCGCGCGCTCGAGCTTCGTGGCCTCGTCGCTCTCGATGTGACGCGATGCCAGCGCCAGCAGCAGCACCGCCACACCGTTGGCCAGCAGGGCGAGGCTCATCGCCAGGGGCAGGTCGCCCAGCTGGTCCGAGAGCTGGCCCACGACGTAGGGACCCAGGGCGAGGCCCACGAAGGTCACCACCAGGATGTAGAACGCCGATGCGACGGCCCGCATGCGGGGAAGCATCAGGTCCTGCACCGTGGACGCACCGGCACCGATCCACATCGCCGCCGCGACACTGCTGGGGAAGTTGAGCACGTAGGCCAGCGTGAGGCTGTCGGTGTGGAGCATCCAGAGGGCGAAGGGCACACTCGCGAAAGCGGTCAGGTATCCCACCTGGAAACGACCGGTCGGACCGCGCTGCCGCAGACGATCCGCCAGGTGACCGCCGAGCATCACGCCGACCAGTCCGCCCACCGCCGAGGTGAGGCCGACCACGAGGCCTACGTCGGCGCTCGACTGGCCGTGGACGCGCATGAAGAAGACCGGCCCCCAGCCGCCCAGGCCGTAGCCGGTGAAGGCCAGGAACGAGAAGCCGAAGCAGGACAGCAGGAACGAGCGGGTGCCGAAGAGCAGCGCGGCCGCCGGACGGTCGCGCAGCCCGATGGCCTGCACCCAGGAGGCCGCCGCGTAGAGCCCGACGCCGAGCGCGAGCCACTGGGCGACGTGGCCGGTGAGGTGGATCAGCCAGGCCGCCAGGGCCGCGATGCCCACCGCGATGACCCCGTTCCAGAAGACCCCGCGCGCGCCGGCCCCCTCCCGCCACAGGTGGAAGATCGTGAAGGGCGGCAGCACGCTGCGCAGCTCGAAGAAGAACTGGCGGAAGGGATGGGGCTCCGGCGGCGTGTAGATCCCGTCGATCGCGCCCCGCGACGGCTCGCGCAGGGTGCGCACCCAGATCGCCACCAGCAGGCCCGGCAGACCCACCGCCAGGTAGGCGGCCTGCCAGCCAACCAGACCGAAGGGGGCGTCGCCGGCAGCGAAGGCCGTGTTCCAGCGATGCACGACCTGACCGCCGATGGCCAGGCCCAACCCGGCCCCGATGTAGATCCCGCTCGAGTAGATGGCGAGCACCGTCGCGCGCAGTCGCAGCGGGAACGAGTCGGTGAGCATGGAGAAGGCAGCGGGCGTGGCGCTGGCCTCTCCCACGCCGACCCCGACGCGCGCGGCGGCCAGCTGCGTGAAGCTCTTCGCCATTCCGGACACCGCGGTCATCAGCGACCAGAAGGCGAGGCCCAGTGAGATCAGCGCCCGCCGGTTCCACACGTCGGCGAGGCGGCCCAGGGGAATCCCGAATACCGCGTAGAAGACCGCGAATGCGGTGCCGTAGAGGAAGCCGATCTCCGCATCCGAGATGCCCAGATCGGCCTTGATGTCCTCGGCCAGGATCGAGATGATCTGGCGGTCCAGGAAGTTGAGGACGTAGACGAGTACGAGGACGGCGAGGACGTAGCGGGAGTAGCCCTCGCTGGGCGCCTCCGGCATCTCCCCGCCAGAGCCGCGAGCGGCGTCCGCACGGGCCTCGGCCCTCGGTTGCGTCGGGTCGCTCACGGGATTCGCATCGTACACGCACGAGGTGGCCCAGGGGGCAATCTCTCCCTCGCGCACTGCCGCACCCGCGGCATGGCGTGCGGTAGTCTCCCCAGCCCGGAGGTCCCCCTGCTCCCCGCTCCCGCCCACACCGCCTGTGTGCTGCGCGAACTCGCGATCGCGCCGGATCCCCTCTCCGCCTTCGAGCGCCTGCGCACCCGGGAGGGAGGGTGGATCCTGGACAGCGCCCTGCGCGGAGGGCCTCAGGCGGCTTACAGCTTCGTCGGCGCCGGGCCCTACGCGATCGCGCGAGCGCGGGGACGCGAGCTGGAGCTCACGATTCACCGTGAGGCGGACCCCCGCTTCGCCTGCGGCGTCCACCGGGAGCGAGGCGACGTGCTGACGCTGCTCCGCGCCCTGCTGCCGAGGAGGCCGTCCGCGGCCCCGCCCCGGATTCCATTCGCCGGCGGCGCGGTGGGCTATCTGGGCTACGAGCTGGCCGAGCAGGTGGACGTGCACGACCTCCACGCTCGGGACGACCTTCACCTCCCGGACGCCGCCTGGCTGTTCGTCGATCGGCTCGTCGCCTTCGAGCACGCGACGGGCCGCGTCGTCGGCCTGGGGCTCGGAATGTCCGACGACGCCCGCGAGGCCCGCAGCCGCGCCGAGGAGGCGGCGGAAGCGCTGGTCCGTGAGCTGGCGTCGGACCCGAGCGAGCACATCCCCAACCCCCATCCCCAACGCGAATCCGAGCCGGCACGGACCGGGGAGATCGACGTCGCCGCCTACGCCAAGGCCGTCGACGCGATCCAGCAGGAGATCGCCGCCGGCAACGTCTACCAGGCCTGCCTCACTGCGCGGGCCATCCACGCCTGGTCCGGCGACCCCTGGCGGCTCTACCGCGCGCTCCGCCGCAAGAACCCCGCGCCCTTCGCGTGCTTCGTCGAGCTTCCGGAGGTTGCGATCCTCTCCAGCTCGCCCGAGCGCTTCCTGCGCGTCACCCGCGAGGGCGAGGTCGAGAGCCGACCCATCAAGGGAACGGCGGCCCGCCGAGGCGACCCGGCTCTCGACGCAGCGCAGCTCGAGCAGCTCGCGCGGTCGGAGAAGGACCGCGCCGAGAACCTGATGATCGTCGATCTGGTGCGCAACGACCTCGGGCGCGTGTGCGAGACCGGAAGCGTCCACGTCTCCGAGCTGATGGCGATCGAGGCCTACGCCTCGGTCTTCCAGATGGTGTCGACGGTGCGAGGCCGCCTGGCCCCCGCCCGGGACGCCTTCGACGCCGTGGCCGCCACCTTCCCGCCCGGCTCCATGACCGGCGCCCCGAAGATCGCAGCCATGGAGATCCTCGATCGGCTAGAGCCCGTGCGCCGCGGGATCTACTCGGGAGCCATCGGCTACCTCGACGCCTGGGGAGGCGCCGACCTCTCCGTCGTGATCCGCACCCTGCTCGTCCAGCCCGGGCGCGCCGTGCTCCACGCGGGCGGGGGGATCGTGGCCGACTCGGACCCGACCGCCGAGGTCCGCGAGGCACTCCTGAAGCTCCATCCCCTCCTCGCTGCCCTGGAGCAGGCCGGCGGCCCGGGGGCGGGCCCCGAGGAGCCCTGAGTTATTCTCGCTCCCCCAGAATCCGGAGGACATCGCGTGGGACCGCTATCGGGTATCAAGATCCTCGAGTTCGCCGGCATCGGACCCGGCCCCTTCGCCGCCATGATGCTGTCGGACATGGGCGCCGACGTGCTGCGCCTCGACCGCGCCGGCGCGGTGAACGACGTCCTTCCCGACGGTCCGGCCGGGGACCTGCTCAACAGGGGTCGCCGCAGCATCGGTCTCGACCTCAAGCATCCCGAGGGTGTGGCCACCGCGCTGCGCCTCGTCGAGGGCGCCGACGCGCTGATCGAGGGCTTCCGCCCCGGCGTGATGGAGCGCCTCGGGCTGGGACCCGACGTCTGCCTCGAGCGCAATCCGCGCCTGGTCTACGGCCGCATGACCGGCTGGGGTCAGGAGGGGCCGATCGCCCACTCGGCGGGCCACGACATCAACTACATCGCCCTGGCCGGCGCGCTCGCACCGATGGCGCGCAAGGGCGGGAAGCCCACCGCACCGCTCAACCTCGTCGGGGACTTCGGGGGCGGAGGCATGCTGCTGGCCTTCGGGATGGCCTGCGCCCTGGTCGAGCGCGGCGCGTCGGGAAAGGGCCAGGTGGTGGACGCCGCCATGGTGGACGGCGCAGCCGTGCTGATGACCATGATCTACGGCATGCGGCAGGTGGGATTCTGGAGCGACGAGCCGGGCACGAACCTGCTCGACACCGGCGCCCACTTCTACGACACCTTCGAGACCTCCGACGGGAAGTTCGTCTCGATCGGCTCGATCGAGCCTCAGTTCTACGCCGAGCTGCTCGAGAAGACCGGACTGTCCGGGGAGGACCTGCCGCGACAGATGGATCGCGAGCAGTGGCCCGCCATGAAGGACCGCCTCACGGCGATCTTCAAGACGAAGAGCCGCGACGAGTGGTGCGCGATCATGGAGGGCAGCGACGTCTGCTTCGCCCCCGTGCTCGACATGGGCGAGGCCCCGAGCCACCCGCACCTGGCCGCGCGCAAGACCTTCGTCGAGGAATGGGGACGCCTCCAGCCCGCGCCGGCGCCGCGCTTCAGCCGCACCGAGCCCCGCATCCAGCGGCCGTCGCCGCACCCGGGCCAGCACACCGCCGAGGGCCTCGCCGACTGGGGATTCGAGGCCGAGGAGATCGCGAAGCTCCGAGAGGCCGGCGCCGTTCGCTAGCCCTCGAGTCAGGGCGTGTCGAGATAGCCGAGGCGCTCCAGCGCCTCGCGCGTCTCCCGGTCGATCTCGACCTCGGCGCCGGCCGGCAGCGGTGCCGGCAGCGCGGCGAGCTCGCGGTCGAGCCGCGTCCGCAGGCGCGCCAGATCCTTGGGACGCTTGCGAGCCAGATCCACTTCCTCGGAGGGATCCCGCTCCAGGTCATGGAGACGCTCGACACCGCTGCTCGCCCGCAGGTACTTGAGCGGCCCGTCCCATAGCGCCACCCAGTGACCCGTCGAATCGGTCGCGGTCATCGGATGGACCTCGGCCAGCACCGTCTCGGAAGGCTCAGGGTCCTCGCCATCGTGCCCGATCGTTGCGTCCAGGATCCATCCGAAGACCTGGTGCAGCGAGACCCGCTCGTCGTCGCGCGAAGCCCGGCCACCGCCACGGGCGGGCTTCACGACCAGCGGGATCGCCAGCAGGGGCTGGTGGAGGAAGCGTCCGTGTCCCCACTCCCCGTGCTCGCCGAAGAGCTCGCCGTGATCCGAGGTGACGACCACGAGCGTTTCGTCCCAAACGCCCGACTCCCGGAGGTAGTCGAGGAGGATCCCGAGCTGCTCGTCCATCGCAAAGATCTCCGCATCGTAGAGCGCCGGCCACTGCGCTCGCTGCTGGCGATCGAGCTGAACACCGGGGGGCAGGAAGCGCCGCGCATGAGCGGAAGGCGGGTCGTAGGGGAAGTGCGGATCGTAGAGGTTGACGAAGAGGAAGAACGGACGTCGGGGCTCGGAGCGCAGCACGGTACCGAGCCAGCGGCGGGCGGCAGCGACCACTTCGTGAGCGGGACGTCCGGCGTAGTCCACGATCCCCGCATCGTCCCAGTGCTCGAAGCCCGCAGCGAGGCCGAAGGCCTCGAGCAGCCACGGCCCCGCAACCACGGCACCGGTCGCATAGCCCGCATCGCGCAGGCGCGCGGCGAGCGTGCGTTCTCCCGGGGCCAGGCCCCGTGCGCGGATTCCCTCGGGTGCGTCGATGGCCGCGGCGAGCAGCAGCGGCCCCTCCGGGTCGTAGCGCGCACCGTGACTCCTCGGAAGCTTCCCGGTGAAGAGGGAAGCGTGAGCCGGCAGTGTCCAGCTGGAGGGCGAGACGGCGCGGGTATGGGCCGTGCCCTCGGCCGCCAGCCGGTCGAGCTGCGGGCTGGTGGCACGCGCGTAGCCGTAGGTCGAGAGGTGATCGACGCGGGTCGTGTCGAGGGTCACGAGCAGGACGTTGGGCGGAGTGTGGTCCTCGGTCGCGCAGGCGGAGAGCACCAGAGCGAAGAAGACGCCCTTCGCGAGGCGAAGGCGCGGCGCCCGAAGGCGGACGCGGCGCAGGGTCACGAAGCGCCCCGAGCGGGTGTCAGAGGATCACCTCGAATCCCTCGAAGCGGGGATGGCCCAGATAGGTGCCCTGGGGTGCCCGCGCGTTCGCGTGGGCGCGCTTGAAGCTCTCGGACTCGGTCCACGCCTCGAAGTCCCGACGCGATTCCCAGACCGTGTGCGAAGCGTAGAGCGTCGCCTCCTCGTCTGCGGGTCCGCGCAGCAGGTGGAACTCGCGGAATCCGGGAACGCCGTCCAGGTGCGACTCGCGCTCCCGCCAGAGCTTCTCGAAGACCGGCTCGCTGCCGAGCGCAATCCGGAACCGATTCATCGCAATGAACATCGAGCCTCCGCTCCCTTTCCGCAGACAGTAGCGTCGCAGTGGCGAGCGTAGCCGGTCCCGGGCGGTGCGCAGGTGCGGGAGGGGATGGACGACGCCTGGAGCCCGCGCAGAGCGAGGATGTGTCCGACCTGCGCACTCGCCGAGAGGAAGCGCGCGCGTCCCCCTCACCGCAGCGGGGCCGGGCCAGCGAGCACGGGCGACTCGAAGGAGTCCAGCCCCTCCCGCACCTGCGCCTACTCCCCCCCCGCGCGCTCCTCGAGCCAGGCCGCCAGACGGCGCTTGTCGATCTTGCCGCTGTCGGTGAAGGGCAGCTCCGCCTTCTCGACGACGAAGAAGTGGCGGGGGACCTTGTAGGCCGAGAGTGACGCGCGCAGGCGCTGGCGACAGGCGGCCTCGTCGAAGTCCGCTTCGGGGCGCAGCACCAGAGCCGCCGCCACGTTCTGGCCGCGAACCGCGTCGGCGAGGCCCACCACGTAGGCCGAGCTCACCTCCTCCAGGGCCTCGAGCTCCACCTCCACCTCGCGGGGAGAGACGTTGGCGCCGGCGGTCTTGATCAGTTCGCCGAGCCGCGCCTCGAAGTAGAGCACGCCGTCCCCGTCGAAGTAGCCCGCGTCGCCGGTGTGGTAGAAGCCCTCGGCGTCGAAGGTGTTCTCGCGCCGGACCTTGTGGAGGCCCTGCATCAGGCTGTAGCCGCGTACGCAGATCTCGCCGCTCTGCCCGGCGGGCAGCACCTCGCCGCTCTCGGGATCGACGATCCGGTGCTCCATGCCCGGAACCGCGTGGCCGAAGGAGCCGCGCAGCCGCTCCGGCAGATCCACGTCCATCCGGTCGATGGTGTGGGGACCCAGGGTCTCGGTCATGCCGAGGGAGTTCGAGCGCAGCTCCGGATCCTTCGGTCGCACCGCCTCGGGCAGCACATCGTAGAGGTTGCCGGACCGGATCGACGAGAGGTCGCGCGTGGCGAAGCTCGGGTGCTCGAGCATCGCCTTCGAGTAGTGGGGCCAGCCCGAGACGATCGTCGCGCGCTCGCGCTCGAGCAGGGCGAGGGTGGCTCCGGGCTCGAAACGCTCCTCGCAGAGCAGGAAGGCGCCGCGCTCCATGCTCGAGAGCAGGGCGAAGACGAGCCCGCCCACCCAGAAGAACGGCATCGGGGAGTAGATCACGTCCTCGCGGGTGACGTCGCGGAAGCGGTTCAGGTTGGCCACGTGGCGCACCAGGGCGCCATGGCCGTGGATCGCCCCCTTCGGATCCGCCGTGCTGCCCGAGCTGTAGATCACCAGGGCCGGATCCGCCGGCGCGACCTGGGCCTCCACCGCCGCCAGCAGCTCGGCGTCCACCGACGGCGCGCGAGCGATCACCGCCGCGGCGTCCTCGGCCCAGGCGCGACCGCCGCGATCGCCCCAGACGACGACGCGGCGCAGACAGGGCAGCTCCGTCAGGAAGAGCTCCGGGCCCCTCGCCTCCACGAGCGCCGGCGCGCAGGTCTCGAGCCGCTCGAGGCGGTCCTGGCCCAGGATGTGGGAGGCGGTGAGCAGGGTGTGCACGTCGGCGTGACGCAGCACGTAGCCGAGCTCGCGAGGCGTATAGAAGGTATTGATGGGGACGACCACCGCGCCCACGCGCGAGGCGGCGAGCCACGCCACCACCCAGTCCGGGCCGTTCGGAAACATCACGCCGACGCGCGTGCCCTTCGCCACGCCCGAGGCCAGCAGCCCCCGCGCCAGCGTGGCAGACGCCGCCCCGGCCTCGGCGTAGTCGATGAGTCGCTCGCCCAGCGCGATCAGCGGCCGCGGCCCGTGCTCCCGCACCAGAGCCGCGAGGAAGCCCGGAAGGGTGGCCCCGCTGGGCGCGTCCATGGCCACTACCTACCACTCGGGGGCTCGGACCGGAAGGGAAATCGCCGGCGTCCGATGCTTCGAACGTCGAAGTGTCCGGGCGCTGGCACGCCGTTTGGGCGGGTTACCATGCGTCGCGAATCGATCGGGGTCTCGCCCCGTGGAGGAGCGGTGGAATTCTCCTGGCCCGACGACGATGCCCGGTTCCGCCAGGCCCTGCGCGACTTCCTGGACGAGACCCTGCCCGAGGACTGGGAGGAGATTTCCCGACACGGCCCCGGCAGCGACGCCCAGGCCAGCTTCTCCCGCGACTTCTGCGCGCGCCTCGCCGACCGCGGCTGGCTGACCCAGAGCTGGCCCGCCGCCTACGGGGGCGCCGACGCCACGCCCTGGCGCCACGCGATCCTCTCCGAGGAGATGTGGCGCTGCGGCGAGCCCCGGGGCTCCCAGTACATGAACGTGAACTGGATCGGCCCCACGATCATGAAGTACGGCAGCGAGGCGCAGAAGCGCGAGCACCTGCCGCGCATCTCGCGCGGCGACGTGCTCTGGTGTCAAGGCTTCTCCGAGCCCGAGGCCGGGTCGGACCTCGTCTCCCTGCGCACCCTCGCCCTGCGCGATGGCGACGACTACGTGGTGAACGGCTCGAAGATCTGGACCTCCTACGTGAACGGCGCCGAGTGGTGCTTCCTGCTCGTGCGCACGGACCCCGAGTCGACGCGCCACAAGGGCATCACGGTGCTGCTCGCGCCGATGGACGCGCCGGGAGTGGAGGTGCGCGAGGTACCGGCAGTGGTGGGCGAGCGCTACTTCCACGAGCTCTTCTTCCGCGACGCTCGCTTCCCCGCGAGCACCCGCCTCGGCCCGGAGGGCGAGGGCTGGAGCGTGGTCAGCTACGCACTGGCCTACGAACGGGTCGGGGCCATGCGCTATGCGCGGGCCGGCCTCACCCTCGACGCGCTGGCCGCAGCCGCCGCCGAGCGCGGACGCCTGGACGACCCCGCCCTGCAGGAGAAGCTCGGCGCGGCGCGCGCGGCGGTAGAGGCGTCGCGGCTGCTCTCCTACCGGGTGATCGACCTGCGCGCCCGGGGCAGCGAGCCCACCGCCGACACCAACATCGCCCGGGTCGCGGGCACGATGTGCGAGAACGCGGTCTCGGACCTGGCCCTCGAGCTCTTCGGCCCCGACGGCCTGGAGTACGGGACCTTCGCCGAGTCCTACTTCCGACTGGCGATGACCGCGGGGGTCGCCGTCGGCACGACCGAGATCAACCTCAACCTGATCGCGAGCCGGTTCCTCGACCTGCCCCGCGAGTGACCGTCACCGCCTGAACCCACGAGCGTGCCATTGGACTTCGAGCCGAACGAAGAGCAGCGGGCCATCCGTCTGGCCGTGGAGACCCTGCTGACCCAGCACGCGGGACCCGCGCGCGCCATCGAGCTCGAGCGCGACGGGGGCTACGACCACGCGCTGGCCGCCGCCCTGACGGAGGCCGACTTCCTGGGTGCCAGCCTCTCACAGGAAACGGGCTTCCTCGAGGCGGCGCTGGTGGTGGAGGCGGTGGCGAAGGCGGGCGGAGTGGTGTCGGCGGCTGCGGAGACGCTGGTGGCGCCGGCGGTGGTCGGGCGCAGCCTCGACGGGCCGGTCGCGATCGGTAGTCTGGGGGAGGAAGTCCCGATCCGCTTCGGAGGTCACGCGCACACGCTGCTCGTCGACGCCGGCGAAGAGGTGCAGGTCGTCACCGTCGAGCCGGGCTGGCGGGAGCCGGTCCGCTCCAACTTCATGACGCCCCTGGGTCGCATCCGCGTGCCCGAGGGAGCGGGCGATTCGCTGGGAGACGGATCCGGCGCGACGCTGCGGCGCTGGTGGCGACTCGCCATCGCGCTCGAGTGTCTCGGCGCCCTCGAAGGCGCCCTCGACGTCACCGTCGAGTACGTGAAGCGCCGACGCCAGTTCGGCCGCGCCATCGGCTCGTTCCAGGCCATCCAGCACCGGCTGGCCCAGTGCGCGGTGCAGGTCGAGGCGACGCGCTGGCTCTGCTACGAGGCCGCCGCGGACGGCGCCCCGGAAGAGGCCAGCGCCATCGCCGCCGCCTACGCCACCGACACCGCGCACCACGTTTTTCGCGAGACCCACCAGCTCACCGGCGCCATGGGCTACACGCGCGAGCACGACCTGCACGTGTACAGCATGCGACTCGAGGCGCTGCGGGTCGAGCTGGGGGGCACGGCCGCCCACCGACGCGCGATCACGCAGTCGCGCTGGGCCTCGTGAGCGCCGGCTTGGACCTCGCTCCGGACGACGGACAGCAGGCGATCCACGACGCCCTGACGCGCTTCTGCACCGAGCAGCTGGCGGAGGACGAGGGCTTCACGCGCGCGCGCTGGCGCGAGCTCGCAGAGCTGGGCGTGCTGGCGCTGGCGACGCCCGAGGGCGACGGCGGTGCCGCGGAGCTGGTGCTGGCCCTCGACGCGCTGGGGTCCGCCGCCTTCCCCGGTCCACTGGCCGCAACCTTCCTCGCCGGCGCCGTGCTGCCCCCATCCGAGCGGACCGCGCTGTGCGCGGGCGAGGTGCTCGTCTCGGTGGGTGCGCCACCGCTCATGCCCTGGGCGCCCCAGGCCGACCTCTTCCTCGCCGTCGACGGGACGCAGCTGTGGCGTGCCCTGCCGACCGGCGACGTCGAGGCGGTGGACACGCTGGGCGGCGAGCCCTGGGGACGGGTCGCCCTCGCGCGGAGCGAGGCCCTGAATCCCGGACCGCGCGCCTTCGCGCTCCACGACCTCGCCCTCGCCGCGCAGCTGGCCGCCCACGGCGACGCCCTGCTCGACGCGGCGACGGAGCACGCCCGCACCCGCGTCCAGTTCGGGCGGACCCTGGGCGAGTTCCAGGCCGTGGCCCACCCGCTGGCGAACGCGAGGATGCGTCTCGACGGCGCCCGGACCCTGGCGCGCGCAGCCGCCTGCGCCTGGGACGATGACGCCGACCCGGCCCGCACCCGCACGTGGGCGAGCGCCGCCCGCGCGTCGGCACGAGGCGCGGCCCTCGAGGCGGCGCACGTCGGTCACCAGACCTTCGGCGCGCTGGGCATCACCCTCGAGGGGCCCGCGTTCCGGCTCTCCCGGCGCATCCGCCAGCTGGCGTCGCAGCCGCCCGGCGAGGCCGACTCCGGCGGACGCGACGCGCTGCTCGCCTCGGTCGGCTGGTGAGAGGAGGACGTCCATGGCGCCCGACATCGATCTGCGCGGTCCGCTCCCGGGTGTGCACTACGAGCGACGCGAAGACGGCATCGCGCTGATCCGGCTCGACCGCCCGGAGCGCGGCAACGCGCTGCTGCCCGCGATGCAGCCGGTCTTCCGCGCCATCTGGAGCGAGGTACGCGACGACGACGCGATCCGCGTCGCCATCGTCTCCGCCAGCGGCGAGCGCCATTTCTGCACGGGCTTCGACGTGGCCGAGGCCGAAGGAGAAGACGCCGGCGACGTCTTCGCCAATCGCCCCCTGTCCGAGTCGGTCCGATGGTCGCCGCACCAGAACCGGGTGTGGAAGCCGGTGATCTGCGCCGTGAACGGTCTGTGCGTCGGCGGTGGACTCCACTTCGTCGTCGATGCGGACATCGTGCTGGCCTCGGAGAACGCCGCCTTCATGGACACCCACGTGAACGTCGGCATGGTCGGAGCCCTCGAGAACGTCGGCCTCGCCAGGCGTCTGCCCCTCGGCAGCGCGCTACGCATGACGCTGATGGGGCGCCACTACCGCATGCCCGCGCGACGCGCCTACGAGCTCGGACTGGTGGACGAGCTGGTGGACACCCCCGAGGCGCTCCTGCCCGCGGCCCTCGAGATGGCGGGGCAGATGCTCGAGAACTCGCCCCAGGCCATGGCGCTCTCGAAGCAGGCGGTCTGGGGTGGGCTCGAGCAGGGCTACGGCGCCGCACTCGAGCAGGCCTGGGCGCTGCTGCGCCGTCACTGGCAGCACCCCGACTTCCGCGAGGGACCTCGCGCCTTCGCCGAGAAGCGTCCCCCCAGCTGGAACCCGGATCCGAACGCCCGCGACGAGGACGAGACGTGAGCACGGAGACCGCGAGAAGCGCGTCGTGAGGTTCGCGTTCTCCGCCGAGGAGGAGGCCTTCCGGGCGGAGGTGGTGGAGTTCCTGACGGACCACCGCGACCTCGACGCCTTCTTCCTCCAGGGTCACCGCTGGCATGCGGTGCGCGACTTCTTCCGCGCGCTCGGCGAACGCGGCTGGCTCTCCCTGGGCTGGCCCGCACAGGAGGGCGGCGGCAAACCCATCGCCTTCGAGTACATCCTTTGGGACGAGATCGCCTACGCCCGCGCGGCGCGCAATCCGCTCGCCTCGGGCGTCGTGGCCAAGACGATCGCGCGCTACGGCAGCGACGCGCAGCGCGCCCATTGGCTTCCGCCGATCCGCCGCGGCGACATCCACTTCTCCCTCGCCTACTCCGAGCCCGGGGCGGGCTCGGACCTTGCCAGCCTGCGCTGCCGCGCCGAGCGCCGCGGCGACGTCTACGTCGTGAACGGGCAGAAGTGCTGGCAGTCCTACGCCCAGGACGCGGACCACCTGTGGCTGCTGTGCCGGACCGGAGCGCTCGAGAGCCGGAGCCGCGGCCTCTCGCTGCTGATCGTGGACAAGGCGAGTCCGGGCGTGGACGTGCGGCCCCTTCCAACCCTCGATGGCGACCAGCTCAACGAGGTGTTCTTCGACGGCGTGGAGGTGCCCGTCGAGCGGCGCATCGGCCCCGAGGACGGCGCCTGGGCGATCATGGGCGAGGCCCTGGCCGACGAGCGCCACATCCAGTTCCCGCCGAAGCGCGTACGACGCGACCTGGAGGAGGTGGCCGCCTGGGCGCGCGAGCAGCGGCTGGACGCCGACCCGCTGGCGCGCGCCACCTTCGCGGATCTCGCTGTGCAGGTCCTGGAGGTGGAGGTGCACGCCCTGCGCGTGCTCGACGCCATGCAGCGCGGCCGCTCCAGCGCCGTCGAGGCCGCCGCGAACAAGGTCGTTCACACCGTGGCGTGTCAGCGCGTGGCCCGCGCCGCGCTCGACCTGGGCGGTCCGGAGGCCCTGGTGCACGGCACCCGGCCGGAGCTGCTCTGGCGTCAGAGCCTGTGGGAGACCATCGGCGGCGGCACCTCCGAGGTGATGCGCGGCGTCGTCGCCCGTCACGGTCTGGGCCTGGGCGCGAGGTCCTGAGCGGCCGAGAGCCGACCCGGAGTACATCGAGCGCTCGGCGTCGGACACCCGATGTCGGGCGCGGCCGACCGCTCGAGGGGCAGCCTGGGCGCGCATCCGACCGGAATCCCAGGCGTTCCGGCCGCCGGATCCGGGGTGGCACGGGCCTGGCAATGATGGGCTCCCGAACTCCATGAGGAGCCCGCCATGAAGCATCTCCCCAACCTGCTGAGCCTCTTCCGCCTGGCCATGGTGCCCGTCCTGGGCGCACTGGCCTGGAAGGACATGGGGACGGCCTTCCTCGTCTCCCTGACGCTGAGCCTCGCCTCGGATGTGCTCGACGGCTGGATCGCGCGGCACGCCGGCGTGGCGACCCCCCTGGGCGCGAAGCTCGACAGCTGGGGCGACCTCGCCACCTACACCTCGCTGCCGCTCTTCGCCTGGTGGCTGTGGCCCGAGGTGCTGCGCGCCGAGTCGCCGTATCTGATCGCGGCGCTGGTGGCCTACTTCGCACCCACCGTCATCGGAGTGATCCGCTGGAGGAAGCTCACGAGCTATCACACCTGGGCGGCGAAGGGGACGTCGGTGGTGATGGGCGGAGCGCTGCTGTGTCTCTTCGCCGGCGGGCCCGCCTGGCCCTTCCACCTCGCGGTGGGGCTCCTGGTGCTCGAGGCACTGGAGGAGCTGGCGATCACGGCCGTGCTTCCGCGCCTGCGCCCCAACGTGCCCTCGCTCTGGCACGCGCTGCGGGCTCGCAGCGACGAGCGGCCGCCCCCGGCGTTCCGCATCCGCTTCGACACCCCGAAGGCGGGGCCTCGACCGCGCGTCACGCGTCTTCGCGCAATGCCGCGAGTCGCTCCGGATCGATCTTCGCCTTGACCGTGCGGCGATCGAGACCCAGGCGACGCGCCGTCTCCTCGTAGCTCCCGACCCGGGCGTAGACCTGGGTGCAGTAACGACGCACCAGCTCGTCGGCGCTGAGCCGCCCCTCGACCAGCAGGGCGGCCAGGTCCTCGCCGGAAGCGCGCGACGGGCGGGGCGGAACGTAGGCGCCGCGCACCAGCACGTTGCGCACGCACTGCTCGAGCTCGCGCACGTTGCCCGGCCAGGCGTAGTCCTCACCCAGGTGCTGCCGGATCCAGTGCTCCGCCTCGGCGGCCAGCGCCGGCCCCTCCTCGTCGCCGGCAATGCGTTGCGCCAGGATCGGCAGCAGCCGCCCCAGCTCCTCCGGCGCCCCGGCGAGCTGCTCGTGCAGGCTCGGCGTCTCGATGCGATCGGCGCACAGCCGGTAGTAGAAGTCGGGACGGAAGCGGCCCGCCTCCATCTCTGCGTCGAGGTCGCGGTGGGTGGCCGCGATGATCTTGCCCTCGAAGCGACGCTCCTCGGTCTCGCCGATGCGCTGGAACCCCCGCGACTGCAACACGCGCAGGAGCTTCACCTGCACCCCGGGGTCCAGGTCGCCGATCTCGTCGAGGAAGACGGTGCCGTGAGCGCCGCAGGCCTCGAGCCAGCCCACGCGATCCTCGACCGCGCCGGTGAAGGCCCCCCGCCGGTGGCCGAAGAGCTCGGACTCGATCAGTGTGGGGGAGAGCGCGGAGAGGTTCACGGCGTGGAACGACGACGCGAAGTCCTGGGTGAAGCACTGGCTGCGCGCGTCGAAGGGCACGTAGCGCGAGAGGCCGATGGCCCGGGCCACGAGCTCCTTGCCCGTGCCCGACGCACCGGTGATGAGGGTGGGCACGTCGCTCATGCGGTCCCAGAGTGCGCGGCGGTAGCGCTGGGCGTCGTGGGTGAAGATCGACTGCCAGACGGCGGCCCGCAGCCGGGCGGCCGCCATCGAGCCGCCGTAGATCTGACGGAAGGTGTGGTGGAAGGCGCGCCGGATCTGGTAGCCCCAGGCAAAGAGATGGGGCGCGCTGCTCGACGCCGGCAGCGTAACCTTCGGCAGGTCGCAGAAGTGGGCCAGGTCGCGGGCGAAGGCCCGGTACTCGGCCACCCGTCGGGTGGTGGGCTCGCCGGCCTCCGCCCGCAGGATCAGCGCCAGGAAGCAGCCCTCGTAACGCATGTAGAGCAGGTGCCGGACCAGGCCCTCGTAGTGGACCAGCTCCTCGCGCCGCGCCTTCGCCCCCCGCACCAGGCGGTCGCGCAGGCGCGGAGCCAGCTCCTCGACGATCGCGCGCAGGGTGTCGAGGTTGGGGTGCAGGCCGGCGAGATCCGCCTCGGCGTGCCAGACCGGTCCCGTCGCCACGAAGGTCTCGCCCAGGGCCTGTTGCTCGGCCTCGACCCGCTCCGTCAGGAACGGATTGCCCTCGGCCAGGGCAGCCACGGCCGCCAGCACCGCCGCCTCGCTGTCGTCCAGGAATCGCATCGATCTCGTGCATCGACTGTACCGACCTGCACATTGAGTGCACGAGGATTCGAACGCTCTCCGCAGCTGTTCCGGAAGGTCTAACCTGCCGATGAGGTCCCCATGCGCCGCTGGCTGGACGACGCCCCGCGCAGGCTCGCGCGGGGCCTGACCTACCTCTTCTACCGCTCCGTCGAGGTCCGGGGCGTCGAGCACGTCCCCGCCCAGGGACCGGTGGTCTTCGTCGCGAACCACGGCAACAGCCTGGTGGACCCGCTGCTGCTGGTGGCCCTGCTGCCGCGCCGCACGCGCTTCCTGGCCAAGAGCACGCTGTGGAAGAACCCGGCGGTCTGGCCGTTCGTGCGCGGGTTCGAGGCCATCCCCGTCTACCGCCAGCAGGACGGGGGGGACATGTCGCGCAATCAGGACACCTTCTCGCGCTGCTACGAGGAGCTGGCCCGGGGCGCCGCGGTTGGCCTCTTCCCGGAAGGCATCAGCCACGACCAGCCCGAGCTCCAGCCGCTGAAGACTGGGGCCGCGCGCATCGCCCTGGGCGCCGAGGCCGCCCACGGGCCCCTCGGCGTTCGCATCGTACCGGTGGGCCTCACCTTCGAGGAGAAGGGGCGCTTCCGCTCGCGGGCGCTGATGGTGGTGGGAGAGGCCATCGATCCCACGCCGGAGCGGGCCACGGCGGCGGAGGACGAGCGCGAGGCGGCGCGCGCACTTACCACCCGCATCGAGGCCGGCCTGCGCGACGTCACCCTCAACTACCCGAGCTGGGAGATGTCGAGCCTGGTCGAGCGCGCGGCCGACGTGTTCGCGGGGGACGAGCGCAGCCTGCCCGGACAGCCGGAGCTCGCCGAGCGGTTCTCGCTGCGCAAGACCTTCGGCGAGGGCTACGCCGCCGCGCGCGCGAAGGACGCGGAGCGGGTGGAGCAGATCGAGCGCCTGGCCCACCGCTACGACGGCATGCTGCGCGCGCTGGCCCTGCGCGACGATCAGGTCACGGCGCAGTATCCGTGGCGACACGCCACGGCCTACGTGGGCGATCGCATGGCGTGGCTGCTGCTGGGCCTTCCGATCGCCGCACTGGGCACGCTGCTCAACTACCTGCCCTACCGCCTGCCGGGCTGGGTGGGCACGCTCGCGCAGCGCACCGGCGACCTGCCCGCCACCTACAAGCTCCTGACCGGCCTGCTGGCAGCGCCGGTCACCTGGGGGCTCGAGGCCTGGGCCGCCGCGGGGCTCTGGGGCTTCTGGGCCGGCGTCGCCACCGCCGTCGTGGCGCCGGTCACGGGCTGGTTCGCGCTGCTCTACCACGAGCGGAACGGCTCGATGTGGCGCGAGATCCTGGCCTACCTGACGCTGCGCTGGCGCCCCGAGCGCGCCGCCGAGCTGCGCGGCCTGCGCGCCGAGATCCGTCGGGAGATCTCCGCGCTGCTGGAGGACATCGCCGCCGACCCAGGCTGATCGCGGACACCACTCAGGTGCGCGCCGTCTCCGCGGCGCGGAAGGTCAGGCGGACCCGAAACCCCCGGACCGAAGTCGCGCACCGAGATCTCCACGTCGTCGCCGCCCCTCCGGGCCTCCAGCACGACGCAGCGCCGGGTCCCCGCACCCGCGTACTTCATGGCGTTGTCCACCAGGTTGAAGAGCACCGGGAGCAGCGCGTCCCGGTCGAAGCGCACCGGCGGCAGGTCGGGCTCCACCGCCACCTCCAGCGCGAAGCCCTCGCGCTCGGCGTGGGCGCGCAGCTTCTGAGCCGCCAAGCTCCGACCCCGGAGATCCCGCCGGCAGACGAGGAGGTGGAGATCGAGCTGCTGCGCCGCGCCCGATCGCGGGCCGCCGCCGCGGAGCTGCAGCGATGATCCGCTGGAACACCTTCGGCCGCTCGGTCGGCTTCGCTGCGGTCGCGGGGATCGGCTTCTCCGTCGCGCAGCTGCTGCTGGCGCCGCTGCTCGGCTGCGTCGCCGTGACCCACCTCTACCTCGTCGGCATCGGCGCGCTCTACGGGGTGGGCCTGGCGCTGGCGGTCTTCCTCGCCCACGGAGGCGTGCTCACGCTGGGCCTCGGCATCTGGGGCTACTTCCTGGTGCAGAGCGTGTTCTTCCTGATCGGGGGGGGTGGCGCCGCGCCGCAGCGAGGGGCCGACCGACCCCTTCGACCGCGCCCGCGCGGACCTGCTCGCGCTGCTGCGTTGAGGTGAGGTCTCCTGGGGGCGTCGGCGACCGGCCGGCGGCCCTGGGGCCACCTGCGCCGTCGGTCGCGATCCCGGCCAAAAAGGGTTGCGCGAAGCCACCCCGATCGTGTTCACTCTCCCCAGCGGTGAGCTGCGGCGAGCGCGGGGCGACCCTCCCAGGTGGCCCACGAGTCGCCGGACCTGGCAGCTTCCGGAATGGCATTCGCGTCGGACCCAGACCGCCGATCGCCTCGATCGGCACCTTGCCTGGGGCATCGAACCGCGACCCGACCATTGGCTCGATGACATCGACGACGGCCTGGCCAGGAGCCAGCGGCGTGGATCGCATCAAGCGGCGGGGGCGGATCGACCGATACGGAGGTCGGTTTCGGGAGCCACAGCGGTCCGGCTCGTGAGGGCACGAGGCCCCGGATCGTCGTCGCTCCCAACGGCCCATATCGCCTGCGGCGCGGACCGCAGCAGGCGAGGTCGGGCGCGAAGCTTCGCCCCGAGTCCCTTCGAAACGGGACGCGAGAACGGTCCAATCCGCCCAGGGCGGTCCCACACTCGAGACAGGGAGCCGAAACCGGATGCGGCCCAGAGTCGGTCAGGTCGGATGATCATCCTCCACGGAGCCTTCCTCGAGGACCGGGTCTTCGTATGGGGCGAGGCCCCTCCCGACCCGGAGAAGCGTGGCCGTGGCGGCCGCCGACGTCGCGCCCCGCGTCCCCTGCCCAACGGCGCGGACTTCGAGGCCGTCACACGCGTGATCAAATCGCTCCCCGCGGGGATCAAACCGACGAAGCGCCGGGAGACGGAGGCCACGGTCTGGCTGCCCAGCCAGGGCGACACCGCGCTGCCCTCCAGCACCCTGATCGGCGAGGTCCCGGACGTGGAGGGCGAGATCGAGATCACGCCCTGGATCATCCAAGGCCTCTTCCTCGAGCCGGCCGAGTGCCTCGATCTCTTCTCCGCGGGCCTGGCGCGCTCGGTCCACGGGCTGATCTCCGGACGCGACTTCAGCTTCTGGACCCGGGCACTGCGCGCCGCCGGCTCACTGGTGACCCGCCAGCGCTACCTGCCCGGACTCGAGGAGCGCGACGGCACCTACCACGCGCGCTGGAAGCCCATCTGGCTGGGGGAGGACGTGCAGCTGCTCGAGTCGCTGGCGCGCCAGATGCCGGCGGCGGCGCGCGCGGTGACGCGCGATGCCGACGCTCCCCCGGAGACGCCGGCCGCCGAGCTCGTCAGTGGCTTCATCGAGTCGATCGTGGACCACATCGCCCGCACCCACGCGAACGACGGCGTGCCCAACGTCTCGGTCAACGGCACCGATGGCGTCCACGACCGCTGGCTGGCCGCCCTGCGGTCCGAGAAGAGCAAGGTCACCGGCCCGGCTGGCGAGCTGGCCCAGCTTGCAGAGCAGGTGCGCGAGTGGCGCCGTCCCATCGACCTGGCCGCCCACGCCCCCTTCCGCCTCTGCTTCCGTCTGGAGGAGCCCGCGGCGGGCAAGGAGGAGCCGCCGCGCCGACAGCCGCGGCGGCGCAATCCGCGCAAGACGAAGGGCCGGGATGCGCCGCGCCCGGGCCAGAAGCGCTGGTACGTGCGCTACCTGCTCCAGTCCGCCGACGACCCGACCCTCTTCGTCCCCACCGCCGACGCCTGGATCACCCGCGGTCGCAAGGCCGCCGCGCTCTCCCGCATGGGGACGGACATCCACGCCTCCCTGCTGGCGTCCCTCGCCCAGGCCGCCGGGGTCTGCCCCCGCATCGAGGAGAGCCTGCGCTCGCGCAAGCCCTCCGGATACTCCCTGGACGCGAAGGGCGCCCATGAGTTCCTCAGCGTGACCGCACCGGCCCTGGAGCAGGCCGGCTTCGGAGTCCTGCTGCCGGACTGGTGGACCGACGGCGGGACCTCCCACCGGCTCGGCGTCCGCGCGCGGGTCGAGACACCGGAGCGGGACGAGTACGACGAGCCCTCCCTCGACGAGATCGTGAGCTTCGACTGGGAGATCGCGCTGGGCGGGCGCTCGCTCTCGGGCCGCGACCTGGAGGAGCTCGCACGGCTGAAGGAGCCCCTGGTCCAGATCCGCGGCCAGTGGATCGAGACCGGCATCGAAGAGATCCACGCCGCCCTCCAGTTCTGGAAGAACCGCAAGGGGGGCTCGGTCACGGCGCGGGAGATCGTCCAGATGGCCCTGGGCTCCGCCGACTCCTCGGCGGGCATCCGCTTCGAGGGCGTGCGGGCCACGGGCTGGCTGGGCGAGCTGCTCAGACGGCTCGAAGACAAGAGCGCCATCGAGGGAATCCCGGCACCCAGCGGCTTCAAGGGCGAGCTGCGTCCCTATCAGGAGCGCGGCTACGCCTGGCTCGACTTCCTGGAGGATTGGAGCCTCGGCGCCTGCCTCGCCGACGACATGGGCCTGGGCAAGACCATCCAGGCCCTGGCGCTGATCGAGAAGAACCGGGAGCAGGGGGAGGACCGGCCGGTGCTGCTGGTCTGCCCGACTTCTGTGCTCACGAACTGGCAGCGCGAGGCCGCGCGTTTCACGCCGGGTCTGCGGGTGACCGTGCACCACGGCCCCCAGCGCTCGAAGGGCTACGAGTTCAGCCAGCACGCCTACGCCCACGCCGTCGTGCTCACCAGCTACGCGCTGCTGCACCGGGACATCGAAGACCTGGCGACGGTGCAATGGGCCGGCGTCATCCTCGACGAGGCGCAGAACATCAAGAACCCGGACACGAAGCAGAGTCAGGCGGTGCGCACCCTCACCGCCGACTACCGCATCGCCCTCACCGGTACGCCCGTCGAGAACCACGTGGGCGATCTGTGGTCCATCATGGACTTCCTGAACCCGGGCTTCCTCGGCAGCCAGGAGGAGTTCAAGCGCTCGTTCCTGCTCCCGATCCAGGCCTACCGGGATCGCGACGCCTCCGCGCGGCTCCAGCGGCTGGCGGGCCCGTTCATCCTCCGACGTCTCAAGACCGACCGCTCGATCATCTCTGACCTGCCGGAGAAGCTCGAGATGAAGGTCTTCTGCAGCCTCACCGCCGAGCAGGGTCGGCTCTACACGTCGGTGGTGGAGGAGTCGGAGCAGAAGATCCGGGATGCGGAGGGCATCGAACGCCGCGGCGTGATCCTGGCGGCCCTCACGAAGCTCAAGCAGGTCTGCAATCACCCGGCCCACTTCCTGGGGGACGGCTCCGAGCTCGAGGGCCGCTCCGGCAAGCTGACACGCCTGACGGAGATGCTCGAGGAGCTGATCGACGCGGGCGACCGCAGCCTCGTCTTCACCCAGTTCACCGAGATGGGCAAGATCCTGCAGGCGCACCTCCAGGAGACGCTCGGTCGGGAGGTCCTCTACCTCCACGGCGGGACGCCGAAGCGGCGACGCGACGCACTGGTGGAGCGCTTCCAGAGCGGCGACGAGGACGCGCCGGTCTTCGTCCTCTCGCTCAAGGCCGGCGGCACGGGTCTCAACCTCACCGGCGCGAACCACGTCTTCCACTTCGACCGCTGGTGGAATCCCGCGGTGGAGAACCAGGCGACCGACCGGGCCTTCCGCATCGGCCAGACGAAGAACGTGCAGGTGCACAAGTACGTGTGCGCCGGGACCCTCGAGGAGCGCATCGACGAGATGATCGAGCGCAAGCGCTCGATTGCCGAGGACATCGTCGGCACCGGCGAGGCCTGGATCACCGAGCTCAGCGACGACGATCTCCACGAGATGTTCGCACTCAGGAAGGACGCGGTGCGCTAGGGATGAATCGCTTCGAACGATCGGGGTCGAGCATGAGCAGCAGGACATGAGCGAAGAGCGGCTGAAGCGGCGCAGGCGCCGGCGGCCGCGGCGTCGTTCCGGCCCGGCGGGCGAGGGCGGCGGTGCGGCGGGCGGCGACGCTCACGCGAAGAGCGAAGGCGGGGCCCGATCCGAAGGCGGAGCCAGGACCGAGGGCGAAGACCGCGGCGACTCCCGGCGCGGACGTGGCTCCGGCCGGGGCGGTGCGGGCCGCACAGGCGGCGGGCGCCAGGGCGGCGGCCGGGGCGGCGCGCGCGGGCGCGGGCGCCAGCGTGGACGCCCCACCCGCGGCAAGCCCCGGCGGCCGCGGCTGGCCGAGAACTGGTGGGCGAG